>Ga0308165_1000422_pt1 | contig 81701 bp, 69 predicted proteins | sample PhyWR2_FD_201032 | JGI IMG/M metagenome (GOLD analysis project Ga0308165, IMG submission 201032) | Phyllosphere microbial communities from UC Gill Tract Community Farm, Albany, California, United States - DLSLW.R2 | ecosystem: Host-associated > Plants > Phyllosphere > Unclassified | place: USA... | reverse complement strand
TCGCGTTTTGTACGCTCAAGCCACCACTTAAAACGACCCGAGGCGCGAGTTCTTCTGGAATGAGAGACCAATCGAAAACCTTTCCGCTGCCGCCGTATTGCTCGACCAGGGTGTCGAGCAAGAGTCCCGTGAAATAGGGACTGGCGGAACGATAATCCTGCTCGTATTTTATCAAATCCGCAGGCGTGGTCGAGCTTCCGATGCGCGCGGCGCGAATGAAAGGCCGTTTTACCGCGGCGGCAATGGCGGCGCACTGTTCGGGCGTTTCGTCGCCATGGAATTGCAACAGCGACAACGGCGCCTGCTGCAGGACGGCCGCGACCTCCTCCACACCGGCGTTGACGAACAGGCCCACGGTCGAGACGAACGGTGGCGCCGCCAGGATCAGTTGCGCAGCGGCATCGGCCGTGACGTAGCGCGGGCTCTTGGCGTAAAACACGAAGCCGATCGCATCGGCGCCGGCCGCAACGGCGGCGGCAACATCTTCAGCGCGGGTCAAACCGCAAATCTTGATTCTGGTCCTGGACATGATGGATATATGGGGCGGGAGATAAAAGCGGCAAGACGCCAGTCTAACCGATTGGACCACGCTGGCTACAGCCAGGGCCAGGCGCAGGCTTCCTGCGGCAGCTGCCAGCGCGAAGGATAGTCCACTTTGGCCAGATACAGGCCGTCCGGCATGAAAGTGGGCGCGGCGCAGCTGCGGTCCTTTTGCGCCAGCACCTCGGCGATCCACTGCGGTTGCTGCCTGCCGTTGCCGACATAGATCAGCGAACCGACGATATTGCGCACCATGTGATGCAGGAAGGCATTGGCCTTGAGCGTGAAGACGATCATGTCGCCGTGGCGGCACACCTGCAGCGACTCCATCGTGCGCACCGGCGACTTGGCCTGGCATTCAACCGCGCGGAAACTGGAAAAATCATGCATGCCGATCAGGTAATCCGCACCTTGCTGCATGAGGCCGGCGTCGAGCGGGCGAAACGTCCATCCGGCCTTGCCCGCCAGCAGCGGCGAGCGCACGGGGTGGTTGTACAAGACATAGTGATAGGTGCGCGCGGTAGCGCTGAAACGAGCGTGGAAACCGTCTTCGCGCTCCCCCGTATTGATGCCCGCGCCTTCTTCCAGCGGCACTTCGCAGGCCCAGCGCACGGCGATCGATGGCGGCAGGAAGGCGTTCACGCCGCGCACCCACGAGGCTGTTTCGCGCGCAATGACAGTGTCGAAATGCACCACCTGTTCCAGCGCATGCACGCCGGAATCGGTGCGACCCGCGCAGGTGGTGCCGATGTCGGCCAGCGTGAATTTCCTGAGTGCGGCTTCCAGCTTGTCCTGCACGGTCAGCCCATGGGGCTGGGTCTGCCAGCCCTGCCAGGAGTTGCCATCGTACTGGATGCCGAGCACGATGCGATGCAAAGTACGTGACTGCACTACAGCGGGAGTTTCGTCGGCGGGAAGGAATGGTTCGGTCACGGCAGTCAACAAGTTGAAGCAGTCGCCTTGCGGCGTACTGCCCGGTCCAATCAATTTAAAAACAAGTTCAACAACCTGGAACTCATTTCAACAACAGGCATGAGTACAAACTTGCCTGGATGGGCTGAAGCGATGAAATGAGTTCCGGTAAATGCAAACGGGCGCCGCTGCCGGCGCCCGTTCCGCTTCCGGACACACTCCGGACATGCGGCCTGCTATGCTCAGGACAGTTTGGAGAGCATGTCGCGCGCGCGCTCGATCTGGGCGTCGCTGCCGCCGCGAATGACTTCCTCGAGCAATTCGCGGGCACCTTCCTTGTCGCCGATTTCCTGATACGCCGCAGCCAGGTCGAGCTTGGTCGACATCTCGGCGGCGAAGGCGGACTCATCGTCTTCCAGCACGTCGACCGGCTTCGGTGTTTCCGGCGGAGGCAAATCCAGATCGATGTCGTTGAGTACGGGAGCGGCCGGTTTAGGCGCCGCTTCCTCCTCCGGCTTGACGCCGCTGTCGAGCTCCAGGTCGAAATCGATCTTGCTGCCGATATCGGCCGGCGGCGTACCGGGCTGGATTTCAGCCCCCTTGAAATCGTCCAGGTCGAATTCAAGGCCTTGGTCCGGTTCTGGTTCGACCGGCGCGGGTGCTTCCTCGGGGACGATCTCCTCCTCGACAACGGCACCATACAGCGGATTGGTCGGATCCAGCACGATGCCCAGGGCGACGGCTTTTTCCCATTCCTCACCGACACCGCCGGTACCGGCGTGCAATTCCTTGGCGACGTCATTAAAGGCGTCGACGTCCTGGCGCTTGGCATAGATTTCCAGCAGCTTGCTACGGATCGCCTGGCGTTTCGGATCGGATTTCAGCGCCAGTTGCAGGATGTCTTCAGCCTGCTCTTCGCGGCCAAAGGAAATGTACATGTCGGCTTCTTCGATCGGATCGACGCCCTCGACTTCGGGTTCTACAGCAACCGGAGCCGCCGCAGGTTCTTCAACCACGGCTGCCGGTTCGGGCGCAGGTTCTTCCGCTTCTGCCGTAGCGGCGGTAGCTGCTACAGCTGCGGCTGCAGCTTCAACTGCCGGTGGAGTTTCCTTGGGCGACTCCGCCGGCTCATCCTCCTGTTCGGGATCGCTTGCTGCGGCCGCCGCAGCCTTCTTCTTGTTGTTGCGCACGCGCACTACGCCCCACGCCGCCAGCAAGGCGACCAGCGCGCCGGCGCCCGGCAACAGGAAAGGATTGTCCTGGATGCGATCAAAGAAACTGGCTGTCGCGACCGGACCCGGAACCACGGCGACCTTGGGTTTCGCTGGGGCCGGAGCGACGGCAGGAGCAGGCGCCGCTTCAGGCTTGGCAGGCTCCGGCGCCGGTGCAGCTTCGGCAGGCTTTTCTTCCGGTTTGGCCGCCGGCTTCACTTCCGCAGCAGCAGGCGCTGCAGCCGGAGCTTCCGGCTTGGCCGCGGCCTTTTGCTGCTCGCTCATTTCAGCCAGCGTCTTGTTCTTGATTTCCAGCAGCCTCTGCAAATCGCTGACGTTTTTCTCCAGCGCCTTGACGCGGTCGTTTGCTTCCGCGATCGCCTTGTCTGCGGCGATCTTGTCTTCAGCTGCTGCTTTTTCAGCGGCGGCGCGGTCTTTCGCTCCCGCACCGGCCTTCGACAATTGCAGACGGTCACGGGCTTCGCTGGTGGAAGATTTTTCTTCCACGCGCGCGGTCACTTTGCCGCCGCCGCTTTGCCTGGCGTCGTTGGCCTTGCGGGCCGGACCGCTGGCAACCTGGCCTGCCAGCTTGTTGCGGTAGGCATTGAAGTCCTGTGCCTGCGCGACCACGGTGGTGCGCGCTTCGCTCTTGCTGACGGCGCCGGCAGTGGCGGCATCAGGCAGCGACAGCACGCGGCCCGCGCGCAGGCGATTGATGTTGTCGCCGATGAAGGCATCGGGATTGGCGCGATACAACGCGATCAGCATCTGATCCAGCGACACGGTGTTGTCCCGGGTGCGATTGGCGATGTCCGCCAGCGTGTCGCCTTCCTTGACGCGATAAGTCTTGTCGCCTGCCTTGCCTTCCGGTTTGGCCGCAGCGCCCTTGCCGCGCTTGCCGGCAGTCGCCGGAGCAGCTTCCTCGGACTTGGCTTCGGTATTGGCGGCAGCTTGAGGCGCGGTCTTGGCAGCCACGGCTGCTGGCACCGGCGCATTGGTCAGGCCGCTCTGTTCGCTGCGGCCGTTGCGGATGATTTCTTCAGCCAGCGGCGAAGGCGCCGGCCTGGTGACGATGCTCGAGACCGGCTCGTCGTCGCTGTTGTTGGCGGGCGCCGGCGATGCCGCAGGTGCAGCTGCAACAGGCGCTGCCGGAGTGGCGACTGCCGGTTTTGTAGCCGGCGTGACGGCGGCAACCGCTGGTTTGGCGACAGCCGGCGCTGCTGCCGGTGGTGTCGCTGGTGCTGGTGTTGGCGCTGGCGCCGACTGCGCCGCTTGCGGCTTGCGCATGTCGGGCGGATCGAGCAGGAAGGTGTATTCGCGCACCAGGCGCGTACCACCGCCGCTCAATTCCAGCAGCAAATCGACGAAGGGCTCGTTGAGCGCCTGCGCAGAACTGATGCGGATCAGTTGCCGGCCCTGGCGTTGTTCGACCGAAAATCGCAGCGATGACAATACCGGGTTGAAATCGATGTTGGCTTTGCGGAAGGCGTCGGCCGATGCCAGGCGCGCGACCAGAGAGCCTTCTTCCTCTTTCGATACTGACGTCAGTTCGATTTCCGCGCGCAGCGGCTGGCCCAGCGCCGACAGGACGGTCAGCTTGCCGAGCCCGGCGGCATGCGCTCCCATCGGCAGGATGACTGCCAGAGAGACGGCGGCGCTCAGTTTTTTCAGGCGGGACAGCGGAAACTTGTTATCGGTATGTAGAGGCATGTTTGTATGGTGAGGTAGACGTTCCGTTAAAGAAGGCCTGAAGACCAAAGTTTATTTCATCAATGACAAGCCGGATTCGGCGAGCCAACGTAAGCCCTCCAACTTGCCATCAAGCAATGGATTTGACTAGCGCTGGCGATATTGCCGGTTTGTTGACGTGGATGAGATAAATTCTGATTTTCAACATATCATCAAGAACTTAGGCCTGCAAGTGTAACCAAGTTCTCAAGATGGTCAAAACCCGTCAGCATTCCGGCGACGGAATGTTTGACGGGTCGGTGTTGCAAATTGACAACGGAGCGGAAGAAAATCCCCACGCTCCGCCGACAATCATTTTCCAAGAATGATGCGCAGCATGCGACGCAACGGTTCTGCCGCGCCCCACAGCAACTGATCGCCGATCACGAACGCGGAAATGTATTCCGGTCCCTGGTTCAGCTTGCGCACGCGGCCGACACCGATTTCCAGGCTGCCGGTGATCGATGCCGGAGTCAGTTCCTTGACCGTGATGGCGCGATCGTTCGGCACCCATTTCACCCATTGGTTGCCTGCACGGATGATGGACTCGATCTCAGCCAGCGGCAGGTCGCGCTTGAGCTTGATGGTCAGCGCCAGGCTATGGCAACGCATCGCGCCGATGCGCACGCACAGGCCGTCGACAGGGATAGGCTTTTCGTTGCCGAGGATCTTGTTGACTTCGGCCTGGCCTTTCCACTCTTCCTTGGACTGGCCGTTTTCCAGTTGCGCGTCGATCCATGGGATCAGGCCGCCGGCCAGCGGCGCGCCGAAGTACTCGGTCGGCACGTCTTGGCGAATGGTCGCGGCGACCTTGCTGTCGATGTCCAGAATCGCCGACGACGGTGTCGCCAGTTCTTCCGCCACGGCTGCATTGATCACGCCCATGCCCTTCAACAGCTCGCGCATGTGGTTGGCGCCGCCGCCGGAAGCCGCCTGGTAGGTCATGGAACTGACCCACTCGACCAGACCTTCCTTGAACAGGCCGCCCACGCCCATCAGCAGGATGGAGTTGGTGCAATTGCCGCCGATGTAGTTCTTGACGCCCTTGGCCAGCGCATCGCGGATGATATTGTCATTGACCGGATCGAGCACGATCACGGCGTCGTCCTTCATGCGCAGGGTCGACGCGGCATCGATCCAGAAACCGTTCCAGCCCGCTGCGCGCAGCTTGGGGAAGATCTCGGTAGTGTAGTCGCCGCCTTGCGCGGTAATAATGATGTCGCATTTTTTCAGCTCGTCAATGCTGTTGGCGTCTTTCAGCGTCGTTGCCGTTTTGGCGAACGACGGTGCTTTACCGCCTGCATTCGAGGTCGAAAAAAATACCGGTTCGATGTGATCGAAATCACCCTCGTCCTGCATGCGTTGCATCAGGACCGAACCCACCATTCCACGCCAGCCAACCAAACCAACCAGTTTCATCATCTTTCCCTATGAATAACTTCCATCATCAATGAACTACCACGTTAAAAAAACCACTACCTCAATCAGCCCAATGCCTTGACGACTGCATCGCCCATTTCTTTGGTGCCGACCTTGGTGGTGCCCTCTTCATAAATATCGCCGGTGCGATAGCCTTGTGCAAGGACTTTCTTCACCGCCGCTTCAATGCGATCAGCCTGTTCTGCCTTGTTCAGGGAGAACCGCAGCATCATGGCCGCCGACAGGATGGTCGCCAGCGGATTGGCGATGCCTTTGCCGGCGATGTCGGGCGCCGAACCGTGCGACGGTTCGTACAGACCCTTGTTGTTGGCGTCCAGCGAGGCCGACGGCAACATGCCGATCGAGCCGGTCAGCATGGCTGCCGCGTCGGACAAGATATCGCCGAACATATTGCCGGTCACGATGACGTCGAAGTTCTTGGGCGCCTTGACCAGTTGCATCGCGGCATTGTCCACGTACATGTGGGTCAGTTCGACTTGCGGATATTCCTTGTGCACGTCGGTGACGATGTCTTTCCAGAACTGGAAGGTTTCCAGCACGTTGGCCTTGTCGACGCTGCACAGGCGATTGCCGCGCTTGGCAGCGGCCTGGAACGCAACGTGGGCGATGCGGCGGATTTCCGGCTCGCTGTAACGCATGGTGTCGAAGCCTTCGCGGGCACCCTTGAAAGGACCGTCCGGCGCTTCGCGCATGCCGCGCGGCTGGCCGAAATAGATGTCGCCGTTCAGTTCGCGCACGATCAGGATGTCCAGGCCGGCCACCAGTTCAGGCTTCAGCGACGAGGCGCCGGTCAGCTCCGGATAGCAGATTGCAGGACGGAAATTGGCGAACAGCTGCAGATGCTTGCGCAGACCCAGGATCGCTTGCTCGGGGCGCAGCGGACGATCCAGCGTGTCGTACTTCCAGTCGCCGACCGCGCCGAAGAGGATCGCATCGGCTTCCTTGGCCAGCTTCAGCGTGCCGTCCGGCAGCGGATGGCCGTGTGCCTCGTAGCCTGCGCCGCCGACCGGTGCGGTTTCCATTTCAAACTTTTCGCCCAGCGTATCGAGCACGCGCACGGCTTGTTCAATGATCTCGGGACCGATGCCATCGCCTGGCAAAATTGCAATCTTCATGTCGTCGTCTTCTAGTCTTGGAAAATGGTAACGCCGGCTGCCCCTCTGCACCAGTCCTGGCGACCGTGCGGCGGGACATCCGGCTGATCGGAAACTTCAGAAACCTGCGCGAATTGACCGGTAACGCTCAGATGGTGTTGGCCAGCCAAGGTTGATCGAACAGGTGACGCTCTTCAAAAGCGCGGATTTTGTCCGCTTGGCGCAATGTCAGACCGATGTCGTCCAGGCCGTTGAGCAAGCAATACTTGCGGAATTCGCCGACCTCAAACGGGTAAGTCTGACTACCGTTGGCGATAGTAATGACCTGTTTTTCCAGGTCAATGATCAGGCGGAAGCCCGGGAATGCCTTCACTTCGTCGAACAGGCGGTCGATCTGCTGCTCCGGCAGCACGATCGGCAGCAAGCCGTTCTTGAAGCAATTGTTAAAGAAAATATCGGCAAAGCTCGGCGCGATCACCGCGCGGAAGCCGTACTGGTCGAGCGCCCACGGCGCATGTTCGCGCGAGGAGCCGCAACCGAAATTCTTGCGCGCCAGCAGGATCGATGCGCCTTGATAACGCGCCTGGTTCAGCACGAAATCCGGATTCAGCGGACGCTTGGCGTTGTCCATGCCCGGCTCGCCGTGATCCAGGTAGCGCCATTCGTCGAACAGGTTCGGACCGAAGCCGCTGCGTTGGATCGATTTCAGGAATTGCTTGGGGATGATCGCGTCGGTATCGACGTTGGCGCGGTCAAGCGGAGCAACCAGACCATCATGGACAATAAATTTATTCATGGCACTTTTATCGATGATGGATCGCCGCACCATGCGGCAATCCGGATCAGCCGATTTCTTTTATCTCTTCAACAAAACAAATCAGCAACAGCGGTGCGAACGCACCGGCTGCCGCCACCACTGCATCATTACTTCTTGCTGGCGTCCTGCATCTTGTCGCCGACCTTTGAGACGTCTTCACCGAAACCGCGTACGGTATTGCATCCGGTCAAAGTCAGGAACGAAACAGCCAGTGCAGCCAAAGCAATTATTTTTTTCATGATTTCACCAAGGTAGTTTTACAAAGAACGCACATCAACGAAATGTCCTGCGATACCTGCTGCAGCCGCCATCGCCGGGCTCACCAGGTGAGTACGGCCGCCGGCGCCCTGACGTCCTTCGAAGTTGCGGTTGGACGTCGATGCGCAACGTTCGCCCGGCTCCAGACGGTCGGCGTTCATCGCCAGACACATCGAACAGCCCGGCTCGCGCCATTCAAAACCGGCATCGCGGAAAATCTTGTCCAGGCCTTCGCGTTCGGCCTGTTCCTTGACCAGGCCGGAGCCCGGCACCACCATCGCCAGCTTGACGTTGGACGCACGGAACTTGCCGCGCACCACTGCCGCCGCTTCACGCAAATCTTCGATGCGGGAGTTGGTGCAGGAGCCGATGAACACTTTGTCGATGCGGATGTCTTCGATCGGGGTATTGGGCTTCAACGCCATGTAGGCCAGGGCCTTTTCCATGCCGTCGCGCTTAGTCGCGTCCTTTTCCTTGTCCGGATCCGGCACGCGGCTGTCGATGGCGGTCACCATTTCAGGCGAAGTGCCCCAGGTCACTTGCGGCTTGATGTCGGCGGCGTTCAATGTCACGACCATGTCGAACTTGGCGCCGGGATCGGAATGCAGCGTACGCCAGTACGTCACGGCGCGTTCCCAATGCGGGCCCGCGGGCGAGAACGGACGGCCCTTGAGGTAATTGATGGTGGTGTCGTCGACCGCGATCATGCCGGCGCGCGCGCCTGCTTCGATGGCCATGTTGCAGACCGTCATGCGGCCTTCCATGGTCAGCGCGCGCATGGTGGAGCCGGCGAACTCGATGGCGTAACCGGTGCCGCCGGCCGTGCCGATCTTGCCGATCACCGCCAGGACGATGTCTTTTGCAGTCACGCCGGAAGGCAAGGCGCCGTCGACCTGAACCAGCATGGATTTGGATTTCTTGGCCAGCAGCGTTTGCGTCGCCAGCACGTGCTCGACTTCGGAGGTGCCGATGCCGTGCGCCAGGCAGGCGAACGCGCCGTGCGTGGAAGTGTGCGAGTCGCCGCAGACCACGGTCATGCCGGGCAGCGTCGCGCCTTGCTCAGGCCCGATGACGTGCACGATGCCCTGGCGCTTGTCGTTCATGCCGAAATAGGTCAGGCCGTATTCCTTGGCGTTGGCGTCCAGCGTCTCGACCTGCAGGCGCGAGATCGGATCGGCAATGCCGTTGGCGCGATTGGTAGTCGGCACGTTATGGTCGGCCACCACCAGATTGGCGGCATTGCGCCATGGCTGGCGGCCGGCCAGCTTGAGGCCTTCGAATGCTTGCGGGCTGGTCACTTCATGCAATAGGTGACGGTCAATGTACAAAATGGCCGTTCCGTCTTGTTCGGTGTGAACAACGTGAGATTCCCAAAGTTTGTCGTATAGCGTCTTGAGCATGATGATGCGGGCGTGTAAAGGCTACGCAAGTCGTTGAAATGAGCCTTTGATTATGCCATAAACACGTCTTTTCCGAGGCCGCAATGTGGTTTTGGCGCGCGTTCGGCAACGCTTTGCAACCTGTTCACGATCTGTAGCGAGAGGCCATCAGCCGGTGGCGGCCGGAGCGCAGGAACCGGAATGTACTTCAGTACATGAGGATTCCGAGCACCGCCCGACGCCGGATCATGGCCTCGCAGTAAGATCGTGGACAGGTTTCAGCGCGTTTTTTTACTTTGCTCGTAGAGCGGCATCACGCGCTGCGAATACACGGTCAGGTCGCTGATGCGATCGTCGCGCGAAGGATGCGTGGACATGAATTTCATCGGCTCGCTGCCGCCGATCTGCCCCATTTTTTGCCACAGGGAAATCGCAGCGCGCGGATCATAGCCGGCGCGAGCGGCGAGCTCCACACCCATGCGGTCGGCTTCGGTTTCGTGGGTACGCGAATTCGGCAGGCCGATCAGGCCCATATAGGCGTACTGCGCTCCCTGCTGGCCCAGCTCGCCGACCCCGAGCAGCGAGGAGCCGATGGAGATCAGCGAACCGGTGACCGCCTGCTCGGAGGCCCGTTCGCGCGCATGTTCGCGCAAGGCGTGGGAAATTTCATGGCCCATCACGGCCGCCAGTTCGTCGTCGGTGATCTTGAGTTTTTCGATCAGGCCGGTGTAGACGGCGATCTTGCCGCCGGGCATGCACCAGGCATTGGCTTCCGGCGAGGTAATGACATTGACCTCCCATTTCCACTTGGCGGCGTCGGGACGGAACACCACAGTTTGCGGGATCAGCCGGTCGGCGATGGCGCGCACGCGGCGCACCTGGGCGGCGTTCTGGTTCAGCGCGCCCTTCTTCCTTTGCTCGTCGAGCACCTGCGCGTATTCCTTGACGGCGGCGCTGTCGATTTCCTGCGCGGACAAGGCCATGCTTTGCGTGCGCGTCACGCCGACGGCGCCGCCCTGGGTGGTCTGCACGCTTTCGCAGGCGGTCAGCGCCAGTGCGGTCGCCGCGATCAGCAGACGCGGCAGGAATTGTTGCCGGCGCAATGTTTGCAGTAGTTGGTAGCCCATGCCATCCCCTCGTGAAAGATAAAAATACAGGGGAAACGAAAGGTCCAGCCAGGCCCGATGTTGCGGCGTCGCCGCTCATCGTTGGCATCGTCGGCATCGCTGGCATCGTTGCCGTGGACGCAATGTCTCCCCGTGCTTGCGGATCGTTCGACCCGCGCACGACAACTCGGTTCTGCCCGCCGCGGGAAAACGCGGCAAATTCGACTTATTTTTGTGCGGCGATCTGCGGTGTCGTCACATGCACGTCACCGCATTGCGCGCGATGACGCAAGGCGTGATCCATCAACACCAGCGCCAGCATGGCTTCCGCGATCGGCGTGGCGCGAATGCCGACGCATGGGTCGTGACGGCCGTGGGTTTCGACGTCGGTGGCTTGCCCGGCCTTGTTGATCGACGGGCGCGGCGAGCGGATGCTCGATGTCGGCTTGATGGCGATCGACGCGGTAATGTCCTGGCCGGTCGAAATACCGCCGAGAATGCCGCCGGCGTTGTTGCCGACGAAACCGTCCGGCGTCAGCGCGTCGCCGTGCTCGGTGCCCTTTTGCGCCACCGACTTGAAGCCGGCGCCGATTTCCACGCCCTTGACGGCATTGATGCCCATCAGGGCAAAGGCGATCTCGGCGTCGAGCTTGTCGTAGATCGGCTCACCCAGCCCGACCGGCACGTTCTGCGCCACGACGTCGATGCGCGCGCCGCAGGAGTCGCCGGCTTTGCGCAAGGCGTCCATGTAGTCTTCCAGTTGCGGAACGATGGTCGCATTGGCGGAGAAGAAAGGATTCTCGCGCACATGCTCCCAGGACTCGAACGGAATGGCGATATCGCCGAGCTGGCTCATGCAGCCCTTGAAGGTGGTGCCGTATTTCTCGAACAGCCATTTCTTGGCCACCGCCGCGGCGCCGACCACGGGCGCGGTCAGGCGCGCCGACGAACGGCCGCCGCCGCGCGGATCGCGGATGCCGTACTTGTGCCAATAGGTGTAGTCGGCATGGCCGGGACGGAAGGTGTCGAGCAGATTGCCGTAGTCCTTGCTGCGCTGGTCCTGGTTGCGGATCAGCAGTGCAATCGGCGTGCCGGTGGTCTTGCCTTCGAACACGCCGGACAGGATTTCGACCGTGTCCGGCTCCTGCCGCTGGGTCACATGGCGCGAGGTGCCCGGCTTGCGGCGGTCAAGCTCAGGCTGGATATCGGCCTCGGAGAGCGCCATGCCCGGCGGGCAGCCGTCGATCACGCAACCAATGGCCGGGCCATGGGATTCGCCGAAGGTGGTAACGGTAAACAGCGTGCCGAGGGTATTGCCGGACATAGCGAAGCTCTGCTTTTAATGATGTGAAAGTGGAATTTTACCAGTGTGGCGGTCATTTCCACTCGCCGCGCAGTTCGCTCACGCGCTGCTGCAGGTATTCCGGCGTCGCCTGCGGTGCGGGAATCGGCTCGCCGACCGCCAGTTCCAGCTTCGAAAACAAGCCGCGCTTGAACGAGCGATGGAAAGGATTGCCGGCGCCGCGCGTCAGCAGACTGCCCCACAAGCCGCGCAAGGCCAACGGGAACACCTGCACCGGCGAGCGGTCGATGATTTTCTTGATGCCGCCCTTGAATTCGTTGATCTCGCCGTTACTGGTCAGCTTGCCTTCCGGGAAGATGCAGACCAGGTCGCCTTCATGCAGCGCCTGCGCGATGTCGACGTAGGCCTTTTCCATCAGCCACGGATCTTTCTTGGCAGGCGCAATCGGGATCGCCTTCGCAGTGCGGAAGATCCACGACAAGACCGGCGTCCTGAAGATGCGGTGATCCATCACGAAGCGAATCGGACGCGGGCTGGCGGCCATGATGACGATCGCGTCGACATAGCTGACGTGGTTGCACACCAGCACCGCCGCGCCATGCTTGGGAATCAGATCCGCGTTGACGGTACGCACGCGATGAATGGTATGGATCAGCATCCAAGCCAGGAAGCGCATCAGGAATTCCGGCACCAGCGAGAAGATGTAGGTCGCCACCAGCGCATTGAGGATCGCCGTGATCAGGAAAATCTGCGGGATCGTGAAGCCCGAACGCAGCAGCACCATCGCCAGCAAAGCCGCCACCACCATGAACAGCGAGTTCATGATGTTCATGCCGGCAATGGTGCGCGATACGTGTTCGGGATCGCAGCGCGTCTGGATCAGCGCAAACAGCGGCACGATGTACAAGCCGCCGAACACGCCGATCATCGCGCAGTCGATCAGGATGCGCAGGCTGCCGTGCTGCGCCAGGAAGCCGCTCATGTCGACCGCCGCCGTCGCACTGTAGCTGACGCTGGCGAAGTACAGTTCGAGCCCGAACACGGACAAGCCGATCGCACCGAACGGCACCAGGCCGATTTCCACCTTGTGCCCCGAAAGGCGTTCGCACAGCAGCGAACCGATGCCGATGCCGACTGAAAAAACCATCAGCAGCAGAACGAACACGCTGTGGTCGCCGTGCAGGTAATTCTTCGCGTACAGCGGGAATTGCGCCAGCACGATGGCGCCGTAAAACCAGAACCACGAATTGCCCAGGATAGACAGGAACACCGGACGGTTGCGGCGCGAGAAACCGAGGTTGCGCACCATTTCCGAGAACGGATTCCAATTGATTTTGAGATCAGGCGCCGGCGCCGGCGAAGAGGGAATGCCGAGGCTGGCCAGCCAGCCCAGCACGGCGAAGCCGATCGTGATCGCCGCCACCATTTCCAGTCCGAACGGCTTGTGCACCACCAGTACGGCGCCAATCACTTCGCCCAGCAGAATGCCGACGAAGGTGCCCATTTCGATCACGCCGTTGCCGCCGACCAGTTCCTGCGGCTTGAGCTGCTGCGGCAAATAGGCGTACTTGACGGGGCCAAAGATGGTCGAGTGCACGCCCATGCCGGCCACCGCGACCACCAGCAGCCACAGGTGATGCGTCATCCAGCCGTAGGCGGCGATACCCATGATGCCGATCTCGAGCAGCTTGACGTAGCGCGCCAGCCGGCCTTTTTCCATCTTGTCGGCCAACTGCCCGGCGGTCGCCGAAAACAGGAAGAACGGCAGGATGAACAAACCCGGGATCAGGTTGTTGAGCAGGCCGGTGTCGATGTCGGTCCAGCTCAGCGCGTCATAGGTCAGGATGGTGAGCAGCGCGGTCTTGAAAACGTTGTCGTTGAGCGCACCGAGGAACTGGGTCCAGAAAAACGGCGCAAAACGGCGTTGACCGAGCAGGGAGAACTGGTTGGATTGACTCATGAAATGAAAGAGAACGAAATCTGGAAGAGGATCGGATCAGCGAACAAGGACATGCCTGTTCGGACAACAAAAAACCGTTCATGGCGGCATGAACGGTTTCTCTGGCGGGCGGCGGCAGGTTGTGCGCCTGCAGGGCCGCCTGCGGCTGGCTTAGCTATTCTCTTCTTCCGCCGGCCAGTCGCGGATATAGGCCTTGAGCATCTTGTTCTCGAAGCCCTGTGCATCCAGCACCGCCTTGGCGACGTCGTAGAACGACATCACGCCCAGCAGCGTCTTGGCTTCCATGACCGGCACGTAGCGCGCGTGCTTTTCGAGCATGATGCGACGCACTTCGTTGAGGTCGGTGTCGGGCGTGACGGTGATCGGATGGTCGTCCATGTGCTTGCGCACGCTGCTCGTTCCTACCGAGCCTTTGTTGTCCTGCAGCGTCTTGAGGACTTCGCGGAAGGTCAGCATGCCGACCAGCTCGCCGAATTCCATGACAACCAGGGAGCCAATGTCTTTCTCGGCCATCGCGTCTACGGCATCCGCAATCGGCGTGTCAGGGGTCACGGTGAAGAGAATGTTGCCTTTGACTTTAAGAATTTCAGAGACTTTCATGGTGTCATCCTTAAGTTATTGTAGCCATGGAGCGTCGGGCTCCTGTCCGGAATGTAGCCCATGCGAGAGCAAAAATCCACAAACAATGGCGGTATATGCATGGTACGAGGTTTGGCGACGGCCCACAATCGTAAAGCGATGACGAAAATGAAATTTTTTCATTGATTCCGCCGGCGCCAGGGCCTACCCTGAAATCACAAGAACACAGGAGACCAGCATGCCCACCGTTCTGCATCATGACAAATACACCAGCTTCGACGAGTTCTACCTGAGCTACCTGAGCGAACATTCGAACCGCACCTGCCGCCAGCTGCATTTTGCCGGCTCCACGCTGGCGCTTCTCTGCCTGGGCATGTTGCTGCTGACGCACAATTTCTGGTGGCTGGCGGCGGCGGTCCTGTGCGGCTACGGCTTTGCCTGGGTCGGCCATTTCCGCTTCGAGAAGAACCGCCCGGCCAGCTTTCGGCAGCCGCTCTACTCCTTCATGGGCGACTGGGTGATGTACTGGCAGATATTGACCGGGCAGATATCGTTCTGAACTCCGGCGGACGCTACTCAACGCCCGGTACCCACGCCGACCGGCGCCGGTGCCGCGACTTCACGCAAATCGGGCGCCTGCGCGCCTTCCGAGAAATAGGACGCCAGCGTCTGATCCAGCACCTGCGACACCGCACTTTCAACGCGGTTGACCAGTTGCTGGTCTTCCCCGGCATGGGTGGCGCTGTCGAACACGAACAGGCGATACACGTCCACCAGCTTCAGTGACTCGGGATTGATCAGCAATGTCCAGCGGTCCAGGCCGTCGGCCAGGCGTTTGTTCCAGGCCGACAGGCGCGGCGCCTCGCCTTTGAGGGAACCGACCCAGCCCGCTTCGAGCATCTTCTGCAACAAAGTCTGCAGCTCCTCCAGCCCGAGGTGCGTACGCGTGCGCAGCAGACCGGCATCCACCTTCGCCGACTCGCCGTTGGCGCGCGCTTCATGCAAGATCTTCAGCACTTTCATGGCGTCGATGAATTCGCTGCCCGGCGACGCCACGTGCCACCAGCGCTCGTAACGCACGATCGGCAGCGCTGCCGTTACCAGCGCGCCGACCAGCGTGATCATCCACAGCATGTAAATCCACAGCAGGAAAATCGGCAAGGCCGCCACTGTCCCGTACACCATCGTGTAGGTCGGGAATTTCATGACATAGCTGGCAAACAGGCGCTTGGCGATTTCCACCCCCACGCCCGCCAGCAAGCCGCCCCAGACCGCGTCACGCCAGTCCACCCATTGATTCGGCACGGCGATGTACAGCAGCGTGAATGCGCTGGTCGTCAGCAGCACTGACACCAGCGTGTAAAAACTGGCGCCGATGAGCGGCACGCTGGTGACCACTCCATTGGTGGCGGAATACAGGTACGAAGTCACGCTGATGGAAATCCCGATCAGCAAGGGACCGAGCGTAATGATGGCCCAGTACACCAGGATGCGCTGCAGCAAGGGGCGCGACTTCTTGACGCGCCAGATCTGGTTGAACACGCGGTCGATGGTCGCCATGGTCAGCACCGACGTCAGGATCAGCGCGACGCCGCCGACCGCCGACAAGCGCGCGGACTTGGACGAGAACTGGTTCAGGTAACCGAGAATGGTGCTGGCCACGCCCTTGGGCATCAGGCTCTGGACGAAATAGGCCTCCAGCGCCGAGCGGAACGTGCTGAACAATGGGAAAGCGGTGAAGATCGCCAGCGCGATGGTCAGTAGCGGCACCAGCGACAGGATGGTGGTAAACGTCAGGCTGCCCGCCACCTGCGGCAAGCGATCGTCGCTCAGCCGCTTGGCGGCGAACCGGAACAAATCACGCAACTGGGTACGAGACAAGCCCTGCATGGGTTTCAGAAAAGTAAGCAAGAGGAAGCAATCAAAATCACGACGAAGCCGGAACAGCGCTTCATCATGCACCAGGTTTCATTCTCGGAATGCGAGCAGTAAAACGCGTGCGATGGATAAATAAAGGCTCCTATAATACCAACATGCCGAACACAACTAATATAACGATACTGGTCCTGTACTACTCGAGACACGGCTCCACCCGCAAACTGGCCGAGCTGATTGCCCAGGGCGTGGAAAGCGTGCCGGGCTGCGATGCGCGCCTGCGCACCGTACCCGCCGTCTCCACCGTGACGGAATCCACCGAACCCGACGTGCCCGCCGATGGCGCGCCCTACGTCGAATTGAGTGACCTCGAACAGTGCGCCGGACTCGCGTTGGGCTCGCCGACGCGCTTCGGCAACATGGCCGCGGCGATGAAATACTTCTGGGACGGCACCGCGCCGCAATGGCTGGCGGGTGCGCTGGCCGGCAAACCCGCCAGCGTATTCACGTCGACCGGCAGCATGCACGGCGGCCAGGAATCGACGCTGCTGTCGATGATGATTCCTTTGCTGCACCACGGCATGCTCATTGTCGGCCTGCCCTACATCCATCCCGAGCTGATGAGCACCAGCACCGGCGGCTCGCCTTACGGCGCCAGCCACTGGGCCGGGGTCAACGGCAACCAGGCGATTTCCGACGATACCCGCGCGCTGGCAGTTGCCCTCGGCCGCCGCCTCGCACAGAACGCCATCAAACTGCAGGAGACTTGAATGAGCACCCTGAGCACGCATCGTTTTCGCATCTTCCACCTCGGCGCCGCCGCCAGTCTGGTCGCCCTGATCATCCTTTGCGTGGCCTGGGAACTGGTGCTGGCGCCGCTGCGGCCGGGCGGTTCGTGGATGGTGCTCAAGGTGATTCCGCTGCTGTTCCCGCTGCGCGGCGTGCTCAAGCGCGACGTCTACACCATGCAATGGTCGTCGATGCTGATCCTGCTGTACTTCACCGAAGGCATCGTGCGCGCCACCAGCGACCGCGTCGCCACGTCGATCACGCTCGGCTGGGTTGAAGTCGCGATCAGCTGCGTGTATTTCCTGTGCGCGATCCTGTACCTGGCTCCCTACAAGAAAGCCGCCAAGGAAATCGCCCGCCAGGCCATCCGGAAGGCTTCGCAATAGCGCTCCAGACCTCATCATTCATCATGACTGCAGCACAACAAGATTTCCGGCAAGATTTCCTGCAGGCCTGCCGCGACGCCATCGGCATCGCCCACGTCCTGACTGCCGATGCCGACACCGCCGGCTACCTGACCGACCAGCGCGGCCGCTACACCGGCCGCGCGCTGGCCGTGCTGCGGCCGGGCAGCACCGAAGAGGTCGCCGCCGTGGTCAAGCTGTGCGCCCGGCATCTGGTGCCGATCGTTCCGCAGGGCGGCAATACCGGCCTGGTGCTGGGCAGCGTGCCCGACACCAGCGGCAACGCCGTGGTGCTGTCGCTGACGCGCCTCAATCGCATCCGCGCGGTCGATCCGGTCAACAACACCATGACGGTCGAAGCCGGCTGCATCCTGCAAAACATCCAGCAGGCTGCCGCTGCGCAACAGCGCCTGTTCCCGCTGTCGCTGGCGGCGGAAGGCAGCTGCACCATCGGCGGCAACCTGTCGACCAACGCCGGCGGCACTGCGGTCCTGCGCTACGGCAATACGCGCGAACTGTGCCTGGGCCTGGAAGTCGTCACGACGGAGGGCGAGATCATGAGCAGCCTGCGCGGCCTGCGCAAGGACAACACCGGCTACGATCTGCGCGATCTGTTCATCGGCGCCGAAGGCACGCTGGGCATCATCACCGCCGCCGTCGTCAAGCTGTTCCCGCAACCCAAGGCGCAGGTCACGGCGCTGGCCGCGCTGCGCACGCCGGACCACGCACTGCGCCTGCTCAGCCTGGCGCAGGCGCAGTGCGGCGCGGCGCTGACCGGGTTCGAACTGATGTCGGATTTTTGCATGCAGCTGGTTGCCAAACATTTTCCACCGCATCGCGCGCCGTTCGACCGCCTGCATCCGCAGTACGTACTGCTGGAATTATCGGACAGCGAATCCGAAGTCCATGCCTCGGAAATGTTCGAAGCCGTGATCGGACTGGCGCTGGAACAGGAACTGATCGACGACGCCGTCATCGCCACCTCGATCACGCAATCGAAAGCGCTGTGGCAATTGCGCGAGCTCATCTCCATGGCGCAGGCGCACGAAGGCAAGAACATCAAGCACGACATCTCGGTGCCGATCTCGCGCATAGGTGAATTCATCCGCGTCACCGACGTGCTGGTGCAACAGGTATCGCCCGGCTGCCGCATGGTCACCTTCGGCCATCTCGGCGACGGCAACCTGCACTACAACGTCTCGCCGCCGCCCGGCATCAAGGACACCGACTTCATCCTCGAACAGCCGACCATCAACCGTGTGGTGCACGACAGCGTCGACAAATTCGGCGGCTCGATCTCGGCCGAACACGGACTCGGCGCGCTCAAACGTGAGGAAATCCTGCGTTATAAATCACCGGTAGAACTCCGGCTCATGCGCGCCATCAAACAGGCGCTGGATCCTCACGCGCTGATGAATCCCGGCAAAGTGCTCTGACCGCAGCCGATGGCGGCGATCGAGAATTCCGAAAAATCCCGAAAGATTCCATCTCCGCCGCCAAGAGTTTCGCCTATGTCATTTGCCCGCCTGCCCTTGCTTGCATTGCCCTTGCTGCTGTCCACCATGCCCGCCTGGGCGATCTATAAATGCGAAGGCGACGGCCAGGTCACATACAGCGACGCCGCCTGCGCCAACGGCAAGACCGTCGCCCTCGACGACGCGCGCGGCGTAAAGAGCCCGGCGCCGGTTGCCGCCGCTAAAGACAAAGCCGCCCAGCAACGCCTCGACAAAAGCCGTGCCGCCGAGGACAAGCGGCTGAGCCGCCAACGCGAAAAACAGGAGCGCGAAGACGCGCGCGCCAGACTGGTCGCCGAAAAACAGAAAAGGAAATGCGCCCAACTGGCGCAACGCAAAGCCTGGGCTGAAGACGACCTGCGCAATGCGCCGGTCAAGACCATCGAAAAAGCACGGCGCAAGAGCCAGCGCGCGACGGAGAACTACCGTGCCGAGTGCACGGCCTGAACCAGGCCTTGAGAATATTCAGCGCAAAAAAAGCCGTCGCCGGTAAAGGCGACGGCTGCTCCCCACCCCCGATTACCCCAGACGCGGCGCCGGATTGATATCAACCGTGCGTCGCAAAGTCTTTGCTGCAGGCGCTGACAGGCCTGCGGTATTGCCGATATTGAATACGCTGACCAGTTCCGCCAGCTTGCCGGCCTGTTCCTGCAGTGATTGCGCGGCAGCGGCCGCTTCCTCGACCAGCGCGGCATTCTGCTGCGTGCTTTCATCCATTTGTGCGATCGCGCGATTGACCTCTTCGATGCCGGTGCTTTGCTCCTGGCTGGCCGAACTGATTTCGCCGACGATATCGGTGACGCGCTTGACGCTGGAGACGACTTCTTCCATGGTCGATCCGGCCTGGCCCACCAGCTTGCTGCCGACGTCGACCTTGGAAACGGAATCATCGATCAGCGTCTTGATTTCTTTCGCCGCAGCGGAAGAGCGCTGTGCCAGGCTGCGCACTTCGGACGCAACCACCGCAAAACCGCGCCCTTGCTCACCGGCGCGTGCCGCTTCCACCGCTGCATTCAAGGCCAGGATATTGGTCTGGAAGGCGATGCCGTCGATCACGCTGATGATGTCGACGATCTTCTTGGACGAATCGTTGATGGCGCTCATGGTATTGATCACCTGCCCCACTACGCTGCCGCCCTGAATCGCCACTTCCGATGCCGAGACAGCCAGCTGGTTGGCCTGGCGTGCGTTGTCGGCGTTCTGCTTGACGGTCGAGGTCAGCTGCTCCATCGCCGACGCGGTCTCTTCCAGCGAGCCGGCCTGCTGCTCGGTGCGATTCGACAAATCGAGATTGCCGCTGGCGATCTGGCTGGATGCCGTGGCGATGGTGTCGGTACCGGTACGCACGTTGCCCACGATATTGCGCAGGCTGATGTTCATGTCCTTGAGCGCCTGCAGCAACTGGCCGGCTTCATCCTTGGTTGTCACCGCGATCTCCACCGACAAGTCACCTTCGGCGACACGGCGTGAAATATCGACGGCGGTATTCAGCGGCCGCGTGATGCCGGTCGTCAGATACCAGGCACAGGTGATGCCCAGCGCCAGCGCCAGCACCTCCAGTACGATCAGCAGGTTGGCGCTTTGCGTGGCGATTTCCGCCACATGCTCATTGAGTTGATCGATGGTCTTGCGCTGCAGCGCAAGCAGGTTTTCCACTTCCGTCGAATAATTCTTCGCTGCCGGCAAAAAGTCCTTGTCCAGCGCAGCGGCGATCATGGCCGGGTCGGCGCCGGGCTCGTTCTTGGCTTTGTAGATAATGTCGCGGGACGACAGATAGACTTTACGCAGCGCCATGATTTTGTCGTACAACTTTTTTTCTTCATCGCTGGCGATCAGTTCGGCAATCTTCTTTTGCAGTTCGGCTGAAATGCGCGTGGCATCGTCGGCCTCCGGCTTGAAGAAAGCCGACAGGCTGGGATCGGAACTCTTGGCCACGGCAATGGTACGGCGGATGCCGGCATAAGTATGCCGATACCAGTCGCCGATCATGCGTTCTTTGGCCAGCGGCACGTCCATCATGGCTTGCGTCGCCTTGGCGACGCTTTGCAGGCGCCAGACGCCGATCACGGCGATCAATACGGAAAGCGCCAGGATAATAGCGAAGCCCAGTCCGAGACGCTTGCCGATCTTCATGTTTCCAATCACGTTCATGTTGTCCCCCTGCCATTCCGGTCAGGCAAATGTTGATTTATGGTTATGGCTCAGGCGGCCACATACTCTCCATAATGCTCCGGGACGAAAGGCTTGAATGCGTAGAATAGCGTGTGACTGTCGTGTCTGTTCAGTGCTTGCGGGGCTTGCGTTGACGCACGACAACACGGCGGCGATCGCCGTCGGGGCGACGATTTTTGCCGGAGGGAAAGACCTCGCCCAAGGTCGGATCTATAGGCGAGGTTGAGGGAAATCAGTAAAAAATCAGGACGTCTGCGCGGTGTTCTTCACCAGGTTGGAAGTCGCCTCGATGAACTTGTCCGGCGGCATCGGCCGGCCCATGAGGTAACCCTGCAACGCGTCGCAACCGACCGAAGTCAGGAAGGTCTGCTGCTTGGTGGTTTCCACGCCTTCGGCGACGATGCGCAGATTGAGCGTGCGGCCCAGCGCCACGATGGCCGAGATGATGGCCGCGTCATCGTTGCCGTCGCTGAGGTCGCGCACGAAACCGCGATCAATCTTGAGCTCGTTGGCCGGCAGGCGCTTCAAATAGAGCAGGCTTGAATAGCCGGTGCCGAAATCGTCGATCGAAATATCCACGCCGAGGTCGGCGATCTGCTGCAGCGTCTTGAGACTGCTCTCGGCATCGTGCATGGCGGTGGACTCGGTGACTTCCAGCGTCAGGCAGCGCGCCGGCAGATTATGGCGCGCCAGCGTCTCTTTCACCAGATCGATCAGGTCGATTTGGGCAAACTGCAACGCCGACAGGTTGACCGCAATCTTCCAGTCTTCGTGGCCGATGTCGTACCAGGTCTTCATCTGGCGGCAAGCTTCATCGAGCACCCATGCGCCGATCGGCACAATCAACCCGGAACGTTCGGCCAGGCCGATGAACTCATCCGGCCCCACCAGTCCGTGCACCGGATGCTGCCAGCGCAGCAAGGCTTCGGCGCCCAGCACCGGGCCGTTCGGCGAATTGTACTTGGGCTGATAATGCAGGAGGAATTCGTTGCGCTCCAGCGCCAGGCGCAGGTCTTGCAGCCATTGCAACTGGTTGTGCGCATTGACGTTCATCGACGCTTCAAAGAAATGGTAGCCGTTGCGACCGCTGCGCTTGGTGTGGTACATGGCGGCGTCGGCGTTGATCACCAGATCGTGGCGGCTGCTGCCGTCCTCCGGATAGATCGCGATGCCGATGCTGGCCGAGACGCGTAGCTCGTGCTTTTCGATATGGAAGGGCTGGTTGATGATCTTGACCAGCTTGTCCGCGACCGTCACCGCATCGTCCGGATCCTTCAGATCCACCAGCATCACGAATTCGTCGCCGCCCAGCCGGGCCACCGTATCCTGCGAGCGCATGATCGAGTGGACGCGTTGCGCCACCTCCACCAGCATCAGGTCGCCGACATGATGACCGAGCGAATCGTTGATCGCCTTGAAACCATCAAGGTCGCAAAACATCAATGCAAAATGCCCCTGCTCGCGCGCCGCCTTGTTGATGGCCTGATTGAGGCGGTCATCCAGCAACGTGCGGTTGGGCAGCTTGGTCAGGTTGTCGTGCAAGACCAGTTGCGTGAGTTCTTCATTGGCTTCGGCCAGCGAGCGCGCCAGCTTGGCGGTGCGCGACTCCAGCCGCGCATCCAGCAGCGAAGTCAGCAAGGCGATCGTCAGCACCGCCAAGGTGACAACGATGATCAGGATCGCCAGCCACCCCGGGCTAACGCCGTCGCGCACGGCCAGACAGAGACTGCCCTCGGGGAAATTCGCCGCCGCCATGCCGGTGTAATGCATGCCGACGATGGCCACGCCCATCACCACCGCAGCGCCGGCGCGCGCCAATTTGACGTACGGCGTATTGCGGCGCAGGCGGAAGGCGATCCACAAGGCCGCGCCTGAAGCGCCGACGGCAATGGCGATGGAAGCGACGAAGAGCAGAGGATCGTAGTGAATACCTGGCGTCATCAGCATGGCGGCCATGCCGGCGTAGTGCATCGAGGCGATGCCCACGCCCATGACCAGCGCACTGTTGAGCAGGCGGCGCAGCGGCAGCTCGGGACGGCTGACGATCCATAGCGCAAAGCCCGAGACGCCGATCGCGATCAGCAGCGACAGGAAGGTAATCCACGGGTCATAGCCCAGATCGATGGGCAGGCGGAATGCGAGCATGCCGACGAAATGCATCGACCAGATGCCGATACCCATCGCCACAGCACCGCCGAAGAGCCAGGAACGGCCTGCATATTCCTGGGTCGCGTTGATCCGCTCGGTCATGTCCAAGGCAGTATAGGAGGCGAGCACCGCCACCAGCAGTGACACAACAACAAGTAAACTATCGTAGGAAGCGGATAACATGATGAGGAAATATAGAACTACTAATCAACATTATTTAAGTATTTAGCCCATTATCCCGCAAAAAGAGATATCGAAGTCTGGTGAAGTCTGAAATCAGGGCGCTTTACATTCTTAAGTGTATGAAACGTCGGATCGAAGCAACTTTACGCGTGGAAACCAATCCATATCGCCAGAGCCTGTCGATATCGACGGGCGCTGATGCACGCTCTCTACCATCGACAAACCGACAAACTGACAAACCGACCTATACGACAATGCGCTCATCGCCTACAACAGTAAAAAATCCAGGCCTCATGCTCCTCCCCCGCCAGCCGCATACTCAACGTCCGTTTGCACCGAAGCGCCTGATCCAGGCGCTCGCCGCCATCGGCGCGCTGTCGTTCATGCAGGGCGTCAGCGCCGGTATTTCGCTGCTGCAGCCGCCCAAGCTGGTCGACGGCAACAAGCCGTTCACGCTGACCTTGCTGGTCACCGAAGACGACCACGACAGCCAGACGTACACCATCCCGGACAACCTGGCGGTGGCCGCCTCGGCCGACATGACGCCGCCGGTGCAGTTGCGCATGGAGCGCGAAGCCGGCGCTCCCGCTGAACTCACCCTCAAGCGCGGCGAGTTCCGCAAGATCTCCTACAGCGCCACCCTGCCCGACTACCTGCGCGGCGTGGTGCGCATCGAGACCGTGGGCGTGGACGCCTCGCCGGTGCTGGTCGCGGTGATCCGCCCGAAAGACGGCAAGATGCCGGTGCCCTCGGCGGAAGGCATTGCGCTGGCCGGTGCGGCGACACCGTCGGCATCTGTCATCACGCCGGGCACCGACGCCAGCCCGATCGGCATCGCTCCGGCCGCGCTGGACCTGATCAATATCCCGCGCCTGTCGTTTCACGAGCCGATGTACTTCGCGGTCGGCAACAGCGGCGGCAACCGCAACGCCAAGTTCCAGCTCAGCTTCAAGTTCCGCATCTTCCAGCCGGAAGACATGCGTTCGCGCGGCCTGATCGACAACCTGTATTTCGGCTACACCCAATATTCGCTGTGGGACCTGCAAAGTCCGTCGGCGCCGTTCCGCGACACCAGTTACCGGCCCAGCCTGTTCTACTACCTGCCCGATCTCGGTATCCACAACAGCATTCTGAGCCGCATGGCAGTCTCTACCGGCCTCGAGCACGAGTCGAACGGCCGCGACGGCGCGCAATCGCGCGGCATCAACTCCTTCTTCGTCGAACCGACCTTCACCTTCGGTAATCTCAACGATTACCAGTTGCGCATTTCCCCCAAGGTCTATGCCTACCTCGGCCCGAGCTCCGACAATCCTGACATCGGCCAGTACCGCGGCCATGCGGACCTCAAGCTGGCGGTGGGCAAACCGGACGGCGTGGAGTTTTCGACTACCTTGCGCAAGGGCACACGCAACAGCTCGGGCAGCGCCGATTCGACGCTGTCCTATCCGTTGGCAAAGTTGGTTCCGGGCATGGCCGGCTATTTGATGGCGAGCTATTTCTACGGCTACGGCGAGAGCCTGCTGACCTACAACCAGAAATCGACGCCGCAGTTCCGTATCGGCTACGCGCTCTGGCGTTAAGTCAAGACCGGCGACGATGTCGCCGGAAAGCACTCCGGCGACAATTCCGGCGTCAACCTCACTCCATGCTCATGCCGCCGGCGTACGCATCGTGACAAACTCCTCGGCCGAGGTCGGGTGGATGCCGATGGTGGCGTCGAACTGGGCCTTGGTGGCGCCGCATTGCAAAGCCACCGCAAAGCCCTGGACGATCTCGCCGGCATCGGCGCCGACCATGTGCACGCCCAGCACGCGATCACTTTTCGCGTCGACCACGAGTTTCATGAAGGTGCGTTCCGCACTGCCGCTCAGCGTATGCTTGAGCGCCTTGAATTCCGATTTGAAGATACGCACTTCACCGACCCTCTTGCGCGCGTCTTCCTCGCTCAGGCCGACCGTGCCGACGTTCGGATGGCTGAACACCGCAGTCGGGATATTCTCGTAAGACATTTCCCGGCCGCCTTTGTTGAACAGGCGCGCAGCCACCACCATGCCTTCCGCCAATGCCACCGGCGTCAGTGCGACGCGATCGATGACGTCGCCGATCGCGTGGACGGAGGGCGCCTCCGAGACGAATTGATCATTGACCTTGACGGCGCCTTTGTCGGTCAGCCCGACGCCGGCCCTCTCCAGCCCGAGGCCGGCAGTGTTGGCGTGACGGCCGGTGGCGAACAGTACGCAATCGGCATCGATGGTCTGGCCGTCGCTGAGCTTGACGCGCTTGCCGCCGCCGCTTGATTCGATGGCTGCAATATTGTTTTCAAACAGGATGGTCATGCCTTTCTTGCGCATTTCTTCAGCCAGGAAAACGCCGAGTTCGCTGTCCATGCCGCGCAGCAGATGCTTGCCGCGATACACCAGCGTGACGTCGCTGCCGAGACCGTTAAGGATCGAGGCCAGTTCCACCGCGATATAGCCACCGCCCAGGACCACGCTGCGTTTCGGCAAGGCGGCCAGATGGAAGAAATCGTCGGACACGATGCCCAGTTCCTTGCCCGGGATCTCCGGCACCGACGGCCGCCCTCCGGTGGCGACCAGGATGTGCGCCGCGGTGTAGCGCTTGCCGTTGACGCTGACGGTGTGAGCGTCTTCTATCGTCGCATAGCCCTCGACGATGTCGACCTTGGCGCCGTCGAGAATCTTGCGATAGATGCCGTTGAGGCGCGCGATTTCCTTGTCCTTGGCGGCGATCAGCGCCGCCCAGTCGAAACTGGCCTCCCCCACGGTCCAGCCGAAGCCGGCGGCATCGGCGAAATCTTCATGGAAATGCGCACCGTAGGACATCAGCTTTTTCGGAATGCAGCCGACGTTGACGCAGGTGCCGCCCAGGTCCTGGCTCTCCGCAATCGCCACGCGCGCACCATATTGCGAGGCGAACCGGCTGGCGCGCACGCCGCCGGAACCGCCTCCGATGGTGAACAGGTCGTAATCATATTGGCTCATGGTTTCCTCTATTGTTTGTTCAGGGCCCGCGTGACGAGCATTACCGGGATCAGGCCAACCAGCACGATGCTCAGCGCCGGCAATGCCGCCTCGCCGAGACGTTCGTCGCGCGCCAGATTGTGGGCGATCACGGCCAGCGTATCGGTATTGAAAGGACGCAGCAGCAGCGTCGCCGGCAACTCTTTCACCACGTCGACGAACACCATCAACGCCCCCGTCGCCAACGAACGCCACAGCAAGGGCATGTGCACCTTGTACACGATGCGGCTGCGTGAAGCGCCCATCGTGCGCGCGGCTTCGTCCATGCTCAGCGGGATGCGCGTGTAGCCGGCTTCCACCGACTGCACCGCCACGGCCGTAAAGCGTACCAGATACGCATAGATCACGCCGAGCGCGGTCGCCGTCAGCCAGACGCCTGCGCTGCTGCCCGGAAACGCCGCCTGCAACCACGCCATCGGCAGCAGGATGCCGACCGCAATCACCGAACCGGGAAGCGCATATCCCATGGACGCCAGGCGTGCAACGAAACGCAGCAGCGCCGATCGGAAGCGCGGCAAGCCGGCGGTGCGCTGGGCAAAACCCAAGGCCAGCGCCAGCACCATCGCCATCGCCGCAGCCAGGCCGCCGAAACGGAAGCTGTTCCAAGTCCAGCCGGCGTAGCGCGCGAGATTGGTCGCCATCGACAACTCGCTCTCGCGCCACATCAATTGCAACAGGATCAGCACCGGCAGCACAAAGCCCAATACCACCGGCACCGCACACACCAGCCACGCCAACCCCTCGCGCGCACCGCGCAAGACCGGTAAGCGCGCTTCGACGCCATCGCCGCGGTGGCCGCGCACCGTGGCGAAACGCATGCGTTGCTGTTCGCGCCGCTCCAGCCATAGCAGCACCGCGACGAACAACAGCAACAGCGACGCATACTGGGCCGCAGCGATGCGGTCATCCATCACCATCCAGGCCTTGTAGATGCCGGTGGTGAACGTGGTCAAGCCGAAATAGGCGCTGACGCCATAGTCGGCCAATGTCTCCATCAAGGCCAGCGCCGCACCCGCCATCAGTGCAGGCCGCGCCAGCGGCAGGGCCACGCGGCGGATGCGTGCGCTCAACGGTGTGCCGAGCAGACGCGCGGCCTCCATCAGATGCACGCCGCGCTCGCCGAGGGCATTGCGCGCCAGCAGGTAGGCGTAGGGATACAAGGTGAAAATGAACAGGAAGACCGCTCCCGCCAGGCTGCGCACGTCGAAGCGCAACCCCGGCCACAGCGCTCGCAGGCTGCTTTGCAGCACGCCGCCGTATTGGAGGAAATCGGTGTACGCATACGCGCACACGTAAGCCGGCATCGCCATCGGCAGCAGCAGCGCCCAGGAAAAGAAACGCTTGCCGCGAAACTCGAACAAGGCGATCGTCGCCGCCGTGGCGGCGCCGACGACGATCACGCCCAGCGTGACAAACAAGGCCAGCCATGCGGAGGTCGCCAGGTAACCCGGCAACACCGTCTGCATCTGCTGGCGCAAGGCATCGATGGCAGCCGCGTCGAGCTGCAGCCATGCACCGGCGATGCCGAGGATGGGCAGGGAAATCAGGAAGGCGATCAGGCCGATGAGATACATAAATTCACGATGAAAACTGGTCCGGCGTGCGCTGCGCATCGGCGTTGATGCGCTACACTTCGCGTGGAGCCCGCTCACCCTCTTGCCGTGAACGGGTTCTTGTTGAAAACGGGTAGAAAATCATTCATTGCGGGCGCATTGTAGCGGCAGGCATCACCTTCCGCTGATTTTTCCCGGCACGAAAAGACACGTAAAATCGCAGCTCGAAAAGGACCGCCATGTTTCTGCAAGTCGATCAGGTCAGCATCAGTTATCCACGCGCCGTTGCGCCGGCAGTGCAGGCAGTGTCGTTCGCGCTGCGGCCCGGCGAACTGGGCGCGCTGATCGGTCCTTCCGGCAGCGGCAAGACCACCTTGTTGCGCGCCATCGCCGGACTCGAACAAGCGCATGCCGGCAGAATTCTGCTCGACGGTCAGTTGCTGGACGGCCCCAGCGTGCGCATCGCCGCCGAGCAACGCCGCATCGGCATGGTGTTCCAGGACTTTGCGCTGTTTCCCCATCTCGATATCGAAACCAACATCGGCTTCGGCCTGCACGGCGATCATCGTGACTACGGCAACTATGGCAACTATGGCAACAAACAGCAGCGTCGCCGGCGCGTGCAGGACATGCTGGAACTGGTGGGCCTCGACGGCATGCAGGGAAAATTCCCGCATCAGCTGTCCGGCGGCCAGCAGCAGCGCGTTGCACTGGCGCGCGCCCTGGCGCCGCAGCCGCGGCTGTTGCTGCTGGACGAGCCGTTCTCCAGCCTCGACGTCGAATTGCGCGAACGCCTCGCCGAAGACGTACGCCGCATCCTCAAGCAAGCCGGTATCACCGCGCTGATGGTGACGCACGACCAGATGGAAGCGTTCGCCGTCGGGGACGTCGTCGGTGTCATGCAGAAGAGCCGCCTCGAACAATGGGACCAGCCCTATGCGCTGTACCACCGCCCCGCTACGCGTTTCGTCGCCGACTTCATCGGCCATGGCATGTTCGTGCCCGGCGCGCTGGTGGGCGCGGCCGGCGACATGGCGATGGAAACGCCGCTGGGCCGCCTGCACGACGTTTCGCGCATCATGGAAACACTGCAATCCAGCGCAACCCACGGCGCGCCGTTCGATGTGCTGCTGCGCTCCGACGATATCGTGCACGACGACCTGTCGCCGTTAAAGGCGCGCATCGTGCGCAAGTCTTTCCGCGGCGCCGACTTCCTCTATACGCTGCAACTCGACGGCGGACTGGAATTGCTGTCGCTGGTGCCTTCGCACCACGACCACGCCATCGGCGAATCGATCGGCATCCGGCTTGATGTGAATCACGTGGTGGCGTTTCCGCGCGCGGCCGGTTGAAGCAGACGTCTGCCCGCAGAACGGCGCCTGTTTCATGTCGCCATCGTTAAAAAGCACCGGGGGCCATGGCGCCCGGTGCTTTTTTCATACCCGCAGAAACAGGCGATTACGCCCGCATCATTTGTAGCCGACGCGATCGAGAATCTGCAACACCTTCTGCTGGTTGCGGCCCGTCGCGGCAACGTCGATCACTTCCGCCTTGAACGGCCCCAGCGTGTCGAGCGCGGCGTTGCCGGTCTTCACGCTTTTGACTGCCGGCCACTCGTTGTTGCCTTCGGCAAAATAACGCTGGGCATCATCGCTGGCCAGGTATTCCAGGAATTTGACGGCGTCGCCCTTGTGCGGCGCATTCTTCGCCACGCCGGCGCCGGCGATGTTGACGTGCGCGCCAAAGGTTTTCTGATTCGGCCAGACCACGCCGAATTTACTGACCACGGCGATGTCTTCCGGCTTGGTCGACTTCATCAGCCGCGCAACATAATAGGAATTGGAAATCGCCACGCCGCATTCACCCGAAGCGACCGCCTTGATCTGGTCGGTATCGCCGCCCACCGGCGAGCGCGCCATGTTGGCGACCATGCCCTTCAGGATGGCTTCGGTTTTAGCTTCGCCGACGTGCTCATACAGCGCACCGAACAGCGAGACGTTGTAAGGATGCGCGCCGGAACGGGTGCACAGCTTGCCCTTGTTGCGGGGATCGGCCAGCGACTCATAGGTATCGACGTCTTCCGGCTTCACGTTTTGCTTGTTGTAGACGATCACGCGGGCGCGTGTCGAGAAACCGAACCATTGCGACCCATGGCCGTCATCCTTGCCGCGCAGGTTGGCGGGAATGCGCGCTTCCAGCACGCCGGATTTCACCGGTTGGAACAGGCCGTCGTTCTCGCCGCGCCACAGGCGGGCAGCGTCGACCAGCAGGATCACATCAGCCGGGCTTGCGGCGCCTTCGCTTTTGAGACGAGCCAGGATACCGGCGTCATCGGCGTCGACACGGTTGATCTTGATGCCGGTGGCCTTGGTGAAATTGCCGTACAGGGCCTCGTCGGTCTGATAGTGGCGCGCGGAGTAGAGGTTGATCACCTTTTCCTGGGCGGACACGCCCGCCGACATTGCCGTCAGCACCACACCTGCAACAAAAGTACGTAAAAACATGAACTTATCCTTTTATGCTGATTGATCAGTCTGCTTCCCGGCAGGTGCACGAAGTCCAAAAAACACAAGACAACGCGCCTTTGCGCAACCGGAAAGACGACCGACTATAGCATGAATGAGAATAATTCCTGTTTTAAATTCAGCTTTTTGTCAGGATTGAGAATTTGAAAAAACGGCGGCTGATGAACGCGGATAAGCTGCCGGCAATGCGACGCCGGCCGACCGGCTCGCATTCACAACGGGGCGCGCACGCGGCCAGCGCCGCCAGACGCTGTTGCATCGGTATCAACATCAGCATGTTCAGGCACGCGCCTTGGACAGCACGACCAGCCAGCGGCGGAACAGCAGGATTTCCAGGTGACCGGCTTGCAGGCCGGCGCTGCACTCGATCACGGGATTGACGCGGTAGCGGCGTACATACGAGTCGCGGCACACGAACATTTCGCGGCGGCCGAAACGCAGGCTGAAAGACGAAGGGGAAGAAGATTCCAGACCAAAGCGAGCGCCTGAAGTGAGATCCAAGTGAGTCATGGCAGTGGTTCCTATCTCGGTTGAAGAGATTCCACTGTATCACAACCACTGTATAAATAAACAGTAGTTTTTGATCTCGTTGTTTTTTGAGTGATTTCGGAAAATTTTCGATTTCAATCCGAATTCAGCCCATTCTACCTTGTTCAGGCCGGAATGGGCCAAACCAGACAATCCACTCCAGTCAGCTCAAGTACCGCTCTCAAGCCGGCTGCGCACAAACCCGATGTGTTCGCGCAGCACGTAGAACTGGTCAGCGAAGGCCAGCGGCATCTTCATCCGATTGACCGAGGTTTCGATCTCATCGAGCTGCCTCAGCATCTGCTCCTGCTCTTCCTTGGTATGCGTGGTGACGCCGCGCTCCAGCGTGATCAGGACGCCATACCATTTATAGATGCGCGAACGGATGCGCCAGCCGTACAGCAGCGGCACCAGCTTGATGCCAGGAATCAGCAGCAGGATGATCGGCAGCAGGACCACCATCGTGCGGTCCACCAGACTCGCCAGCCAGAACGGCAGCGTGCGGTAGAAGAAGCTCTTGCCCGACTTGTAATAGCGTGCGGCATCGTCGCTGATCGGATATTCATGCGCCAGCGGCGCCGGGAACTCGCCCGCCTTTTGCAACACGCTGGCCTTGCCGTGCACTTCGCGCGCCGCTTCGATCAGCAGGTCCGACAAGGCCGGATGCAGGTCGTCGCGCGCGATCAGCTCGGCGGTCGGTGCGATCAGGCGGATCGTATGGTCCGGAAGATTCCGGCGGAAGTCGAACACGCCCGGCGGCAGGGTCAGTTCATTGAGATAGCTGAACCGGCGCGTGTAAGCCGACGCTTGCGAGAAGTCCAGCAAGCGGATGCCGTTGGTGCGCAGCAGCTTGCCCATCGTGGCCGGCGCCGCCGATTCGCCCATGAGGAAGGCGGCATCGATCTTGCCCTTGCCGAGCGCGTCCGCCGCCTCGTCGCCGCCCATGTCGATCAGTTTGGTCGCCCCGCCCGGCTCGATTCCGCTTGCCTTCAGCAAGGTCAGCGCGAGTACCCGCGAGCCGCTGCCCTGCAGACCGATGGCGATGCTCTTGCCGGTCAGCTCGGACAGGCGCGACACCACCTTGTCGTTGCGATAGAACACCGATACCGGCGAATACGCCACGCTTCCCAGCGACACCAGGCTCTCGATATTGACGCTGTCGGCGATGCCGCCCTGCACGAAGGCGACATCGACGTCGCCGTCGGGATCGGTCAGCTTGCGCAGGTTGTCGAGCGAACCTTCCGAAGCCACGATCTTCACCGTCACGCCGTCGCGCGCGAGGATTTTCTTGTATTTCTCGGCGACGTTCCAGAAATTGCTGTTTTCCGGCCCGGTCGCGATGGTGATGGTCTTCGGCGGCGCCGGATGGATCAGCCAGATCGCCAGCCATACGCCGACGATAACCAGCAGCAGCATGGGTCCGAAACTGACGGCCAGGTCGCGCCACGAAATGGCGACGAAGCGCGCCTTCATGGCGCTGACGGAATGCTTGCGGGGGGCGGTAGTTTTTTCCATGCGGCTTATTTTACCGCCCGCCATCGGTTTAATACGTTTTGTAAGGGAGGAACTTCCCGCTCAGCACCACATTCACGCGATCGCCGGCCGGATCGGCCTGGCGCTGGATGTCCATCTTGAAGTCGATCGCGCTCATGATGCCGTCGCCGAACTCTTCGTGAATCAGCTCCTTGATGGTCGAGCCGTAGACGCTGACGATTTCGTACCAGCGGTAGATCAGCGGATCAGTCGGCACCGGCGTCGGCAGCGAGCCCTTGTACGGCACGATCTGCAGCCACAGGGTTTCTTCGTCGCTCAGGCCGAACAGCTCCTGCGTGACGACCGCCTGCCTGGCGGTCAGGGTCATCTGACCGAGCATGGCGGCGGTCGTCCATTCCTTGCTCTGGCCAATGCTTTCGGCGATGCCGGACCAGGTCATCTTGTTCCTGACCTTGGCTTGGATGATTTTTTGGGTAACGAGATTGCGGTCCATGAAGTTCTCCTTGCGATGAATGTAAAAAATGATCGTGAAAAATCAAGCTGCTGCTTGCGGGAAATCGTCCAGCGCATCCGATGCGCCCTGCCCCAGCCCGGGCATCACGACGCGCGTCACGACATCTTCCGCACCGGCTTCCTGTATGCGGCGCGAACGATGCACCAGGAAATCCACCAGATGGTTGCGGATGCGATAGAACTGCGGATCGTGGTGCATGCTTTCGCGCGTGCGCGTCTTGGGCATGGTGTTGACCACCACTTCCGCGATGCGCGCCCGCGGGCCGTTGGACATCAGGAAAATCTTGTCGGCCAGCAGGATCGCCTCGTCGACGTCATGCGTGATCATGAACACGGTCTGGCGTGTGGCGCTGCAGATCTTCAGCAGCTCGTCCTGCACCACCCCGCGCGTCAACGCATCGAGCGCGCCGAACGGCTCATCCATCAGCAGCATCTTGGGCTCGATGGAAAACGCCCGCGCAATGCCGACGCGCTGCTTCATGCCGCCCGACAGTTCGGACGGCTTCTTGTGCTCCGCGCCCTTGAGACCAACCATCTCGATGAAGCGGCGCGCATGCGCCTCGGCCTTGGCGCGCGGCCAGTCGGGCCAGCGCGAACGCACCGCGAACACGACGTTGCCCAGCACGCTGAACCACGGCATCAGCGCATGACTCTGAAACACCACGCCGCGATCCAGGCTCGGGCCTCTGACCTCGCGCTGATCCATGATCACCACGCCGCCCGACGGTGCTTCCAGGCCGGCCAGCACATTCAGGATGGTGGTCTTGCCGCAGCCTGAATGGCCGATGATGCAGACGAACTCGCCCTTGTCGATGCCGAACGAGACCCGGTCGAACACCGGCAGGCCATCATCGGTGTAGCGCTTGCTGAGGTTCTCGACGGTGAGAAATGCTTTTTCCATATATCGGTCCCGTTACGCCTATTCCGTGTAAGTCACCAGTTTTTGCAGCCGCGCAAAAAACAGGTCCAGCACCATGCCCGTCACGCCGATCACAAGGATCGCGAAGATCACGCTGGTCAGCGACAGGTTGTTCCATTCATTCCAGACGAAATAGCCGATGCCGGTGCCGCCGACCAGCATCTCGGCCGCCACGATCACCAGCCATGCAATCCCCATGGAAATGCGCATGCCGGTCAGGATGGTCGGCGCCGCCGCCGGCAGGATCACCAGGAAAGCCTTGCGCAGCGGCGCGACTTCCAGCGTCTTGGCGACGTTGAGCCAGTCGCGCCGTACCGACGCCACACCGAACGCGGTGTTCATCAGCATCGGCCACACCGAGCAGATGAAGATCACGAAGATCCCCGAGATCGACGAATCCTTGATCGTGTACAAGGCCAGCGGCATCCACGCCAGCGGCGAGATCGGTTTGAGGATCTGGATGAAGGGGTTCAGCGCCCGCTGCATCAGCGGTGACATGCCCAGCAAAAAGCCCAGCGGAATCGCCACCAGCGCCGCAATCGCAAACCCCACCCCGACCCGCGCCAGCGAGTAGCCGAGCTGGATACCGATGCCCTTGTCATTGGGACCGTTGTCGTAGAACGGATTAGCCAGCTCCTTGCGCATGGTTGCCCCCATCTGCGCCAGCCCGGGAAACCCGCTGGCCTTGACGGGTGAACTGCTGCTCTTGCCCATCAGCTTGGCATATTCGTCTTCAGCCGAAGAAGACGCAGCCGAGCCTGCGTCGAGACGCGCACTTTCCTTCGGCGCCGTCGCCAGATGCCACACCAGCAGCAGGCAAGCGAAGATTGCCAGCGAGATCAGCGCAGCGCGCCAACCCAGTTGCGAAGCCGGCTTCATCAGGTGGTCCTCTTGATGGGGAAGCTGTTGACGTAGGCGTCGGCCTTGGCAGGGTCGAACTCCTTGCCCATGATCTTGTACTTGCGGTATGCGCCGTCCGGCACCGGCTGGCCGAGTTCCTTCATGTATTTCTTGGCGTCGGTCAGCAACAGCACGCGCTCGGCGATGCCCTTGTAATCGACCTCTCCTTTCACATAGCCCCAGCGCTTCATCTGGCTCAGGATCCACACCGCCATCGAATCCCACGGCACCGGATCGAAGTCGGCCCGGCCCGGCACGTTCTTGACGTTGCCGAGACCATCGGCAAAGCGGCCGGTCAACACCTGCTCGACCACGGTCTCGGGCTGATTCAGATACGCCGCCGGAGAAATCACCTTGGCCACCAGCGAGCGGTTGGCCGGATCGCGCGCCATCGCAGCGGCGGTCAGCACGGCGCGGAACAGGGCCGCGAAGGTGTTGGGATTCTGCTTGACGAAATCTTCCGACATGCCGAAGGCGCAGCACGGATGGCCATCCCAGATTTCCTTCGACAGGATGTGGATGAAGCCGACTTCGTCATACACCGCGCGCTGGTTGAACGGATCGGGTCCGAGGAAGCCGTCGATATTGCCGGCGCGCAGGTTGGCCACCATTTCGGGCGGCGGCGTGACGCGGATCTGGACATCGCGGTCCGGATCGAGACCGTGCTCGGCGAGGTAATAGCGCAGTAGGAAATTGTGCATCGAATACTCGAACGGCACCGCGAACTTGAAACCCTTCCATTGCCTGGGATCGCGCTTGTCCTTGTGCTTCACATGGAGCGTGATGGCCTGGCCGTTGATGTTCTGGATGGTGGCAACGCGCATCTGCACCGGATTGCTGCCCACGCCCATCGACATCGCCAGCGGCATCGGCGACAGGAAGTGCGAGGCGTCGTGCTCCTTGTTGATCATCTTGTCGCGGATCAGCGCCCAGCCGGCGGTCTTGTTGAGCGACACGTTCAGGCCCTGCTTGCGATAGAAGCCGAGCGGATCGGCCATGATCAGCGGCGCCGCGCAGGTGATGGCAATGAAGCCGATCTTGAGGTCCTTCTTTTCAATCGCACCGTTCTTCTCTTGCGCCATCGCCTGCAAGGCGCCCAGCGGGAACATGCTGGCGATCGCGGCACGCGCGGTATTGATGCCGACCGCCCGCAGGAAGTCGCGCCGTTGCTCCGCCTGCGGGAACAACGCGCGCATCACCGATTCTTCCACCACGTCGTTGCTCAGTTGCTCGGCATCCTGAGAACGCACCTGCGCCTGTGCATCTGCCTTGCGCTGCTGCGCGTCGTCGTGCGCCGCCTGGCTGGCGTGCTTGCCGCAGGAGCAGGTATTGCCTGCGCGCTCGGCGTCGTAGGTGTGGAAGATGGTGCTGTCGATTTCTTTTGGCATGGATTCCCCCGATGGATGAGTGAAGTAACGGCTGCTTGTTACTCCATCACGTGCAAGGGGCTTGCCAGCGTGCTTTGCGATGTCATCGCCACACGACGTCTTGTAGTGGAACGACTACAAGACGCTGTCAAGGTGGCAACTTACCGGCAACCTATGCGGGTTATGCGGGAAGCAATTGATGCCGCACGGCGTACATGGCGATGCCGACGTCGTTGCTGGCGCCGGTCTTCTCCAGGATGCGGCTGCGGTAGGTGCTGACCGTGTTGGGGCTCAGGGTGAGCTGGTCGGCGATTTCCTTGACGCTGCGCCCGGCGGCGATCAGCTGGAACACCTGGTATTCGCGATGCGACAGCGTCTCGTGTGCGGCGCGCTGGGTGCTGGCGGAATAGGCGCTGAGCTCGGCCGCCAAGGTCTCCGCCATATGCGGACTGACGTACACGCCGCCGTCGGCTGCCTTGCGGATCGCGGCCACCAGCTGTTCGGTGTCGGCGCTCTTGTTCAGGTAACCTGCCGCGCCGAGACGATAGCAGCGCGCGGCATATTGTTTCTCGGGATAGGTCGACAGCATCAGCACCGGCAGGCGCGGCATCTCCTGCTTGAGCTGGCGCAGCACGTCGAGGCCGTCCTGCAGCGGGATAGCGATGTCCAGCAAGACCAGGTCGATCGCCTCCACGCGCGCCTTGCGCAGCACCTCCGGCCCGTCGGCGCACTCTGCCGCCACCTCGATGTCAGGCGTGTCGGCGAGGATCTGCTTGAGGCCTTCGCGCACGATGCGGTGGTCGTCGCAGAGCAGGATGCGGATCATTGTTTTCCTTGTTGCCGTGTGAATGTTGATTGTCGGATTGTCATGCGTGAACGTCGTTCCTCAGCGGCAAGACCAAGCGCACGCGCGTGCCCGGGTTGCCGCTTTCCGGTGCGCCAGCCGCCCCCGCTGCACCATCAATGGCGTTTTCGATATCCAGTGCGCCAGCAAAGTGCAGCGCCCGTTCACGCATGCCCATCACGCCGTAGGACTTCGGATTGGCCAGCGCCGCCGGCGGCACGCCGACGCCGTTGTCTTCCACTTCCATCAGCAAGGCATCCGGCGTCAGGCGCACGGTGATCCTCGCCTGCGTTGCTTGCGAATGCTGTGCCACGTTGCTCAGCATTTCCTGGAAGATACGAAACGCCGCCGTCGCCAGCGTGCCTTGCGGCGCAAACGCCTGCGCGGAGATGTCGAAGTCGACGTCGCACGGCAACTCGGTCGCCTCGGAAAATTCCTGCACCTGCCACTCCAGCGCCGCGATCAGCCCCTGGTGATCGAGAATGCTCGGCCGCAGATCGGTGATGATGCGCCCGACGTTGTCCACTGCCGCCTCGATCAGCCGGTTCATGCTGGCGCACTTGCGCGCCACCGGCTCGCGGTCGGCGACCCGGCCGGCCATCCAGTTCACGTCCAGCTTGAGCGCCACCAGCAGGCTGCCGAGCTCGTCGTGGATCTCGCGCGCGATGCGCGTGCGCTCATCCTCGCGCACCGAGTGCGCATGCGCCGACAGCTCGCGCACCTGCATCAGCGCCGCCGACAACTCGCGCGTGCGCTCGGCCACGCGCTGTTCCAGCTCCGCCTTGGCGCGCTGCAACTGCTCTTCGGCCAGACGCCGCTTGGAAATGTCGCTGAAGGTAATCACCGCCCCGCGCACCTGGCCGCCGTCGATGATTTGATAGGAAGAGTATTCAGTGGCGAAGTAGGTGCCGTCGGCGCGCCAGAACACTTCCTGATCAACCCGGCATGACTCCCCCTTGCGGAAAGCCTTCAGGATCGGGCACTCTTCTTCCGGATAGTGTGCGCCGTGTTCATGGCTGTGATGCACCAGCTCATGCATGTTCTTGCCCAGCACCTGTCCGATCGGATACCCGAGCATCTCCGCGCCGGCCCGATTGATGAAGGTGCAGCGACCGTCGAGGTCGATGCCGTAGATGCCTTCGCCGGTGGAATCGAGAAGGAGGGTCAGCTTGTCGCGCAAAAAATCGGCATCGCTCACGCTGGCGGCGTCGCCGTTTTCAGATAGGGGTATGGAGTTCGCGCGTAGCATTGGGTTGACATCAGATTGGTCCAGGAATGTCTTGCAACCTGCAAAGCTCGTGCCAGAGTACATTTCGAATCGAGATTGGCGGATGAGCGCCTGAAAGCTGTATTCAGGAGTTTTTTGAGAACACTTCAATTACAAGATCGCTTAGGTTCTACCGACTTCATTACCTCCGCCGGCGTGGATATGAACTAGCCGGCTTTTTCCTATCCTGCGTCAACACAATACCTGCCGTCCACTCGTCGCCGATTCGGTTCGATGGAATCATCTTGCGGAACCCCGACTTGCTGATGCGATAACCACAACCTTCTGAACGGTATGTTTTCCATGCATATTTCCAGAAAAATCTTGCTTGCCGCAACGACGCCACTCTGTAAGAATACTTAAAAGAAATTGGCGTAAAAAAACACATACAAGATAGCTGACACAATGAAAAAAATGCGCTTCACTTTGCCCGCGCCTGCGTCGGCACTCCGGTACACAAATCCATCACCACAGCTTCTCGCCGCCCTGACAACTTCTGTCAGATTCTGTGCGCGCGTTTTCTGACGTCGCGCCGCGCGACCCGGCTATGCCAGGTGCACTCTGAAGAAAAAACGGGACAGCAATGTCTTGCCACGCCACCACCCGAGAATCTACTACATGAAGACAAGCATCCCGCGTCAACTCATCTGCCTGCTGCTTCCCCTTGCCGTCCTGGCCGGCTGCGCATCGTCCGTGCCGGCGCAGAAAGCGCAGTTCACGCCTTACCAGCAAGTACAGGGAGCGCGCCAGATCCGTGTATTGAAGAGCACAGAGATCGTTCTCGATACGGCATACAAGCGCCTGATTCCAGAGAATTCCACGTGGAAGCTGAGCGGTACGCTGCCGCAAGGCGATGTCTATCGCGCTGAAAAGACCATCTTCACCATAGAAGGACGCCAGGTCCACGAAGCCTACCTGGTCTTGTCTGGCAACTCGCTGGTCGGCTTCTATCTGCCCGGCGAATCAAACTTTTCCCCTTTGTCGCCCCCCTTAACCCTCAACTTCGAAAGTGTGAAACATGATTAAGTCTTTTTCTCTGATCGGTAGCGTTGTTCTGACTGCAGCATTGATGACCGGCTGCGCCTCGGGTCCGAAATACGCCGAAGTCGCAAAATCGATTCCAACGCTGCAAGCTGATCAGGGCCGCGTCTACTTCTTCCGCTCGGCATCGATGTTCGGCGCGGCGATCCAGCCGGATATCCGTCTCAACAATGAAGTTGTCGGTACCTCTCAGCCAGGCGGTTTCTTCTATCTGGATCGTCCGGCCGGCCAATACGTTGCCGCCACGTCGACCGAAACTGAAAAGACGCTGAGCTTCGTGCTCGACGCAGGCGAAACGAAGTATGTTCGCACCTCGCCATCGTTCGGCGTCATCGCCGGCCGCATGGTACCGACGCTGGAAACGCCCGAAGCGGCACAAAAGGAATTGCCTGAACTGAGCTACACCGGCAAGCCGGCTGCCGCCGCGGCGAAGTAGAAAGATCTGAATAAAAGACGGTTGAAATAATCGTCTTCCAATGAAAAACGCCGGCATCGCTGCCGGCGTTTTTCATTTCTTGTGATATCTGGCAATGCACCGGCGGCATCACGGCATGTACTGACCGCCATTCACATCAATGATCTGCCCCGTCACATACCCCGACAACGCATCCGAAGCCAGGTACAGGAAGGCGCCGTCGCATTCCGCCGGGTCGCCGATGCGGCCCATCGGGATGGTCTTGCGGAAGGATTCCAGCTGCTCCGGGGTGGTGAAGCGTTCCTGGAACGGCGTCATGATCACGCCCGGCGCGACTGCGTTGACGCGGATATGGTCCGGCTGCAGCTCCTTCGCCATGCCGCGCGTGATGGTGCTGACGAAGCCTTTCGACGCTGCATAAATCAGTGCGCCGGGGCCGCCGCCATGGCGTGCCGCCACCGAAGTGACGTTGATGATGTTGCCGCCCCCCTGCTTGCGCATGACCGGGATTACGGCGCGCGTGAACGCCACCACCGAACGCGCGTTGATCTGCACGACTTCGTCGAACAGGTCGTCGCTGATCTTTTCCAGCGCTTCGCGCTTGACCAGGCTGCCGGCGTTGTTGATCAGCACGTCGATGCGGCCGAGCTGTTCGACTGCGCTGGCAATGGCCTTGTCGATGGCCTTGCTGTCGCGCACGTCGGCGCCGATGGTAATGGCCTTGCTGCCGCCCTTGCGGATGTCGGCGGCCACGGCTTCGGCCTCGTCTGCCGACTTGTTGTAATGGACCACGACGTGGGCGCCCTTGGCGCCGAAAGCGCGCGCGGCCGAAGCGCCGATACCGGTGCTGGCGCCGCTGATGAAGACGACCTTGCCTGCTAGATCTTGCATTGCTGTTCTCCTGGGAAAGTGAGCATGGCGTGAACCAAAGGGGAAATCACGGTCCGGCTCGTTTCAATGTGGCGTTCTTTGAAGGCCGGGGTGTTTTTTATTTTTCTGAGCAAATCGAAATCAAATCCACGTCAATGACGGCGCATGTCAGTCGTGCACCGATTCATCCTTGTTCTGCGCCGCGCCGCGATAGGCGTCGCGTACGCGGATGAGGTGCGTACGCATGGCTTCGGAGGCCTGCTGCGGATCGCGCGCCTTCAATGCGGTAAGAATGTCGCGGTGGTCCTGCAGGCTGCGCTCCAGCGTGGCCGGAATGCGTGAGGTGATGGTGCGGCTTTTCTTGCCGAGCATGTAGAGGCTGCCGGCGATGCTTTGCAGGAACGGATTGTCGCAGGCTTCGATGATGGCTTCGTGGAATTCCACGTCGGCGGCAGCGAAGGCGGCCGGGTCGCTCAGCAGGCGGGCTTCATCATCGACGTTGCGCGTCAGGCGCTCGATCTCTTCTTGATCCATGTGCGTGGCGGCCAGCGCGGCGACGCCGGTTTCGATGATCAGGCGCGCGTCGAACAACGCTTCCAGCGTGCCGGCGTTGAGGTCGATGATCATTTCCAGCGGCTCGAGCAGTTCACGTGTTTCAAGCTTGCCGACGAAGGTGCCTTCGCCTTGGCGGATACGCAGCAAGCCGAGCAGCGCCAGCCCGCGAATCGCTTCGCGCACGGCCGGACGACCGACGCCGAGCATGGCCGCCAGTTCACGCTCCGGCGGCAATTGCTGGCCGGGCTTGAGCAGGCCGCTGCGGATCATGGTGAGCAGGCGTTGCGCAACTTGCTCGGAAATGGATTTCTGGACGATGGGATCGAAGGACATGGAGTCTGCTTGGGGTGCCTGTTATATGTCTGGTCGCCGGAGGATAGCCACAGTGCATGGACGTATGGTAAGACCTTTGGGTACGCAGAGAATAGGTGCGGGTCCGTGGCGTGTCAAGCGAGGACTTTCCGCAATGGTCAAACCTTTTTCATGTGTGTTTGCCGGCACTTGTTGCCACAAAGACAATCCCTTCCGGACACTGGCGTGCGGACTGCAGACAACAAGGTTCGGCTCAAGCAGCGCTGGCCTGGTCCAATTGGGCGATGGCGGTGGCGTCCAGCGACAGGCGCGTTGCTGCAATCAGCGCATCCATCTGCTGCAGCGAGGTGGCGCTGGCGATTGGCGCAGTGATGCTCGGACGCGCGATCAGCCATGCCAGCGCCACGGCCGCCGGCGTGCTGCCGTAGCGTGCGGCGACAGCGTCGAGCGCGCCGAGGATGCGCAAGCCGCGCGGATTCAGATAGCTTCGCGTCTTGCCGCCGCGGGTGCTTTTGCCGAGATCCTTGTCGGAGCGGTATTTGCCGCTGAGGAAACCGCTGGCCAGCGAGTAATAGTTGATGACGCCGATCTTTTCCTTGAGGCAGTACTGCTCAAGATTGTTTTCAAAGTCGGCGCGCGAATACAGGTTGTATTCCGGCTGCAACGTTTGATACAGCGGATAACCATGCGTGCGGCTGAGCTTGCGCGCCTCTTCCAGCCGATCGGCGCCGAAGTTGGACGCGCCGATCAGACGCACCTTGCCTTGCTGGACCAGCTCGCCGTAGGCATGCAGGGTTTCTTCCTGCGGCGTGTTCTTGTCGTCGGTGTGCGACTGGTAGAGATCGATGTAGTCGGTTTGCAGGCGCGTCAGCGAATCTTCCACCGCGCGCTTGATGTAGGCCGGCGCCAGGCCGATCTTGCCGTCGCCCATGTCCATGCCGACCTTGGTGGCGATGACCAGCTTGTCGCGCTTGCCGCTTTGCCTGATCCATTTGCCGATGATGGTTTCGGATTCACCGCCCTTGTTGCCGTTGGCCCAGCGTGAATAGACATCGGCAGTGTCGACCAGGTTGAGGCCCGCGTCGACGAACTTATCGAGCAGCGAAAACGAGGTCGCTTCGTCGACGGTCCAGCCGAACACATTGCCGCCGAACGCCAGCGGCGCGACTTCGATGGCGGAGTTGCCGAGTTTGCGATGTTGCAGTTGATTGCCGTTCTTGCTCATTGCATGCACTCCATGTCACCGGGAGCAATGATTCTATGCCTGATCCGTTTTTGCTGCCGGGACCCGCTCAGGCTCTATACTTGCAACTTGTCAGGTCTTGACTTGGTCGAGATCTCCGCTTCAATCCCCGTGCGATTCTTCTGCTTTCTCTCCGATGGAAATTGTCTTTACCGTTCTGATCCTGTTGCTGGCCGTCGCCGTTTCCGGCGTGGTGGCGCGCCTTGTCCCATTCAAGATTCCGCTGCCGCTGTTCCAGATCGGCCTCGGCGCCGTACTGGCGCTGCCGCTGTTCGGCCTGCGAATCAGCTTCGACCCTGAACTGTTCCTGCTGCTATTCATTCCGCCGCTGCTGTTTACCGACGGCTGGCGCATGCCCAAGCGCGAGTTCTTCCGGCTGGCGCAGCCGATCCTGGCGTTGGCGCTCGGCCTGGTGCTGTTCACCGTGGTCGGAGTCGGCTACTTCATCCACTGGATGATCCCGGCCATCGCGCTGCCGTCGGCGTTTGCGCTGGCGGCGGTGCTGTCGCCGACCGATGCCGTCGCGGTGTCGTCCATCATCGGCAAGCGGCGGTTGCCGTCCACCATGCAGCACGTGCTCGAAGGCGAAGCGCTCATGAACGATGCGTCCGGCCTGGTGGCGTTCAAGTTCGCCATCATCGCGGTGCTGTCGGGCACCTTCTCGCTGCTCGACGCCGGCATCAGCTTCACACTGATCGCCATCGGCGGCATCGCGGTCGGCCTGATCGTAGCCTGGGGCTTCGGCCTGATCCGCCGCAAGATCATCGAATGGAGCGGCGATGAGCCCGGTATCCAGGTCGTGCTGCTGTTGCTGATTCCATTTTCCGCCTATATCTTCGCCGAACATTTCGGCCTGTCCGGCATCCTCTCTGCGGTCGCCGCCGGCATGCTGATGCCCTACATCGACACCGCCGGCGCCGAGTCGGCCGCCACCCGCATGCAAAGCCAGAGCATGCTGACCATGCTCGAATTCGTCTTCAACGGCATGTCCTTCATCCTGCTGGGCCTGCAATTGCCGGGCATCGTCAGCCTCGCGCATCTCGACGCCCAGGTGGCGGGCAACGTGCCAGTGTGGCATCTGTTCGCCTATATCGTCGCGATCACGGCAGCGCTGATCACGCTGCGTTTCGTCTGGGTCTGGTTCAACTTGCGCCTGCGCCGGTTCTCCAATGCGGTGCGCGGCCAGCGCGCCAGACAGCGCTATTTCGATGTGCGCCTGATCAGCATCACTTCGCTTGCCGGCGTGCGCGGTGCGATCACGCTGGCGGGCGTGATGTCGATTCCACTGCTGATGCCGAACGGCCATGCCTTCCCGGCGCGTGACCTGCTGATCTTCCTGGCCACGGGGGTGATCGTTTGTTCACTGCTGGGCGGTAGCTTGCTGCTGCCATGGTTGCTGCGCGGCCTACAGCTTGACGCCGACAACAAGCGGCGCCGCACGGAAGAAACCATGGCGCGCCTGCGCGTCTCCGAAGCGGCGGTGCGCAGCATCGAGGAAATGCAGGAACGCCTGGGGGCGGGGATGGATCAGGAAGACCTCGCCCTGCTGACGGAAGTCAGCGGCCGTCTGCTGGCGACCTACCGCATGCGCATGGACGCCGAAAGCGGCACCGAAGAGACCCACCGCACCGCCAATCGCGTCAAGCATTTCGAACGTGAACTGCGACTCGAGGCAATCCGCGCCGAACGCCGCGAAGTCCATCACCTGCGCGCCGAGCAGCAGATCAACGACGAGACCTTCATCGCGCTGATCAACCAGATCGATCTGGCGGAAACCTGGCTGATGGGATCGCTGAACGCGGCGCACTGAAAACCTGTTCACGATCTGGCATGCCGGATAAAAAAACGGCGTCACGCTGATGGCGGTGACGCCGTTCTCATTTGTGCAGCCTGCAAGTCATTCAGACAGCTGTAGCGGGCATCAGAAATCGTGCTTTATTCCAGCAGCAATTGCACGCAGGTGGCGTCCTTGCAGCGCCTCGCCGGGGACAGGTCCGGTTCCCCCAAAATCGTACTGTGCCTTGCTTCCATTGCGCAGCTGAGCAAGCTGTGACCACAGCTCCGTGCGCTTCGACATTGCGTAGCGATAGCCGAGAATCAGCAGATTGGACTGCGAACCGTTGCCGATACTGATGCCGGAATAGATCGGCGTCTGGTCTCCCTTGCCCTGGCCGGCGTGATACCAGCCCAGTTCGATCGTATGAGGGCCGAGGTAGCGGCGCCCGACCAGGCCGAAGCCATCTTGCGTCAAAGCGTTCTGGCCGGGATTTGCATAGCGCAGCGTCTGGTAATACGCACCAATATAACCCTGGGCGCCGATGTTGTAGCCGCCGGCCAGCATGATGATGTGGTCGTCCAGGCCTTTCCCGCGCAAATTGTGATGCAGGTTATAAGCCAGCGCCAACTGCACATCGTTGGCCTTGTATTGCAAAGCATTTGACCAGGCATAGGCATTGCACCCCATGATTTCTGCCAGTCCTACATGCGTCGCAAATCTGAAACCGCCCATCGAGGGCGTGTCGTAGCGAATGGAGTTGCCATAGCGATTGTCGAAAGAAAATTTGTTTGACGCATTGTGATTGCCGGCAATCGTACTGGCGCAGTTGTCGGTCGATGAACCAACGCCGTTATTGTTGTTGAACATGTTGCTGAATCCGTTGGCCCAGAAACCGTTGAGGTTGTCGTTGGTGACATTGGTCAGGTAGCCCGGCCCGGCAATGGAATGCAGATCGTCGAGCGCCGTGAGCATGAAGCCGAACTTGACCCGGCCGAACGGGCCTTGCAAGCCGATGCTGGTTTCCCGGCTGCCGAGAGCGCCGGCGCCGGTATCCGAACTGAAGCCGGATTCGATCACGAAGAGCGCATTCAGTCCGTCGCCAAGATCTTCCCGCCCCTTGAACCCCAGGCGGCTGGACAAATTGTTTTGCTGCGTGACGGCGCCCCGTCCGGCGCCGTAGCCGCTGTAATTCACCATGCCGGTATTGACGCGTCCGTACATGGTGACGGCGGATTGGGCACAGGCATGGCCGGTGCAAATCATCATGGCAATCATGATGATGGAAGACCGTGTTCGTCTGGATGTCATTGTGTTCTCCTCGTTTGGTAAGGTGTGCCTCCCTTGGGATGATTTTTTAGCTTGGCAAACCTGCTGCAATCTGCGCCGACTATCAGCGCGACGCGAGAGAGAATAACGAGGGAAAGGGATAGGAGTCTGTAGCTGGAGTTCGAGAAATAGCAACTCGTCGCGATGTAGTTTTATAGTTTTCCGACGCAGGCGCATGCAATGCCGATCCACCTGTAGTTTTGATTCTTTTTGACCCAAAAAACTTCCGCACATGTAGTCGATATCGCGCCCTCACGGCCAGAATAAAGCGGAAATATCATGCCTATTTCATGATGGCCACATCGAATTTTCTTCGCGTCGCCTACACTTTTCCACGCCGCTGAAGAACGATAGAGACAGCGTGCAGCGTCACACGACAATTTCCATATTCGCGACATGAAATCGAAGACAAGGAGAACAGCAATGAAGAAGCGCAGCTTTATCAAACTGGCCGGAATGGGAGCGATGGGAGCATTGGGAGCAAGCGGCCATGTGCCGCTGCTGGCGGCGGAGGGACAGCAAGCCCCCCTGAAGAAATTTGAGGAGAATGGTGTCGTCAGACCGTTTGGCGGCAATACCGTTGTTTTCCATACGGATAAAAGCAGTCCGCTTTTCCTGAGCATGCTGCGCGTCCAGGTTGAGCTGCAGCGCCATTTTGGCGACAGCATCACTTGCCTGCCGCCGGATTCCTATCACATGACGCTGTTCGACATGGCGAACCAGCAGGACCGAAAGCCGGGCTTGTGGCCATCAGGCGTACCGTTGGACGCCTCGGTTGAAGACTGTACGAAGAAACTGGCTGCGCTTCTCAAGTCCGAACCGATTTCCTTTCCCGGCAAGGTCTACATGAAGATCGATCCCAATCGGCCGCTGTCGCTTCCGAAGGAACACAAGCCAGGATCGCAACCGGCCTTCATCATTCCTCTATTGCCGTATTCATCTGCAGATACGGAGATGTTGCGGGCATTTCGCAACAAGTTATCGGGGCTCAGCGGCATCAGGACACCCAGTCACGATACCTATGTGTTCCATACCTCCATGGGATACCGCATCAAGCCTATGTCCGCAGAAACCTACGCCTCGTTCGAAACGTATTACAAGAAGTGGATCAACGAGATGACACAGGCGGCCGGAAAAATCAGTTTCGACTCTCCTGATTTTTGCTCGTTTATCGACATGTATCAGTTCACTCCGGTCGTCGCTTTGAAGTGAATGAACCACGTTCGCAGAACGTGATTTCGCTTTAAGAACCTGTTCATGATCTCACTACAAGACCGTGAACGGGTTCAGGCGATGATGCGCTTTTCAGCGAGAGAATGCACCAAGGTCGAGACGAACCCGGTGATCTGATCAGAGCCTGGAATAGGGCCTGCGATCACCCGGCCGGAACGGCCGAGGAAAACGAGCGTGGGGGTAACACGGATCGACAGCTTCTCAGCCGCGGACAAGCCGCCATAGAAAGTGCGGTTGCGAATACCCGGATAAGTTTGTTCGATATCTGCCCGGGGAGATGCGCTGATCGCAATCACATCAATGATCCCCGCGAGTGCCTCCGCCCACTGGGGAATTCCGGTCACGACCTTGGAACACACGTGACAGTCGGAACGGATAAAGAACACCAATACGTCGCGCCGCTCACACAATTGATGCAACAAGACGATGTTCGCGCTCCGATCCATGATCTCGATCGGTGGCACTGACGTACCCTCGATCCGGTCCCGGATCTGATCGAATGTCTCATCCGGTTCGACATGCGCTGGCAAATCGCTACCGTTGTCGTCTGGGCTCTCCGATGGGGAGCGTTCGACCGAGTGTTGCCGGAAAAGGTAGATCAGGAATGCAATAGCACCGGCAGCGATCACAAAACACCACACCATATCGCTGTCGCTCATCTCGCCGAACATTGCGGGAACACCAGCGAATCCGGCCAGATCGAGAAACACCAGGACAATCCCCAGGGAGAGAAAGAGCGCATTCCTGACTATCGTCCGGCCTGTGATGGGCGCGGCATGCGCCGCGCCAAAACAATTGCACTGCACCGGATGTTCGGACCGTGCGGCAATGGTGACGACAATCAGGGTACAGATCAACAGCCCGCTGGCGGAGACGGCGGCTGCAAGGAACCACTTCCCGCCGGTCGTGACCAACGCTCCCCCCATGATCATCTCGATCATCGGAAACACGCGGGCGAACGCTCTGCTCCCAAACATCGCCGGCATGGGGAGCTGTGCAAACACCGCAGCCGTGCCCGCCGGATCCCGCGCTTTCATCAGCCCGCCGAACACCAGTATCCCACCAAGGACAAGAGGAAAAAATACCACTGAAGGATGCACATCCACTCCCTTTACTTGGTGCTCACAGCAAATATCGCTGCCCCAGCGGCAACACGGTAGCAGGCTGCGCGGTCAGCAGCTCACCGTCTGCACGCACCTCAAATGTCTCCGGATCAATCTCCACGACTGGCGTCGACGTATTGTGGATCATGCTGTGTTTACCGACGCTACCGCGCGTGTCCCTGACCGCCTCAATGCGATGACGGAGACTGACGGTGATGCCGTTCATCTCCAGGCTGCTCTTGGAAATGAAGACGATGCTTTGATCGGTGCTGAGGAGGCCGCCGCTACCATCACTGGTTGCGACGCCGCCCTTCAACACCAGCGCCGGCTGCGTCCCGAAATAGGCCGGATCCCATAGCACCAGGTCAGCGAGCTTCCCCGGCTCCACCGACCCCGTTACATGTGCGATCCCACACGCGATCGCCGGATTGATCGTGTATTTCGCGACATACCTTTTCACTCGTTGGTTGTCGTTGCTCCCATCGCCAGGAAGGGGGTCCCGTTGGATCTTCATCTTGTGCGCCATCTGCCACGTACGTCGCACGATTTCTGCGTTCGCCTCAGGAAACACGCTGCTGCCGGCAACAATCGAGATTGCCCCCATATCGTGCAGCAAATCTGTGGCAGCAATCGTCTCTTTATGAATGATGGACTCTGCGAGCGCGACGTCTTCCGGTATCGATGGGTCGAGATTGTTGGCTGCCATCACTGAGCCATAGAGTCCATCGATAAGGTCGACGGTGTACGGAAGAGCGGCGACGCTGCTGGCTGGGATCACATTCGGCAGCCCCGCGCATCTGATCACATCAGGAATATGTCCGCCTTCCACCCCTCCCACGTCAGGCAAGATCACCGTCCGGCCTTTGAACGCGGCGATCGTGTCTTCATTGAATCCGAACTCGTTGGCGGTATCCGAGGTGATCATCACCGGCACGTCGTACTTGTCGGCGATAGACAAACAGTTGTCGATTGCCGCAGGTGTCGCGCCACGCGTGTCATGCACATTCAACGCGCCGACTGCCCCCGCCCATACCTGCGCTTCCAATCCACCAGGCTGCGAAGCGCTGCCCAGTCCAACGAGAACAAAATTCAACGGCCATGCATCCAGTGAGTCCAACAACCGGTTCGCCGTCCATGCCCCCGGGGTAGCGCCCGTCACCCGCGATCCTGTCACCGGCCCCGACCCGCCGCCAATGACGGTCGTGGTCCCGGCGGCGGCCATCGCCATCAACACATCGCCCGAGGAAATCGGTACATCCATGGCGATCGTGCCGGCCGTCAGGATTTTTCCCGAACCATCGATCACCTGCGTGCCTGGACCGATGATGATATTCACACCCGGTTGAAGATCAGGATTCCCGGATTTCCCGATCGCGCTGATGCGACCGTCGATGATCCCGATATCGGCCTTCAGGACACCCCAGTGGTCGACAATCACCACGTTCGTGATCACCGCCTCGGCAGCACCGTTTGCCGCACTGTATGACGACTGTGCCATGCCGGCGCGAATCGACTTGCCCAGCCCATACGACGACTCTTCTCCATAGATCGTGTAATCCCGCTCGATCTCCACCAACAACTCGGTATCTGCCAACCGAATCTTGTCCCCCGTTGTCGGCCCATACAGGCCTGCATATCTGGCGCGGCTAATCGAACTCATCATCATCTCCATTCATGACAACTCACAAAAAATCTAGGCCCTGTTGCTTGCAAACGCGACGAGCTTCACCTCGTATGTCAGACCGGGGTCAAACCGCACTGACAGGCCAGATGCAATATCCAAACGTCTCCCCATAGCCTGCCCCCTGTCGAAAGCCAATCCGGGATTAGCTTCAAAGAAGTGGCAGTGACTTCCCACCTGGACCGGTCGATCACCGGTGTTCGTCACCTGAATGGTGACTATCGGTCGATCTGCGTTCAACTCGATATCGCCAAGGCGAGTAATAACTTCACCAGGAATCATCACGTACTCCTTATTTCATATCAAAGGGAGAGAAATATGCGCTCAACGACGCGCTATCGAATGGGGTTGTGGACGAACACCGGATGCAGTCCGTTAGGAAAACTCCCCACAACCCGAATCGTTGTGAGAAGTTCAGCAATCCCGTCCATAAGTTGATCGCGACTTACCACGTGAACCCCAGCCTCCATGAGATCCGCAACACTGCGCCCATCACGGGCGCCTTCCACCACAAATTCCCTGATCAACGCCTTCGCTTCCACCACGTTCAGTTTGACACCGCGCTCAAGTCGCTTCCTGGCGATGCCGGCAATAACCGCATTCCGAATATGGTCCGTTTGATATTCATCATCACTTGCTGCCATAGCTCCTCCATGTATCAGACATACACCGACTACATCGTCGACAAACTCAATAGATAAAAACACCAGACAGTTGCGATAGGGCGTAACTTGTCCTCTTCAACTGACATTTTTTACAGAAGTTGGCCAAACTAACCGCTCAATCCTCTGTCATTCCCGTCACGACCAAAGACTTGACGGTTTATAAATATCAATGGCCCCCATAACCACCGGAGAAATCCCCCCTCTTCTGGCGGTGGATCTGGCGGATCTGGTGGATCTGGTGGATCTGGTGGATCTGGTGGAATAACGGGTACTTGGCGCGGCGTGATTGTCCATGTGCGGCTGGCGATGCCTGGTTCAAAGCCGAGTGTTGAGGCGAGTCCCCAACTACGATATCCACTGTCTCCCCACTCCTCGATGAAAGAGGGGGATGTGATAAGGGAATTGTTGTAACCGTTGATGAGATGAGAATCTTTGTCCCACGACCAGTTCGTCCCAACACTATCGTCGCATACCCCCCAATGGGCGCCAGTGGTGTCCCCTCCGGGGTCGAGCACCGTTGCGGTCAGGCATTGTTGGCCGCGGAGTATTCGCATCACGCCGTCCGCCCTTCGCACACTGGTGCGCAGCTGACGAGTTCCGCCCTCTTTCATGGCGAAGATGCTGTCACAGTTATAGGTGAATGAGAGTTGATCCCCAGATGCAATCCACCACAAACAACGCATATCCCCGTCAATATTGGGAGATTGGAGTGTGATCTCAGGGTTGGGGCGAGGGTTATAGCTAAGCTCCCACGCAAGCACCGAGTTCATTTTATCGGGTGGCTTGACAGGCTCCGGTCTGGCGTCGAGTTCGAGCTGCCCCGCGCTGTAGTAGCCGTAATCAATGGAATCGGTGTCGTCGGCGGTGATGACGTTACAACCGATGCTGCGCTGCCAGCCGATGATCATGCGGTCGTCTGAGTTCTCGGACGGATCGATCCGGTCGTCAAGGTCATAGCAACACTGCGAATTATTGTTGTAGTACGCCTTCTCGGCCGCAATGGAGGGATTCTTCCCGGCAGCGATATTGGGGACGCCAAAATCGACGTAGCGGTCCTCACGCCACATCAGGTAGTCGGGGATGGGAACGAAAACGCCGAGGGCTTTCTGATGGGTTTTCACGATCGTGACCATTTCGGCCATCGTGCCTACTGTTGCATTGCACCGCCCCAAGGCGCCGCATTCTTCATGTGCGTAGGGCTCGACGTAAGAGCGTTGTCCGAGGTAGGGCGCTGCAGTGCGCTTATTGATGAAGTCGGTGGAGTCCTTGATGACAACTTCGACGCAAGGTACGAACAAAGCTTCCTGCAAGGACCACCAAGCGACAGCTTTTGCTGTCCGTGATGCATACGTCCCGTCTGGCGGATCCCAGATGGTTTCCGAACTGCTATCGATCTGTCGTTGACCGGCAGGTGCGATCACCGGCTCAGCCATCACTATTTCCACAATTCCATCACTCTGCATAGCTGCGTGATAGTAGAGCGGGGCCGGGAACAACGACATCTGAAATTTCAAGATGACTCGCTTGAATATTTCGTACTGGGGAAATTCAACATGGATGGCTTGAAGGATCTTCGCGGTTTCCACGACCGCCCTCTTGCTCTTTTCGACGTCGAGCTGGCCATCTTTGACGACCGTTTTGACCTCGAGGTGAACCAGCGCGTTTGCCCCTCCTGGAAAGGTGCAATAGTCCTTCAGCATTTCCTCGACGGTATGAACACCAGGCCATTGCGGGTTCTCCCGCGGCATAGGCTGCCGGGTAAACACGTTGAGTACTTTTTTCGCCTGCACCTGAGCGAGCGTGAGCGAGTCGAGGGTTGCGTTGGGGCCGAGGCCGCTTCTCGGATCGTAGCCAGGTTCAAGCATCTTCCCGATATGCGTGTCGTGGAAGATGACGAGTTGATCGTCGCTTGTATACCGAACATCCGTCTCAATCGCAGGCCTGCATGCCCGATAGGAAGCGTGAAATGCCTCCAGCGTATTTTCTGCAAACTGGTCGGTGAAATCGCCTCGATGCCGGGCTGTAACGACACGGTCATTGGATGGCGTTCCCAACGTCGTGAACACTTCACGCTGCGTCTGCCAGGTGGGGCAGGCCTTGATGCCGGAGTCTTCTCTCAATCCCATGAATCTTCCTCAGGTCATGCATATCGACGAAGAGGCGCTGCTGATGCAGTGCCATCATTTGTGCGCATTTTCAGCGCTTCATTCAACTCAGCCTCGTTCCGGAGCAGCTTGCCATCAACAAAATTCGCGTCGATCATAGACGCGACTCGGCAATCGATATCCGGTTATTCAGAGTGCAAACCAATCAGACGGAAGACTATACGAGTTCACCTTGTGGACGATATAGACGAAATTAGAAAGTCAGAATTATCGTAAAAATACGAATTCAAATGACGAGCGCAATGAAGAAAGCGGACCACTGAAAATTGCGTTCAGCGGAACGAAAGTGCAGCGCGCTTCCTGGGCGGTGGCACGGTCCTGATCGATAACAACGGGATTGGGGATCTGACTTGCAACCGGTCACAAGGACCAGTTGTCTTATTGCCGCTGCTGAACAGGCCGAGGCATTGCAACGGCAATGAGCCCGACCCGAGGGCCAGACTCATCGTGCATGACGCCTAAGCGTATGGGAAGGGAGAATTGAAACGATTGCCGCCGTTATCGACAGCGGCAATCGTCGGTCCATCAATCAGTTTGACGGACGCTTGCGCCGCATTAGTTCGCCGGCGACACCAGAGCGTTGCTCAGATCGCCGATCGGTGTTCCACCGTTGGCCTGTATCGCCTTGTCACGCAACGCGATGCCGTCGAGCACCGGCAGCGACCAGCGGCGCGTGATGAAGCGCAGCACGGAGCTGGTGTCGTACAGGCTGCTGTCGATATAGCCTTTCTTCGCATACGGCGACACGATGATCGCCGGGATGCGCGTACCAGGTCCCCATTTGTCGGCCTTCGGCGGTGCAGCGTGATCCCAGAAGCCGCCGTTTTCGTCATACGTCACGACGATCAGCATGTGCTTCCATTGCGGGCTTTGGCGCAGCTTGTTGACCACGTCGGCAATGTGCGCGTCGCCAGACGCGACATCGGCATAGCCGGCGTGCTGGTTCAGATTGCCCTGCGGCTTGTAAAACGACACGGCCGGCAACTTGCCCGCGGCAGCATCCTGCAGGAAACTGGCGTCGAAGTCTTTGATATGCTCCGCACGGTAAGCGGCGTTCTTCACCGGGTCCATGCTGGCGAAATAATTGAACGGCTGATGATGGAACTGGAAGTTCGGCTTCGGCGACGGAAACTTGCGGTCGCCCTGCGCCACTTTCAGCGTGGAGTTCCAGGCGCCGGCATACCAGGCCCAGCTGACGCCCTTGCCGCTCAACAGATCACCGATATTCTTCTGCGTTTGCGGCGGCAGCGTGGAGGCGCTGTTCGGATCTGCGTAAAGCTTGGCGGCGTCGCTTGCGGGTGCGGCGACATTGCTTGGCTGATACGGCGGCTGCATGGTGTTGACGGCGTAGTACATACCCTTGTCGTCAGGCGGCGTCAGCGTGCCGTCGTTGGCGTATTTCTGCGCGCCGTCCAGGGTCGACTTCGGCGAACTTGCAGCCGGTGTCAGACGCACGAAGTTGCCGTTGGCATCGACGTCGATCTTCGAGATGCCGCCCTTGGCCGGCGACTTGTCGGCATTCGGATATTGCGGCGTACAAGCACAGATCAGGTATTGGTGATTCTGGAACGAGCCGCCGAAGGAGCCCATGAAGAAGTTGTCAGCCAGCGTGTATTCTTTCGCCAGTTGCCACATCGCCATGCTGCTGCCATCGTAGTAACCCATCGACAAACCGCCGGCATCGGAATAAGTGGCGAACTTGTCGTTCCTGCCGCCGTTGATCTGCATCTGGTTGTTGTAGTAGCGGTGCACCAGGTCGCGGGTGACGACGTCGCTGCCGACGTTCATGCCGGTCTTGCCGTCGATCTGGAACGGCTTGTTCGGCATGCCGGCCGATTGCGCCTGCGTCATGACTTTGGTTTGTCCCGGTGCGGTCACGCCACCCCAGGTCGGCGGCAATACCGGCAGCACGGCGCCGTCAACGTCGACTTGCGGCAGATAGGCGCCCTTCGACGACGGGTTCACGCCTGGCACGCCATTGGCGCCGGGAAACAGGCCGTACAAGGTGTCGAAGCCGCGGTTCTCGGCGTAGATCACGACCACGGTGTCGATGCTGCGCACGGCGGCGTCATCGCCGGCAATATTGGCGTTGCCGCCACAGGCGGAAAGCCCTGCGACGACCGCTGCCACCAAAAGTGAAAGACGCGTTGGCTGGCTGAAAGACTGGCTAATTTTGGCTCGCATGGATATTCTCTTTTTATGGAACTGCACGGGAAGGATGAGGCAGGATACAACCGACAGGAAGACGATGCTAGCCGAAAAATATAACCACAGAATGACAAGTCCGTTCCGGCGCGCCGCGTGCTTCACACTTTCGTCATATTGCACTGCTAACCTGCGCGCATGAAATCCCTGTATATCGTCACGGCCGTCGCGGCCGCCCTCGCCCTCGCCTCCTTGTATGCCGACAGTCAGTCGCCAGTAGTGGCAGCCGTGGCAGCCGTGGCGGCGGCTGCGCCCGCACCTCCGGCCTACGCCAACGCAGCCTACGCGCCGCAGCCGGGTCGCCGACCCAGCGTGGAAGAAATGACCGCGCTTGGCCGCACCATGTTTTTCGATCCGTCGCTGTCAGGTTCCGGTCAGCAATCGTGCGCAAGCTGCCACAGTCCCGATCACGCATTCGGTCCGCCCAACAATCTGTCGGTGCAGCTTGGCGGCAAGGACATGAAAACACCCGGCACGCGCGCAGTGCCTTCGCTGCGTTACCTGCAAAACGTGCCGCCGTTCAGCGAACACTTCCACGATGACGACGGCGACGACAGCATCGACGCCGGCCCGACTGGCGGACGCACCTGGGACGGCCGCGCCGATTCGGCGCACGACCAGGCCCGTATCCCCTTGTTGTCGCCGCATGAAATGGCCAACGAATCGCCCGCCGATGTGGTCGCCAAGCTGAAGCGCGCACCTTACGCCGCGCAATTCCGCGCGACCTTCGGCGAGACGATTTTCGATGACGGTGCGCGCGCCTTCGATGCCGCGCTGATGGCGCTGGAAGTGTTCCAGGAAAGCCCGGCCGACTTCTATCCCTACACCAGCAAATACGACGCCTACCTGCGCAAGCAGACTTCGCTGAACGCACAGGAATTGCGCGGTCTGGAGCTGTTCAACGAGCCGGCCAAGGGCAATTGCGCGTCTTGCCATATCAGCGAAATCCTGCCCAATGGAGCGTTCCCGCAGTTCACCGACTACGGCCTGATCGCCGTGGGCGTGCCGCGCAACAGGAAGATTTCCGCCAACAAGGATCCGCGCTACTACGACCTGGGCCTGTGCGGGCCGGAGCGGACCGACTTCAAGGACAAGCCGGAATACTGCGGCCTGTTCAAGACGCCGACGCTGCGCAACGTTGCGCTGCGCGGCAGCTTCTTCCACAACGGTGCATTCCACACGCTGCAAGAGGTCATGGAGTTCTATGTCCAGCGCGATACCAATCCGGAGAAATGGTATCCGCGCAATCGTGACGGCAGCATCCGCAAGTTCGACGACCTGCTGCCGGCGCATTTTCCGAATGTGAACGTGGAACCCCCGTTCGACCGCCAGCCCGGCGACAAGCCGGCGCTCAGCGATGCGGAGATCAAGGATGTGATTGCGTTTCTCAAGACGCTTACCGATGGCTATAAGCCATAACGCGCAACGTGGCGCGCGTTAACGACAAAAACCCGCCGCCGCGGGTTCTTTATTTCAGCTGAAAACAATCAGGCAGTCGTGCTGACGGTGGTGCCGATGACTTCGCCGTTGGAATTGCGCGAGGCCTGGCGGGCTTGCGCCTGACGGGTTTCTTCCGCACGCTGCTCCTCGATCCGGCGCTGTGCATCTTCCGCATCCTTGCGAGCCTGCGCGCGACGCGCTTCGTCCTGGTTGTTCACCGATGGACCGGTATTGGGGGAGCTGGGAACGGCGCCAGGCGAACTGGCAGTAATTGCGACGTCCATATTGATCACCTTTCAAACCAGATTTCACAGCTGCCCGGCGTAGTGGAAAGCGCAGGCAGGACTTCATCTTACACCTTTGAAGCCTTGCGCCAAGCCGTTCAGGGGAATTCGTTACAAACCCGGATTGCCCGATTGGCAACGGATTGCAAGGGATTGCGATGGATTGGCTAGCTCTTGCAATAGCCGGTTGAATGCGCGCAAGCACAGGCAATGCCGGGCGTCTCGCCTCAAAGCCCGACAGCACCCTGTTGTTACTCCCGGGAAATTAATATTTCACCATCCTGACAGCATCGGCGAACCATTCTGCCGGCAATGCAAACGCCTCTTTTCATTGCAGCAATATCAGGAAAAATCTGAGGGCCGCGCAACAACATGCTTGCCTGTGCGCGTCATTCCGACGTCGGATTCTTGCTTGTGCGCGCCGGCAATCAAGGCGTCGATACTCGCCCGTTTGCGCCTGTTTCAAGCACGGTAATTGCTTGTATGATGAGATCGCCATCCGCCTCAGCACCAAGGAGATCCCTCCATGACTACGTCCCTGATTTCCGGCTTGCCGTACATGCCGTCACTGCACCCGGTCAATGCCTTCTCCATGCATCACCTGAAATATGCGCTCGACGACCTGGTCTCACCCGGCGACATCCGTACCGATTCAACCTTGCCCGGCACCTTGTCGGCCTGTCGTCTGGTCGGCGGCGGCGTGATGGTGATCGCCGCCTTGCCGGCCGGTTGCACCGTGAGCCATGAATGGGAACATGTCGCTGCGCTGGAGTCGAACGACGTGCTGGCCAGCATCGTGATCGAAGGCAGCGGCCGGGTGTCGCAGAATGGCGTCGACCTGCGCTTCAATACGGGCGACGTGTTCTACCGCAAGGCGCGCATGCCGTCGACGGTGGAGAACACGACGGATTGCCGCTTCGTGCTGTTGCGATTCTCCTTCAGCCGCTTCAATGGCGCACACACCAGCCGCTTCGAGCGCTTCATGCCGACGCTGGCGCGACGCGATTCGCCCTTGCGCGGCACGCTCTGGCACTATGCGCGCGAAGTGCTGCCGGCGCTGGCCGGCGGCCATTCGACCAGCACCATCTATCACGCCGAGCAGGCTTTCGTATCGCTATTGTCGGCCGCCTACGCCGAGTCGCAGCACGCAGCGCCGGATGTGCCCGTGTCCGTGTCCGCCCGGCAAGAGACGCGCTGGGATACCTTGATCAGCACGCTGGACGCCATGTTGTGCGAGCCGGACCTGAGCGTCAAGCAATTGTCCCAGGCGCTCGGCATTTCTCCGCGGCTGGTGCATCGCCTGTTCGCCAGCCACGGCCATCGTTACAGCAATTACCTGCTGGAACGACGGCTGGAACGCGCCCACGCCGATCTGTGCAGCCAGGCCTGCAGCAAGCTGTCGGTGTCGGACATCGGCTTCCGGGTCGGCTTCAACAACGCCAGTCACTTCAGCCGCAGCTTCCGCCATCGCTATGGCGTGCCGCCATCGGCTTTGCGCAATGCAGCACCGGCGCGCACCTGATCGGCAAGCCATTCAATGGCGCGTGCAGGCATGCCACCGTGCGCGCAGGTGCCAGTCTTGAAGGGGCGACGCGTCTAATCTTGTCTCACCATTCAAGGAGAAGACAATGATTACCCCAGCCAAGGAAGACGTATCCAGCCAGGCGCTGCGCCGCATGTCGGGTGCACTGGAATACGGCGACTGGACGCCGCGCGAAAAGATCGCCCTGTCCTGCAACATCCTCGCCGCCGAAGGCCACTCCGAAACCCTGGCCGGCCAGATCACGCTACGCCAGCCCGACGGAACTTTCCTGACCACGCCGCTGGCGCAAGGCTTCGACGAACTCGACGCCGATGCGGTGATCCGCATCAACGACAAACTTGAGGTGCTCGAAGGCAAAGGCATACCCAATCCCGCGATCCGCTTCCATCTGTGGGTGTATGCCCGCCGCAGCGACGTCAACTGCATCATCCATACGCATCCGCAATACGTGTCCACGCTCAGCATGACCGGCCGGCCGCTGGTGGTGGCGCACATGGACGCCACCCCGTTCCACGACGACTGTGCGTTCCTCCCTGAATGGCCGGGCCTGCCGATTGCCGACCAGGAAGGCGAAATCATCTCCGCCGCACTGGGAGACAAGCGCACCATCCTGCTGGTCAATCACGGCTTCCTGGCTGCCACGTCTAGTGTGGAAGAAAGCCTGTACCTCTCGGTGCTGATCGAACGCGCCGCGCGCAACCAACTGCAGGCAATGGCCGCCTACGGCACGCTCAAGGAACTGGACCCGGCGCTGGCCAAGGAGTCGCACGACTTCCTGCTGTCCCCCAGCATCGTCAAGGCCAGCTTCGCCATGTTCGCGCGCCGGGTGCTCAGGCAACGCAACTGAAGCCGTGCGCTGTCGCCGCAAGACAAATTCGTTCATCCAGAATTCCGCCCAGATCAGCTAAACCGGGAGCCGTCCATGTCCAGTTCCAATCCAAAAAAACCGCGCCGCGCGATCGTGTTCTTGTCGAGCTTCATCGGCACCGCACTTGAACAATATGACTTCCTGCTGTACGGCACCGCCGCCGCGCTGGTGTTCAACAAACTGTTCTTCCCCACGCTTGATCCGCTTACCGGCGCTCTGGCCGCAATCGCGACCTACGCCACCGGCTACGTCGGCCGTCCGCTGGGCAGCATCCTGTGCGGCTATCTGGGCGACCGCTACGGCCGCAAATCCATCCTGCTGGCAACACTGATCGTCATGGGCGTGGCCTCCACGCTGATCGGCCTGCTGCCGACTTACGCCAGCGCCGGTATCTGGGCGCCGACGCTGCTGTGCCTGCTGCGCCTGATCCAGGGTATCGCGCTCGGCGGCGAACAAGGCGGCGCCATCCTGATTGCCGTAGAGAACGCGCCGAAAGAAAAACGCGGCCTGTTCGGCAGCTGGAGTTCGAGCGGCGGCATGGCAGGACTGGTGCTGTCGACGCTGGCTCTGTCGCTGACGGCCAAGCTGCCGGAAGCCGATTTCCTGAGCTGGGGCTGGCGCCTGCCTTTCCTGTTCAGCATGGTGCTGGTGGTGATCGGCGTCATCGCGCGCACACGCTTGCCCGAGTCACATGAATTCGAAGCGGCAAAGCAAGCCGGCACGGTCAGCAAGACGCCGCTGCGCACGCTCGTGCGCGATCACAAGAAACAGATCCTGCTGGCTTCGATCGCGCGCGCCGGCGAGATCGCCTGGCCGATCAATGTATTGGTATTCACGACTGCCTATGCGGTCACCCAGCTGAAGATCGGCAAGCCGATGATCCTCAATGCGATCCTGATCGGCGCATGCATTTCGATGTTCGGAAATACATTCTTCGCCGCGCTGTCGGATCGCATCGGCCATCGCCGCATGTACATCATCGGAGCGCTGTGCGCTGCCACCTGTGTGTGGCCCTACTTCGCGCTGATCAATACGGTGCAGCCGCTGCTGGTCGGCCTGGCGGTGGCGATGGCGCTGGGCGTCGTCCATCCGATGATGTACGGCCCGCAAGGCGCATTGTTCGCCGGCCTGTTCGGTACTCGCGTGCGCTACAGCGGCGTCGGCATCGCTCACCAGATCGGCGCGCTGGTCGGTGGCGGCATCACGCCGGTTCTGTCGTCGCTGTTGCTGGCCAGGAGCGGCGGCAGCCCGTGGATGGTGGCATTGCTGATCACGGTATTCCTGCTGATCGCAGCGCTCGCGGTGAAAGCCATGGACAAGGAAATCGCCGAACACGCGGGAGATGGAAATCACGACGCCTTGTCCGGTTTTTCCGGCGCGGCGCCGCTCGGCCAAGGTAGCGCCGGGCGTTGATCCAGATCGGGGCGAGCAATGAAAAAGCCTGCAGATCGCAGGCTTTTCGTTCAATGGCAATCCGGCACGTTCTGATCGAGGTACACCTCGAAGGCCACGGCGTTGGTCCACTTCTTTTTGAGCGCTGGCCAGAAGTCGCCGCGCGACCATTCCGCGACGGTCTGCTTGGCATAGGCGATCGCCGCACTGTCGGCGGCAGGGATCCTGATCATCAGCATCGAACGGCTTTGCGGCGGCAATTGCGCAGAGAATTTCTTCCACTCCGGCAGCCGGAGCAATTCCTTGAGCATGGTGTCGTCGTGCACGGCGGCGTCGCACTGGCCGGTGCGCACCGCCAGCAGCGAATCGGCCGGCGCGCGCATCACCTTTTCGACGGCGCCGTAGCGCGCTGCCATCCAGCCGACGTAAGAACCTCCTTCGGACAAGCACACGGTGCGGCCCTTGAGCTGCTCCCACTTCCTGATATCGGTATCGGTGCGCATGATGGCCATCGCGCCGGCGCTGTAGCCGGTCGGGATCAACACGCTGCCGTCGGCAGCGGCGCCACTGCGCACAGCGTTCTCGTCCACGGTCACCAGGGCGATGTCGGCCCGCGCGCCTTTGAGGGCTTGCGCCGCCTTGCCGTCGCCGGCGTTGCCGGCATTGGGCACACTGTCCAGCTTGAGGTTCAGGCGTTTGGCGATATCTTCGGCGAGGATCACGTCGATGCCTTCAGGCGTACGGAACTTGGCGCCCGCCGTATAAGCCGGCGGCACGTAGTCCTGCCCCACGCGCAAGGCGCCGCGCGCCTTCGCGTCATCCAGCACACCAGCCTGCGCACCGCCGGATACGCCTGCCGCCAGCAAGAGCACGGACAGGCGATGCAAGAAAGCGGATGGCGTAGTCATGCGGATCAGACGTACTGGTAACGCAGCAGGCGGTGCTTGAGGTTTTCAAGAATCACCTGGTCGATCAGCGCCGCGAGGATGGCGATCGTCAGGATGTTGGTCATCACGCCGACCATATCGGCGGTCTCGCCGGAGTATGCCAGCGTGCGGCCCAGGCCCTTGCCGAAGCCGATCAGCATCTCGGCCGAAATCAGCGCGCGCCAGGCGTTGCCGAAGGCCAGTTGCGCGCCGGTGATCAGTTCAGGCATGACGGCCGGCAGGTACACGCGGCGCAGCATGCCAAGGCGCGAAGCACCCATGACGCGCGCAGCCGAGACGTGCACTTGCTGCACGCTTTCGGTGGCGTTCATCACCGACAGCGCCGCCGGGAAAAACGCGGCAATCGCGACGACGACGATAATCGGCAAATTGCCGAAACCCATCAGGATCAGGAACAGCGGCACCCACGCGATAGAAGGAATCGACTGCAAGATGATGATGGCCGACTTGAGTACTTCGCGGAAGAAGAACAGCACCGCGCCGATCAGGCCGAAGCCGATCCCGAACAGCAGCGCCGCACCGTAACCGCCGCCCAGGCGCGTCAGGCTGCCCCACAGCGCGACCCGGAAAGCGGGCGTCTGCACTTCATTCCAGAGCCGCGCCAGCACGGTCGGCACGCCCGGCATCAGGAAGTCCGGCAGAGACCACGCGGCGATCTGCCACATCAACAAAATGAAGACGATCGCCAACACCATGGCGAGTTTTTTACGATAACCGGTAACGCGACGCTGAGAGCTCATAAATTGGAACTGAGTAAAACTGGGTAGAAATGCAATGGCCGACGAAATTGCCGGCCGAAAAAATGATGTTCCACAGACGCATCGTAATGCGGTGAAAAGCGTAGCGAGCATTTCGAGTTTGCGTCGAAAAGCGCAGCCGTACGACTGTACGGTGAGCATCGCAGACGCAAAATCGGAAGGCGCAGTAGCTTTACGCCGGATTACAATTTTCTGTCTTTTTGCCAGGTCAGATCGACAATGCTGCGCACTTCAAACGGCTTGCCGTCCTTGGTCTTCAGCGAACCCTGGGCTTGCAGGATATCGGCGATTTCCTGCATGCGGTTCTGTTCCTTGTCGTTCAGCTTGGCGTTGAAGGTCTGGCTCTTGATGGCGTCGCGGATCACATCTTCGCGCAGCATTTCGCCATGCTTCAGGGTCTTCAGCGTCGGCTCGGCGATGAAGTAGCCGGCGATCAGCTTGGCCGCGTCGGCAGGCTTCTTCTTGAGCAGTTCGATTGCATCGCGTTGCGCATCGAGCGACTTCCACACGGCGGCGCGGCGGTTCTTCAGGGTTTCGCCGGAAGTGATCACGACCATGCAGGGGAAAGGCCAGACTTCGCCGATTTCATAAACTTGCTTGACCGGCGCGATCAGTTGCGCGATGCGCGCTTGCGGTTCGAACAGGAACGCCGCGTCGACGCGCTTGCCGACCAGCGACTGCACTGCCACTTGCGGGCTCACGCCAAGCACGTTGACGTCGTCGGCCTTGAGGCCGGCATCGCGGAACACCACGCCCTTGAGTACCACGTCAGCAGTGCTGCCTTCGGCTTGCGAAGCCAGGGTCTTGCCTTTGAGGTCGGCAACCTTGTTGATGTGGGCGTCTTCACGCGCCACGATCGCGTGGTAGCCGAGTTGTGCACCGCTGACCACTTTGAGATCGGCGCCCTTGGATGCCCAGGCCACTGCATTGGTGAAACCGAACACGCCGCTGTCGAGCTGGCCGCCGACGATGGCCTTGATCAGGTCGGTGCCGGATTTGAATTCGATCAGTTCGACGTCGAGGCCGTACTTCTTGTACAGGCCGGCTTCATAGGCGGCCATCGCCTGCGCATCGTCCATCACGCGCAGATAGCCGATCTTGAATTTTTCGAGCGCCATGGCCGGTGCGGAAAACACCAGTGCAGCCAACGCCGGAACCAGCAAACGTTTCAATGTCGATTTCATATCCCAACCCCTTCTATTGTTTTGGCAAACTCGTCTTGTTCGGCATGGATACCGAGCAGACAGAGAATTTCGCGACGGATCGCCGAGAACTCCGACAGATCATGTGTCTTTTCGTGATGCACCAGATTGAATTCCTTGAGCACGGTGGCCGGACGGGCGCTGAAAACCAGGATGCGGTCGGCCAGGAACAGCGCTTCGTCGACATCGTGCGTGACCAGCAATACGGTCGGCGCCTTGCCCTGCACTTCCGAACGGATCAGGGTGCGCAGTGCATCCTGCAAGGTCATGCGCGTCAGGGCGTCGAGCGCGCCGAACGGTTCATCCAGCAGCAGTGCCTTCGGTTGCGAGATGAAGGCGCGCGCCAGTGCGGCACGCTGGCGCATGCCGCCCGAAACCTGATGCGGATAGTAAGTTTCGAAGCCCGACAAGTTGACCTTGGCCAGCCATGCGCGCGCCTGGGCGGCGGCGGACTTCTTGTCGACCTTCTGGAATTCCAGCGCCAGCGCGACGTTCTGCTCCAATGTCAGCCACGGATACAGCGCGTTTTCCTGGAACATCAGCGTGCGTTCCGGATGCGGGCCGGTAACCGGCTGGCCGTCGGCCAGGATGGAGCCGGAAGTCGGCGTTTCCAGTCCGGCGGCAATATGCAGCAGCGTCGACTTGCCGCAGCCGGACGGACCGACCAGCGCGACCAGTTCGCCCTGCCCGATGTCACGGCTGAAATCGTCGATGACGTGCAGGCCGGAAAAACTCTTTTGTATGTTTTTGAAAGATAGCTTCATGAATGCGATGCGGATAACTGCGTGACTGCGTGACCGTGAGCCGCCCTGGTTGCATCAAAGACAACTTTGCACGGACTTTCAGACGATAGGGAGCGACTGTACCGGCATCGTGCTTGCCGGACAACAATTTAAAAGACGTATGCTTATACGAAAAACAAATAAGCATAGCCATTTCGCGGAAACATTTCTTTTATGGCAATGTTTCCAGCAACGCTCCCACGTGCGGATAACGCAAGCGCACGCCGAGCTCGTTGCGCAGCCGGTCATTGCGCAGTCGGCGCGACTCCGACATGAAGGACAGCATCATCGGCGTGACCTGCTGCTGCAGCTCCGTGCGCGGCAGGCGCGGCGGCGGCGGCAAGCCGAAGCAGCGCGCCACGGCGTCGAAGTAGTCACCCATCTTCATGTCCGAATCGTCGACTGCGTGATACACCCGCAGCGGCCGCGCCCGATCGATGGCGCGCACTGCAATCGCCGCGAGGTCGTCGGCGTGGATGTGGTTGGTGTAGACGTCGTCCGCGGCGCTCAAGGCCGGGGTGCCCTTCTGCAAACGCTCCAGCGGCAGGCGGTCGCGCGCGTAAATGCCCGGCACGCGCAGGATCGCCAGGCGGCTGCCGGAGCGGCGCGCCCAGGCCCGCAATACCTGCTCGGCGTCGACGCGGCGACGCGCGCGCGGATTGGCCGGCCGGACCGGTCGCGTCTCGTCGAAACTGGCGCCGCCGCAATCGCCGTAGACGCCGGTGGTGCTGATGTAAACCAGATTGGCGCGGTCGGGTAAAATGGCGGCCAAATTGCGGGTGCGGCGGTCCGTTTCACCGGAAGATTGCGGCGGAGCAAGATGCACGATCACTTGCGCCAGGCGCGCCAGCCGGGCCAGGGTAGCTGGCCGGTCAAGGTCGGCAACCAGCGGAATCGCCCCGGCGGCGCGCAGTTCAGCGCAACGCTCGGGCTTGCTGGTAACCACGATCACGCGAAAACGCGCGCGCACCAGCGGCAGCATGCGCATGCCGACGTCGCCGCAGCCGAGCATCAACAGACGCGGTTTGCCGATTTTTTTTACATTATTCATTGTCAGGATTGTATGAGTTTTCAAGTTACCGTTCAGCCCAGCGGCCATCAGTTTACCTGTGACGAAGGCGAAACCATCCTCACCGCTGCAATCCGAGCCGGCGTCGGCCTGCCTTACGGCTGCAAGAACGGCGCGTGCAGCTCCTGCAAGGGCAAGCTGGTCGAAGGCAGCGTGACCCATGGTCCGCATCAGGAGCGCGCCCTGTCGGCGCAGGACGAGAGCCTGGGTTTTTCGCTGTTCTGCTGCGCCCGGCCGAACTCGGACGTGGTCATCGAAGCGCGCGAAGTGGCCGGCATCGGCGACTTCCCGGTCAAGAAAATGCCGGTGCGCGTCGCCAAACTGGACAAGGTCGCCGACGACGTCATCATCCTGTCGCTGCAATTGCCGGCTAACGATCGCCTGCAATACAAGGCCGGCCAGTACGTCGAGTTCATGCTGCGCGACGGCAAGCGCCGCAGCTACAGCATGGCCAATGCACCGCACAAGGACGAGCACCTGACGCTACACATCCGCCACATGCCGGGCGGCCTGTTCACCGACCAGGTTTTCTCCACGCTCAAGGAGCGCGACATCCTGCGCTTTGAAGGCCCGCTGGGAACCTTCTTCCTGCGTGAAGATTCCGACAAGCCCATCGTGCTGCTGGCGTCGGGCACCGGCTTCGCGCCGATCAAGGCGATCGTCGAGCAGCTCGAACACGCCCAGTCGGCACGCCCGGTCACGCTGTATTGGGGCGGTCGCCGTCCGCAGGACCTGTATATGGACGAACTGTGCAAGACCTGGGCGCAGAGCCTGCCGAATTTCAAGTATGTGCCGGTGATCTCGAACGCCCAGCCGGAAGACCACTGGAGCGGCCGCACCGGCTTCGTCCACCAGGCCGTCATCGACGACCAGCCGGATCTGTCGGGCTATCAGGTGTATGCCTGCGGCGCGCCGATCGTGGTGGAATCGGCGCAGCGCGATTTCGTCGCGAAGTGCGGCTTGCCGGAAGAGGAGTTTTACGCCGACTCGTTCACCTCGGCGGCGGATCTGGCGACAGTGCAGTAAATCGGTGCAGGTTGATGCCGCCGCCGCATGCGGCTGCCTGTTGCAAAGAGGTGAGCGTTCTGAAAATCAGCGGCAATTTGCACCAAATTAGTTTTGACGCATCGCGCAAAACGTCCTAATATTGACCGCATGAACGCTACCATCATTTCCTTGCGACGCCGCAGCCAACCTCAACGAGGTTTGCCGTGCGCGTGAGTTGATTCTGGTCACGAAGCCACAGGCAATCCCTGTGGCTTTTTTTTATCGTTTTTTTTGTGTCCGCGTTTTTATTACAGTTCGGTTACCGCCGCCGCCTTTCACATTTTTTACACATCCTTAGCAGGAGTCATTCAATGGAATTCAACGAGTTCGCCATCAACAAGCTGATGTATGTCACTAACCGCCCTGAAATCGTCTTTACCGAAGGCAGCGGCATGTGGATGACCGATCACACCGGCAAGCGATACCTCGACTATCTGCAAGGCTGGGCCGTCAACGCGCTGGGTCACGCGCCGCAATGCATCTCCGATGCACTGGTCGCACAGGGCAAGAAACTGATCAATCCGTCGCCGGCTTTCTACAATGCGCCGTCGATCGAGCTGGCCAACCTGCTGACCGAGAACTCCGTCTTCGATCGCGTGTTCTTCACCAACAGCGGCGCCGAAGCCAATGAAGGCGCTTTCAAGCTGGCGCGCAAGTGGGGCAAGCTCAACAAGAACAGCGCCGGTGAAGACCGTTTTGAAATCATCACCTTCAATCACAGCTTCCACGGCCGCACCATCGCGACCATGTCGGCCAGCGGCAAGCCGGGCTGGGACACCATGTTCGCGCCGCAAGTGCCGGGCTTCCAGAAGGCGGAACTGAACGACCTCGCCAGCGTCGAGCGCCTGATCAGCAAGAAGACCGTCGCCGTCATGCTGGAGCCGGTGCAAGGCGAAGGCGGCGTGATTCCCGCCACCCGCGAATTCATGCAAGGCCTGCGCCGCCTGACCAAGAACGCCAACCTGCTGCTCATCGTCGATGAAGTGCAGACCGGCGTCGGCCGCACCGGCGAATTGTTCGGCTATCAATTGTCGGACATTGAACCGGACATCATGACGCTGGGCAAAGGCATCGGCGGCGGCGTGCCGCTGGCGGCCCTGCTCGCCCGTGAAGAAATCGCCTGCTTCGAAGCCGGCGAACAAGGCGGCACCTACAACGGCAATCCGCTGATGACCGCCGTCGGCGCTGCCGTACTGAAGGAATTGCTGAAGCCGGATTTCCTGCCGACGGTCAAGGCCACCGGCGCTTATCTCAGCGCAGAACTGATCAAGCTGTCGGACAAGCACGGCTTTGACGGTGAGCGCGGCGAAGGCTTGCTGCGCGCGCTGAAACTGGGCAAGGACATCGGTCCGCAAATCGTTGAAGCCGCGCGCGACCTGAACCCGGTCGGCCTGCTGCTCAATTCGCCGCGTCCGAACCTGATCCGCTTCATGCCGTCGCTGGACGTGACCAAGGACGAGATCGACCAGATGCTGACCATGCTGGAAAGCGTACTGGTGAAACTGGGTCACTGATCCGGGGCCGGCAGCCATGCGTAGCCTGTTCCCACCGAAGCAATTGCATGCGCTCGCCGCCTGCTGCATCGCCGTCTTGCTGACGGCCTGCGGCAGCGCGCCGATGCGTGCTCCTGAAACATCGACACCGGCGCCGACCGACGTCCGCTCGGACGCCGCCACCGAGCACGGCAGCGAGGTCGCGATTTTTGCGCTGGATATGATCGGCACCGGCTACCGTTTCGGCGGCAAGAATCCGGAAGCCGGTTTCGATTGCAGCGGCATGGTGTCGTACATCTTCAACCGCGCTGCCGGCCTCAGGCTGTCCGGCAGCGCCGCCGACATGGCGCGCCAGGGACGCCAGATCGACAAAACCAATCTGCGTCCGGGCGACCTGGTGTTTTTCAATACCCTCAACCGGCCGTTCTCGCATGTCGGCATCTACATCGGCGACGGACGTTTCGTGCATGCGCCGTCGGGCAACGGCAAGGTGCATATTTCGCGGATGGACAATCCCTATTTCGCGCCGCGCTTTGAAATGGCCAGAGCCTATTTCAATTGACCGTGGCGCAGCCAACAGCGGCGGAGACGAGGCACATGGATCATCACAAGGGCAGTTGCCATTGCGGCCAGGTCCGCTTCGAAGCCGATGTGACGATAGAACGCATCACCGTCTGCAATTGCTCGATCTGTACCAAGAAGGGATTTTTGCACCATCGCGTGCAGCCCGGGGATTTCCGCTTGATTTCTGGCGCGGGGGTGCTGGCGACTTACCAGTTCGGCACCATGGCGGCGAAACATCACTTCTGTCCGCACTGCGGCGTGCACGTCTTCACGCGTCCACGCGCCGCGCCGGAACTCTATACCATCAATGTGCGCTGCCTGGATGACTTCGACCTGTCCGACGACAGGCTGAGTTTTGTCGACTTCGACGGCCGCAACTGGGACCGCAACGCCGGCAAGCTGCGCTAACCTTCAGGCGCGGGCGCTGCGGCGTTTGGCCGGGGCTGGGGCTGCGGTCGGCGCACGCTTGACGGCGACTTTCGGTGCGGGCGTCTTTTTTACGGCAACCGGTTTGGTTACGCGTTTGACCGTGGCCGCCTTGACCGGCGCTTTCTTCACTGCTGGCTTGGCTGCCTTGATTTCCTTTACCGGCCCGGCTTTCTTTTTCTTGATCTCTGCGGCATTCCCACTCTGTACGCCCTGCCCCACCAGACTGGCGCTGTAGCGCTTGAACGCAATGTCCATGTGGCGCCGCATCGCCTGCCGCGCCATTTCCGGATCGCGGGCGCGCAGTGCTTTCATCACGCGCGAATGCTCGTCGATCGCGTCGTTCCACACCTCGATCGTGTCGAAATGGCTGTGCAAGCGATCGAACAGCGGCCCCAGGCGAGCGTCGAACAATTGCGCCACCAGTCCGACCAGCACGCTGTTGCCGGTCGCTTCGGCCACGCGGATATGGAACAGGCGATCGGCCTCCAATGGGTTGGAGCCGGCGCTGGTGTTTTCTATCATCTGCTGAAACGCTTCTTCGATCGCGTCGATCTGCGCCTTCTTGCCGTTCTTGGCGGCGGCATAGGCGACTTCGCCTTCCAGCATGGCGCGCGCGCGAATGAGCTCCAGCGGCCCTTCTTGCGTGGACAGGTCGATCTCGCCTTCCGGCACCGGCGACGGCGGGCAGACGTAGATGCCGGACCCCATGTGGACTTCGATGTAGCCTTCGACTTCCAGCGCTATCAAGGCTTCTCGCAGCGACGGACGGCTCACGCCCAGTTGCACCGACAGGTCGCGCTCCGACGGTAAGCGCGAACCGACCGGAAATTCGCCGTCGAGAATCAGCTTGCGCAGCTGGTCGCTGATCTGGCGATACAGTCGTTGCGGTTCGATCGCTTCAATTGGCATATAGGAGGTCCGATGAAAAAATTCTTAATCTTGGCGCCGGATTGTATCTCACCGCAAGCGAATGATCTGCTTGCCGTCCGCCGCCAGTACGGCGGCGGACGATGATGCGCAATCAGTCCAGCACTGCCGGGAAACTCAGACCATATTGCTGCGCAGCTTCGCGCAAGGCCGGCGCAATCGTCGGATGCAATGCCACGCCCTGCTCCAGCTGCTGCTCGCGGCGCGCCATGCCGCGGTCGCCCGGCATGCGCACCTTTTCCACGCCGGGACGCGGCGGATTGCTGCGGCAAGCTTCCGCAATGTAATCCATCTGGCGCTTGAACGCCGCCTCGCCGCCGAACGCCGCCGGGTCGTACAAACTCATGAACACGGTGGCGCCCCAACCGGCAGGCGGATCGGCGCGGCCGAAGCCGGACAGGCCGCCGGTCAGCGCCTCGATCAGCACCGCGAGGCCGAACCCCTTGTGGCCGGCCGACAAACCGCCCAGCGGCAAAATCGTGCCCGGCGGATCGGCGGCGAACACGGCCGGATCGCGGCTGGCATTGCCTTGCGCATCGAGCAGCCATTCTTCTTCAAATTGCAGGCCGGCTTTGTGCAGGCGATTGCTCATGCCGTTGGTGGTGATCGACGCCGAAATATCGACCAGGAACGGCGTGCCGGACGTGGGGATGCCGGCGGCGATCGGGTTCGGCGTGAACACTGCACGCGTGCCGCCGAACGGCGCCACGCTGTGCACCGCCGGATCGGAACTCGACAGCACCATCAGGAAACCTTCTTCCGTCGCCCGCAGCAGGTATGCCGCGAGGCAGGCGATGTGATGGCTGTGATGAATCGCCAGCGACGCCGTGCCGAGTTCGCGCGCACGCGGAATCAGGGCGTCGATGCCCTTGTGCACCAGCCACGGTCCGGGCAGGCGACGACCGTCCCACACCAGCGCGGCGGGACGGTCCGAGACCACCTCGGGTTCGCCCGAGGTGGTCATTGCGCCCTTCTCGATTTCCTTCACATATGGCGCCAGCAATGCCAGGCCGTGCGTATCGTGACCGAGCAGGTCGCCATCAACCAGCGTACTCGCCACCGAAGCCGCAGGCTCCAGCGGCAGACCGGCCTTTTGCAACAGTTGTGTGGAGAACTGCTTGAGTTCGACGGCGGAAAAACGTTCGGGTGCAGCCATGTTGCAAACCATCCTTTCGTTATAAAAATCTCAGGCGATCGCCGGTTTCTTGCGCAAACCGCGCATGACCAGCGGCAACAGCCATAGCAATATCGTCACCACGCCCAGGGTGCCGGCGATCGGCCGGCTGAAGAAGGCCAGGAACTCGCCATCGGCCTTAATCATCGAGGTGACGAAATGTTCTTCCAGCATCCCGCCCAGCACCACGCCGAGCACCGCCGGCGCGACCGGGAATCCGTTCTCTTCCATCAGGTAGGCCAACAGGCCGAACACCAGCATGATGCCGACATCGGACACGCTGTTGTTGGTGGCATACGAGCCAACGATGCAGAACAGCAGGATCAGCGGCATCAGCAGATTGCGCGGAACCCCGAGTATGCGCTTGGAGACCTTGATGCACCAGTAGCCCAGCGGTAGCATCAGCAGGTTGGCGAGGATGAAGACAATGAAGATCGCGTACATCGAGACCGGATTTTCGACGAAGATCATCGGACCGGGGCTCAGATTCTTCATGTACAGCACGCCGATGACGATGGCGGTGATCGAGTCACCCGGAATGCCGAATACCAGCGCCGGAATCCACGCACCGGCCAGCGCAGAGTTGTTGGCGGCACCCGACTCGACGATGCCTTCGGGATGACCGGTGCCGAATTTTTCCGGCTCCTTGGACATTTTCTTGCTCATCGCGTACGACATCCAGGCCGCGATGTCGGCGCCCGCTCCCGGCAGGATCCCCACCAGCGTGCCAAGCACGCTGCCGCGCAGGATCGACTTCGGATATTTCACGGTCAATGCCCACATGCCCTTGAAGACGTTACCGACCTTGCCGTCCGGGATGGTCATCGCCCGGTCTTTGGAAACGGCATAGCGCAGCACTTCGGACATCGCGAACATGCCCACCATCAGCGGCACCAGCGACACGCCGCTCAGCAGGTCGGGATTGTCGAACGTGAAGCGCGGCACGCCGGCCGGATTGCCCATGCCGACGGATGCGATGAACATGCCGATGAACAGCGAGACGAATCCCTTGAGCGGATTGTCGGAGGCGATGAAGATCGCGCAGGTCAGGCCCATCAGAACCAACCAGAAGTATTCGAACGAGGAGAACTTCAGCGCCAGTTCCGCCAGCGCCGGCGCCGCCAGGATCAGCACGAAAGTACCGAACAGGCCGCCCACCGCCGAAAACACCAGGCTGGCGCCGAGCGCGATTTCGCCCTGCCCTTTTTTCGTCATGGCGTAGGCTTCATCGGTATAGGCCGCCGATGAGGGCGTACCCGGAATGCGCAACAGGCAGCCGGGGATGTCTCCCGAAAAAATCGCCATCGCCGTGGCCGACACCATCGCGGCCACCGCAGGCACCGGGGGCATGAAGAAAGTCACCGGAACCAGCAGCGCCACTGCCATGGTGGCGCTCAGGCCGGGAATGGCGCCCATGAACAATCCGAACATGGATGAACCGAAAATGACCGCCAGAACATAGGGGTCGAACACCAGCCCAAAGGCGGCATAGATATTGGCAAGCATGATCGATCCTTTACCAGGCCACAGACTTGAGAAGACCCCACGGCAGCGGGACTTTCAAAAGTTTGTAGAAAATGTAGTGAATGCCCAGCGCACTGCCGAGCGCGACCGGCAGCGCGACCGCCAGGCGTGCACCGAAGGTCATGAAGAGGGATAGCAGCAGGATGACCGCCGTCGGCAGGAAACCAAGGGGTTCGGACGCATAGATGTAAAACACCAGCGACAACAGCACCAGCGCATAAGCGAAAACGGCGTGCCGCTCGCCGGCCCATTCAGGCAGGCTGATCCAGCTTTCGCCGGAAGCGCGCTTTTCGCGCACGCCCTTGATCATGAGCAGGATCGCGCAGATCAGGAAGGCGCCGGCTAGCAATTGAGGAAACAGGCCCGGCCCGATCTGCTGGGCCATGGTGGGCAGGTTTGCCGAGTAGACGTAAATCACGCCGGCGAATATCGCCAGCAGGATTCCGGAAACGGTATCGTTGATTTTCATGGCAGCGGAGTTCGGAGGAGCGGCAGGTTCAACCATGGTTTCGCATCCACGTCACGATGCCATGTGGCGCGATGCGAAACCGCGAGGAAAAGCAGATGCACGCGGACGATCACTGAAGACCGTCCGCCGCCTGGCTACTTCGCCATGCCCAGGGTCTTCAGGATCTGCCCCATGTCGCCGTCGCTCTTCTCCATGAACTTGCCGAACTCGGCCGAGTCGGCATACATCGTGCCGAAGCCGCGTCCGCCCATGAAGTCCTTGTACTCCTTGCTGTTGTAGATTTTCTGCAGATGTCCTGCCAGCTTGGTCTGGATATCGGCAGGCAGGTTCTTCGGCGCGACGATGCCACGCCAGGCGCCGATGGTCCAGTTGCTTCCGGTCAGGCTCTTGAGCGTCGGCACTTTTGGATACAGCGCAGCCGGTGCGTTGGCCATGATCACCAGCGGACGCGCTTTGCCGGCGTCGATCAGGGAGCGTGCTTCCGGCAACGACGCGGCGACAATGTCGACACCGCCCGCGGCCAGATCAACCATCGCCGGCGCAGCGCCGTTGGATGGTACGAAACGCACTGCGGTCGGCTCCAGCTTGAGGTCGCCCAGCATGCCGGCCAGGCCGAGATGCCAGATGCCGCCTTGTCCGGTGCCGGAGGCCTTGAGTTTGCCGGGGTTGGCCTTGACCGCCTTGAGCAGGTCGTCGAAGGTTTTATACGGAGATTCGGCGCTGACGGTGAGCGCGGCCGGATCGAAATTCATGAGTGCGATCGGCGTGTAATTCTTGTAGCTCAGCTGGGTCAGTCCCTGGTGATGCATCATGGCGATCTCCACCGTGGCCAGGCCGATGGTATAGCCGTCCGGAGCTGCGCCCGAAATGGCCTGGTGCCCCACCACGCCGTTGCCACCGGTGCGATTGACGACGTTGACCGGCTGGCCCAGTTCTTTTTCCAGCAGCGCGCCGATGATGCGTGCAGTAGCGTCGGTGCCGCCGCCTGCGCCCCACGGCACGATCAGCGTCACCGGCCGATCCGGCCATGCTGCATGTGCAGCACCAAAGCTTAAAACCGCGGCTGCGGCGACTACCGCCTTCAATAGATTTCTACGCATTCCGATCATTGTCTCTCCTCCTTTTGATGGTGAAAACAGGCAGTTTCGCCTGTTGCGCACGGATGCATTGCTATCCGTCGATGAACCACGCAGCACGATCTGTGTCGGCTTGTTCTTGCCTGTTCCCGGCTTATCTCTTTCCTGTGCCGGTATTTTCTTTATTTTTTTGTTTGCTTTTGTTTCCTGACAAAATCTTGTCAAGCGGTCATGTGGTCTTACCAGAACGAGAAAAGAATTTCATATCACCCCAGCACTGTCAAGGACGAAAAGCATGCACGAAAATAATTCATCTACGCCGCAACGCACCATTGGGCATCATAGAGCGCACGGGAAGCACGAGCGGCAGGCTGTCAAAAAGATGTATGACAAATCTGGTATTACCACTTGACCAAAGTCTGGATGCTGAAATAGACTCGCTGGCATCCTGACGAAGCAGGTCGTTGCCGAGCAAGATTCTCAACAACGGCCTGCCACGCATAAAAAATACAAGAGCAGAAACTGCCCGCGGACCATACCGCAGCACTGGAGACAGGCATTGAAGATATTAGCTAACCGGGGGAATACTTCCATCGCTTCACGGCTGCGCCTGCGCAGCCTGGCCAGGGCGTCCTTTCCCGTTTCTGCGCGTGCAGAATCCGGCGCCTGCGCCGCGTCGGCCTCGCGCTATCTTTGCCACCTCGGCCACGCCGGCAACGGCGACGCCATGCTGGCGTATCACCTGATGGATTTCTCCCGCTATTTTTTCGACCAAGGCAATATTCGCCACTGATCCTTCCTGCAGCCATCCGATACAGACAGCATTCATGGCCCTCTGCCGACTCCGGTTACGGGCCACAAGGAAAAAGGAAAGAACATGAGCGATACCAAGAAATTCACGCGCCGCAGCCAGGCGTGGTTCGGCCGGCAAGACCGCGACGGTTTCATCTACCGTTCCTGGGTGAAGAACCGCGGCATCCCGCACGACCAGTTCGACGGCCGTCCGGTGATCGGCATCTGCAATACCTACTCTGAACTGACGCCCTGCAATTCGCACTTCCGCGCGCTGGCCGAACAGGTCAAGATCGGCATCTGGGAAGCCGGGGGTTTCCCGCTGGAGTTCCCGGTGATGTCGCTCGGCGAAACACTGATGCGCCCGACCGCGATGCTGTTCCGCAATCTCGCCAGCATGGACGTCGAAGAATCCATCCGCGCCAACCCGCTCGACGGCGTGGTGCTGCTGATGGGTTGCGACAAGACCACGCCTGCGCTGTTGATGGGCGCGTCGTCGGTCGACCTGCCGACCATCGGCATCTCCGGCGGTCCGATGCTGTCCGGCAAATACCGCGGCGGCGAACTCGGCTCCGGCACTGGCGTGTGGCAAATGTCGGAAGAAGTGCGCGGCGGCCACATGTCGCAGGAAGAATTCTTCGAAGCGGAAAGCTGCATGCATCGTTCCCACGGCCACTGCATGACCATGGGCACGGCCTCGACCATGGCCAGCATGGTGGAAGCGCTGGGCATGAGCTTGCCGGGAAATGCGGCGATCCCCGCCGTCGATGCGCGCCGCAACGTGCTGGCGCGCAACTCCGGTCGCCGCATCGTCGAGATGGTCAAGGAAGACCTGATCATGTCCAAGATCCTGACCAAGGCCGCGTTCGAAAATGCCATCCGCGTCAATGCCGGCATCGGCGGTTCGACCAACGCCGTGATCCACTTGCTGGCGATCGCCGGCCGCATCGGCGTTGACCTGAAGCTGGAAGAGTGGGACAAGATCGGCCAGCAGCTGCCTTGCCTGGTCAACCTGCAGCCGTCGGGCAAATACCTGATGGAAGATTTCTACTACGCCGGCGGCTTACCGTCGGTGATCCGCGAACTCGAAAGCGTCATCGACAAGAGCGCGCTGTCGGCCAACGGCCAGACCTTGTGGGACAACTGCAAGGATGCGCCGAACTGGAATCGCGATGTCATCCACGCGTTCGACGCGCCGTTCAAAGCGGCGGCGGGCATCGCCATCCTGCACGGCAACCTGTGCCCGGACGGTGCGGTGATCAAACCGTCGGCAGCAACGCCGGCGCTACTGAAACACACCGGCCGCGCCGTGGTGTTCGAGAACAGCGACGACCTGCACAAACGCATTGACGACGAAAATCTGGACGTCGACGAGAACTGCGTGCTGGTGCTCAAGAATTGCGGCCCCAAGGGTTATCCCGGCATGGGCGAAGCAGGCAACATGCCGTTGCCGCCGAAGGTGCTGCGCAAGGGCATCACCGACATGGTGCGCGTGTCCGACGCGCGCATGAGCGGCACCGCCTACGGCACCGTGGTATTGCACGTGACGCCCGAAGCCGCCGCCGGCGGTCCGCTGGCGCTGGTGCAGGACGGCGATCTGGTCGAGCTCGACGTCGAGGCGCGCAAGCTGCACCTGCACGTCAGCGACGAAGAACTGGCGCGCCGCCGCGCCGCATGGCAGGCGCCGAAGGCACCCGCCGACCGCGGCTGGGTCAAGCTGTATGTGGATCACGTGCAGCAGGCCAATCTTGGCGCCGATCTCGACTTCCTGGTCGGCAAGAGCGGCTCCGGCATTCCAAAGGACAACCACTGACGGCACAGGCAAGAATCCGAATTGATTTTTCAACAAACAAGCCGGTGGAAGATTCAGGCGCGCTCCCCTCAGGGAACGAAGACCGAAAAATGAACTTCCGCCTGTTTTGACTGCGACATATGGAGACATGAAGCAATGAAAGTATTGATTACCGATTACGATTTTCCCGACGTTGATCTTGAGCTGGCGCTGTATCGCGATGCAGGCGTGGAAGTGGTGACGGCGCAATGCCGTACCGAAGACGACGTCATCAAGGCTGCAGAAGGCTGTGAAGGTTTGCTGGTGCAATACGCGCCGGTCAACGCCAAGGTGTTCGCCGCCCGCCCTGAAATCCGTATCGCCAGCCGCTACGGCGCCGGCTTCGACACCATCAACACCGACGACGCCGCCAAACACGGCGTCTGGGTCGGCAACTCGCCCGACTATGGCGTCGGCGAAGTCTCCACGCATGCACTGGCGATGGCGCTCGATCTGATCCGCAACATCACCGGCTACGATCGCGACGTCAAGTCCGGCCAGTGGCATTACACCACCGCAGGCAAGATCCAGCGCTGTTCCGAAATGACCATCGGCCTCGTTGGCCTCGGCCGCATCGGCAAGCGCATGGCGCACATCAGCCGCAACCTGTTCAAGCGCGTGATCGCGTACGATCCGCACATCATCGACGGCGATTTCCCGGCCTACGTGGAACGGGTCGGCAAGGAAGAATTGTTCAAACAGGCGCACGTGGTGTCGCTGCATACGCCGCTCAACGACGAAACCCGCGGCATGATCAACGCCTCGGTATTGAAATTGATGCAACCAGACAGTTTCCTGGTCAATTCGGCGCGTGGCGGCCTGGTCAATATCGACGACCTGCTGAAGGCACTCGACACCAATCTGAAGGGTGCTGCACTGGATGTCCTGCCGGTCGAACCTCCGGAGACAAGTTCCGCTATTGTCCAGCACAAACGTGTGCTATTGTCGCCGCACGCCGCCTTCTATTCCGAAGTCGCCGCCAAGGAACTGCGTCGCAAAGCGGCGCAGAATCTGATCGATTGGGACCGCAATGGACGCCCGTCGTATGTGGTGGTGGAAGGCCGGAAGAAATAAAAAAGCAGAGACAAGAACCGCAAGAGAGCCGGCTGCATCGGTAACGGCAGCAACGGTAGCAATATCAGTAACTGAGGCAAGCGCAGCACGGCACTCGCAGCAATCCGCAGCAAAGCAGCAGCCCCGAGCAAACAGAGAGGTACGAAAACGACGATGTAACTATGTCCACTGTCATGGCGTTACCGACGTAGTGATAGCGGCTGTCATTTTTGTATCTCTCAGTACCGCCGAAAACCAATAAAAACCAAGCGGCGCAGTATCAGAATTAAATGTGCGTAGCCCTCCAAGAAGGGGTTTATCGCAGACACAAAAACGAGGATATAGACGAGGAGCAAGGCATGGCATCAGTACAGATTCGCGGCATCAAGAAGCAATTCGGCAGCACCCAGGTTATTCGCGGTGTCGACATCGACATCGCCGACGGCGAGTTCGCAGTTCTCGTCGGCCCTTCAGGCTGCGGCAAGTCGACGCTGTTGCGCATGCTCGCAGGCCTGGAAGAAATCACCGAAGGCGAAATCTCCATCGGCGGCACCGTCGTCAACAACGTCCAGCCCAAGGACCGCGACATTGCGATGGTGTTCCAGAACTACGCCTTGTACCCGCACATGACGGTCAACGACAACATGGCGTTCTCGCTGATGCTGGCCAAGAAAGACAAGTCCTTCATCCAGCAGCAGGTCAAGAAGGCCGCCGAAATCCTCGGCCTGACCGCACTGCTGGAACGCTATCCGCGCCAGCTCTCGGGCGGCCAGCGCCAGCGTGTAGCGATGGGCCGTGCGATCGTGCGCGATCCGCAAGTGTTCCTCTTCGATGAACCGCTGTCGAACCTGGACGCCAAGCTGCGCGTACAGATGCGCACCGAGATCAAGGAATTGCATCAGCGTCTGAAGACCACTTCCGTCTACGTCACCCACGATCAGATCGAGGCGATGACCATGGCCGACCAGATCGTCGTCATGCGCGACGGCCTGGTAGAACAGCGCGGCCGTCCGCTGGAACTGTACGACCGCCCTGCCAACATTTTCGTGGCCGGCTTCATCGGTTCGCCTGCGATGAACTTCATTCCCGCCACATTGCGTCGCAACGCGGACAAGGCTGAAGTCGAATTCGCCGACGGCACGCGTCTGCCGGCACCGTATGCGCATCGCGGCCTGGACGGCGTCGATGGCCAGCGCGTGGTCTATGGCGTGCGTCCCGAGCATCTGACCATCGGCCCTGCCGGCAGCGGCATGAGCACCAAGGTCGTCGTGGTCGAGCCCACCGGCGCCGACACCGAAGTGTATGCCCGCTTCAGCGACACCAGCCTGACCTCGATCTTCCGCGAGCGCCACAACTTCTCGGCCGGCGACACCATCACGCTGGTGCCGGAACACGGCAGCACGCACTTGTTCGACGCCGACAGCGGCAAGACATTGGCGCGCGGCTGAGGATTCGAGTCGTCCGTATTTGAAAGCAATTTTTAGCAAGCAGTCCCGTAACACAGCGAGTAAAAATAAAAAGCCTTAAAACCTGGGCCCATTCACTTTCATCAGAAGAGAAGGAGTAGGAGACATGACTAAGCTGAGCAGACGTAATTTCCTGGCCGCCAGCGCATCCGTCGCTGCGGCATCGACAGTCGCCACCACCAACGCATTCGCCGCAACAGCGGCGCCTGCCGCCACCGGCGCCGGCCTGAAGTTCGAAATCGAGAAAGGTGCGACGCTGCGCGTGCTGCGTTGGAAGCGTTTCGTCCAGGGCGATGAAGACCTCTGGAATGCAAACGTGAAGAAATTCACCGAAAAGACCGGCGTCGCCGTACGCACCGACAGCGAAGGCTGGGAAGACCTGCGCCCGAAGGCCGCGGTTGCCGCCAACGTCGGCTCCGGCCCGGACATCGTGATGAGCTGGTTCGATGACCCGCAACAATACCCGACCAAACTCATCGACCTGACCGACCTGGCGACATCGCTGGGCAGCCGTCTGGGCGGGTGGTATGACGTCTGCCGCAAATACGGCACCAAGGATGGCAAATGGATCGCGCTGCCGGTCGGTGTGGTCGGTAACGCGCTGGTCTATCGCGAAAGCCAGGTGAAGGCAGCCGGCTTCGACGCCGTGCCGAAGGACACGGCCGGCTTCCTGAAAATGTGCCAGGCCCTCAAAGCCAAGAACACCCCGGTCGGCTTCGCGCTCGGTAAAGCGGTCGGCGATGCCAATAACTGGGCGCACTGGCTGCTGTGGTCGCACGGCGGCAAGCTGGTCGACAAGAAAGGCGCGGTTGCCATCAATTCACCGGAAACCCGCGCCGCGCTGGAATACGCCAAGCAACTGTACGCAACCTTCATTCCGGGCACATTGTCCTGGCAAGATCCGTCGAACAACAAAGCGTATCTGGACGGCCAGATCAGCATGACCGCCAACGGCATTTCGGTGTACTACGCGGCCAAGAATTCGACCGATCCGAAGATGCAGGAAATGGCGAAGGACACGCAGCACGCCCACTTCCCGATCGGCCCTGCCGGCAAGCCGACCGAGCTGATGCAGATCACGCAGATGATGATCTTCAAGCACACCAAGTTCCCGAACGCGGCCAAGGCTTTCGTCCAGTTCATGTTCGAGCCTGAGCAATACAACCCATGGATGGAAGCATCCATCGGCTACGTCAGCCAATCGCTCAAGGCCTACGAAAAGAACGCCATCTGGACTTCGGATCCAAAGGCCACCGTGTATCGCGATTCGGCTGCGCTGATGATCGATCACGGTCACGAAGGTCCGCTCGGACAAGCGTCTGCGGCCTGCATGGCCGACTATGTGGTGGTCGACATGGTGGCGGAGGCGGCCAGCGGTTCCAAGACCGTGCAGCAGGCCATCGACCGCGCGGCGGAGCGAGCCAAACGCTTCTATAAAGCGTAACAACCCTGCTCTCGCCTGCTGCGGTTTCCTGGATAGCCGGAAACCGCAGCAGGCGAGGCAAGGAGCAAAACATGCGTTCGCACCGGCAACCGCCGTGCGGACGCAGTCATCACGCTTACCGAGGTCTGCTTATGTTATCCCGACTGCTGAACAACCGTAATGTGCTGGGCATGCTGTTCATGGCGCCCGCCGTATTACTGCTTGTCGTGTTTCTTACTTACCCGCTCGGACTGGGAGTCTGGCTTGGCTTCACCGATACCAAAATCGGTGGCGAAGGCAGCTTCATCGGGCTGGACAATTACTCCTTCCTGCTGGGCGATTCGCTGGCGCAGCTGTCGCTGTTCAACACGCTGTTCTACACCATCACCGCCAGCATCCTGAAGTTCGTGCTCGGCTTGTGGCTGGCGATCCTGCTCAACAAGAATCTGCCGCTCAAATCCTTCTTCCGCGCCATCGTGCTGCTGCCATGGATCGTCCCGACCGCCTTGTCGGCGCTGGCGTTCTGGTGGATGTACGACTCGCAGTTCTCGGTGATCAGCTGGGGACTCATGAAGATGGGCCTGATCGATCACTATATCGACTTCCTCGGCGATCCCTGGCTGGCGCGGATTTCCACCGTGGTCGCCAACGTCTGGCGCGGCATCCCGTTCGTCGCCATCTCGCTGCTGGCCGGCCTGCAGACCATTTCGCCCTCGCTGTATGAAGCGGCGGCGATCGACGGCGCCAAGCCGTGGCAGCAGTTCCGCTACGTCACGCTGCCGTTGCTGACGCCGATCATTGCAGTCGTGATGACGTTCTCGGTGCTGTTCACATTCACCGACTTCCAGCTGATCTACGTGCTGACGCGCGGCGGCCCGCTGAACGCCACCCACCTGATGGCAACACTGTCGTTCCAACGCGCAATCCCGGGCGGCTCGCTGGGTGAAGGCGCAGCACTGGCAACCTACATGATTCCTTTCCTGCTCGCAGCCATCATGTTTTCGTACTTCGGCCTGCAACGTCGCGGCTGGCAACAAGGAGGTGACAAATGAGCAAGAAGTCAAAAGACCTGCAGCAGGAAACGCAAGGCATGGATTTCCTGCAATCGGTGCCGCGCCGCTGGATCACGACGTATATCCCGCTGGGCATCTTCGTGTTCGTGCTGCTGTTCCCGTTCTACTGGATGGTGATCAC
>Ga0308165_1000418_pt1 | contig 83194 bp, 71 predicted proteins | sample PhyWR2_FD_201032 | JGI IMG/M metagenome (GOLD analysis project Ga0308165, IMG submission 201032) | Phyllosphere microbial communities from UC Gill Tract Community Farm, Albany, California, United States - DLSLW.R2 | ecosystem: Host-associated > Plants > Phyllosphere > Unclassified | place: USA... | reverse complement strand
GGGTCTGGTCGGCGGCCTGCTGGGCGGCGACGGAGGTCTGCTTTCCGGTGTGATCGGTGAGCAAGGCCTGGTCGGCGGCCTGCTGGGCGGCGACGGTGGTCTGCTCTCCGGTGTGATCGGTGAAGAGGGCCTGGTCGGCGGCCTGCTGGGCGGCGACGGCGGTCTGCTTTCCGGTGTGATCGGTGAGCAAGGCCTGGTCGGCGGCCTGCTGGGCGGCGACGGTGGTCTGCTCTCCGGTGTGATCGGTGAAGAGGGCCTGGTCGGCGGCCTGCTGGGCGGCGACGGCGGTCTGCTTTCCGGTGTGACCGGCGACACCGGTCTGCTGTCAGGGCTGACCGGCAGCCAGGGCCTGGTTGGCGGCCTGCTGGGGCAGAACGGCGCAGTCGGTGGCTTGTTGGGCGGTGGCGGCTTGCTGGGCGGCCTGTTGGGCAACAGCGCTTCGCAGGCAATCACCACCGTCGAATCGGCCGAGCAGTCGATTGCCACGGCGATCAGCAGCCAGTCGGAAGCCGGCGGCCTGGCCTCCATCCTGGCCCAGTCGCTGCACCACAACCTGCTTGCCTGATCCGCATCTCTCGTCACCCTCCCCCTGTCGCGGGCCCTGCGGGGCACTCCGACAGGGGAATGCAAGGATTCCCATGTTCAAGAACTATCCGCTCTACACCTCCTTGCTGCTTGCCTGTGGACTGGTCGCCTGCGGCAGCACTGCAAGCACCACTTCACAGCGGGTTGAAGGCACCTACGCATTTGGCAAACCGGCACCAGCGCCCGCGGTGGAGAATTCGCGCGTGGCACCGGTCACCACCCAGCCGCTGCAGGCAAAAAAGGGGCCGGACAACGTCGCTCACATCGTCTATTTCGACTTCGACTCGTATACGGTCAGGCCCGTGGATCGACCGATTCTGGAAAGCCATGCGCGCTGGCTGCGCAACAATCCGCAGCAGTCGCTGGTGCTCCAGGGTCATACCGACGCGCGTGGCGGCATCGAGTACAACCTTGCCCTGGGCCATAAGCGCGCCGAGGCCGTGCGCTCCGCCCTGCAGTTGCTGGGCGTGGCACACAACCGGCTCGAAGCCTTGAGCTATGGCAAGGAACAGCTTGCCGACCCGGGCAGCAGCGATGCGGCGCACCAAAGCAATCGCCGCGTGGAATTCGAGTATCGGTGAGTTGATCGAGCCCCCCTGAACGCTTGCGTGCTAGGAAAGCCTTGATCTCCAAACGCCACTCCACCGCTGCCGGACACGCTCTGCCCACGCAGGGCGCCATTCGACCTGGGGAGACCCGGGTCACGCTCTCTCTTCAGTTGAGCGCAGGCTTGCAGCACCTCAAGCAGCGGATCACGCTGCTGCCTGAGCCCTATTCCTGCTGTGTGCTGTTTTTCACGGTAGCCGCCCAAGGAGCACAGGCCTGCATCTTTTTTGTGCGCAGAAGCACGCTGGAAGCAGCCTGGCGCGAGGGCACGACCCGGGTGCGCCAGTGGGCCTGGGCGCGCAAGCTCAACGCAGTGGAACTTCGCATCGACTGGCCCAGCGAGATCGTGGTGATAGGCAACCATATCCCGCCCTTGTGCCAACTCGGTCCTGCTTCGGCATGGGCTTTGGCGGATGACAACCTGGAACACGCCGAGCTGATACCGTCGCTGGAGCTGCCCCCCGCAAGCCAGAGCCATCTCGACAGGCGTTTGAACCAGTCCGTTGCTGCGCCCCTGTTTGCGCAGCTCGCCGAGGTGAATCTGCTGCTGCGCCTTCAAGGCCTTCACATTGGCGAGAACGGCGTGCACATCGAAGCGCAGCCGGCGCAGGCAATGGACGCGCTGCCCCCGCCGACGCCACCGGCAATGTCCCTGCCGCGGGCCCAGGTGCCCCTGTGCGAGCAGCAAGGTGGCGACGGCACGCAGGGTTTCGGTTGCGATCGCCTGTGCGTGACTTATGCGCTGATGCTGACCCAGCACCACATCACGCAAACCGAACTGGCGCAGGACGACGTCATCCAGGCAATAGAGCGCGCCTTTACCTGCGTAGAGAAAAACATCGCCGGCTTGCGCATGCACGACGATGCCGCCTACATCGAGCAGACCATGTGCCTGTTGATTTTCACGCGCTATATCTCGAGCCGAAACACTGATGGTGCGTTCAACAATCTGATACAGCATATGGAACGACTTGCGCAGCACTTGGCAACCATCAAGCGAACCTCGCCCCCCTCCGCGGACGCAGAAGATCCCATTTAGCCACCCCGTTTTGAAGGCCGCAAAGCTCCCAAAGAGCATATTCGGCCACCAGTGGAATCGGGAGCCAGGTTGCAAACCATCAGGATGCAGAAGTCACACCCGCGACATTTGCGCCGTATGTTGGTATTCCAAGGGTTTTCCTTTAGCCAGGGGCAGCAAATGAAAGCAAAGAAAATCGTTTGACTATTCCTGACAATCACAAAAATCTCGTAGATTGCGGTTGCCTGCGTTGCCGTTCAGCCTGACGCCCTGCCGCTCAGTGCCCAGACCGCATCAGGGCGGGCCAGGTATACAAAATAGCCACAATCAAAAACGAATTTTTTCGCGCCATAACGAAAACATAATTCACAAAAAATCGCGCAATTCATGATGGTTTGCGTCTGATCTGTCTCTTTTCCGACGTGCAATTTCCATAGGGCTAGCCAAAGCGAACTGTGTCGCGTGCAGGACAAATGCCAAAGTTAGATTGCTTATATTTAAATGAAAAATTCAACGATTAAAAAAAACTATTTCTTTTATTCTTTTATCCCCGAGGAAAGAAACCATTTGAAAAGCAGGTTGAAAAAACAACTGATTACTGATTTAAACTGATCAAAACATGATTAACATCAAAGCGTCATCGCTGTAACCAGCTCATCAAATTTCACTAGACAAAGAAAGCTATCAGTACAAAAAAAAGTAAAAGAATGACTTATCAAGGCGATGCACGCCAAGCTAGATAAAGGCCAGCGCCATTAACCGATAGAGACCGCCAGCCTCCATGCTTCAATACCTTCTACCCCGCCAGCTGCTGACTGCCGTCGACAAGGACGAGCAGACAGGCAAGACCTCAGGGTACGGCTCGGCCATAAGGGATTCATTTGACAGGGCGTCCCGACATCTGCGTCGGGCGGCATGGTTGTCCTTGCCCATCAGTCTGCTTGGCTTATTGCCTTCGATTTTCATCTTGCAGGTCTATAACCGGGTTATCTCGCGCGGCGGCATTGCAACGCTCACCGCCATGGTTGCAGGGGTGCTGTGCTTCCTGTGCCTGGAGCTGTGGCTGCGCCGCCGGCGCGCGCTGGCATTGCGCGAAGCCGGAGCGACCATAGACCGCGAAGTTTCCCAGTCGCTGATGAACTGCATGCTGCGCCATCCGCTGCTGACGCTGGAGCGGCGTTCGGCCAGCCAGTGGCTGCAGCTGTTTCGCGATATAGGCACCATGCGCTCCTGCGTTTCGGGCGGCCTGGCTTCTTCGGTGCTGGATCTGCCCATGGCACTGATTGCGCTGGTGGTGATCGGCATCATTGCCTGGCCCGTGCTGCCTGTGATCCTGGTGGCCATGCTCATCCTGGGCGTGCTTGCTTGGTGGTGGGCAGACGAGGTGCGCAATTCCCGCGTCGAGGAAATCGAGCAGGCGCGTCTGCTCGATAGGGGCACGGCCGAGATCTGCAACGCGCGCTCCACGCTGAAGGTGCTGGGCTACGACGATGCCGCCAAACAGTCCTGGCAGTCGGGTTACGACCGCTGGCTGGGGGAGAGCTTTCGCAAGAACGGGGAAATCGAAAATTCGCGTGAAACCGGCCATGTACTGCTGACGTTCTTCTCCGTTGCCGTCATCACCGTGGGGGCGATTGCCATCAATGCCCAGTGGATGAGCATAGGCAGCCTGATGGCCGTCAACCTGCTGTCCGGCAAGGCACTGGGGCCGATTGCCCAGCTCGCCAGCAACTGGCGCTCGCTGGCACGCGCCAATGAATCCGCGGCGCGGCTGCAGGAAGTCTTGCGCGAGCCCCTGGAGCCCGAGGCCCAGACCATTGAGCCGCCTCGCCCGCGCGGTGCCTTCAGGCTCGACAACGTGAGCTTCCATTACCCCTCGGGCCACGTTGCCCTCGAGCAGGTTTCGCTGCAGATGGGACCTGGAGGAATCCACGCCATCGTGGGCCGCAACGGCGCCGGAAAATCCACGCTGGCCAAACTGCTTGCCGGCCTGTATCAGCCCACGCAAGGCAGCTTGTTCATCGACGAATACGACATGGCCCAGTTCTCGCGCAATGACCTGGGGCGCTGGGTCGGCTGCCTGCCCCAGCAGTCCTACTGGTTCAGCGGTCCCATCATCGACACGCTGCGCATGGTCAACCCCGAGGCCGACAGCCACCGCATCTTTGTCGCCTGCCGGCTTTCAGGCGCGCACAACTTCATCAGCCGATTGCCAAATGGGTATCAGACCGAGCTGGGAGAAGGCGGCGCCGGCTTGTCCGCGGGCGAGCTGCGCAAGCTCGGCCTGGCCCAGCTGTTCCTGCGCAATCCCTCGGTGCTGATTCTCGACGAACCCAGCAACGACCTCGACTTCGAAAGCGAAACCGAGCTGCTGCAGACGCTCCGGCAGATCGCGGTCAAACACACGATCATTGTCGTGACCCATTCGCTGCGCGTGGCCTCGCTGGCCCAGCATGTCTACCACGTGCGCGGCGACGGTCAGGTCGACCACGGCACGCCCGAGAAGATGCTGCCCGAACTGTTTGGCCTGGCGCGCCCGGCCAGCGCCAACGCGGGCGGCGAAGCCGCCGGTGCGCCGGCGGCGCAAACCTCTCAAGTGACGGTGTGACCATGAACGCCCCACAAGACCTCCCCGAAGTGCTGCGCGCCGCGCAGCAGCCCGCAGGCACCGCCGATGCGGCCGCGGTCCACCCGTTCGCGCACCGCAAGCCGGCGCTGCTGAGCCGCCAGCGGCTGCTGATTGCCGCAATTGCCGTGCTGGTCCTGGTCGGCCTGTTCTACCCGGTGGAAAACGTGGTGGTGGCCAGCGGCCAGGTCATTCCCTCGGACCGCGTGCAGTCCGTGCAGCATCTCGAAGGCGGCATCGTCACCCTGGTGCACGTGAAGGAAGGCCAGGCCATAGTCAAGGGCGACCCTATCCTGGAGATCGATCTGGGCGGCACCAGTCTGAATCTCGAACAGCTGACCGCGCGCAGCGCCACGGCCCAGGCCGTCAAGACCCGCCTGACCGCGGAAAGCCAGGGCCTTCGACTGGATGCAAAGCAGTTTCCGGCCGAGGTCGACGCGCGCATCGTGCGCTCCGAGCTCGGCGCGTTCACTGCGCGCGAACTTGAATTCCGCGGCGGCCTGGCCTCGTCCCAGGCCATGCTGGCCCAGTCGCGCGGCGATGTGGCCCAGGTGCAGGCGCGCATCGTGGGCCTGGAGAACAGCCTGCGTCTGTATGAACAGGAGGCGGCAATTGCCAATCAGCTCGCGGCCGAGCAGCTCATCGGTCAGCTCGAAGTCATCGACAAGCAGCGCGCCCTTGAACAGGTGCGTGCGGACCTGGCCGCCGCCCGGCAGAACCTGGTGAGCAACCGCGCCAAGGTCGAGCAGGCCCAGGCCAAGCTGATGGAGACCCAGGGCGCGTTTCGCCGGCGCGCGTCCGACGAGCTGGCGCAGACCGAGCGCGAGCTGATGAGCCTGTCGGAAGATCTGTCGCGCGCCCAGAACCAACGCACGCGCACCGTGGTCCTCGCGCCTACCGACGGCATCGTCAAGGGCCTGCGCAGCTCGGGCGCGGGCTGGGTGGTCAAGCCCGGCGAGCCGATTCTGGAAATCGTGCCGGACAAGGACGAGGTCGTGGTCGAGGCACGCCTCAATCCATCGGACCGCGGCTATGTGCATGTGGGCCAGGCAACCAAGGCCAAGATCACCGCCTACGACTACCTGCGCTATGGCTTTGTCCAGGGCGAAGTGCGCCTGGTCTCGGCCGATGCCGACAGAGACGCCAACCGGCCGGATTCGCCTTCGTATTTCCGCATCCAGGCCAGCTTGCAGCAGCCCTGGGTGGGCCGCGTCGACAACCGCATCACTACCGGCATGCAGGCCGAACTCGACCTGCTGGTGGGCCATGAACCATTCATCTGGTATCTGCTGCGCCCCGTGCTGCACATCCAGAGCGAAGCGTTCCGGGAGCCATGATGATGACCTCCCCATGCATCGCTCACGGATCCTGCGCCCTGCTTGCCTGGCTGCTGGCCTTGTGCGCGCCCGTGGCTGCACAGGGCACGGCCGACAGCCTCGCCGCTGCCGTGCTGGTGGCCGCGCACAGCCTGCCTGCCCAGGGCGCGGCCACGCCGTCGACCGCTCCGCCGCTGCAGCTTGCGCAGCAGCTCACGCCCGGTTCGCTGGCCGTCAATCAGTCGCAAAAGCAGCTGCTGCAGGCGGTGTACGAGATGCTTGATGCCCACCCCGATGTGCTCAAGGCGCGCGCCGCGCTCGAGTCGGCCGGGCATGACCTGAATTCGGCAAAGAACGCGCGCTGGCCCAGCTTCAAGGTCGGCACCTCGTCGGGCAATGCATCCATAGGCCAGGGCCAGCGGCGCGAGACGTATACCGCCGTCAACGCCGAAGTGCGCATGAACCTGCTGGATGGCGGGGCGATAGGCGCGGGCATACGCTCGGCCCAGGGCATGGAAGCCGCGCAGGACAGCGTGCTTTACAGCGCCCGGCAGAACGTCTTGCTTGAAGCCCTGACCGCGCTGCTGGAGTTGCACCGTTTCGAGCGCAAGGCCCAGGTCGCAGGGGAATCGGCCGAGACCATAGGACAGCTGGCGCATGTCGAGCAGCGCCGGGCCGAACTGGGCGCGGTCGGCCGCAATGATCTGCGCCGCGCGGCATCGCGCCGGGCCAGCGCGCTGGCGCAGCAGCAAGAGCTGCAGTCGCAGCGCATGGACGCGATTGCCCGCTTCACGCGCTATTTCAACTACGCGCCCACGGGCAAGACGCTGCCGGAAGTCGAAGTTCCCGACTACTGGATGCCGGCCAGCGAGCAGGCCGCGCTGCAGGCCTCGGAAACGCACAGCTCCGAACTGCGCGAATCACGCCATCTGATTGAAAAAGCCACGGCCGAAGTCGAGCGCAGCAAGGCCCAGCGCTTTCCCACGCTGGCCGGGGTCGTCGCCCATACGAAGGACCCCAAGGGCGTGATCTACAACGAAGGCACACGCTACGGCCTGGAGCTGAACTGGAACTTCGGCAACGGCTTCGAGCTGCGTGATCGCATTCTCAAGGCCATCAACGAATTGCAGGCCCAGGAGGCGCAGCACGAAGCCGTGCGCCGCCAGGTGCAGGAAGCAGCCTCGGCGGCCTGGGGCCGCTGGCAGGCCGGGCGCGAGCGCGAAGCCCAGTTGACCGATGCGGTGCGCGAAGCCCGCACCGCCTTTGAAGGCTACCGCCGCCTGCTTGAAGTCGGCCGCGGCAGCCTGGCGCAGGTGCTTGACGCCCAGCTGGACATGCAGCGCCTGATGCTCGATGAAGCCGATGCGCTTTACGACCAGCGCATCAACGGCCTGCGGCTGGTGCGCACCACCGGTCAATTGCTGCCCCGCGAGCTGCCCGAACATTGGCTGGACCGGCTGTTCGACCAGCCCACGCTCAGCCGCATTCCCAGCCCCGTGCCGGCTGCCCCCGCACCCGCGCTTGCCTATGCCGGTGCGATGCCGGATGCCCCCCACCCCCCCCTTTTGCTGACCCAGCGCCTGCAGCTGCGCCTCGAGACCCGACTCGACGCCAGGCTGCACGCCCTGCCCGACAACGCTCCCATCAACCACGCATTGCGATGGTGATGCTCTAGGTTTTCGCAGCGGCAGCGAGTGCTAGCCCATCGCCCGCCCCCCGCTTTCAATCCATGGGCCTGACTTTTGAATGGAATCAAGATGACCAATCTCATCCAACGCTTCTGGAATGACGAAGAAGGTGCTACCGCCATTGAGTACGGGCTGATTGCGGGGTTGATTGCGGTGGGCATCGTCGGCGTACTCACGACCCTGGGTGACCAGCTCAAAGCTGCCTTTGAGGCAATCTCTAAAGCTTTGCCAGACCTGCCAGCATAAGCGAGTCCATGCCATCACCCGCACTCCTGATGTCCGCATGGCTGCTCTGGCTGATAGCCATTGCGGTCATGGACTTGCGCATCCGCAAGGTGCGCAACTGGATGGTATTGCTGGGTCTGGGCATAGGACTGGTGGCACTGGCCGCCGATATACAGCCCTTCCAGGTTCCGGCCTGGAAGGCGCTGCTGGGCATGCTGGTGGCGTTTGCCGCGCTGCTGCCTTTCTACGCCATGCGCTGGATGGGCGCGGGCGATGTCAAATTTGCCGCCGTGGCAGGTCTGTGGCTGGGCTTGTCCCCTTCGCTGTTGGTGATCTGGATAGGCGGCAGCCTGCTGGCGGGCATTCATGGCCTGGTGGCAATCGCTCTGCACAGACTGCCGGCAACGGCCACGGGAAGCTGGCTGCAGGCCCGCCTGCCCTTGCGCGCCACTGCGACGCTGTTTGCTTGCGAAGAGCGGCCTGCCCCCGAGAAAGGGCCGAAAGTGATAAAGCGCAGCATTCCCTACGCAGGCTATATGGCGCTGACCGCCATCTGGCTGCTGCTGGCCTTCGAGCCGGCGCTTTCAAGCTAGCGAGGCATTGACATGCAGCGCCACCACGCACACGGGCACTTCGCTTTCCAGGCCGGCAGCACTCCACTGCATCACGGCCTTGAAAGCCAAGTTCCTGCACCGCGACAACGCCTGGTTTTCCCGGCATTTTCACCATAACGAGAAAGAGGGTACGCACGCCATGAACCTCACCAAGATTCTTGCCGGGCTGCTGCTCGTTCTGGCGATTGGCCTGGCCATAGGGGCATGGATGCTCAGCCGCCCCGCAGACCGTCCAGTCGCGCCGATGGCGACTGCGACGGCGCCCAAGGAACCAGTGCAACAGCACGCCGTGGTGGTCGCGGCCAAGGCCATTCCCGCCGGACAGCGTTTGCTTGCCGAAGATGTGAAGCTGGTGCAGATGCCCGCGGCGGTCGCCAGCAGTTTCGGCAGCACCGATGCCGTGCTGGGCCGCACCACCGTCATGGCCCTGCCGGCCGATGCGCCCTTGTTCGCCCAGCACCTGATCAATGGCCTGGCGCTGCAGCTTGAAAGCGGCCAGCGCGCAGTGTCGGTTGCTGTCAAGGAACCCATGGCCGCGGGCCACCATGTACGCCCCGGTGACTTTGTCGATGTGTTCTTCACGCTGGACGGCAAGTCCGAACAGGCCGCCGTGGACACCCAGACCCGCCTGCTGCTGGCGCGCAGCCGCGTGCTGGCCTATGGCGCGGCCAGCGTCGAAAGCCCGCCGCCCAGCGCGGGCAGCGCGACGCAGGAACAGGAATCCGGCGCAGGTCTGCGCCGCAGCGCCCAGCGCGAAGGCCACAACGCCCGCACCGACAACGCCAACACCGCCGTGCTGGCCGTGCCGCTGGACGATGTGCAGCGGCTGACGCTGGCCGAGAAATACGGCCAGCTGACCTTGGCGCTGCGCCATCCGGATGACACCAGCGTTCCCGACGCCTTGCTGTTCGCTTCCCTGCCCACGGTACTTCAGCCTGTGGCGGGACGTCTGGCGAAAGGCGAACAGCTGCAGCCCGCCGATCGTTCGTATGCAGGCCTGCGCTTCAAGGACCTGGCAACGGGAGCGGATGCAAGGAGCACCCAACGCCCCGCCGCCGCCGTGCCAGCTGCCGCAGCGGTGCGCCCCGCAAAACCCCAACCGCCACGCCAGCAGGCCGTGGAGCTCTACCAGGGAAGCGCCGTACAGACCGTGAGCTATTGAGACCACGCCATTGCCGCCAGCGACAACCTCAGGCTTATCTCAAGCACACAGGGTGAAGACCATGAAAACCGCAAGCATTTCGCAATCGACCGTCATCGGCCTGCTGGGCAGCCTGGCCTTGTGCGCAACCCCCTTGAACGGCATTGCACAGTCAGCGCCTGTGGCCAACGACGTCCGCAACGGCCTGGGCGACGCGGGCCCGGCGCTCGATCTCACGGTAGGCCAGCAGCATCTGCTGCAGGAAAACGCAGCAGTGGAGCGCATCGCGGTAGGCGATCCCAATGTGCTGGATGTGAAAGTGCTGCGCGATCTGGGCGCGTTGCGCGCCGCCGGAGCGCGTAACGCGCAGCTGCTGCTCACGCCCAAGGCCGCAGGAACCACGACGCTGGTGGTCTGGCCCGTCAACGGCGCGCCCCACACCCGGCAGGTGCGCGTGGGCATGCAGCGCCTGCTGCTCGAGCGCCGCCTGGGATCGCTGCCGCAGCATGCGCAGGCACTGGCCGACTTGCGCTTGACCGGGGCAAAGGACGCGCTGCTGGTGGACCGCTCCGAGATCAAGGTGGCAAGCAATACCGTGCAGGTCGATGTACAGGTCGTGGAGTTCAAGAAGTCGGCGCTGCGCCGCGCCGGCATGAATCTGACCAGCGGCCGCAACAACCACGGCTTCCAGTTTGGCGTTTTCACCCCCGGCACCGCCACGGTCAAGGGCGAGGACAGCGGCACCTCCTCGGGCACCGACGGCAGCGGCACCAATGCACTGGCCGCCGCCATGAACCTGGTGCTGGGCTTTGGCAAGGCCTTCAGCGGCCAGGGCATCACGGCGCAGCTGGGCTTTCTGGAAGGCAACGGTCTGGCGCGAGTGCTGGCCAAGCCGACCCTGGTCGCGCATAGCGGCCAGAGCGCGAGCTTTCTGGCCGGGGGCGAGATCCCCATTCCCGTGCCCGCCCGCGATGGCAATATCGCGATTGAGTACAAGGAATTCGGCGTCAAGCTGCAGCTCACGCCCACCATTCTTTCCGATGAGCGCATCGCGCTGAAAGTCGCGCCCGAGGCCAGCGACCTCGATTACACCCAGGGGCTGAGCATCAGCGGCGTCTCGGTGCCGGCCGTACGCACGCGCCGCGCCGACACCATGGTCGAGCTGGCCGACGGCGAAAGCTTTGTCATCGGCGGCCTGGTCAGCCGCTCCACGATTTCCAATATCAACAAGGTGCCGCTGCTTGGCGACCTGCCCATCCTGGGCACTTTCTTCAAGAACCTGAACTATTCGCAGGAAGAGACCGAGCTGGTGATCATCGTCACGCCGCGGCTGGTGCAGCCGCTGCCGGCCAACACCAATCTCGAGGCCCTGCTGCCCGGCGCCCGCTCGGAAAACCGCAACGCGGCGCAGGTCTGGACGCCGTACCTGGTCGGTGCTCCCTATGTCAACTCGGCCGTGCCGGGTTTCTCGTATTGATGCCATGAGCAAGGAACCCTTTGGCCCCCTCCCCGCGGCAGACAAGTCCGCAACACCGTCGCTTGCCGACCTTCTCGCCGCGCGTGCCCATGAGGGCGATGCGCCGCCAGCGCCCGCGGAAATACGGCGCAGCGAGCCGGCGTCCGTGCGGCCAGAGTCGATGCAGCCGTTGCAGCCCCGCACCGCCCGGATCCTGGACGAACCGCCGCTGGAAACGGCTTCCACAGCAGAGACCGTCAAGGTGCCGCTGCTGCTGGTGCATGCCGAATTCTCCGAAGGCGCGCTGATCCAGACCTGGATGCAGCATGTGATGAAAGGCCCGGCCCTGCACCTTGCGCGCTTTCAGGAAGGCGTGACCGACTTGGTTCTGGACCACCAGCCGTATGCGGTGCTGATCCAGTTCGACCCCTGCTGCATCGATGCCGCCGTCACGCTCTCCGCGCAACTGCAGACGCAGTACCCGCAGATTCCCCGGCTGGCCGTGGGCCGCGCGCGTCACGCCCAATGCATGCTGGCCGCACTGCGCACCGGCGTGCAGGATTTCCTCGATATCGATGGGTCGGTCGAGACCGCGCAACTGGTCGTGCGCAAACTGCTCAGCAGCCCGCCCTCGGCAGGTCTGCATGTGTCGCGCGCACCGCAGACCGCCATTGTCGCGGCGCGCGGAGGTATGGGCTGCAGCCTGCTGGCGGCCCATCTGAGCTGGCACCTGCAGCTGCGTCTTGGCGGCCCGACGTCCTCTGCCGCTGCGCCGGCGCCGGCGCCGGACAAGGCTGCAGCGGTGACTGACAGCGCCAAGGAATCGCTGGCGAATCTGTTGATTGAACTAGGCACGCCCGGTGGTGATTGTGCGATCTACCTCAACACTCCCGGCGAATTCGGCTTCACGGATGCCGTCAACCAGCAGCGCCGCCTGGACCGGCGCATGGCGCAAAGCGCGCTGGCGCGCCACGCCAGCGGCCTGCGACTGCTGACGCTGTCGCGCCAGGCGCATGCCTTGCCATCGGAGGAAGTCCAGGCGCTGCTCAACCGGCTGGGCCATTACTTTCGCCATATCGTGCTGGACATGGGCGCGACCGAGTCACCCCAAATGCTCAAGGACGTGCTGCCCGCGGCCAGCGAGATCTGGGTGGTGTGTGACCAGAGCGTGGCCAGCGTGGTCTGGACTGCGGAATTGCTGCTGCAACTCGATGGCCTGCAGATCCCGCGCAATCGCCGGCATTTGATCGTCAGCCGGCATGACTCCGGCCTGGAGTTGAGCGCCGAGCAGATCGCGCGCCAGTTGCAGCTGCCGCTGCTGGCCCAGCTGCCTGAGCGTCGCCGGGAACTGGCCCAGGTGGTCAACCAGGGCGCGCTGTTCACGCCGCAGCAAAAACGCGAACCCTATGTGCAGGTGGTTGAAAAGCTCGTGGACCGGCTGCTGGCCGATCATCACCCGGACATGGCACCGCCGCCTGCCTCCGCGAATCCGCTCAACCGGCTGCTGCACCGCATCGGCAAACATTGAACCCGCACCATGATGACTACGGCTTATCCCCCTCATGCGCATGCCAGCCCTGCCGAGTTCGAGGCCAGCGCGCTGTTTGCCGATCTCAAGAACAAGGCCTATGACCACTTGCTGAGTCGCATCGAAGAGCTGGGTGCGGAATTCGGCCGCTGGTCCCCGGCAGCGATTTCACAGTTCGTGTCGCTGGAGCTCGACAGCTTCATCCGCCTGCACGCGGTGCCCGTCAACGAGCAGGAGGCCCACCAGGTCGCGAGCGCCTTGACACGCGAACTCACGGGACTCGGTCCGCTGCAGATCATGCTTGACGATCCGAACGTCGAGGACATCCTGATCAACGGCTACAAGGACATCTACGTCTCACGCGGCGGCATTCTCAAGCGCGAGACGTCGCAGTTCAAGGACGACGAACATGTGCTGCGCATCGTGCGGCGCATTCTGGCGCCGCTGGGCCGGCGCCTGGACGAGTCCAGCCCCATGGTCGACGCACGCCTGCCCGATGGCGGCCGCATCAACGTCATCATCGCGCCGCTGTCCATCGATGGACCATCGGTGTCGATCCGCAAGTTCCGCAAGGACCCGCTCACGCCCAATGACCTGGTCAAGCTCGGCACCTTCAACGCCGACATCAGCCGCATCCTGGAGATGGCCGTGCAGTCGCGCTGCAACATCCTGATCAGCGGCGGCACCAGCTCGGGCAAGACGTCGCTGCTCAACGCGCTGGCCACGTTCATACCCGGGCGCGAGCGCATCGTCAGCATCGAGGACACGGCGGAACTGTCTTTGAACCACAGCCATGTGGTGCGGCTGGAAAGCCGGCCCGGCAGCTTTGATGGCACCGGCCATGTGAGCATTCGCGACCTGCTGGTCAACAGCCTGCGCATGCGCCCGGACCGCATCATCGTTGGCGAGGTGCGCAGCGGCGAGGTGCTGGATCTGCTGCAGGCCATGAACACCGGCCACGATGGCTCCATGGGCACGATACACGCGAGCTCACCGCGCGAGTGCCTGTACCGCGCGGAAATGCTTGCCGGGTTTGCCGGCTTCCAGGGCAGCGAAAGCAGCCTGCGCCGGCAGATTGCCAACGCAATTGATTTCATCGTGCAGATCGGCCGACTGTCCAACGGCCGGCGCCGCCTGCTGTCGCTGACCGAAGTCACCGGCATGTCGGACAACGTCATTTCAATGCAGGAGCTTTATCGCTACGAGCCGCAAATGGGCGCCGACGGCCAGGAGCTCGATCACTGGGTGTCTATGGGCATCTCGCCGCACTCCCCCAAGCTGCTGAGCTGGTGGCGCTCGCAGCAGCAACAGCATGGAGGCGAGCGATGACGGGCAAGGCACCGGCCATTCTTGTGCTGTGTGCGCTGGCCTGCGTGCTGCTGGCACTGGCGCTGTGGCTGTTTGCAATTGCCAGGCGCAAGCAGGCGCAGCAGTCGATCCAGAGCACGCTGCGGCGCGGGCTGGACATACGGCGCGAACTGCAGGCAGGCGAGCCCTTGATCCCGCCCACCGCATTGGCGATGCCCATGCCTATGCCGACGCAGTTGCCATCCCAACCCGACGGCCTGCGCCGGCTCAAGGAGTATCTGCGCTACAAGGCCTGGGGCATTGCGCCGCGCACGCTGGCAATGCTGGCGCTGGCAGCATGCGCGCTGGCGTTGCTGGCGGCGCTGCAGGGCGGCGCGCTCATGGGCGCAATGGTGCTGGGCGTTTGCGTGCTGCTGGCCACGTTCGGCATCTGGCTGCGCCTGAACCGACGCCGCGCCAAGATGCTCACGCAATTGCCCAGTTTTCTCGACAACATGGTGCGGCTGCTGTCCATTGGCAATTCGCTGCATGCGGCCTTCCAGTTTGCCAGCCCCAATGTGCCCCAGCCACTGGGCACGGCGCTGCAGCATGCCTCGGCCTCGCTGAACGTCTCGCCCGACCTGGGCCAGGCCATGGCCCAGCTGGAGCGCACCTGGGGCCTGCCGGAGTTCGGCCTGCTGGCCGCGGTGTTCCGCATGACCACACGCTACGGCGGGCGCGCCGACATGGTGCTGGAGCGCGTTTCCAGCTACATCCGCGACCGCCAGTCGGCCGAGCGCGAACTGCATTCGATGTCCGCCGAAGTGCGGCTGTCGGCCTGGATCCTGGCGCTGCTGCCCATTGTCGTGGGCACCATGATCATGCTGCTCAACGAAGGCTACTTCCTGCGCATGTGGAACGACGCCATGGGTCAGAAAATGATTCTCATGGCCGCGGCGCTGCAGGCCTTGGGTTCATTCTTTCTCTACCGCCTGGCAAGGCTGCGCTAGGGCCACCAGCATGTCCCACGAAACCACTGTCCACATTCCGGCGCAACCGTTGCGCGCGCGGCGCAAGGAGCAGCCATGACCGCGCAACAACTCTGGATTGCCAGCCTGGCGCTGGCGGCGCTGGCCGTGCTGCTGCTTGCCGGCGCCCTGGCCTGGCAGTTGCGCCGCTCGGCGCGCGCCGAGGCACTGGTCGGCGAAGTGCTGCAGGCGCGCGAAGCCGCCGCCGCGGCGCCATACCCGTTTCCCATGCCCGGCACGCCTGCGCCGTCGACCCCGGGCAGCCAAAAAGCCGAAGCGGCTATGGCGCAATCGGTAGCCAACAGCCTCAAGCCACCGGCCTGGCTGCAATCGGGCCTGTCCAAGGCGCTGTTCGCGGACGAAGACCGCAAGCTGATGGAGCTGGCCGGCATGGAGATCGCGCGCGGCGGCCTGGTCTATGTCATCAGCCGCGTGGTGCTGGCGCTTTCCCTGCCCATGCTTGTACTGCTGGTGCTCCAGCCCAAGGGCCCCTATGCGCTGATCTATGGGTTCTTGGGCTTCGGCCTGGGAATGATGCTGCCCAAATGGTTGGTGCGATCCAGGGCCAACCGGCGTCGCCAGTGCGTGGTCGAGGAACTGCCGCTGTTTGTCGATCTGCTGCGGCTGCTGCAGGGCGTGGGCCTGAGCATAGACCAGAGCATGCAGATTCTCGCCACGGAATTCACCGGCGTGCTGCGCGTGATCGGCTCGGAACTGGCCCTGGCCAACCGGCTTTACACCAGCGGGCGCACGCGTGAGCAGTCGCTGCAGCGCCTGTCGCATATCGGCGCCGACGACGACCTCAGCGCCGTGGTCAACCTGCTGGTGCAGGTGGACCGGCATGGCGGCGCGGTGCAGGACCCTCTGAAGGAATTCAGCCTGCGGCTGCGCGAAAAACGCCAGGCGGGGTTCAAGGAAAAGATAGGAATCATCACCGTCAAGATGACCGGCGTGATGGTGCTCACGTTGCTGCCGGCGCTCATCGTCATCACCGCGGGCCCGGGCTTCACGGCCGTCATCCGTTCGCTGTCTTCCATGGGAGGGAAATAGGCCATGACCACCAAGACACGTCTTACCCCAACGCCGCGCGCAGTTGCCAGCCTGGCCTTCGCGGCCACGGCGCTGCTGCTTGCAGGCTGCGCGGCCAAGCCAGTGCAAGGCTATGGCGCCGCAGCCGCCGAGGCCGGCCTGGCCCTGCAGGCACAGCAGCAACTGGAAAAAGCCGAGCAGTCGACACAGGTCGACCCCAAGCAGACCTATCTGGGCCTGATCACGCAGATGCAGCAGGCCAACCAGTGGTACGCCGCGCTGGCGCACACCGAAGCCTTCGAGCGCCAATACGGCAGCAGCGCGCAGATCCGGCTGTTGCGCGCCGATGCGCTGCGCAACACCGGCCAGACATTGCCCGCGGAAAATGAATATCGTGCGCTGCTGGGCGAGCCGGACAACGCGACCCAGGCCCGGGCCCACCGCGGCCTGGGGCTGCTGCATGCCAGCCAGCGAAACTATGCGCAGGCGGTCGCGCAACTCGAGCGCGCACGCCAGCTCAATCCCATAGACGCCGACCTGCTCAGCGACCTGGCCTATACCCATATGCTTGACGGCCAGCTGAGCGCGGCAGCGCTTCCTATCCTGCAGGCAGCGCAGCTGGCACCGGCCAATGCCCGGGTGCAGCTCAATCTCGCGCTGTACTGGCTGGCCAGCGGCGCGCAGGACCAGGCAACGCAACTGCTGCAGCGCCTGCGCCAGCCGCCCGCCAGGAACGCCGCGCCGCTGATCGACGAGACCTCGCTGCAGACCTTGCAGGCGCAACTGGCAACGGTTGCCCAGGCCGTGCAGGGCCGCGCGCCCGCGGGTGCGCCGGACAGCGCCGCAGCGCCCGCCGCCCCCACCGCCCCCACCGCCGCCGACGTGCGCCCGCCGGACCGGGTGAGAACGGTGGTCCTCGATCAGGCTTCGCGAACACGCGACGCGACGCTTGCCGCAGACCGCAGCCAGACGGCCGCCCAACCGCAATAAGGAGCCCGCATGATGTCCCATTTCACATTTGCATTGCCTGGGCGCTGCAGCCTGGCCTTGCTGCTGGGCCTTGCGGGTGGCGCCCACGCCCAGGTGGACCGCAATGTCGCTTCCGTGGAAGTGGCGCAGCACAGCCCCGTGGTCCAGGCCGGCAGCTCCACGCAGCCGTCAAGCCCAACGCATGCCGTCGCGGCTTCCGCGGAGAATGCCGCGCCCGCCCAGCCCTTGCGCGTCAGACACATAGAAATCGGCAGCGCCACGCAGACGCTCTGGGACATGCAGCGCGCATCGCCCGGAGTTCGCCCCCGGCCCATCGATGGCGACCAGGCCAGCCGCAGCTACCAGCGCTATCTCAAGAGCTTTGAATACCCCATTCCCGAGCATTACTCCTCGGGCCTGGACCTCGTGAAAAAGTAGCGTTGCATCGCCAAAGAACCACATGCTGCAGTCCCCACGCCTTTCCAAGCCCACCCCCGCCGCCCCGCGCCGGCAGCGCGGTGTCTATGCGCTGGAGTGGGCGTTGGTGTTCATCGTGTTTTTCATGCTGCTGTACGCCATCCTGAGCTTCGGTCTGGGTTTTCTGGTGCGCGAATCCATGCAATGGGCGATCGAGGACGGTGCGCGTGCCGCGCTGCAGCACAAGGACAGCCGCGAAGCCCGCAAGACCCACACCAGGGCGGTGATACGCGCCAATCTGAACTGGCTGCCGGCCGACCTTCTGGCCACCATCGACAGCAACGACAACTTCAGTTTCAAGATCTGCAGGCTCAACAACAGCGCCAGTTGCACCGCCGACATGACCCCTGGAGCCATGCTCTGCGATGTCGACAAGAACAACCCCTGCATGCTGCAGGTGCGCCTGAAACTGCCTTATGCCCGGCATGCGTTCACCCCATCGCTCACGCTCGGCCTGCTTGAAGTCGCGATGCCCGATTTGCAGGCACACGCCCAGATCGTCGTCGATCAGAAAGGGTTCTGACATGCGCCCTGCCCATACTCTCTCACGCCCCCCACCCAGGCGCATGCAGCGCGGCATCGCGGCGGTCGAATTCGCGCTGCTGGCTTTGCTGGTGATGCTGCCGATCTTTCTGGGTGTCTTTGTCTTCTGGGAAGTGCTGCAGACGCAGCAGGTGGTCACGCGGGCCACGGGCGACGGCGCGCGCCAGGTGTCGCGCCTGCTCAGCCGGCCACGACAGCCCAATGCCCAGGGAAATCTCCCCACGAACGAAGAACTCGTCGCCATCGCCACCGCTTTGGCACGTGACTCGGTGCGCGCCAGCTTGCGCAGTCACCTGGGCCAGAGCAGCGCGCTCGACAGCCGCATCGCAGTGGCGTTGACGCCCTCGGGCAACCGCTTGACGCTGGAGGTCTCCTACGCCCGCCCGGCGCTTCTGGGAAGCGGGGGCGGAATGAATTTCATCGAGCCACCGAACATCATGGCCCGCAGCGTCATCCAGACGCCGTGACCGACCGTGAGCTCGCCACCATGAAACCGGAGGAACCCGCAATGCAAACGATGGCCTTTCCCCATGCCGCGCATCTGCGTCGTTTCGCCAGGGCACGCCCGGTCGCGCAACGCGGCAGCCTGCTGATCCAGTTCGCGGTGTTTCTGTCGATCACGGTGCTGATACTGGGCGTTGTCGATCTGGGCTATTCGTTCTACGCCAAGCGCGATCTGCAACGCATTGCGGATTTGGCGGCAATCGAGGCGGTGCAAGGCTTGACCTCGCCCAATGAAAATGCCACCTGCGTCAGCGCCGGAATGACCAGTGTGAATGCGAATTGGCCTTCACCCATTCAGGAGGTGACCAAAAGCGTGGTCTGCGGCGAATGGAACAAGGTGAAATACGCCGCGCCGCGCCATTTCCTCGGCGATGCAGCGGACACCACCGCTGCCCGCGTGGTGCTGGAGGGCAACTCGCCCATCTTCTTTCCCGGCACATGGAACCGTCGCGTGCGCGCCGAAGCCATTGCCCAGCGCACCGAGCCCGCCACCTCGTTCCAGATCGGCTCGCAACTACTCAACCTCAACAAGGATGCTCCTCTGGGCCGGGTGCTGACGCTGATCGGCCTTGATGCCAGCAAGCTCACGGTGCTCGATTCCAATGGTCTGGCAAACGCCAAGATCACACCCTCGGGCCTTTTCAAGGCGCTGGGCGTGGACCTGGGGATTGACGGTCTGGCCGTGCTGACACCCGCGCAGCTGACCTTTCTCAACGACTTGACGCTGCTGGATATCTTGAACGCTTCGGTGGAACTTCTTTCCGACAGCACGGTGGAGGCCAATGTGAACGCCGCCATTGCCGTCCTCAAGGATCTGAAGATAGGCAGCGCAGAGTTGCTGAACATGAAGATTCCCTTGCTGGGTGACTCCAGCGCGGGTACGCCAGGCATCTTCACATTCCTGTCGCTGGGCAAGCCGTCTTCGCCCAACGCCGCTGCGCTCGACACGCAGATCGGCATCGGCGCCCTCCTGAACACGGCCATCATGATTGCCGCCAACGGTCATGCATTGCAGGTGCAGGACAGCTCGCTGCTGAACACCGTCAGGCTGGGCCTCACGGTCGTCGAGCCTCCGACCATCGTGGTCGGGCGCGGCGTCGGCAACAGCGCCCAGGTACGCCTGAACCTCGACATTGACTCCAAGGGTCTGCCGTTGCTGGGCAACTTGCTGGACACGCTGGGCGTGCGCATCAACCTGCCAATCAAGATCGACGGAGTGAGCGCCGATGGCATGCTCAATGAAGACAACGGCGTGAACTGCCGCAGCAATCCCCCGTCGCTCAATGTCGATGTGGCGTCGCGCATCGCCAAGATCACCATTGGAAATCCGGGACTGGGCCCAATGGACCCGAGCAATCTGCTGATCAAGACGCCACTGTCGGTGAATGTGCGCGGCCCGATAGGAGTCAGCGTTCTGACGGCGCGTGACGAAACGCTGCTGGACATTGCCAAGGATCAGTCCAAATGGACGCAGACGAATCCGCTGCTGCTGGGCGATACCTTGGGTGCGCTGACCGATGCGATATTCCAGTTGCTCGGTGGTCTGTTTTCGCCCCCCAGCATGAACTCCAGCTGGCAGGGGATGACGACGGATGGCACGGCCGCGCAAACCCAGGAAGCGCAGATCGAAACCCTGGCCAAGCTCTATCTTGAAGAAACGAAGGACAAGGTCAGCGGCTTCTACAAGGTCGACCCCGCCATCGATCTGCTGCTCAATGGCCGGGGCACAGAAGGCATCGACGGCTATCTGGGAAAACTCGTCACTTCCAACTTCACATTCAGCAACGCCATTCCCAAGAGCTGCCTGCTGGTCATCTGCCCGCCCAGCGATTGGGGCAGCGGCACTTTTTCCGCCGCCTTCAAGGCTTACACCAGCACCACCTACGGTGTGCTCGATCTTGTCGGCATCAGTACCCTGGGCAATGGCTACACCAGTTGCGCAGGCCTGCTGTCCGCCCTGCTGGCGTGGAATTCCTGTGTGCAGTCAAACCTGAACAACCTGCTCAAGAAGCAGAGCACCCATGTGAACCTGACCAATGCCAATGCCCTGGTCGATTCGCTCAAGAACACAGCCTCCAGCAGCGTGAACTGCAGCGGCGTGTTGTGCGCTCTGCTCAAGCCGATTCTGAACCCCATCAAAGGGCTCTTGAACGGCGTCGGCCAGGCGCTGCTGTCCCCCTTGCTAAAGAACGTATTGGGACTCGAACTCGGCCGTAACGAAGTCAAGGCCCTGGACATCAGCTGCAACTCCGCAGAACTGGTGTTCTGACCTCCATGCATAAGGAACCACAGTGAATCAGAGTGATTTGGTCATCTACGTCTGGGAAGGCCAAGCCGATATTGCGGAACGGGTCGAGCGCTGCATGCTGAGCATGGACGTGGAAGTCGTGCGCGCCGATGGTCTGAATCTGCCGCCAACCTCGACCGTGGGGCAGAACGCGATTTCGGTGGTGAGCGTGTCGGTGCTCGAAGGCGCGCGCTTCAGCCGCAACCATGTCGAAGGCACGTTTGGCGGCATGCCGGTACTGTGGGTCAGCTCCAACCTGCGCGGTGCCACCGCGGGCAGCTATGCAACCGAGTATTCGCATGTGCTGCCTTTCGATTTCACCGGAGCGGAACTGCGCGCAATGCTGGCGCGCATTCTGCAGCGGCTGCAGAGTTCTCACAGCCAGCCCCAGCGTTCGGATGACATCATTGCGGTTGCCGATTGCATGCTGAGCCTGCTCAATGACGCGGACACCTTTGCCGACTGCGAACACAGCGTGCTCATCAGCGGCGAGACCGGCACCGGCAAGGAGCGCATTGCCGAGCGCCTGCATGTACGCAACACCCACTATGGCCAAGGCCCGTTTGTTGTCGTGAACTGCGGCGCCATTCCCGACGGCCTGTTCGAATCGCTGTTCTTCGGCCATGCCAAGGGCTCGTTCACCGGCGCCGTCACCGCGCACAAGGGGTTTTTCGAACAGGCCAGCGGCGGCACGCTGTTTCTCGATGAAATCGCCGACCTGCCGCTGTACCAGCAGGTCAAGCTGCTGCGCGTGCTCGAGGAGCGCACCGTCACCCGGCTGGGTTCGGCCACGCCCGTGCGGCTTGATTTCCGCCTCGTGGCGGCCACCAACAAGCCCTTGCGCGAACAGGTGCATGCGGGAAAATTCCGCGCCGATCTGTTCTTTCGCCTGGCGGTGATCGAGCTGCAGATGCCCAGCCTGGAGGAACGCGGCGAAGCCGACAAGCTTGCCATCTTCTCCAGCATCCTGCACAAGGTGGTGGGCGAGGAACTGATGGCCGTGCTTGGCGAGCCGCCGTTCTTCATTCTCGACGCCGTGGCCCAGATGTACTTTCCGGGCAATGTGCGCGAGCTGCGCAATCTGACCGAACGCATAGGCGTTGCCGCGCGCCAGACCAAGGACTGGCTGGCGGGCGGCGCGACCGAGCGCATCCTGCGCCAGGCGCAAAGCCTCTCGGCCGTGACGTTTCCGCTGCAGACCGGCAACGGCGAACCCGTGGCCGCGAGCCGTGCCAACTGGGACCAGGAGGAGCGCAATCGCATCATTGCCGCGCTCGGCGCCAACGACTGGAAGCGCCAGCCCACGGCCGACCAGCTGGGCATCAGCCGCAAGGTGCTGTGGGAAAAGATGCGCAAGTACCAGATCAGCAACGGCGAGCCTGAAGTTCCGATGGCTGCAGGCATCCCGGCCGAAGCCGAGGGGCAGCCGGAGCCGGCGCCGGAACCGGAGAAGTGAACCTGCCCTCGAACGCCCACCCGTCTGTTTCCGCATATTTCCATCCCATGCACAAACCTCTGATTGTTTTCGTCGGCGCCGTCTATCCCAGCCAATACACGCTGCTGTGCAGCCACATGCGCGCCACCGGCATGGCGGACAGCTGGTTCATGACCACGCCGGGGCACAAGGCCAACCATGAAAAGGACTGCGACCACCTGCTGTCCTTCCAGCCCGACGGCAACATCGTCGGCCCGCAAAGCTACTACTACTCCAGCAAGATCGAGCGCTCGGCACGCATCTGCCGCGGCGTGCTCAAGGCGCTCAAGGACTTCGAGAAGGCCCAGGGGCGGCGCATCGACGTGGTGGTCGCGCATTCACTGTGGGGCGCGCCCAACTGGCTCTATGACGAGCTGGATGCGGCCATCGTCAGCTATATCGAGTTCCCCAGCTACCGCACGCATGGCTGCGACGCGGCCTACCCGCCCGACGAAGCCCAGCGCCTGGCCGACCGCAACACCGAGATGCTGCACTTTCACCAGGTACTGTGCAGCGACCTGACGATAGTGCCCAGCGCCCATGCGCGCTCGATGTTTCCCACGCTGTTGCAGGACCGGATCGCGGTGCAGTTCGAAGGCTTCGACATCCAGTCGCCGCTGCGCGCCCGCGTCGCCGATGCCGCGCCAGACAAGGCGTTCACCATTGCGTTCTCGGCGCGCGATCTGTCGAGTGCCAAGGGCTTTGAAACCTATATGCGGCTGGTGGACCGCATGGTGCGCGAAGGCCATGCGCAAAACACCCGCTTCATTGCCATCGGCGACGACAAGGCCGCAACCTACGGCTACGAGCAGCAATGGGTGGAGCGCCGCTATGGCGGCAAGGTGGCGAGCTTTCGCGACCATCTGCTCAAGATATACCCCGGCGCGCAGGTCGTCGAGTTTCCGGGGCGCCTGCCCTACGACGAGTTTGCCGCGATGCTTGCCGACGTCGACCTGTTTCTCTATCCGCTGCGCTACGGCGTGGCGAACTGGGGCCTGATGGAAATCCTCGCGCGCGGCGGCTGCGTGATCGGCACCAACTGGGGCTTTCTTCCCGAACTGGTGAAAAACGACGTCAACGGGCTGCTGCTGCCAGACAACGACGATGCCTGGATCGAAGCGATACGCGCGCTGCGCGCCGACCCCGCACGGCGCGAACGCTACAGCAAGGCAGCTCAGGAGACCGGTCAGAAGTACCACATCTCAAACATCGCGCCGCGTTTCCTGGCGCTGTTCGAGCGCGCGCTGGGCCAGCGGCGCGCGCCCTTGCTTGCCGGAAACGGCGGCTGAGCCGGCGCTGCCATCGCCTGCTGCAATTGCCCTCAGACGGCGACCACCCCGGGCGATGCATCCCAGGCCACCCGGTTGCGGCCTGCATTCTTGGCCAGGTAGAGCAAGGCATCGGCCCGCTGCAGCGCGCGAGGCAAATCCTCGCTGGAGCCCACCCCGGCCACACCGAAGCTTGCGGTGACGGCGCCGGCAATGGCTGCGCAATGGGTTTTCGCCAGTTGCCCGCGCATGCGCTCGGCAATGCCTGCGGCAACCGACATATCGGCGCAGCGCAGCAAGACGACAAACTCTTCGCCGCCGAAACGCGCCACGAGGTCATCCTGGCGCACCTGCTGCTGCAGCGTCTGCCCCACGATCTGCAGTACTTCGTCGCCTGCGGCATGCCCCCAGGCATCGTTGACACGCTTGAAATGGTCTACGTCGCACACCAGCAGGGCCCAGCCTGGCGAGCGCGCACTGCGCAGCCGCATTTGCGCGGATTCAAAAAAGGAGCGGCGGTTGAGCAAGCTGGTCAGCGCATCGTGGTCGCGCTCGCTGCGCAGGGCCTGAAGAATCTCGCGCAGCGCAGATGCAAGCAGGCTCAGGATGAACGCCAGCCCGATGACCATATTGACCGCCAGCATCAACAGCCACAAACCCGACCGCGTCAGCTCCTCCATGCGCTCCACAGGCAGCAGATTGATGACCACGATGGTGCGCGCCACCGCGTTGGCCACCAAGGCCAGATAGCAGGCCCACAGAATGCGCTCCACGCCGCTTTTCAAGGCGGGCGCCTGCCAAATGCTGCGTACCGGCAGAAACCGCAACAAAAGCATCGCCACATTCAGGATCAGGATGCGCAACCACAGCTGATCCGACACCTGGGAGAAATAGTAGAGCAGCGCCAGCGTGACGCAAGCAATCACCAGCGCCAGCCGCGGATGCGCCGTGCCGCCGTAGCGTTGTGCCATGCCCTGCGAGATCACCCAGACGCCACCCAGATAAAGCACTCCGGTCAATACGGCCCATTCCGTGAGCTGCTCATTGACCATCAGGCTTTGCGCGCCCAGCGGCAGCGACAGCACCACGTAGCCTGATGCGATCCACAGCACGGAGTGCTGCTTGCGCATGGCAGGCATGGCTGTCCAGCATGCGATCAGCGCCAGGCCAAGCAGCAGCGAGCAGGCCGGAACAATGAGCGCGAAATAGGAATTAAACGGCACGATGGAGGTAAGGAGGACGGCGCGAGCGAAACACCATCAAAGCAATGCAAAGTGTAACGCTCCCCACGCAACGGCCTTTTCCAAAGGCAATCGCCGCAGTGCCTCGAGTCCAGGCGCGCCAGTTGCCAGCGCGCGGCCAGCCTATCCAGGTGCGTGGCATCCATGCGACGCCCTCGATAACTCGCATTGCCCGCAACATGTTTCGTTATGATACTTATGTAACATTATCAACAGAGATGACAGGCGGGCCGTGCTGGCAGCGGGCGCGCATGCACCATCCTGCCAACTCACACTGCTTCATGCCCCGTTCGACCTCCTCGACCAGCGCCGCAGCCCGACGACGCGGCGCCATGGTGCGTGATGCACTGCAGCTCGGCGCCGCCGGCGGTGGCTGGCGCTGCCCCGGGCCGGCGGCGCTGCTGCTGGGCTTCGTGCTGCTCGCCGCGGTCTCGTTCGGCATGCTGTGGCTGGGCGACAAGATCAATGCCCAGGGCATGGCCGTCACGCGCTTCATGGCCCGGGCCCAGGCACCCGTCACGGCCCAGCTGGCCTACCCCAGCCGGGCGCGCGACCAGATCACCGTCGTACTCTATGACCAGGCCTTCCTCAGCACCTTGGGCACGGCCTGGCCGATTTCCTACCAGGAGCATGCCGACTGGCTGGGCCGGCTCGTCGAACTGCCGGGCCCGCCGCCCAAGGCCTTGATGGTGGACATCACTTTCGGCCAGGAACGCCCGGACCCGAGCTGGACCGCGCTCAAGGACAAGCTCTGCGCCATTCAGCGCGAACGCGGCATTCTGGTATTTCTCGCCGCCTTGCCCGATGCCGCCACGGGACAGCTCGCGATCCGCCCGGAACTGATGGATGCAAGCCGCGCAGGCAACGCGCGCTGCTACACGCTGGTGGGCGTGGACTATGTCCCTGACCCGCTGGACGCGGTGGCCTGGACGTACCAGACGCATAGGCATTTCGACGGCAACCAATGGCTCAGCGGCAAGCCCGAGGCGCCGTCCACGCGGCCCTACTACCGCAGCGCGGCGCTGGCCATGGCCGAGGATGTGGCCGGCATCCAGGCCGATGACCATCCGCAGCCCATGGCCCTGGTCTGGGGCCACAACTCCGCGCCCGCGGCCACGGCAAACGCTCGTCACTGCGTTCCTGGCGAACGCCGTTGGAGCAGCCTCGTACCCGGCCTGCTGCGCCAGCTGTGGGAAGGCGAGCCCGCGGGCCCGCTGTGCCCCTACCACCGCACGCTGACGTTCAGCGAAGTGGCCGAACTCGACGAAACCGCGCTGGCGCAGCAGCTGTCGGGCAAATATCTTTTTGTCGGCGCAAAGGCCGCAGGCTACAACGATTTCGCGCAGTCGCCGGTACACGGCCGCGTGCCCGGCGTGCACATGCATGCGATGGCCCTGGACAACTTCCTGACCTATGGCGACGACTACAAGCAAAGCGCCGAATGGACGCTGCCGCCGCCCAAGGAGCTGCTGCTGCCCGGGCTGGCCGCGATCGCCGCGGTGTTCAGCGTGCATCTGGGCTGGAATTTCTTGCGTGCGCGGCTGCGTCGGCACTGGGCCAGACTGCATGCCGGCGCGCTGCGGCGCTGGCCAGATCTCGCACTGGACCCGCACGCCCCCTCTTCCTTGCGCTCGCGCCTGACCTGGTGCGTGTTGGGCGCGCTCACCTGGATCTGCAGCATCACGCTCAAGGCGATTGCCGCGATGGCGCTGATCGCCGGGTTCCAGCATTTCTCGCGCATCGGCATGCTGCCGGTCGTCGAACTTGTCGGCATGACGCTGCTGGCCGAAGGCCTGGGGTATCTGGCGCATTTGCGCTGGCTGCTTCTGGGGCCGGAGCCGGCGCCGAGCCAAGTGCCTGCCACACCCTCGCCATTACCAGGAGACCGTGAATGAAACCTTGCTTCTTTCTCGCTGCCATTCTTGCCACGGCCGCCTGCAGCGCGCAGGCCCAGGACCGCATCGTCGCTCCCAGCCCCAGCAGCCGGGCCGCGGTCGATCTGTTCGAGTCCGCAGGTGCGAGCGCGCCGGTGCGCCAGGCGCCCGTGGCCGAACTCGGCCTGCCGCTGGCGATCCAGGAGTCGAAAGCCAGCTACCACCGCGTCGCGATCGGCGGCCAGGACTACTGGATCAAGGGCGTGCATGTGCGCATTCTGCGCGGCGCCGAAGCCGGCTGTGCGACCAGGAACATGGATTCCCAGCCCACCATTGCCACCCCTGGAGCAGGACAGAATGTCTGCAAGTGATCGCCCCCCCGTCGCCCAGCGCCATGCGCTGTGGCCACTGACGCTGGTACTGGCCCTGCTCGCGGGTTGCGAAAGCATGCCGCAGGCGCTGACGCAGTTGCCCGGCATCTCCAGCCTGGCGCAAAAACCCGTCAGTCCGCTGGACGCCCTGCCCGCACCCGAAGCCCGGGCCTGGCCGGATCCCGCGCAGGACATGGTCAACCAGCGCGCGCGCGGATTCGGTCTGGTCAACGCCCCGGAGGCCCAGCGCTATCTCAACGGCCTGCTGGCCCGCATCAAGGCCGCGGCGCTGGTGCCCCAGTGGCCCGGCGAAGTCCATCTGCTCGCGCAATCCTCGCTCAGCGCCTATGCGACGGGCGCGGGCAACATCTACATTTCGCTGCCCTGGCTGCAGTCGGTGCAAAGCGAAGACGAACTTGTCGCGCTGCTGGCCCACGAGTTCGGCCACATCTATCTGCACTATCACAGCCTCGAAGGCGCGATTGCAAGCGCCGATACGGCTGCAGGCTTTGCCTCGCTGGGCCTGGGCATCGCCTACAAGACCGCGCAGGCCCAGGGCTGGAACCAGGTGGACACGCTGCATGCCTCGTATGCGCTGGGCAAGACCTTGACCACGGCGCTTTATGGGCAGTCGCAGGAAGGCGCGGCCGACCGCTTTTCACTGCACATCACCCACAAATTGGGCTACAGCTATGAACATGGGCCCAAGGCCTTTCTGGAGCGCCAGGCCGGCTGGGAGCAACAAAACGAAAAGCTCCAACTGCAAAAGCAGGAAGCACTGAAACAGGCGCTGCATGCAAACACGCTGGCGCAGGCGGCACGCACTGCGCCCAAGAGCAACAACGCGGTGTCGACCGCGCTCAACGACGCCTCGGCCAACCTGCAAGCGGATTTGAACGTGGGCATGAACCAAGTGGGCTTCGATCTGAGCCAGTGGATAGGCAAGCTCACCAGCTCCCACCCCGACACCGTCAAGCGCCAGGACAGCCTCGCCGAAATCGCCGAACTCTACCCGGCCATTGCCGAAGAACGCATGCCCGCCCAGGCGCCGCTGCAAGCCGCGCTGGCACAAAAGCGCACACAGGACATTCTGAAGAACTACCAGACAGCCTACAAGGCGATGGAAACGCCCCAGTCACCCGGCGCCATGGCGCTCGCGCGGCAGGCCGCATCGGGGCCGACGGCCACCCATGCCGTACCACTGTTCGCGCTCTACACTACAGCCAGCGCCCAATCGGGCGTGGTGCGCGGCCTGCCACGCGACCTGGGCAGCCTGTTCGACGCGAACTTCAACTCCGAAGCCGATCGTGCCTGGGCGCTGTACACCGAACGCAGCACACGGCTACGGCAAAGCGGTCAGAAAGAAGCGTCAAAACGCGTGCTTGAACGCGGTCTGCAGCACTTTGCCGTGGCCGAGGAAGCCATGCCTTACGCGGTCAAGTTCTATGGGGAAACCGACGGCTGGGAGAAGGCCAGGCAGCAGGCCCAGCAGTGCCGTCAGCGCTTTCCGCGCGTTGCCGACCGCTGCCAGAGCGCCGCGCGCAGCCCGCAGGAAGTCGCCGAACTCGACCAGCGCAGCGAGAAGAAGGCCAGTCAGCTCACCGACAGGCTGTTCAAGAAGAAGAAATAGCAACGACAGCCGCACAAAGAAAAAGGCCCTTGATTGCTCAAGGGCCTTTTAAATTTGGGGTGGCTGATGGGGCTCGAACCCACGACAACAGGAATCACAATCCTGGACTCTACCAACTGAGCTACAGCCACCGTAGATCTGAATTATAGCGTGTTTTCAAGCCGCAAAAAGGAAGCCGCGTGGCAGCGCTTTCATCCGGGGCCGCCTGCCCGCAGTGCACGCCTATACGGCCAGCGCATATCCATGCTTCAAAAACTCACTTGTTCCGCGTCCTGCGCGCTCCTACATTCAGTTGCAAGTGCTGGCCCAAAAGCCCATCCAACAGCTGGCGCGAAAGTCTCACTCTTTTGCTGAATCCACAAGGACCCTCATGACAACCACCGTTTCCGCCTTCGGCCTGCGGGCCCTTGCCATCAAAGTGGGCGGCACTTTTGTGCTTGCCACGCTGGCTGGCACAGCCCTGGCGAACACCGCGGCAAGCAGCAGCGCCGGCCCGCTGGTCAGCGCCGAATGGCTGGCGCAGAACCTCGGCCGCCCCGACGTGCGCGTGATCGAAGTCAGCGTCAACCCCGGCCTCTACGAGCGCGCCCACATTCCCGGCGCGGTGAATTTCTCCTGGCATAGCGATCTCAATGACAAGCTGCGCCGCGACATTGTCGGCAAGCAGGACTTCGAGAAGCTGCTGTCCAAGGCCGGCGTCAAGGACGACACCACCGTGGTGCTGTACGGCGACACCAACAACTGGTTTGCGGCCTGGGGCGCCTGGGTGTTCGACATCTACGGCGTGAAGAACGTCAAGCTGCTCGATGGCGGCCGCAAGAAATGGGAGGCCGAAAACCGCCCACTGAACAACCGCGCGCCAGAATACGCGGCCACGAGCTATCGCGTGGGAAAGGTCAACCTCGAGCTGCGCGCACGGCTGAGCGATGCGCTGGCCGTGGCCGAAGGCAAGTCGCAGGCCAGGCTGATCGACATCCGTTCGGGCGACGAGTACCAGGGCAAGGTGTTCGCGCCGGCCGGTGTGCCCGAGCTGGCGATCCGTGCCGGCCATATTCCCGGTGCGGTGAACGTGCCCTGGGGCCAGGCGGTGCAGGAAGACGGCACCTTCAAGCCCAAGGAGGAACTGCGCAAGCTCTACGCGGGCGTGGGCATCGACGGCAGCAAGCCGGTGATCACCTACTGCCGCATTGGCGAGCGCTCCAGCCACACCTGGTTCGCGCTGTCCAAGATCCTGGGCTACGACGTGAAGAACTATGACGGCTCGTGGACCGAATACGGCAATGCCGTGGGCGTGCCGATCAACAACCCGGCCGGCACGGTCTGGGCGGCCAAGTAAAGGCGGGCCCAGGGCACTTGACTCTTGGATGTCCGCATGCGCGGGCATTCTTACGCGCAGACAGGAAACATGATGTCCACTACTGAAGCCAGCCGCGTCGACGTGCCGCCGGCAATACAAGGCAAAGCAGCCTGGCAGCCGTGGGCCGCCGTCGGCGTCGTCGTGCTGCTGTGGTTTCTTGCCGGCCAGGCACAACACTGGAACGGCGGGCGCACGCTGGTGTTTGCGCTGTCCACGGGCATCGCGCTGGGCGTGGTGTTGCAGCGCACGCGCTTTTGCTTTTACTGCCATGCGCGCGACTGGCTGCAACAAGGCGACCCGCGCGGCATCCTGGCCATCGTGCTGGCGCTGGCCGTGGGCCTGGTTGGCATGACGGTGGTGCAAAGCAGCTGGGTGGCCAATCCCCAGGCAGGCCCGTTGCCACCCGAAATGCACATCGGCCCGGTGAGCTGGGTGCTGGTGCTGGCCGGGTTGGCGTTTGGCGCCGGCATGTCGGTCTCAGGTTCGTGCATCAGCGCGCACTGGTACCGGCTGGCCGAAGGCTCGGCGGTCGCGCCCTTTGCACTGCTGGGCACGGCACTGGGCTTTGCCATCGGCTTTCACACCTGGAATCCGCTGTACAGCCTGGCCGTTGCCGATGCGCCCGTCATCTGGCTGCCCCGGCACCTGGGGTATGGCGGCGCGCTGGCCGTGCAACTGGGCGCCCTGGGGCTTTGGGCCGCCTGGATCTGGCAGCGCCATGTCAAGCGGCAGGCGGCGGCGCCAAGCCCTGCGCTGCCGACGGCGCGCGACCTGCGAGACCTGTGGCAGGCGCTCTGGACCGGGCGCTGGAACTATGCGCTGGGCGGTGCGCTGATCGGGCTGCTCAGCGTGCTGGCGATTGTGCGCATGCGGCCTCTGGGGGTGACCGCGACGCTGGGCAGCCAGGTGCGCGGTGCCTTGCAGCAGCAGGGCTGGGTGCCGCAGCGGCTCAACGGCCTGGACGGCTTTGCCGGTTGCGCCACCCTGCCCCAGGAAAGCTGGGCCACGCCCAATGCGCTGGTGCTGGTGGGCCTGATAGGCGGCGCATTGGTGGCGGCGCTGGCCAGCCGCCAATTCACTGCGCGCCGGCCCACGGCGCGTGACGCGCTGCGCGGCATTGCGGGCGGCACGCTGCTGGGCTGGGGCGCAATGACCGGGCTGGGCTGCACCATGGGCACGCTGCTGTCGGGCGGCATGGCCGGGGCGCTGAGCGCCTGGGTGTTTGGCGCGGCCATGCTGGGCGCGCTGTGGCTGGGCTTTCGCCTTCAGACCGGGAAGGCTGCGCGCGCAGCCTGAAAACGCGCTTACTGGGCGCGCACCACGCGCCAGATCACATTGCCGACATCATCGGCAACCAGCAGCGCGCCCTTGGCATCGAGCGCCACGCCCACGGGCCGGCCATGGGCCTTGCCGTCCTTGCTGAGGAAGCCGCCGAGAAACTGCACCGGCGGCCCAGAAGGTCGGCCCCCAGCAAACGGCACGAACACGACGTTGTAGCCCGTGAGTTCCTTGCGGTTCCACGAGCCATGCTGGCCGATGAAGGCCCCGCTGGCATAGGGCGCGGGCATGCGTGCGTCGGAGAAGGCCAGCCCCAGCGGCGCGACATGCGAGCCCAGGCCGAAGTCCGGAGCGATGGCCTTGGCCACCATGTCCGGATTGGCCGGCTTGACGCGCGCGTCGACGTTCTGGCCCCAGTAGCTCCAGGGCCAGCCGTAGAAGGCGCCCTCCTTGACCGATGTCAGGTAGTCGGGCACCAGGTCGTTGCCAAGTTCATCGCGCTCATTGACCACGGTCCACAGCGCCTTGGATTGAGGCTCCCAGCCCAGGCCGTTGGGATTGCGCAGGCCGGTCGCAAACAGGCGCTTGCCGCCCGTTGCCAGGTCGACTTCCCAAATTGCGGCCCGGCCCTCCTCGGACGCCAGGCCGTTGTCGCCGATATTGCTGTTCGAGCCCACGGTCGCATACAGCTTGCTGCTGTCGGCGCTGGCCAGGATGTTCTTGGTCCAGTGGTGGTTGGCACCCGCGGGCAGATCGGTCACCTTGACCGGTGTCGCGGAAATCGTCGTCTGCCCGGTCTCGTACGGCACCTTGACGATGCTGTCGGCATTGGCGATGTACAGCTGGTTGCCGACCAGTGCCATGCCGTAGGGCGAGACCAGGTTCTGCAGAAACAGGGCGCGCGTCTCGGCCACGCCGTCGCCGTCGGCATCGCGCAGCAGCGTGATGCGATTGGCGCTGGGCGTGCCCGCGCCGGCGCGTTTCATGACCATTCCCATGGCCTTGCCGCGCAGGCCATCGGCGTGCACGTTCTTGGCGCCGGGCTCAGGTTCGGGCTTGTTGCTTTCGGCAACCAGCACATCGCCGTTGGGCAGCACATGCACCCAGCGCGGATGATCGAGCCCCGAGGCCAGCGCCGTGACCTTGAAGCCTTCGGGCGCCTGCGGCACCACGCCATCGGGCCAGCCCTGGGCCGGCGCGATATTGACCGTGGGCAGCAGGCTGCCCTTGTCGGGCGCGGGCAACTGCGGATTGGGGCCCAGGCCCGGGCCGGCCATCTGCTGCGCCGAGGCGCCAGCCATGCCGCCGACCAGCGCCAGCAGCATGCAAAGGGAGTGGGTTTGCTTGTTCATGGCGCCAGTATCCGTGGACGGTTTCGCGCCCGGCTGTAGTCCGGCACCGCAAGCCGCCGCTGCCGCCGCAAGCCATCGGCACGGCGCAAACCACCAGACCCAGGGCAAAACCCAAGGTGCGCGTTTCAAGGACTGGTTTCGGCAAGCAAAGCGCGAATCCTGGCCCGCGCCCATGAAACCCTCATGACATTTCGCAGGCCCGCGCGTTTGCCGGCATCAGCCGCCCATCCATGCCGGCAGCCAGCGCACCAGCGCCATGCCCACCAGCGCCTGGGCCACCGCGCCATGCCACATCAGCGCCGTGTTGTCGAGCGTGGCGCGCGCATTGGTGCGCAGCCGTCCGGCCCACGAACGCGCCAGCACATAGCTGCCCATGATCAGCAGCACCAGCGCGTGAAAGCACTGCCAGGCAACCAGCGCGGCGACGGTCGCGCTCCAGGCATCGGCACGCGGCGCCAGGCCATTTTGCAGGTGGTTCAGCAGATCCAGCCCTATCGCCCCGATGGCCGTGACCATGGCCAGCACCACCACCAGGCGCAGCCCGCCCTGGCGTTCGCGCCCCAGGCAGCGCTGGGCGCAGACCATCAGCGCCGACGCCGCCAGCAGCAGGCCCGCGGGCCACAGTCCTCCCGTGGGCAGGCTGGCGCCCGGCGGCGGGCAGACGTCCAGCGCCATCGACACATGGATATGCGCAAACGCAAACGACGCAAAGATAGTCGCATCCACCGCCAGCAGGATCACCGTCGCCCACCACGAGTGCGAGGCGCGGCCCGCGGCCGTTGTCGGCACGCTCACACCCGCGCCAATCACCGCCGCAGGCCGCAGCGCCGGACGGTCCGAACCCCAGAGCCAGACCAGCATTGCCACCAGAGAAATCACGCCCGAAATGAAGGCCGGCACGATCCAGGCCAGCGTCAGCAGCAAAAAGAAACCGGCCGTGCCCGCGGCGGCAATGAACGGCGACCAGCCGTCGCCCGGCAGCCGCAGCAGATGGCGTATGCGCGCGTCAACCGGACTCGTGACCAGCGTCTCGCGCCCGCCAAACACCGTGCCCGGCAGCCAGTGCCGGCCCTGCTCCACTTCCTCGGCCAGCATGGGCTGCTGCCACAGTGGCTCCCTGGAGTCGATCTGCGGAATGCTGCGCACGCCGTAGTCGCCCTGGGGCAGCCATTCAAGTGAATCGGCATTCCAGGGATTGCCATGCTCGCGTTCGCAACGCGCCAGCGTGCGCACCAGATCGGCCAGGCACAGCAACACCCCCAGCGCGAAAACATAGGCGCCCACGGTGGACAGCAGATTCCACAGCGTCCAGCCCAGGCCGTCCGCATAGGTGTAGACGCGCCGCGGCATGCCTGCCATGCCGGCAATATGCATGGGAAAGAAAGCCAGGTTGAAGCCGCCGAACATCAGCGCGAAACTCCAGCGCGCAAGGCGCTCGGACAGGCGGTGGCCGTTGTACAGCGGCGCCCAGTAGTAAATTCCGGCAAACAGCGGAAACACCAGACCGCCCACCAGCACATAGTGCAGATGGGCAACGACGAAATAGCTGTCATGCGCCTGCCAATCGAACGGCAGCACCGCCAGCATCACGCCCGTGAGCCCGCCCAGCACAAAGACAAAATGAAAGCCCAGCAGAAAAAGCGAAGGCGCGTGCATACGCACCCGGCCCTTCCAGAACGTGGCAATCCAGGCAAACACCTGCACGCCGCTGGGAATGGCGACTGCAAAGCTGGCCACCGACGTCACATGCAGCGCCAGCGGACCTAGCCCCGCGGTGAACATGTGGTGCATCCACAGCAGGAAGCTGATGGCGCCCACGCAGACCAGCGCCCAGACAATGGCGCGGTAGCCCACCAGCGGCGTGCCGGCCATGACCGGCACCATCATCGTCACCATGCCCGCGGCCGGCAGGAAGATGATGTAGACCTCCGGATGGCCAAAGAACCAGAACAGGTGCTGCCACAGCAGCGGATCGCCGCCGCGCGCGGCAATGAAGAACGGCCAGTCGAACGCGCGCTCGAGTTCAAGCAGCAGCGTGCCGGCGATCAGCGCCGGAAACGCAAAGATCACCATCAGCGCCGCGACCAGCACCGCCCAGGCAAACAGCGGCATCTTCATCAGCGTCATGCCCGGCGCGCGCGTGAACAGGATGCCGATGATCAGCTCGATCGCGCCCGCAATGGCCGAGATCTCGATGAAGCCAATGCCCAGCAGCCACCAATCGGCGCCAATGCCTGGCGAATGCTCCTTGCCGGTCAATGGCGGGTACATGAACCAGCCGCCGTCGGGCGAGGCGCCAAAGAAGATGGTGATGAAGAACGCCAGTCCGCCTATCGCATAGGCCCAGAACGCATAGGCCGAAAGCCGCGGAAACGGCAGGTCGCGCGCGCCCAGCATATTGGGCAGCAGCCAGACCGCGACGGCCTCGACCACGGGCACGGCAAACAGGAACATCATCACCGAGCCATGCATGGTGAACAGCTGGTTGTAGGTGCCCGCGGCCACCAGCGTGCTGTCGGGCAGCGCGAGCTGGGTGCGCATGATCAGCGCCAGGATGCCGGCCAGCACGAAGAACACCAGCGCCGTGGCCAGGTAGTAGACGCCGATCTGGCTGTTGTTCACGGCCGAAAGCCGGCGCCAGCCCTTGGGCGGCTCCCAGGCGCGCTGCAATGCTTCGCGCTCGCCCGCGGGCCGCGGCAGGGCGTTGGGCAAGGGCTTGGGCAGGACGGTGGGCGCGGCGTCGCTCATTGCAGTGAGCCCAGCCATTCGCCCAGCGCCTGCAGCGTCGGCGCATCCAGTCGGTCATAGGAAGGCATGCGTGCTCCGGTTTTGATCTGCTGGATATGCCTGAGCCAGCGCTCCCGTCCTTCGGGCGTATTGGCCAGCGTGCCTGCACCCAGGTGCAAGCGGCTGCCGAAATGCGTGAGATCCGGCCCGAGGCGGCCCTCCTCGCTCACGCCGCGCACGGTGTGGCAGGCGTTGCAGCGATGGGCGAGAAAGGCCTCGCGGCCAAGCACCTGCCGCGCCGTTGCCGGGGCAGGCGCGGGCTGGGTCTGGGCGGAAAGCCAGCCGTCAAATGCCGCCGGCGCCATGCCCACCACATGCAGCGCCATCTGCGCGTGCTGCTCGCCGCAGAACTCGGCGCACTGGCCGCGCCAGACGCCAGTCTCGGTGGCCGTGACCAGCAGATGCTGCATGCGCCCGGGCAGCATGTCCATCTTGCCCGCGAGCTGCGGCACCCAGAAGCTGTGGATCACGTCGGCGCTGGTCAGCGCGAAATACACCGGCCGGCCCACGGGCACGCGGATCTCGTTGGCCGTGACCACATCGGCGCCCGTAGCAGGGTCGCGGTAGCGCACTTCCCACCACCACATGTGCGCCTTGACCGTCACCACCAGCGCGCCCGCGGGCGGCACCGGCTTCCATGCGGGCATGCGCGGCAGCACCCAGGCAAACAGCGCGGCCAGTACCAGGGCCGGAAAGACCACGCCCCCGCCCAGCAGCCACAGACGCGGGCGCACCGCAGCGGCGCGCGCGCGCAGCGACCAGGCCAGCAGCAGCATCACGCCGGCAAAAATGAGCAGCCCGCCCACCAGCAGCACCCAGGTCACGGTTTCTATGGACCGGGCGGCGTCACCGGCCGCGGCAAACATTCCGGCGGACTTCATTTGAGCGAAAAGAGAAAGGCCGCCATGGCCTGGGCATCGGCGGCAGAGACACCCATGCTGGGCATGGTCGTTCCCGGCACCAGCGTCTGCGGCGCAGCGATCCACTGCGCCAGCGTGTCGGCGCGATTGGGCAGCCGCCCCGCAATATAGCTGCGCTGGCTCCAGGCATTCAGCGGCTGGGACACCCGGCCTCGCGCTGCCGGCACCTCGGCAATCGTATGGCAGGAGCCGCACTGGTATTGGCCAATGAGCGCCTTGCCGCGCTCCACCGTGCTGCGGTCCTGCGGGGTTGCCAAGGCCAGTCGATCAAAGCCCTGAGCGTCGGCGTCACCCAGCATACAGCCGGCAAGCAGCACCGAAAGCAACGTAGGTGAAAAGGCATACTTGCGCTTCATTGGTCCATTCTGTCGCACAAATGAGGACAACTGACGCAAAATCACAGCAGATGCGAAAAAACCAGATATTGCGGATCTTGGCTGTCACAGCCATTGGACTTGGGCTTACAGCCGCCCTGGGGGCAGCGGCCCTGGTGTATTCGGGCGCCTATGACATCTCCGCCACGCGCCAGCATTGGCAGGCCACGCATTCCCTGCTGGAGATCGCCATGCGCCAGTCGGTGCGCCGGCAGGCCAGAAACATCGAGGAGCCGACGCTTGCCGACCCGCAGATGGTCATGCGCGGCGCGGCCAGCTTTCACGACAAATGCGTGCAATGCCACGGCGCTCCCGGCGTGGCGCAATCCGATATCGGCCTGAGCATGCAGCCCCTGCCCGGCCCGCTGGTCGATGCCAAACAGCATTGGCGCCCGCGCGAGCTGTACTGGGTGGTGCGCCACGGCATCAAGATGACCGGCATGCCGGCCTGGCAATACCGGCTGGCCGACGAGCAAATATGGGATCTGGTGGCGTTCATGCAGCAGTTGCCGCAGCTCAATGCCGCGCAATATGCGCAATGGACGCGCAACGCTCCCCGCAGTGATCTCCCCTCAACGGCCACGGCGCCCTCGGCGCCCGCCTTTGCAGTCGATGCCGAGCGCGGCCGCCAGGCCCTGCACCAATATGCCTGCAGTGCCTGCCACCGCATTCCCGGCGTCACCGGATCGAGTGTCCACGTCGGCCCGCCGCTGCAGGGCATGGGCGCACGCACGCTGATTGCCGGCACGCTGACCAATACGCCGGCAAATCTGGCGCGCTGGCTCACCGATACGCAGCAGGTCAAGCCCGGCACCGCCATGCCTCAGCTGGGCGTCACGCAGCGCGACGCCCAGGACATGGCGGCCTATCTGGCCTCACTGCGCTGAACAATCTGCGCCAACGAAAAAACGCCCTGAATTTCCATTCAGGGCGTTTTCAAGATTTTGGGGTGGCTGATGGGGCTCGAACCCACGACAACAGGAATCACAATCCTGGACTCTACCAACTGAGCTACAGCCACCGTAGAAGCATCTATTGTAAGGGCAAAAATACCGCCTCAACGCGAGTTTTGCGTTTTGGCGGCATTAAATCTCACGGGCGGTCAACCTTGATCTGCACCTTGAAGCGGGCCTTGAGCATTTCATAGTAAGCCGCGCCTTCGGCGCCGGCCCACCACTGTGCAAGCTGCTGCTTCTGTGCGGCAACGATCTGCGCGTCCTGGGCCGGGCGCTCGACCACGGCATTGACCTTGACCACGGCGTAGCCGAGATTGCCCAGGTCCACGCCGGTCCAGGCGGGCAGGCCTTCGACCGAGGCGTGCAGCGCGGCATCGATGACTTCGCGCGGCAGGTTCTGCGGCTGATCGCGGGCTATCACCAGCGCAGCGCCCAGCGCGGCGCCGGCAGGCTGTTCCTTCCAGGCCTTGAGCTTGGCCTGGCCTTCCTCGCGCGCCAGTTCCGCCGACTTCTGCGCCACGTAAAGTGACTGCACCTTGTCGGCCACTTCTTCGTAGGCCAGCGTGTGGGCCGGCGAATAGGCGGTGATGCGACCGGCGGCCATCATGCCGGAGCCGATTTCCACGGCTTCGGTGTTGCGCTTGTTCTCCAGCGATTCGGCCGAGAACAGGGCTTCGAGAAAACGCGCATTGGCCAGCGGGCCCTGGGCGCCGGGGCCGGGAACGCGCGTCACGCGCTCGGCCTTTTGCACCGTCAGCTTGAGCCTGTCGGCCACGCCTTGCAGGCTGTCCGACTGCTCATACACCCCATTGGCGAACTGTTCAGCCACTTCGGCGTACTTGCGCTGCGCCTGCTGCTCCTTGAGGTCCTTCTCCAGGCGCGGACGCAGCTCGGCAAAGCTGGGCTGGGGCGGCGTCTTGATGTCGGTCAGCTGGATGATGTGAAAGCCGAAATCGCTTTCCACCACATCGCTGATCTCGCCCTTCTTGAGCGCGTAGGCCGCGTCGGCAAAGGGCTTGACCATGTCGCCGCGCGTGAAGAAGCCCAGATCGCCACCGCTTTGGGCCGTGCCGCTGTCCTGCGACGATTGCTTGGCAAGCGCGGCAAACGACTGCGGATCCTTGCGCACCTGCTCGAGCAGCGCCTGCGCCTGCTCACGCGCCTTGGCACGGTCGGCGGCCGACGCGTCCTTGGTGGCGTTGATCAGGATGTGACTGGCACGGCGCTCTTCCTGGCCGGCAAGGCGCGACAGGTTTTCCTGGTAGTAGGTGCGCAGGTCGTCCTCATTGAGCACCATGGCGGCCTGCACGCTGGCCGAGTCCAGCACCACGTATTCGACGCTGGCCTGTTCGGCCTGCTGGAACTTGTCCGGATGGGCCTTGTAATAAGCCTGCAGCTCCTCGGGCGTGGGCTTGACCTTGGCGGCGAAATCACTGGCCTTGAACTGGGCGACCTGGACTTCGCGGCGCTGGTAAAGCGCATCCATGGCCAGCTTGACCTGGGCATCGGTCACGAACGAGGAGTTGATGGCCGAACCCATGACCTGGCTCAGCGACAGGTTGCTGCGCAGATTGGCTTCAAAGCCTTCGGGCGTCATGCCCTGCGCGCCGACCAGCGCGCGATAGGCTTCGGCATCGAGCGTGCCGTCGGCACGCTTGAGGGCGGCAATGGCCGGGATCTGCTGCAGGCTGCGCACCAGCTGGGCATCGCTGGCCACCATATGCATCTTCTGCGCGGCAGCCACCAGCACGCGGTCGCGCACCATGCGCTCGAGCGTGGCGTAACGCGCCTGGGGCGAGTCCAGCAGCTTGGTGTCGACTTCGGGATTGGCGGCGCGCAGCTGATCGCTCTCCATGCGGTGGGCGTTGTCCCAGTCCGATTGCTTGATCTCGTGGCCGTCCACCCGAGCCACTGTCGGACTGGATTCCGAGAAATAGTTCTGGTCGATGCCAACGAAGATGAACGAGGGAATGATCAGCAAGAACAACAAGATCATCACGAACTTGGAGTGCTTGCGGATGGCTTCAAACATAGTCGATCTTTCTGTGGAAGCAATAAAAAAGGCGAACCCATGTTCGCCTTTGTAAGGTGTGCGTAGCCAAAGGAACCTGACTGAGGATGGCAAGGATTCGACCCTGATCCACCCCTCAACGACAAAGCCTGCCAACGATCCACGCACCCTTGGTGAAGGAAACTGCGCAGATTCTACCTGTTACGCCTCACGGCCCCATCGGCCAACACCACCAATGCAAAAGGCATGCAAAGAAAAAGGGCCTGGATTGCTCCAGGCCCTTGATTTCATCTGCAATGGGTGGTGGGTGCTGACGGGATCGAACCGCCGACCTACTCCGTGTAAAGGTAAAACTTTTATATATATATCAATATCTTAGATAGTTTGCCATCCGAATCAACCAACTTTCACAAATTACACCCTCTAATAGATACATAGCACTGCCTACTTTTCCCTGGAAAGGCTTGCCACTAGAGGTCTCGAAGGGTCCAAAAAATACGCCAAAAGTGAGCGCCCACAATCACCACCCAAAGCCTCCAAGCTGCCCCCAATTGGTGTCATTACATACAGTGTTGGCATGAAATCTAGCCCGCTTCAACCACTCCGCTGCTGGAGTTGCAAACGGCTGCTTGCGACCCATGGCGGTCCTTGGGTTGCTTGAACTGGATGCCCCAAACCTGCCGTACACAGTGCAAGCTAAGCGTGCGGCGAAGCCTACGTTGCAGCGACGGCCTCGTGGTTCACCCGGAGGGTGTGTGCATGCCGAGGATTGAAGGCAGGTATGTCGGACTCCGTCTATCACCTTGGCAGCGGGCACTCGTTCGCTGCCCACCTTCCCTTACGTCCTCAGCAGCCGCCGTTACCACCGTTGCGGTCGGCCAGATTCCTAGACCAGCTTCGCGAGCGGACCCGCTACACGGCGCCGCGAAGGCCATCACGGATATAGATCAATACCACCCGAAAGCAGCGATGCCCATGCGCCGGCCAATAAAGCAGCGACCAAGCTGCAGCAGCGGCCCGTATCCCGGCTTGCGATCACCTTGTGTAGGGAGCATACGGCGTCGGCTCCCCCATGGGTGGTTGTCGAGCCGCGTTGATCGCTCTCGCCAGCAGATCGGTTGCACCGATGTACGCATCGATCTGCCCGCGCAGGGGTTCGAGCTGGCGAGTTCTGAACATCTCATCATTCGATGTGGCCAAGGCGTTGACGGCCTGCTCGACGGCCCGCATCAGCGACAGCAGCTCCCGGTCGTCGCAGAAGTTCTGTTCGACTGCAAGGTCTGCGCGCCTTAGGCACACCGTCCGCCGCACACTCGACAGGATTGAGATCTGATGCTCGACGTCAGGGGTGATCTCGCGATGACCCCAACAAATCGCATGGCTCAGCAGCCTGCATAGCGGCTCGTGTTGGTCTAGAAAGTGAGTGGAGCCGCGCAGCGAGTCCACTGATACTCTATAGGCTGATGGCCGCGCATACTCGTTGACGACAACTTGCACTGATTGGCCGCGCCGCTTCGGCACCCGTTCGATGGCGGCCTGCTTCAAGGCAAGCAGCCCATCGACGGTGAACGCGTCCGGGTCGATCCTGTCCACGAGTTGGTGGCAATTCGTGCATAGCCATATCCCGTTGTGCTGCTTTGCCCGCTCATAAGGTGGCATCGGATGCTTGCCTCGTTTGAAGGACTCGGACTCAGCCACGATGTGAGCGGCGTTACCACCGGAGGAGCGACCGTCAGGGACGCCGGTAAAGACGTCGCACTGCGAGCAGAAGCCGTCGACCTCGACGGCGAGATTTCGCGGGATTGGGGGGGAGAACGACATGGAGGTGATGTGAAAGGAATCTACGATGAGGATAACCCAGTAGCCGTATTGAAGCCCGATACCTGTCCGCCGGCCGGGCTGCAGCACCCAAGACCGGCCACTCGCCTATGCCTGCAATTGGCCGGCAGCAGACGCTCTCTGAAGACGGCTTTCGACTCATTGCGGTCGTCCAGCCTTCGTAGACCTATGTCGGCTTTGCAACGGTTGCTGTCCTTCGACTTGCCGAACTAGACGCCCGGAAGCGGTCGCTCAACGCTCTATTAACCTGCGTTTTTCCTGGCGCGAGCCTTGCGCTGAAAGGGTCATGACAGATAAATAAGTCAGGTTAAATAGAGTGCCAGAAGGATGCGCCATATATTTCCCGGCTATTCGAGGCTGCTCGCAATATGGATTTTTTTATCGTTACTATGAATATGGGTGACCAAATGTTTTCCGATAAGCCAAACATTCCCATTCCAGAAGGGTTTTCTAACGGATTTATCTATAAATGAGTTTAATATGCCAGGATCTGAGTGTCTCCTGAGTCCGCAAATCACCTCACCCCCAACTATATCAACTATATTTTCGTACGACCTTCGAAAAACAGGGTAAGCGACTAGGTGGTATTGGCGATCAGTCGAGTTACCCAAGTAAGTTCTATCGAAGGAGAAACAACCACATCGTGCAAAATCAATGAAATCGCTTAAGTAGGCCTGGCGATCAAATTCTTGACTTTCGAAATTTCTGGCTTTATTTGCAAGTATTTCATCGATATGCGGACTCAGTTTGTATTCGAGTTTAAGGCTTTCTGGGATGCTCCTCAGCTTCTTCCGAAGCGCAAAATGCGCTGGATTTGAAAAAACTTCGCTGGCGATCGTGCCACCCCCTGATGCGAGATGAATGAGGAACCTGCTATAGCTGGATCTGAAATAGCGGGATCTGAAATAGCGGGATCTGAAGAATAGATCAAAGTCGAAGTCTGTTGAGTTCATTTCTCGGGTCCAAACACTACCACGCAATTCGGACATCGCGGTATTCTTTCCAAGGTGCGCGGTCGAATGGCCGGGGTGAGTTCAATTTCGGGCACATCCAACTTCTTGCTTTTCCGCAAGATTTGATTTGCAGCCTTAACTTCAGCGCATTTTCCAATAACGTTTGTCGAGTTCGTGTTGGCCGACTTCTTTCCAACATCTCCGAGACGGGCAAGTCGCCGTTTCAGTCGAGGATTACAGGACTGCACAACACGGTAGGAGGTCCCAAAGCTATAGAATTTCTTCACCCTCGCGCCAATAGCACACGCCACCAAGGTATGGAAGCGAAATTCAACACGCTGGGCCAGCTCTGCACTTAATTCCGATTGAGCGCTCTCGATGTTTTCTTTGTACTTTATACTCTTGCATCGAAGCATCTGAAAAACCGAGGCGCCTGACCGTCGGCCTTTTTTAAGGTAGTGCTGCTTGTCAAAAAACTCGTTAATCTGCTTAATTTTTTGATTAAAGATTTCTTTTGTTTTCGACATTGATTGCCCTCGATAATTTACTAGTCATTCTAACGTATTCTCGGGAGACAGCTAATGCCATCTAGGCGGACCCGCTACGCGCCTAAATCGGCGCACCATGCACCGGCAAGCCTTTGATAGGTCATAGAAATCTCCCGTTTAACTTTATTTAAATACAGAATTAAGTTTCCGGCAAAAGCGGCGCGTGCTTACAAGTCTCCTCAACGAGGATTCGCTGCCGCCGGGAGCCCACATGATGCCAGCCCTGTCGTCCAATCAAGGCCATCGCAAACACCTGCGACTGCAGCCCGTCATCGAGCTTCAGCCGCGGAGGGCCACACGGGTACTTGACCAGTTGCGCGAACAGCTGTGCCGGATGCTCGACCGCCTGCGAACAGAGGAGTCCTCTGGCTTCCGTATTGGCCTAGCCCGATTTGCCGCAAAGCGGACCTTGGTGAACTTCCGCAATCAGCCTAGAGCGGTCACAGTCAGCAATGACTTCAATGGCTGCTTCTGGCCGCTTGCGGTCCGTCAGGCCAATCCCGACTCAACGGATTTGCAATCCGAATCGCCTATTTAGAATCAATGGGTTGCAGCGCAACCGCTCAAACTGCCGTTTAAATGTACGCAGTGCGCACATCATTGGCCATTATTCACAGCCGATTCTACCGCCCAAGCAACACCCTCTGAGGCGGAACACGGTTCCCCCGCGCCCTCCATACGTCTTGCTCAGCGGCGCGTCCTTGCGTCGGATAGCCAACACTCACCATCTTCTAACTTCAAGCGATAGCAAAGCTGCAATCTATACTGTGCATACATACAGGTATTGCACATGACGTTTCTCCCAATTCACAACCAACCCGCGCCCGTCACGGACACGCCCTGCCTGGTCCTTCTCGTCGGCGACTGCGTGAGCGCCGGCTTTCCAAGCCCAGCCGAAGACTTTGCCGCCACACGCATCGACCTCACCGCAGAGCTGATCACCCACCCCCAGGCCACCTTCATGATCCGCGTCTCCGGCGAGTCGATGATCGAGGCGGGCATAGCGGATGGTGACGTGCTGATCGTTGACCGTGCGCTGAAGCCTGAGCACGGAAGCGTGGTCGTGGCCATCGTAGACGGCGAATTCACTGTGAAATATCTGCATCAGCGGTTCGGGCAGTTCAAGCTGCGCGCCGCAAATCCCACCTTCCCCGACATCATCCCGCGAGATGGACAGATGGTCGAAGTCTGGGGAGTAGTCACCGCCAGCATCAAACGCTTTCGGAAGTAGTCATGTTCGCGCTTGTCGACGGCAACAACTTCTATGTGAGTTGCGAGCGCGTTTTCCGTCCCGCGCTGATCGGCCGACCCGTGATCGTGCTCAGCAACAACGACGGATGCGCGATCGCTCGCAGCGATGAGGCCAAGGCCTTGGGCGTCAAGATGGGTCAGCCGTGGTTCGAGATTCGCCACTTGGCAGACACGGACGGCCTGGTCGCCCTCTCCGCAAACTTCGCGCTCTACGGCGACATGAGCGATCGCATGATGTCTCTGGCCGCAGGCCTTGGCCCGACACAAGAGATTTACAGCATCGACGAATCGTTCATAGGCCTGCATGGCGTGCGCGACGTCACGCGGCGTGCCTGGACCGTGCGCGAGCGCATTGAACAATGGATCGGGATTCCATGCGGCGTGGGCATCGCGCCGACGAAGACCCTGGCCAAGCTCGCCAACCACGTCGCAAAGTCAGCCGAGCGCAAACCGGGCAGCTATCCCGCCAAGCTGGCGCGCGTGTGCAACTTCGCAGAGCTGTCGCCGCAAGAGATGCAGCTGGTGCTCGAATCCACGCAAGTCACTGAAATCTGGGGGGTCGGCAAGCGCATTGGCGCGGCGCTGGTCGAGGGCGGCATCTGGAATGCGCAGCTGCTGCGCCGGCTCGATCCGTCGACCATCCGCCGCAGGCGGAGCGTGGTGCTCGAGCGCACGGTGCTGGAGCTACAAGGCCAGAGCTGCATCAAGCTGGACGATGCGCCAGCGCCGAAACAGATGATTGCGTGCACGCGGTCTTTCGGGTGCCCCGTGACCGATCTGCCACCGCTGATCGAAGCCGTGAGCGCCTTCGCAACCCGCGCCGCGGAGAAACTGCGCAAACAAGACGGCCGGGCCAGCCAGATCCAGGTCTTCGCCCATACCTCGCCCCACCGCGAGGGGCCACGCTTCAGCCGCTCGATTGTGGTGCCGCTGGTGCGCCCGACCGCGGACACCCGCTTGATTGTCGAAGCTGCCGCCACAGGAATGCGCGCTATCTAACTGCCCGGCTTCAATCTGATAAAGGCGGGCGTGATCTTGATGGACCTGGTCGGCCCGGATGTGCACCAAGACGAGCTGGTATTTGAAGAACCACCAGCGCGCGATCTTGGTCTGTTGATGTCGGCGCTAGACGGGCTCAACGCGCGCTACGGCAAAGGAACGGTGCATGTGGCCAGCACGGGCCAGACGCGTGCGAACCAAGACTGTAGCATGCGCCAAGAGCGGCGTACTCCGAGATACACGACCGAGTGGTCGGAACTCCCCACCGCTAGAGCCTAATCCCATGCCGATACACCCCACCCTCCTTTACGTCCCACATCATCGCCTACTGCGTCTCGGTGTAGCAAATCCTCGGTCTTTGCTTCATGCTAGCACTCCTTCCGCGGGATGCGGTCATTGTGTTGCATCGACCAGTTGAATTCGCAACCCAAAGCAGTCATCGAAGCCATCTACGGATGCTGCTCGATTCAGGCTCCTTCCACTCTCGCAGACGTATCCAGCATGTCATGCCACTGTCGTAGCTCAATGCTGGGGAAAGTTCTCCCAAGGAAAGCCTTTTTCTAGAACATACAGATTTTTTTAGAACGTAGCCACATCTCTAACCGATCGCATGCGCGAGCCACCTTTGGCTGAAGTGCCAAGCAGCTTCTGCCACAGCGCCTTGCTAACGCGACGGCGGGCCAGACGATGCGAATCTTGAAGGCAATCTGGTGAAATTTCAGGTCGTGTTAGGCAGCTCTACGCACTGAAAATCGAAAAAATGCTGCAAAATCTGGAATGATGGACCGACTATTGGTTTTTGGTGATTCTATCGGCTGCTTTGGTCAAGCATCTCTTAGAAAAATTTAGTTTAGATTGTGGATAATGACAAAACTTGTTTCTGTGATAAATATGAAGGGTGGCGTAGGGAAAACGACGCTGGTTTTTAATTTAGGCATGTATTTGGCCGAGAAAAAGGATAAAAGAGTTTTACTCATTGACCTAGACCCACAAGCCAATACGACCATTGTGGCTACAGATCCGGAAAAATATAAAGAACATTGTCGCACAAAAAAAACCATTGCCGATGTTTTTATTCATGCCTACAAGCGCTATGGCCCCGTAGATACAACTACGCCAAAGCCTATAAATCTATCGGACTATGTATACAATTCTTTCCGTGATAAAAGGGCGTGCCTCGACTTGATCCCGTCTGAATTGATGTTGAGCTCAGTCCTAAAGGGGATGTCGATGGGGCCTCATGACCTGGATATTCTGTTAACTCCTGATACTCTTAATAAATATGACTTCATCATCTTGGATTGCGCGCCAACCAACTCGGCACTTACCACAGTTGCTTTAAATGCATCGCGAGCAGTGCTTATCCCAATGATTGCTGATTCTTTTGGCTCACACGGAACAACACTTATGAAGCAGGTTCTCGATGAGCACAAACACGATTTTGGGGTCGAGGTAAGAACAATCGGCGTTGTTTTTACAATGTGGGAAAATCAGGCTGACCCTTTGAGGAATTCAAACGAAATTATTAAGTTATGGCCTAACGGCAGTGTTTTTCGTAGCAAAATTCGCCGCGATAACTGGTATCGAGTTTCAAACGGAAAGCGTCAAAATATTTGGGATTCGCAAGCGCACGCGGCAACAAAAAATGAATTTGACGCATTTGTGGATGAATTCTTACAGAAGGCCTAACCATGAATATCCTTGATTCACTTTCGTACAAAATTCAGCAGTGCGCATATGCTCTCGGGCCGCAACAGAAAGAGGAGTTGACACTTATTCTCGAAGCGGTATTCAAAGCATGTGAGCGTGAAGTTTTATCCAAAAATAAAAACAGCTCACCACTCAGCCAGTTGCGCAAACATATTGAGCGAAAACTTAATAGCGAACAGATTCAAAATTCCTCGATAAAAATCAACGAGACTTTTTTGCGAAATTTACGCAACGACCTTGTTCATGGAAAAAGCTTGAATCGGTATGACTCGGATGATTTGCGTGATATTCAGAGCCAATTCTGGCATGCTCTGAGTAAAAGTTCTGGGCGTTGGCAGTTTGATGACTTAAAAAGCTTTTTAGCCTATTGCATTCCTCATCGTGGAGAAAGCACGGCAAAAACTCAATCAGGCATTGTAAAATACTACGAGACAGTATTTTTCTCATTACCAGATAACATCAGGCCTCCTGTTTTCAAGGAGTTGGTTATGCGGCTTTTCTCGGAGCCACAATTCCGAGAGAATTTCGAATTAACGGAAAAATCAAAATGAAAGTTCCTTTTCTCCGAGGCAGAATTAAAGAGGAATTCTCAATATACCTTGAGGAACTAGAGAAAGGTGCAAAGTCAAATATAGAAAGAGCGTCAACCGAAAACGATGATAAGATTTTCTTTGCCATTTATCCACTTTTCGCATTGTTGCGATGCTTGTCAAGTTCAAGGCATACAGGGAATCCCGTTAAGGATTTAGTTCTCGGAGAGTTTCAGTCTTCTGGGAATAAAGAAAAATTCATTGAGGCAACTAAATTTTTCAATAAACCAACGCCTTTTGATATTGAAATAAAACACGGTCAGCAGAGGCATATTTTCACTGGATTTTTCAATGAGTTATTTTCAGATGCGTTGCTTTTCCTGAACTCATACTACAGTGCAAATTACCGTGGTGCAAATATTGCTTTGAGGTGTATGTGCGAGGATCTTTACAGGCATCTATTTTATTTAAGCCACCCTCAAGAGTTTTATTCTATATCGAAGGTTGATGCTGTTAGCGAGCACGAGATTGGAATTTCTCCGCAAAAATTGCGCGAGGCATTGCCACGATTGAAATATCTTGAGATATTTAAAATTCTAGACACCAATTTTGAGTTTAAAAATATCAAAATTGCAAAATCTTCTACACCCAAAGCGTCCTCTGCCAATTCCACTAAATCTCAAAAATCAACTCCTATAGAATTAGCACGTGAACCAGCTATCTTTGACCTCTTTGATATGAATGAACGTGTTTATTCGGCTGCATCTAGCGCCGTTCACGCTTCAGATGCAGCCGAACATAACTCCTTTCGATCCAATGCGGATATGCAATTTTCTGCAGATCGCGCAGCCCGTGTTTTGAAGCTTGGAGAGAGTTTTATTCACATGTGTACAGCGTTTCTTATTGCGGCTCATCTTGATCATGTTAGTAATTTTGATGAATACGAAAAATCGTTGGTAATGTCAGGATATAGTGTTAATGATCGTGGAATGCTTCGTAAAGCTCTAAATGTATGATTCAAGGTTTACGTTATTTCCTGTGGTAGCAACCTGCTAAATCTGTGCGGTGAGAAGTAGAAGTTATCGAAGGGAAATGTCTACTGCGGAAACATCCGGCTGCGCCTTCTTTGCACGCCACTGCTCTCGCTAGACTTTTCCGGGTCGGATTGTCTCTCAAGTGCCCCGCCGAGAAGGGGGACGCCGAAGCTTGCGGCATGCCTATTGTTAGACTATGAAGATGCAAAAGCACAATGATTCCGGAGCGCCTCATCACTTGACCTTACGCGAGGCTGATGAACTCGACACAATGGATGAAGGCGAGCTCTCGGACAATTTACCCGATCTCGCGTCCGAAATCGGTTGGATTATCATCTACTTCAACTCGCTAGAAGATGATATCTCGTCATTCATCCGCGAAGCTATCCTTCGGGATGCGATCCAAGACGAGCGAATGGATGTTTTCCTGGCCGGGATGATGTTCTCCGCAAAGGCACGAGGGCTCCTCGATCTGTACGGTCAGATGATCGAATCAGGTGGCTTAGCGGTTACCCTTGAAGACCTACGCAAGGTCGACGTGCTGATCACCGAATGCGCAACACTTCGAAACGAGTACGCACATGCACACTGGATCGGGATGAAGGTCGGTGGGTATGTACGTGTGAAGTCTCAATCTAAGCGCAGCGGCATCAGCAACCGCTACAAGCGTTATGACTTGGCGCGAGTACAGGCAGATGCGAACTTCATAAACGAAGCGCGTGACACGCTTTTTGAGTTCAACGAGCGAATGTGGGATCAGCTCCGTGCGCATGGAAAAGTGCCGGTCGAACAACGTTTATCGTGAATCATTGAGCCCAGCAACGATTCGGTCAGAGGATCGAGATAGGTGCATCGAGGACTTAAAAACACTTTGATGATGAGTCTCTGCCTAGCTTCTTCGTGAACTCGCGGCGAAAGTCTGCTTCATAGCCGTCAGCGGTCATTCAGCAGGTCCAGCATCAAATATCCCGATTGGAGCAAGATGCAGAAGGTCAGAGGCATCAGCAACGGTGCCGGCTTGCTATTGATCCACGTCTTCGCGCTCGATTGAGATCACGTTCCGCTTGTCCTGCTGGTCTGCGGGTACTTCGGATAGGGCTTGTGCATGCGCCTCATTAAGGGGTGAGCGTCAGCGTTTATTGTCAGCATCGTGTACGACTCGACAATCTCGCCTGTTTTAGGATCGGCCTCCCGGTTCCAAAGTTCCGCCAGCACCCACAGCCCGCCATCCGCCCGGGAAAACCTCCACCACTAATTGTGCCCAGTCCCCCAATTCGGCTCATCGAATGAGGTGGCAGGGATGATGCAGCGCTGCCCCTTCGCCCAGGGGCCCTTGAAGCTAGCCTTGCTAGCCAGCTCCTCACTGCGTGCATTGTTCGTGGCGTACTTTAGGCTCCACTCGCCAGCCACCAAGCCCCAACGACCGGACGCGCCCTCCCGGCTATAGCCGGAGTCGTCAACCGCGCGCCGGATGAACGGGCCTTGCGCCCGGGGAAGACCTCCGCAGACTGCTCACGCCACCAGCGGGGCTGATTCGCGCGGCCGATATTGACCTGCCCCCTTCTAGCCCTACCAACGTAAAGTTAGTGAAGTCCATCAACCAGGAGAATGATGGATATGAAGAAGAGCAGATTCACCGAAGAGCAGATCATTGGCTTCCTCAAGCAAGCGGAGGCCGGGATGCCCATCAAGGAGTTGTGCCGCCAAGGCGGTTTCAGCGATGCAACGTTCTACAAGTGGCGCGCCAAGTTCGGCGGCATGCAGGCCACGGATGCCAAGAGGCTGCGTGAACTTGAATCCGAGAACTCCAAGCTCAAGCGCTTGCTTGCCGAGGCCCACCTCGACATTCACGCGCTCAAGGACGTCTTCGGCGTAAAGCCTTAGCCCCGCAGGCCAGACGCGCCGCAGCAGCCAAGATGATCACTGAACATCATCTTTCCGAGCGCCGCGCATGTCGCCTGGTGGGGCTCTCCAGAGATTGCTACCGCAATCCGCCCTTGGTGGATGAGAGTACACAACAGCTCAGCGCCAAGATCGTCGAGATCGCGCAGGTGCGTCGCCGCTTCGGCTATCGCCGCATCCACGACCTGCTGCGCCCGGAGTTCCCAGGCGTCAATCACAAGCGGGTGTATCGGCTGTACAGCCAAGCACAACTGGCGGTCCGCAAGCGCTAGAAGGTACGGCGCGCTGCCAGCGAACGCGTGCCCCTCACGGTGGCAACGCATGTCAATGAAGTCTGGAGCATGGACTTCGTCTCCGACAGCTTGGCCAATGGGCGGCGCATCAAGTGTTTGACGGTGGCCGATGACTTCTCACATGAATGCGTGGATATCTCGGTGGACTACGGAATCTCAGGGCAATACGTCTCCCGGCTGCTCGATCGTGCGGCCACCTTCAGAGGTTACCCAACCGCAGTGAGACCCGACAACGGCCCAGAGCTCACCAGTCGGGCCTTCATCGCCTGGGCGCAATCACATGGCGTGCGCCACATACTGATCCAGCCAGGACGCCCCATGCAAAACGGCTACATCGAGAGCTTTAATGGCAAGTTCTGAGATAGCCCCTGAATCTCCGGACACGGTCTATCGCTTATCTTCCAGATAGGCATAGGACTGTGCGTATGACTAGACATACAGAGACGATAGAGATCATTACTCGAGACCAGCGCCGGCGGCGCTGGTCTCCCGCCGAGAAGGCGGCCTTGGTTCGCAAGACGTACGAGCCAGGCATGAGCGTGTCGCTCGTGGCCCGCCAGGAGGGTCTCGCGGCCAGCTTGCTGTTCACTTGGCGCCGGCTTGAGCGCGAAGGCGCGCTGGTGGCAGTCGGCGCAGGTGAAGCCGTCGTGCCGGCATCCGAGCTCGCCGCTGCCCGCGCCGAGATCGCCAAGCTGCAACGTGTGTTGGGCAAGAAGACCTTGGAGAATGAGATCCTCAAGGAAGCCGTGGAGATCGCCGCAGCAAAAAAGTGGATTGCGCGCTCGCCCTTGTTGCCCGGGGACGACCGATGAAGTCGGTCTGCCTCGTGCTCGGCGTGGCGCGCTCGAATCTGCATCTGCTGTATCGACGGCCCAGTGAGTGGCGAGACGGGCGCCGTGGCCGCACGCCGCAGCACGATGAGGCCGTGCTCGCCGACATACGCCGGCATATCGCTGACCTGCCCAGCTACGGCTATCGCCGAGCCGGTGCGCTGCTCAATCGCGAGCGCCGTGCCCATGGCCTGCCAGCGCTCAACTCCAAGCGCATCTACCGGATCATGGCGCGGCATCAACTGCTGCTGCCCAAGGCGCCTCTGCGGCGGCAATCGAGCCGAGTGCATGATGGCCGCGTGAGCGTTGCGACGAGCGATCTGCGCTGGTGCTCGGACGGCTTCGAGATCAAGTGCGACTCAGGCCAAACCGTGACGGCCACCTTCGCCAAGGACTGCTGTGACCGGGAGATCCTTGCATGGCGGGCCTGGGGCGGCAAAGGCCTGCCGGGCGAGCCGGTGCGTGACATGTTGATCGAAGCTGTGGAGCGGCGCTTCGGTGCGGTCGATGCCGTGCCCGTGGAGCTCGAACTGGAATTCCTCACGGACAACGGCAGCGCCTACATCGCGCACGAGACGCGCAGCATTGCAAGATCGTTGGGCTTGAAGCCCATCAATACGCCCGTGTGCAGTCCGCAGAGCAACGGCATGGCCGAGAGCTTCGTCAACACCTTCAAACGCGATTACGTGAGCCGCATGGATCTGCGCGATGAACTGACCGTGCTGGCACAGTTGCCTGGCGCGTTCGAGCACTTCAATGAAATCCACCCGCACTCGAGTTTGAAAATGATGTCGCCCAGGGAGTTCCGACGGCGGCAAAATGAACCTACCCGCAAGGGCTAACGTAGCGACTGGATGGTGTCCGGGACTACGGGGGCAAGATCAGTTCCGTGACGAGTGCTTGAACGAGCACTGGTTTGAGACGCTGGTACAGGCGCGATCAACGATTGCAAGCTGGCGCCAGGACTACAACCAAGTGCGACCGCATAGCAGTCTCGGGCGCATACCGCCGGCAGAGTTCGCTCAACGCCATCGCATCATCAATCAGAGGCCGCCGACTTCCAGCAAAGAGATCAAGTAAGCTTTAACCCGGACTTCCGACTGATTGGTATGGCGGAAGGGGGCAGGTCACTTAGTCGCCCCCTTGAACAGGGCACAACGAAGCTGACCAGCAAAAAATTTGTTGCACGCCCAAGTCACTGTACAAAAAAACAGTAAAATCCCACAAACAAACTGAAAAATTACGATCATAAGCCACACACGAAATTTTTTCGCATAAAATTCCGCAAATACGAAACTTAAGAAGCGAGTGTTTGTTGTGCCCTCTCTGTCCAAACTTGGTCCTAAAGAGCTTGAACAACTTATCAAGCAAAACATCCCGCGCGATGCATTCATGGCGTTGGACGATGCTTACAAGTCCGGCGACCGCAAGTGCATTACACATGCTCCGCTGTTCTCTAAACCCCATCGCAGTTCGGGCGCAGGTCACAACCGGCACTTCTTCAACAATGAGACGTTTCATGAAGCGCTAACCGTTCACGGTGCAAAGCCTACTCCACTCAGCGGCACAAAGCTGGTGATCGGCAAGCTAGGCATTTTCAACATTGCTCGCCTCAACGTACCAGGTCACAAATGGGTCAAGCTGAAGAACAGCAAAAGCCGAAAGCAGCTCGCACAACTGAACGCTGCAATCGAACGCACCTACGTTCAGCCCAACCTCTTTGACGTAGATCTGCCCGTTACTACCGGAACAATTTTTATCCTTGGTGTGATGGACGGCTACGACGCCGATGCAGGCATCTCAACATTGACACAAGTCATGATTGCGATGCCTGCACCAGATATGGAATCCTGGCTCTACATCAAGCCCCTTACCAAATTCCTTACGTTGTACGACCTGCCCGAAAACAACAATCAGCAAGACGGAGCAGTGCCCAAACTTAAGGCACAACCTAAGAAACAAGACGGAAATGACCCAGGGAATTAAAGATCTTCAACCAACACGCCTTGAAAAGGCACTGGTTGCACGCAGCCTCACGAAAGGCCAGCTCGCCAGCCTTGTCGGCGTGGCTTCATCTACCGTCACCAAATGGTGCAAAGGTGATCAGTATCCAGAAGCGCAAACCTTCAACCGCCTTGCCTCCATCTTGAACGTAGAAGCAGAATGGTTGACCCGCCCAGCTCTCCCCCCAGTATCAGACCCACTGTTTCGCAGCAACGCCCTTGCACTTAAGACAGCACGCGCAAAGCTTTTCGAGCGCGCCAACTGGGCCCAGGACTTGGCAGCACTTCTGGCCCAGCATGTTGACTACCCAGCACTCAACCTACCAGAACGCGATTTTCTTGCCCCTGAAGATATTACGGATGCAGAAATTGAGGCCGCCGCTGAAGAATGTCGCAAGCGCTGGCAACTTGGCCGCCTCCCTATACAAGACTTGGTACTTGCTGCGGAGAGCGCAGGCATTCTGGTTGTACGCGAGGAAACCGACATAGCCACCATCGAGGGCCTCTCAAGTTGGAGTTCGCTGCTGGGCTTGCCCATCGTCTTACTGTCAGCAGACAAGGCCAATGGCTTTCGCAGCCGCTTTGACCTAGCCCATGAGATCGGCCACCTGGTGCTGCACAAGCACATCCCGCCTTCGCCAGACCGCGACCGCTACAACCTCATGGAGAAGCAGGCCCATCATTTTGCAGGCGCGCTACTCCTGCCCGCAGAAACGTTTGCCGACGATGTGCGCGTGCCCGTTAATCTAGACAATCTGTTGATTCTCAAGCAACGCTGGGGCGTCTCTGCGGCCGCCATGCTTATGCGCCTGCACAGAATTGGATTGATTTCTGATGAAGAAAAGGACATGCTCTTCAAACGCCGCTCTGCCCGCTGGGGTGCCAAAGCAGAGCCATTTGATGAAAAGTGGGAAACTGAAAAGCCGCGTCTGCTGCGCCGAACTATAGAACTGCTGATCAGCGTCGGTGTTTTGACGAATGAAAGCGTTGTACGCTACGTCGGGCTTAGCGCCCGCGATATTGAACAGCTTTGCGGTCTGCGCGAAGGCTATTTCTCCAGCCCACCACAAGTGGTGGAGTTGGCAACATTGCGCCATAACAAGGTTGCGGCGCACACCAGCCAGAAAGTTGCAAACGGCGAGAGCGCACAAGTGATGTCCTTGACGAATTTCAGACGGTGACGTCCTGATTTTTCACCTAAGGCCCACGTTTGTGGGCCTTTGTTATTGAGGCGGTTCAGATCGCCGTTCATCTGACCCCAACCATCAGCCCGCCCGGCCCAAGCCGCGCGGGCTTTTTCTTTGGAGTGAAAGCAGCATGACCACAACCCCCCCGCAAGCCAAGCACAAGCCATGACAGTACAAGCGCCAGCCGAGCAGATGCAAAAGCGTTCGGACGAGCGCTACATCAAGGTTGCACTTTTTGAAGGCGAAGAGGCCCAAATAACTTGTCGGACTGTCGCAATTCGCACCGCCCGAAAGGCCCACGTCTGTTTCGGCAACGAAGGCAGGAGCGACCACCAGATCCAGCCAGGTGACCGCTATCGACATGAACGCGCACTCGTCGACGGTGACTACTGGGGCGACCACCGCATGTGCATGCCGTGCCTTGACAAACACATCGCCGAGTACGAAGGCGACGAGTGAACCACACCCCACCCCGACATTGACCAGCCCCGCCACCGAGCGGGGCTTCCCATTTCTGAGCTCCGAAATGATCACCACTATGCCAGCAACCCACTCCCCCACCTGTACGGTCAAAGATGCCGCCAAGCTGCTCAACGTCCACACCTGCACTGTGGAAAAACTTATTCACGACGGTGATTTGCCTGCCGGAAAAGTCGGGCGCGCTTACGTAATTCTGACCAAGGACGTCATTGGTCACGCCGAGAAAGTCATCATGAACCAGACGGCCGCCCGCCTGGTCGGCTTGAAAGGTCCTGCTACCAGAGCGAGTCGGCAAGGGTCGACCCGCGCAAGTTCGCGTAGCGCATCAACATTGAATGGTTTTTATGGTCGGTGATCTTCATGATCTGCATTTCGGACAAGGTCGTGCGCTCAAAAAGGCGGCTTACCGCCTCATGACGCATGTCGTGAAACAGCAGACCAGGTGCGCCGGCCTGCTCGAATATGTCCACAAACAGGCTGGAGAGGAAATCGGTGGTGTCGTGGAGCTTGCGCGCCGAGGCATCACCGGTCCAGAACGGGAAAAGCAATGTGGAGGGCTGGTCGCCCTCCACGTCTCCCATATAGCTGCGCAGCTCGGCGAGGGCTACGCTTGAAAGTGGGACCTGCCGCTTGTCCCCGTTTTTTGTCTTCTCCAGGAAGACGGTTTTCCTCGCCAGATCTACTTGGCCATGGGTGAGCGTGAACATTTCACGCATCCGCATTGCCGACTCCACGGCAAGCACCAACAGGCAGCGCAATGCTCGCTTGTCCCTCCGCCCCTCAAGCTTCAGCGGGCGCACCTTTCGGGCCAACACTCCGCCCTCAATCAATCCAATGATCTTTTCCCATTCGCCTGATTCGAGTCGGCGATCGCGCTCGACGTCTACCTTGATCAGCCCGGCTTTCGACGCATCGGTTTTCGTGTATTGCGAGTAGCCATCAGGCAGTGTGCGCAACGGATGATCAGGCATCGTCAGCAAGCCCTTGCGCATCCCCCAATCCGTACATCGAGCCAAAGCCCCGACCTTGGCTCGAATCGTCGTCGGGGCCACTTTCTCGACGCGCTTCATGGACGAGATCCACGCGTCCACCCAGGCGGCATTAATTTCACTCAGCCCAGTGCGACCAAGACTCTTGACGACGGTAGTGAGCGCGCCCACGTCTTTGGGTGACGGGTGAGCGTCGCGCTCGTACTCGCGCACCAGCTCGCCAATGGTCAATACGCGGTCGATGCGCTGGTGCTCGGCGGGAACAATTCCGCGATCCAACAAAGCCTCAAGCCTTGCGGCGTAGTCGTCCCCCTCGGCCTCAGTGTCGAAGGTCATGTACAGCGGACGCTCAAGCACGCCCTTCTTCTTGAAGGTGTACTGCCATGTCCCGTTTGGAAATTGCTTCTTGCCTGCCATGCTGCCCGCCTAAAAATAGGCCCCCAGTCTACTCCTAGGCCAGTTGGTAAGCGCCTATTTTTGGCTGGTAGACACGGCTTTAGACGGCCTGCAGGGCTGGTGACATAGACGAAAAAAAAGCACCTAGATCGCTCTAAGTGCTTGATTTCATCTGCATGGGTGGTGGGTGCTGACGGGATCGAACCGCCGACCTACTCCGTGTAAAGGAGCCGCTCTACCGACTGAGCTAAGCACCCCCTTGCAACTGCTTGTCAGTTCAACGCATCTTTCAATGCCTTGCCTGGACGGAATTTTGGCACCTTGGCGGCCTTGATCTCTATCGTGGCGCCGGTGCGTGGGTTGCGGCCGGTGCGCGTGGAACGCTCACCAACGGTGAATGTACCGAAACCGACGAGCGATACTGTACCACCCTTTTTGAGGGTTTTCTTCACTGCTTCGATCGTCGATTCCAGAGCGCGCGCGGCGGCGGCCTTGGAGATGTCGGCATTGTTTGCGATGTGCTCAATCAGTTCGGTCTTATTCACAAGAAGCCTCTCGAGAAATGGTGGATGGAATGTCGGTGCTGTGCGGAGACTTTGCAGTTCAAGAACCGTATCTGCCGGCCAGCCTGCAATCACCTGAGGTGGATGCGCTGCCATGCCATCGACCTTCCAAGTGTCAATGTTATCCGCTGCAATCCCAGCGGCTGCAGCGATTCTAGCTGCAATTGCACTGCTGCCCAGCGTCAGCGGCGGTTTTTGTGACGCCCAGCCGCTAGAGGCTTCACGGATTGACAACCCGGGGCCGCGGCCCGTCTACCTGTCGACGCGGGCGCGGATCTCGGGCAGTGCCTTTTGCAGGTAATACACCATGGACCAGACCGTCAGCACCGCCGCGATCCAGATCAGCACATGGCCCCAGATGCCGGTGTCCATCACGCCAAACAGCATGCCGTCATAGAGCAGGAAGGGAATGGCCACCATCTGCGCCGTGGTCTTGAGCTTGCCCAGCATGTGCACCGCCACGCTCTTGCTGGCCCCGATCTGCGCCATCCATTCGCGCAGCGCCGAGATGGCGATCTCGCGGCCAATGATGATCAGCGCGACAAACACATCGGCGCGCTGCAGATGCACCAGCACCAGCAGCGAGGCACAGACCAGGAACTTGTCGGCCACGGGGTCCAGAAAGGCGCCGAAGGAGGAAGTCTGGTTGAGCTTGCGCGCAAGATAGCCGTCCAGCCAGTCGGTCGCGGCAAACACAATGAACATCAGCGTTGCAATGAGGTTTTGCAGCGCCGGCTCCATAGGGGTGTAGAACACTCCCACGATCAAAGGTATCGCGACAAAGCGCGTACAGGTCATCAAGGTGGGGATGGTCAGAAACATGATGCAATTGTGTCATGCGGCGAAGACCTTTACGCACAGCATTGCGCCCGGACTCAATGCAATGCGCGGTAGATGGTGTCCGCCAGTTCACGCGAGATGCCTTCGACCTTCATCAGGTCTTCCACACTTGCATCGGCCACGCCGCGCACGCCGCCAAAGCGCTGCAGCAGACGCGCGCGTTTCTTCGGACCCACGCCGGCAATTTCCTCGAGCTGCCCACCGCCTATGCGCACCTTGGCGCGCGCCGCGCGCATGCCGGTGATGGCAAAGCGATGGGCCTCGTCGCGGATCTGCGCCACCAGCATCAGTGCCGCCGAATCCTTTCCCAGATAGACCTTGTCGCGGCCGTCGGCAAACACCAGCTCTTCGAGGCCGACCTTGCGCCTGTCGCCCTTTTCCACGCCGACGATGCGCGAGACATCCAGCCCCAGGGCGTCAAACACTTCGCGCGCCATGCTGACCTGGCCCACGCCGCCGTCAACCAGCACCAGATCGGGCAGGCGCGCCTGGCCCGCCGTGGGCTCGGCGCCGCCGGCTTCGCGCTGGACCTCGGCCACACGGCTGTAGCGGCGCATCAACACCTGGCGCATGGCTGCGTAGTCATCGCCGCCGGTGATGCCTTCGATGTTGAAGCGCCGGTATTCGCTGCCCTGCATCTTGTGGTGGTGGAACACCACGCAGGACGCCTTGGTGGCCTCGCCCGAAGTATGCGAAATGTCGAAGCATTCAATGGTCAGGTTGTCCAGGTCATGCGTGGGCAGGTCGAGCGCCTCGGCCAGCGCGCGCGTGCGCGCCTGCTGCGAGCCTTCCTCGGCCAGCAGCCGCGCAAGCTGCAGCTCGACGTTGCGCTGCGCCATGTCGAGCCAGGCGCGGCGCTCGTCGCGCGGCTGGTGCAGCGCGCTGACGCGCACGCCGCTCGATTCGGACAGCGCCTTGAGCAGCGCCTTGTCGACGGCGTGACTCAGCACCAGCAACGGCGGCACGGGAACGCTGGTGTAGTGCTGGGCCAGGAAGGCTTCGAGCACCATCACTTCGACGGGCTGCTGCGGCGCGGCCTCGCCTTGCGCCTCGCTCTCGCCCTCGCTCTCGCTCTCGGCGTCATGCACCGCCGCGGCATCGCCCAGCTGCGATGGAAAGTACGGCCGGTCGCCCAGGTGGCGGCCACCGCGCACCATCGCCAGGTTGACGCAGGCGCGCCCGCCCTGCACGCGCACCGCGAGAATGTCGACGTCCTTGTCCGAGGTGGTCTCGATCGACTGCTGGTGCAGCACGCGCGCCAGCGCCGTCATCTGGTTGCGCACCTCGGCCGCCTGCTCGAATTCCAGTGCTTCGGCGTGCACCAGCATGCGCGCCTCGAGCTGCTGCAGCAGGGCCTGGGTCTCGCCGCGCAGCATGGCTTCGGCATTGCGCACATCGATGGCATAGGCCTCGGGCGAGATCAGGTCCACGCAGGGGCCGGTGCAGCGCTTGATCTGATAGAGCAGACAGGGCCGCGAGCGGTTGGCAAACACCGTGTCCTCGCAGGTGCGCAGGCGGAAGACCTTTTGCAGCAGCTGAATGGTTTCCTTGACCGCCCAGGCGCTGGGATACGGCCCGAAGTAGCGGTTCCTCTTGTCGACGCTGCCGCGGTAATAGGCCATGCGCGCAAAGCGCTGGCCGGGCTGCGGCCCTTCGCCGTCATGTGCGGCCACGCCCGAAATCATCAGATAGGGATAACTCTTGTCATCGCGAAACAGGATGTTGTACTTCGGGTGCTGGGTCTTGATCAGGTTGTTTTCCAGCAGCAAGGCCTCGGCCTCGGAGCGCACCACGGTGGTCTCCAGGCGCACGATCTTGCTGATCATGTGGCCTATGCGCGTGCCACCATGGCTTTTCTGGAAATAATTGGCCACGCGGCGCTTGAGATTGCGCGCCTTGCCCACGTAGAGCAGCCCTCCCTCGGCATCGAAGTAACGGTAGACGCCCGGCAAGGAAGGCAGGGCTGCGACCTGGGCCAGCAGTTCATCGGAATGCATTTCAGACATGCCTCTATTGTGGCGGGCCTGGTGCCGGCTTTCAGCCGGCCTGCCGAAAGCGGTACGATCGGCGCCCCCAGCCCTTGTTTCAAAGCCCTTGCCCATGCCGCTGAACCGCGCCCTTCGCTGGGACATCTTTTGCCAGGTGATCGACAACTTTGGCGACGTCGGCGTCTGCTGGCGCGCGGCCGCCGAACTCGCCGCGCGCGGCCAGCAGGTGCGGCTGTTTCTCGACGACGCCAGCGCGCTGGCCTGGATGGCGCCCGCGCCCCACCCGGCAGGCCTGAGCGTTCACCCCTGGCCCGACCAGACGGCCCTGGTGCCCGCGGACGGCGTGGGCGAGGTGGTGATAGAGGCATTTGGCTGCACGCTGCCCGAACCGTTGCTCCAGGCCATTGCCCGGCGCCAGGCCGCGCAACCACCAGGCGCCGCGCAAAGTCCGGTCTGGATCAACCTCGAATACCTGAGCGCCGAGTCCTATGTGGAGCGCTGCCACCGCCTGCCTTCGCTGCTGATGAGCGGTGCGGCAGCAGGGCTGACCCGCTGGTTCTTCTATCCGGGCTTCACGCCGCGCACCGGCGGCCTGCTGCGCGAGGCTGCTCTGGCCGCGCGCCAGGCGGCGTTTGATCGCCAGGCCTGGCGCGCGGCGCGCGGCATCGACGAATCCACGCGACTGGTTTGCTTGTTCTGCTATGAGCCGCCGGCCTTGCCGGCATTGCTTGCGCAGCTGCAGGCCAGCGCGCCGCCCAGCCATCTGCTGATCACACCCGGGCGCGCCACCGAGGCCGTGCGCGCGACGCTGGCGCTGCAGGCCCTGGCAACGCCCGCCTGCACCTGGCTCACGCCTTGCGCCCAACCGCAATTCGATGAAATGCTCTGGGCCTGCGACCTCAACCTGGTGCGCGGCGAAGACTCGCTGGTGCGCGCGCTGTGGGCCGGCCAGGCCTTTGTCTGGCAGATCTATCCGCAGCACGATAACGCCCACCACGCCAAGCTCGATGCATTTCTCGACTGGCTAGAAGCCCCACCGTCGCTGCGGCTGTTCCACCATGCCTGGAACGGCATGGCCAGCCCCGACAGCTTGCCGGTCATCACCGCACAAATGCTGGGCGAATGGCGCGATTGCGTGCGTGCCGCAGGCGCGTGCCAGCGGGCCCGGACCGATCTCGTCAGCCAACTGCAGCAGTTTGTGGCAGAAAAAAGCTAAAATCTTGGTTTTACGCGCACGTGCTCAGCAGGCTGCGCCCTTATTTCCCCCCGCCGCGGAACATGTTTCAATGCAGCAGTCCTTAGGGCCGTGCAGCTGGACGCGTTGAGCGGCACAACCCCCAGCAATCTAGCTATGAAAATCGCACAAGAAATCCGCGCCGGCAACGTGATCATGCACGGCAAGGACCCCATGATCGTCCTCAAGACCGAATACGCCCGTGGCGGCCGCGGTGCAGCCACCGTGCGCATGAAGCTCAAGGCCCTGCTGGGCAACATGGGCACCGAAAACGTGTTCAAGGCCGACGACAAGATCGACAACGTGATCCTGGACAAGAAGGAGTGCACCTACTCCTACTTTGCCGATCCCATGTATGTCTGCATGGACGAAGAGTTCAACCAATACGAAGTCGAAGCCGAAAACATGGGCGACGCGCTGAACTACCTCGAAGACGGCATGACCGTCGAAGTGGTGTTCTATGACGGCAAGGCCATCTCGGTCGAACTGCCCACCAGCGTGGTGCGCGAAATCACCTGGACCGAACCCGCGGTCAAGGGCGACACATCGGGCAAGGTGCTCAAGCCTGCCAAGATCGCCACCGGCTACGAAGTTGCCGTGCCCTTGTTTGTTGCCCAGGGTGACAAGATTGAAATCGACACCCGCACCGGCGAATACCGCAAGCGCGTCTGAGGCACTGCGGTCGCAGCGCCGCTTTACCTACAGGCTTCCTTCGGGAAGCCTTTTTTTTGCCTGTTGCAGACGATTAGGGAACCCGCGCCCGCATGCGGTCACACAGCAACATATACATCGCATGCAGCTTGCCCGGCCCACGGGTGAACTCCGCTGCTTTTTTGAGGACCGCGCAAATGCAACGCAGGCAACTGCTTGATGGATTCACGTCCTTGCTTTTCACCTCTTGCCTTGCGGGCTGCGGCGGCGCAAGCCAGGCGCGGACGCTCAATGAGATTTTGGCGTCGCAGTACGATTTGACGGCAATTTCCCCTGAAGAAATCGACTTCGCCTCTTCCGACCTGGGAGAAATCTACATCACCGACGAAGCTCTGGTTTATTGACGCGAGGATCGACGACCATGGCTTTATCCAGTTCGCGTTGGATGGCAGCACTCGCCGACTCCACGCAGATGACCTCGGTGTCCATTCCCGGGGCACATGATGCCTGCTGCTATGAACTCACGGGAGTCACCGAGCAGCTGCTGAAATCCAAGTGGGCACCCTTGTTCGCGGTCGCGGCCGCACTGCCCTTGGCGGGAATCGTCGGCTTGACTGCCGCCGAGTATGTGGTTCGCGTGCTGGCGCAAACGCAGGCGCTCGATCTTCGCCAGCAACTGGCGGCCGGCGTGCGCTTTTTCGATGTGCGGCCATCGTTTGGCGAAAACCGCGCCCTGCCGATCTACCACGGCATCGTGCGCACGCGCATTACCCTGGCCGTCGTACTGGCCGAGATCACGAAATTCCTGGACCAGAATCGTTCGGAATATGTGGTGTTGCGCATCAAGGCGGAAAACGACGAGGTCTCCCGCTACCGACGCATGGAAATGCTGGAGGACTGCCTTGCGCCTCATGCAAACTTCATCTCGACCCACAATCCCTATGCCCGCACTCCCGTCAGCGCCGTGCGCGGGAAAATGATTCTGCTCGTTCAGGATATTGATGCCTTGCGCCACCCCCTTCAGTCACAAAATTGGAGCTACGCATCGGTACAGGATCAGTATGAAATCAACGTCAACGAGAATTTCATCTCCACCCTGGCCGACGGCGCCTGCAGGATCGGCACCGCGCCCATCAAGACCGTGCTGAGCCTGTTTGGCAAGAAAACCGGCAACTGGTGCGAGAACGTGGGCAAGAACGTCCCCAAGATCTTTGTGCCTGACAAGGTTTTCAATGCCAAGCGCCTGGCCATCAAGAACCATCACTCCCTGGCCATTGCCCGATCGGACGAGAATTTTTCCAACTTCTCGATCAATTTCGTGTCGTGCGTGGGGTCCGGCTCGGACATTTTGCTGCTTTCGCCCCAGCTGTGTGCCGACAAGTTCAACCCCGGCATCAAACAGCTCATTGCCGGGAGCGGCAATGGCGACAGGGCAGGCATCATCGTCATGGACTTCATTACCGAAGACTTGGCCAAGGGAATCTATCTGTCCAACAAGCTGACAAGCTGATTTCCATCGCATGGCCCGCGCGCCGGGCCCGTCAATGGCGCGCGGGCAGCACTTCGGCCAGGTACTTGACCATGGACGCGATCCTGGCCGACACCGCCGAGTGCCGGTAATACACGGCCTGGACCGGGCGATCCACAGGCTCGGTGGCGTCCGCCAGCACCTCCACCAGGCGGCCTTGTTCGCGGTCGCTGCCCGTCATGAAGTCGGCAAGGCAGACGATGCCCATGCCGTTCAAGGCCAGCTGGCGCAAGGTCTCGCCGCTCGACGACGCGAGGGTGGGCGTTATCTGCATCTGCTTGCCATCCGCCTGCCGCACCGGCCATAGATTGAGGATGTCGTTGTGCGCGAAGCCCAGTCTTTCATGCTGCGCAAGCTCGCGCGGAGAATGCGGGCAGCCATGCCTGCTGAGGTAGGAAGGGCTGGCGAGCAGGCGCAGCCGCGATTGCCCCAGCAGGCGACTGTGCAGTGTCGAGTCCTTGAGTGCGCCGATGCGGATCGCCAGGTCCGCCCGGCGCTCAAGCAGGTCGATGAAGCCCTCGTTGCTGGTCAGAACCAGCTCCACATCGGGATGGCGCTCACGGTAGCCCGGCATCAACGGCACCAGCACATGCAGCATGTAGGGCGTGGCAGCATCGATGCGCAGCGGGCCCGCAAGGCGCTCGCGCCGCTCCATCAGGCCGTCCTCGGCAACGCGCACGGCTTCGAGAATGGCGCGCGCGTCGCGCGCAAAGCCATGGCCTTCGTCGGTCACGTCCAGACGCCGCGTGGTGCGGCGCAGCAACGTTGTCTCGACCTTTTCTTCCAGCCGCGCCAGCAGCCGACTGGTGGTCGAGATTGGCTGGCCCAGGTGCTCGGCGGCGCAGGTCAGCGAGCCGGTATCCACGACAGCGAGAAACACGGTCAGCTCGTCCAAGGTAAAGCGCATATTCCCGAAAATCTCAAAAGTGTTTTGGTGATTAAACACTTTTTCGGGAAAGACGGCGCGTTCACAATGCGCCATACCGTAAAAACCCTGAGCACACCGACGGGCTCCATTCCATGCACGCATCACCCTCCTCCTCCCCTGCGGCGCCGCCGGGAAACAGCCGCAGCGCCATGCTGCCCCTGCTGGCGCTGGCCGTCGGCGCCTTCGGCATAGGCACGACCGAGTTCGGCCCCATGGGCATGCTGCCCACCATGGCCGACGGACTGCAGGTCTCGGTGCCCTCGGCCGGCCTGCTGGTCTCGGCCTATGCGCTGGGCGTGATGATAGGCGCGCCCATCATGACGCTGCTGCTGGCCAGATGGTCGCCGCGCAAGGCGCTGATACTCTTGATGGCGATCTTCACCGTGGGCAACATCCTTTCAGCGCTGGCCCCGGGCTATGCCAGCCTGATGGTCGCGCGCGTGATCACCAGCCTGAACCACGGCGCGTTTTTCGGCATAGGCTCCGTGGTCGCAGCCAGCCTCGTGCCGCGGGAGAAACAGGCCAGCGCGGTGGCCATCATGTTCACCGGCCTGACCGTGGCCAACATCGGCGGTGTTCCCGCGGCCACCTGGATCGGCGAAACCTTCGGCTGGCGGCAGTCGTTTGCCGGCATAGGCGTGCTGGGCCTGCTGGCCATGGTCACGCTGCTGCTGGCCCTGCCCCAGGGCGGCGGCGGACAGCGCATGAACCTGCGCGCCGAATGGCAGGTGCTCACGCGCCCGGCCGTACTGCAAGGCCTGCTGACGACGGTGCTGGGCTCGGCGGCGATGTTCACGCTCTACACCTATATCAATCCCGCGCTCAAGACCTTCACGGCTGCGTCGCCGGCCTTCATCACAGGCATGCTGGCGCTCACTGGCGTGGGCTTCACGCTGGGCAATGCAGTAGGGGGAAAGCTCGCCGACCGCTCGATAGAGAAGACCATCATCGGCTTCCTGGCCCTGGTCACGGTGAGCATGCTGGCTTTTCCCTGGCTTGCGACGACCCATCTGGGCGCGGCGGCCTGCGTGTTTGTCTGGGCCGTAGGCGCCTTCGCCCTGGTGCCGCCGGTGCAGATGCGCGTGATGCGCGCGGCCGTGGAAGCGCCGGGCCTGGCTTCTTCGGTCAACATCGGCGCCTTCAACCTGGGCAATGCCATGGGTGCGGCGGCCGGCGCAGCGGTACTCAGCCTGGGCGGCGGATACACCGCCGTGGCGGTGGCTGGCGCCGGCTTTTCCATCCTCGCGCTGTTGCTGGTGCTGCGCACGATGCGCGCCACGCAGCGCCTGGCCGCACAGGCAAGCGGCGCCGCCGCAGCCTGCTGAATTCTCTGCAGCGCCTGGTCTGTCATCAGCCTGACGCGCGCGCTGCAGACACTTCGAGGCTTCTTGTAGAAATGGAGCCCGTACGTGAAACATCCGATCACCCGCCACATGCTGGCCGCCGTCATTGCCGCCCTTGCCGCCAGCGCCTGCGGCGGCGACGACCGTGAACCGCAGATCCGCGCCCTGCGCCTGCTTGGTTCGGCATCGCTGCCCACGGGCACGCTGTATGAAGGCGTGGAGTTCGGCGGAATCTCCGGCCTGGACCAGGCGGCCGATGGCAGCTACTGGGCGATTTCGGATGACCGCGGCGGCGAGCGCGGCACGCCGCGCTTTTACAACCTGAGTCTGGACTACGACAGCGGCAAGCCCGTCGAAGTGAAGATCAAGCGCCAGTTGCACATGCTGCGCCCGGACGGCGCCAGCTTCTCCTCGTCCGCGCGCACGGTAGACCCTGAATCGATACGCCGTGCGCCCAACGGCAACCTGTACTGGTCTTCGGAAGGCAACTGGAGCAGCACGCCAGCGCAGCTGCACCAGCCTTTCCTGCGCGAGATGACAAGCGATGGCCGTTTCGTGCGCGAATTCGCCGTCCCCGCGATGTACCTGTACCGCGACAACGCGACGACGGGCGCGCGCAACAACAAGGTCTTCGAGGCGCTCACGGTGGCCGAAGACGGCACGGTCTACATTGCCAATGAAGACGCCCTGGCGCAGGACGGCCCGCTGACCACCGTGGGCGCAGGCAGCGTGGTGCGCGTCACGGCAATGGACCCCGCTTCGGGCAATGCCAAGGCGCAGTATGCCTATCGCCTGCCGCCCATCCCCGTCGATGCACCGCCCGGCGCGCCGTTTGGCCCGGACAACGGCCTCTCGGAACTGCTGGCCACGGGCAAGAACCGCTTCATTGCCGTGGAGCGGGCGTTTGCCGCCGGCATAGGCAACACCATCCGGCTGGTCGAGACCGAGATCACGGCCAGCACCACCAACGTGCTTTCCGTGCCTTCGCTGAGCGGCGCCAGCTACACGCCCATGGGCCGCAAGCTGCTGCTGGAAATGCCCATTACCTACCAGGGCGTCAAGCTCGACAATATCGAGTCCATCACCTGGGGCAGAACACTGGCCAACGGCAACCGCACGCTGGTGCTGGCCGCCGACAACAACTTCACGGCCCAGACCCAGGCCAATCAGTTCATCGTGCTGGAAGTGCTTGCCGACTGAAGCGCGGCTCAGGCGACGCCGGCAAGCTTCTTGAAGGTTGCCAGCACCGCCGGGCCGTTGAACGGCTTGACGATCCAGCCCTTGATTCCCGCTGCCTTGCCGCGCTCCTTCATCGCGGGCGCATTTTCCGTGGTCAGCATCACGATGTGGATGGCGCTGTTGCGCAGCTCGCTGCGCACTTTCTCGGCCATTGTCAGGCCGTCCATGTGGGGCATGTTGACGTCGCACACAACGAGCTTCACCGACGGATCGGCGGCCAGCTTGCTCAGCCCGTCCTTGCCGTCCACGGCATAGGCCACGGTGAGGCCGCTGCGCTGGAGAAAGCCGCCGACTTCATTGCGAACGGTGCTGGAATCGTCGACCACGAGAATCTGTGCCATGAGAGTTACCTTGTTCAGAAGAATTCGAGTTCGCCCGTGACTTCCTGCTGCGCATCCGCATGCCATTCGAAGTCCATGGGCGTGCGGTTGTGCATGCACAGGCTGGCGTCGATGTGCAGCCGGGCATCGATCGTTACGCGCCAATGGCTTGCATAGGCATGCGGCAAGGCCGTCATGAATGGGCCGCTGCGGCTGTCGATGATGTGGGGCGTCGACATGCCGGTGTGCGCAAAGAAGCGCCCGATCTCGCGGTTGACCATGCCGCAGCACATGTTGCCGCGCTCGGACATCTGGTCGCGCAGGACCTGGCTGGCCTCAGCTGCCTGGCTGCCGGGCGCGAGAATGTGCAGCGCATCATCGGCCTGGGGAAAATGCAGCGCCATGACCAGCCGGAAAGTGTGGGAGGCAATCATCAGCACCACCATCTGCGCGCCCGCATCGGGCAGGGACTGCGCGAGCCGCGTGAGCGCGACGCGCTCGCCCTCTGGCGTGGTAAACGTGCTCTGGAGACTGTGCATGAACATGCGGTCCAGGCTCTCGCAGGCGCTGGCCGAGATCATGCGCATTCCAGCGGCAGCGCCGTGGCCTCGGTGCCCTTGCGGTGGGTCAGTTCCAGGCCGCGCACCGCTCCCAGGATCATGCGACCGCCGGCCTGCATGTCCTGGAAGGTGGTGGTGGTGATCAGATCGTTCTCGTAGAGCGTGCGCCGGTAGTCCATGGAAAGCGCCTCGGCGCGCGCCGACAGCGAGCGCATCTCGTTGGCCACAATGCCAAACCCGCGCCCGCTGGCGCCCGCGCGCGCGGACTCTATCGAGGCATTGAGCGCCACCATCACCATCTGGCGCACGATCAACGAGAACTCCTCGTTCTTGGCATGCATGCCGCGGTTGTGCGCCAGCAGCACCGTCATGTCGGCATGCCAGCGCTCGAAAGTCATCTCGATGCCGTACAGGTCGCGGATCGCACCGGCCACTTCATGGGCGCTGTCCTGCGACGCGCCGACCACCTCGCTGGCCTGCCGCATCACCGACTGCAAGGCCTGGTCATGCTCGGCCGCCAGCGCCGAGGTGCGCGCCTGCCACTCCGTGGCAGCCGCCTGGCCGGCAGCGCGCAAGCCATCGATCTCGGCGCGCAAGGCGTCGCATTCGTCGGCGCTGTGGCACTCGGACCGCAGCGCGGCCGCCTGCGCCCGGCAGCTGCGCAGCTGGTTTTTCAGCCGCCAGACAAGAAACCACAGCGGCAGGCCGGCCAGCAGCAGGCCGGCAACAAACATGGCAATCAGGCTCATGCCGCCACCACCGTTTCCTCGCCGCCGACAATGGCCAGCGCCGCCGGCAGCATCAGCACTGTCTGGAAGCTGCGCACGGCATCGCCCTCGGGCCCCAGCAACTTTATGTCGATGCGCCCGCCCAGGGATTGCACCAGGCTGCGCACCGCGTCCATGCCCACGCCGCGCCCCGAGATGTCGCTCACCTGCTGCGCCGTGGAGAACCCGGGCAGGAAGATGCATTGCGCGATCTCGGCCTGGGACACCACGGCACCGGTATCGATCAGCTGCTTTTCGAGCGCCTTGCCGCGGATCGCGTTCAGGTCCAGGCCCCGGCCGTCATCGCTGAGGGTGATCGCCAGGCCGCGCGCATCGCTGACCACGTCTATGCGTATCTGACCCGCCGCGCTCTTGCCCTTGGCAATGCGCGCCAGCGGCGTTTCCAGGCCGTGGTCCACGGCATTGCGCAGCAGGTGCATGAACGTGTCCTGCAGCGCGGCGGCGGCGCCGCTGCGTATGCTCACGCCTGGGTCGACAATGGCAATGCGCGGCTCCTCCTTGTCCAGCGCCAGCGCCAACGCGGGCAAGGCCTGGAGCACGTCCTTGAGCATGGTGCCCAGGCGCTGGGTGCCCAGGCGCTCGAGCGCCGAGCGCGTGTGCTGCACGGCCGCGGCCAGCACATCGCGGCTGTCGCCCTCCGTCACCTGCAGCCGCGCCAGCAGCGCGTCGAGTTCGGCGCGCTCGAGCTGCAGCATCGCGCCGGCCTCCAGCCCGGACTGCGGCGCGCCGCGGCCCAGCTTGTGGGTGTGAACTGCCACGTACTCCTGCACGGTCTCGCGCACCATCTGCAGATCGGCGCGCAGGGCCTCGCCATCCCAGGCCATGTGTCCGGCACGCACGGCCTCGTAGCCCTGCTCCACGCGGTGCACGACATCCGTGAGATGCTGCAGGCCATAGGTTCTGGCGTTGCCCTTGATCGTATGCATGTTGCGAAACAGCAAATCGATGGCCGGCGCAGGCGCTGCGCCCGGCGCGGCATCGATGCCCGCCACGGCCTGCAGGTTCTCGGCCAGGTAGCGCCGGCTGCTGTCGACGAAGCGCTCGAACTTGGCGGGCTCGAGCGCGAGAATCTCGCCAATGATTGCCAGTTCGCGCCCCTGCGCGCTGGCCGCCAGCGCCAGCTTGCGCAGCTCGGTGACATCGCGCACGCACAGCAGCAGGCGCATGACGGTGCCGTCTTCGGCGCTGATCGGCGCCCAGCTCAGATCGAGGATCTTGCTGCGGCCGTCGGCAAACCGGCGCTGGATTTCGTTCGGCAACAGATGGCTGTTGAACGCGAAGTTCATCGCGTCCTCTCCCAGGCAGGAGGACAGCGCGGCCGCCACCTGCGCGCGCGCGTCTTCGCCCAGCGGCGTATGCGTGAGCACCAGCTCCATGGCGTTGCGTCCGGCAATCTCGCGCGTCTCCAGAATGCTTTCCAGATATTCGGAATATTCGTTGTGCACGCGGCCATCGGGCTGCACGGTCAAAATGCCCTGGGGCACGTAGCGCAGCATCGCCTGGATATCGGCCGCCTTCTGCCTGACCAGCTCCGTGCTTTCCTCGATCTTCGCCACCATGGTGTTGAAGGCCTGCATCGAGCGCCCGATCTCGTCGTCGCTGGCGATATCGAGCCGATGGCGGAAGTCCTGGCTGGACGCGATCTGCGTCATCTTTGCCTCCATCTGCGCGATGGGGTGTATCACCTGCTTGTAGAGCAGCACGCCAATCAGGCCCAGCACCAGCGTGGCTGCGGCGCTGATGGCCATCAGCGCCACCGCGGTATGCGAGAGTTCGGCATTGAGCGTGTTGATCGCCTCGTCCTTGCTGCGGCGCTTTTCCACCTGTACCGCATCGATCATCTGGCCCTGCTCGCGCAGGTACTGGTCGACGGTCGCGCCCATGTTGGCTTCGGCCAGCTGCGTCTGGCCTGCCAGCTTGAACCCGGCGGTGTCGTTGATCGATGCAAAGTAGTTCTGCATGCTCTCCTGCGCGGCCTCGATCAGGCCGCGCTGCGCCTGGCTGTCGGCCTGGGCGTGCTGCGTCTTCAGCGCCTCGGTCAGCGCTTGCTTCTTTGCATTGAGTTCTTCAAGCGCCAGGCGCACCAGATTTTCATCGGCGGCGGAAAGCATCGCCAGGGCGGCGATCTGCACGTCCTTCAACTGCGTCATCAGCTCGACCGACGCGATGGCGCTGGGCACCACACCTTCGGTCACCTGCCTGACCTGTTCGGAGTTGCTGCGCGCCTGGATGACGGCAAAGCCACCGATGACGGCCAGGGCCGCAAACACGAGCGTCACAAGCATGACGATGCGCTGCTTGATGTTCATTGCACATCCAATCTCTGGGAGTTAACTCAACTAAATGTTGCAAATTGCAACTTGTACGTTGAATTATTTCCAGCAGAGATTGCGACTTGATGACATTCGCGAGATAGCCTGCGCGCCAAGGCCTGCGCTGGCGATGGCGGAAATGCCGCAGGGCGGCAGCCAGAACGGCCCAGGCCGCTCTGGACGACAAATCAGATCGGCACGCCGACCAGGTCGTGGCCTTGCGTGCCGACGATGCGCGCGCGCGTGAACTCGCCGGTCTTCATGGTCTTGCTGATCTTCTCGGGCGGCAGCAGGTGCACCACGCCATCGATCTCGGGCGCATCGGCATAGCTGCGGCCCACGCCGCCCTTGCGGCCCAGCGCGGGCGCGGAATCGACCAGCACCTGCATGGTCGAACCAATGCGCCGGCGCAGGCGGTTGGCCGACACTTCCTCGGCCACGGCCATGAAGCGCGCGCGGCGTTCCTCACGCACTTCGATGGGCAGCATGCCGGGAATGTCGTTGGCGGCGGCGCCGTCGACGGCGCTGTAGGCAAAGCAGCCCGCGCGATCGATTTCGGCCGCGCGGATGAAGTCCAGCAGATGCTCGAACTCTTGCTCGGTCTCGCCAGGGAAGCCGGCAATGAAGGTCGAGCGGATGATCAGGTCGGGGCACAGCTCGCGCCAGCGCTGGATGCGCTCGAGGTTCTTCTCGCCGCTGGCCGGGCGCTTCATGCGCTTGAGCACATCGGGGTGACTGTGCTGCAGCGGCACGTCGAGGTAAGGCAGCACGCGGCCCGAAGCCATCAGCGGAATGATTTCATCCACGCTGGGGTAGGGATAGACATAGTGCAGGCGCACCCAGGCGCCATGCGGCTCGGCCAGCTCACCCAGGGCCTGGACCAGTTCCAGCATCCGGGTCTTGACGGGCTTGCCGTCCCAGAAGCCGGTACGGTACTTCACATCAACGCCATAGGCCGAGGTGTCCTGGCTGATGACCAGCAGTTCCTTGACGCCGCCAGCAAACAGCGCCTTGGCTTCCTTGAGCACATCGCCTATGGGACGCGAGACCAGATCGCCGCGCATCGACGGGATGATGCAGAAAGTGCAGCGGTGGTTGCAGCCTTCGCTGATCTTCAGATAGGCGTAATGCTTGGGCGTGAGCTTGAGGCCGGCTTCGCCGAACGCCCCGGGAATCAGATCGAGAAAGGGGTCATGCGGCTTGGGCAGGTGGGTGTGGACCGCGTCCATCACCTCCTGCGTGGCATGCGGGCCGGTGACGGCCAGCACGCTGGGGTGGATCTGGCGCACCATGTTGCCGCCGTCGGCAGCGGACTTCGCGCCCAGGCAGCCGGTGACGATGACCTTGCCGTTTTCCGCCAGTGCCTCGGCAATGGTGTCCAGGCTTTCCTGCACCGCCTCGTCAATGAAGCCGCAGGTGTTGACGATCACCAGGTCCGCGCCCTCGAACGTCTTGGACGTGGCGTAGCCTTCGGCGCTCAGCTGCGTGAGTATCAGTTCGGAGTCGGTCAAAGCCTTGGGGCAGCCCAGGCTCACGAAGCCGATCTTCGGAATGGGGGCGCTGGCGGACGTCGCGACTGCGTCAAAAGTATCTGATCTCATTGGTTTTTCGCAGGGCGACCTGGCGGATTGGTGGGGCGAGTATTGTAAGCCAGACCAGGAATTTCCCCCAGGCGGGCTGCGCCACTCCCTGCCCCTGCCGCGCCCTGGACTGCCCGACCTACTTGACCAGGTACTGCCACATGCGCAGCATGAAGCCCGCGCGCTCCACATCGGCCTGCGCAATCAACGGCGCTTCGCCAACGGGCTTGCCGTTCGACTCCGCAATCACCTTGCCAATCACCGCACCCTTGGCCACCGGTGCCTCCAGGTCGGGCTTGACCTGCACCGAGGTCTGCAACTTCTGCCCGCGCGGAACGGTCAAGGTCCATGGCGCTCCCAGGCCGGCGGCAACCGTATCGGCCTTGCCGAAGCCGACCTTGGCATTCGTGACCACGGCGTCCGGCTGAATCGGGCTGGCCTTCTCGAAGCGGCTGAATCCCCAGCCCAGCAGTTTGCGACTCTCGTCGGCACGCGCCTTGGCGCTGCTGGTGTTGAGGATGACCGTGATAAGGCGCATGTCGTTGCGCTTGGACGAGGTGACCAGGCAGTAGCCGGCTTCCTGGGTGTGGCCGGTCTTCAGTCCATCCACCGTCGAATCGGTGTAGAGCAAGGCGTTGCGGTTGCCCTGCTTGATGCCGTTGTACTTGAACTCGCGTTCGGCATAGAGCGGGTAGTAGTGAGCGCTGTCGCGGATGATGGCCCGCGCGAGCACGGCGAGATCGCGGGCCGAGGACCTGTGCGCCGGGTCGGGCAGGCCGGTGGCGTTGACGAAATTCGTGTGCGCCATTCCAAGCCGCTTGGCTTCGGCGTTCATGAGCTTGGCAAAACCCTCTTCCGAGCCGGCCATGTGTTCGGCAATGGCCTTGGAGGCATCGTTGCCCGACTGGATGACGATGCCGCGCAGGATGTCGATCACCGTGGCCTGGCCGTTCAGCGGCAGGTACATGCACGACTCGGTACTCGAGCCGCGGCACCAGGCGTTCTCGCTGACCGAGACCAGATCGCCTTCCTTGAGCTTGCCCGAGCGCAGGGACTGCTCGACCAGGTAACTGGTCATCATCTTGGTCAACGATGCGGGCGGCAGCGGCTCATCGGGATTGGCCGAGGCCAGCACCTCGCCGGAGTCGTAGTCCATCAGCAGCCAGGCCTTGGCGGGGATGGCCGGCACGCCGCCGTCCACCGCCGATTGCCCGGCCAGCGGCGCCGGCGCTTCGATGGCGGGCTTCTTGTGCGCAGCAGGTCTGGCCGCGGTGGCCGCGCCGGGCAAGAGTGCGCCGGCGGTCAGCGCAAATACGAGAGGCAGGAAGGCAAATTTAATCGATTGCATGGATTTCCCCGTCGTGACCCCCTCATTGTGGCGGAGTGCACGGCGGTTTTTGCGCATGCCTGCAGAGATTTTTGTCAGCGGGGGCCGCGCGCCGCCGGCGTCAGCGCCTGACCTGCGCCACCGCCGCCGCCAGCCGCTGCACGGCCTGTTCTATCTGCGCCACGTCGGGCGCGGCAAACGACAGCCGCATGGCATGCACTGGCGCGCTCTCGGGAAAGAACGCCTTGCCGGGAACGTAGAGCACCTGGCGCGAGACCGCGGCATCAAACAGCGCCTGCGGGTCTATGGTCTGCGCAAACGTCGCCCAGACAAACATGCCGCCGGCGGGCGCGGCGCAATGCACCAGGCCGTCCAGCTGGCTGGCCATGCCCTGCACCAGCGCCAGCATGCGCCGCTGGTACTCGGCGCGCGCGCGCTGCACGCTGGCCGGGTAGCGCCCGCTTTGCAGGTAGCAGGCGGCAACCATCTGTGCCAGCGGGGAGGTGCACAGATCCACCGTCTGCTTGGCAATGGCGCAGCGGCGCAGCAACTGCGCATCGGCCAGCATCCAGCCCACGCGCAAGGCCGGAGCCACCGTCTTGGACAGGCTGGAGAGATAGACCACGGGGTTCACCGCAGCGCCCAGTCGCTCGCCCAGCGTGCGCAGCGCTGTGGGCATGGGCGGCGTGCTGCCATCCGCCGCGTCAAAGCACAGTTCGCCATATGGATCGTCTTCCACCACCCAGAAACCGTGGCGGCTGGCCAGCTCCACCAAGGCCTGGCGCCGCTGGGCGCTGAGCAAGGTGCCGCGTGGATTGGAGAAGTTGGGCACCGTGTAGAGCAGCTTGGGGCGCTGGTGCGCGGGCAGGCTGCGCAGCAACTCGGCAAGCGCGTCGGTCTGCAGGCCGTGCTCGTCCATGGGCACGGTCAGGATGCGGGCCTGCGCCAGGCGCAGGGCCTGCAGCGTCGCGGGATAGGCGGGCACTTCCACCAGCACGGTATCGCCCGGCTCGATCAGCACCCGCACCAGCAGATCAAACGCCTGCTGCGAGCCGGTCGTCACCAGCAGCTGCTCGGCGCTGGCCTGCATGCCGCGCGCGTGGGTCTGCGCGGCCAGCGCTTCGCGCAGCGCGGGCAGCCCTTCGGTGGCGCAATACTGCAGCGCCTGCGGGCCGCTGGCCAGCGCCTGGGTCGCGGCCAGCGCCAGCCCCTGGGCGTCAAACAGACTTGGCGAAGGGTAGCCGCCGGCCAGCGAGATCATTCCCGGCTGGCTCAGGTAGGGAAACAGCTCGCGTATGGGCGAGCCCGCGGGCTGTTCGAACATGGCGGCAAAAGCCGGCATGTCCGACTGTGCGTGCAGCCCGCTCATGCGGCCTCCGCCGCGGCCACGCCGCGCAATTGAGCGCGCAACTGGTCAATGGAGCGCTGCTGCGCGGCTTCATACAGCGCGATTTCATCATGCACTTGCGCGCCCAGCGCGGCCTCGAAGGACTGCTGCGCGGCATTGGCCTGGTACTGCTTTTGCTCTTCCCCGCCCAGGTTCGACTGGAAGATGCCGGCCGCGCTCACCGGCAGGAAATCTTCATAGGTGATGGGGTCGGCCTGCGCCCAGCCACGGGCAAGCAGCTGCTCCAGGTCGGCATCGGCATCCACCGCGGCGGCACCCACCGCGGCGGCTTGCGCCGTGCCGGCTGGCGTCAGGCGGTAGCGGTAGAACGCCAGCGCCTGAGCGCGCAGCGCGTCATGGGTGTCCGGAAAGGCAGCGAACACTTGCTCCAGGCGCTGCGAATAATCGGGCGCGGCGCTGCCCGCATGGCTCATGTCGCGCACTTCGGTCAGCAAGGCATCGTAGAGCGCGCGGCCCTTGCGCGTCAGCGCGACGCCGCGCTGCTCGATCTCGCCAAAGCGCGCGGTGTGCGCGCCTTCGTCGTCGGTGAAGCGCACCGTTTCCTGCAGCGCCTTGAAGCTGGTCTGGCGCAGCAAGATGGGGCAGTTGCGCCGCGGCGGGCCTTCGACCACGTCCTTGGCGTCCATGCCGCGCGCCGGCATGGCGGCCTGGGCGGCGTCGATGTCCAGCGTGCGCGGCGTCAGGTGATTGATGTGCGGCCCGCGAAAGCAGACCACGTCGGCCACCAGGCGGTGCGATGCCTGCAGCGCGCGGTAAGTGGCTGCATCCACCGTGGCCGTGCTGTGCCAGCGGAAGGTTTCCAGCGCTTCACGCACGAAGGCGTCGGCGTCGGCGGCGCGCAGTCCGCCGTCGGCTTCGCATTGGGCGATCAGTTCCAGCACGCGCGGCGTGAAGATGCTGCGCCGTGCGAGGATCTCGGCGGCCTTGTCGCGCAGCGCCGGGTCTGCAATCAGCTCCAGCCGCAGCAGCGACGTGAACACGCGAAACGGGTTGACCAGCAGCGCCGCATCGCCCACCGGGCGAAAGGCCGTCGAATGCACCGGGACCCCGGCCACCGACAGGTCGTAGTAGCCCACGGGCTCCATGCCCATGACCGCGAACAGACGCCGCAACGTTGCCAGCTCGGCCGCCGTACCCACGCGGATCGCTCCATGGCGCTCCACATCCAGGCGCTCGATTTCACCGGCGCGCGCCAACTGCGTGCGCAGCGCGGGCTGGGCGCTCAGCACCTGGCTGTTGATATCGGCCACCAGATCCACCAGGGATCCGTACTGCGGCACTTCCTGCCGGTACATGGCCGACATGGCGTGCGAGAAGCGCGCGCGCACCTGGTCTGTGCCGACAAAGGAGGAATTGCTGTTCATATTGCTCATCATGTAACCCAAGATGGGCAGGGGCCGAAGTCGGATGCAGCGCCCCCGCCGTTGCCGATTCAATCCACCGTGGCGCCGGAAGCCTTGACGATGTCGCCCCACTTCACGCGGTCGCGCTTGAGGATTTCGGCAAACTCCGCACGCGTTGTCGGGCTGGGTTCGGCGCCCGCTTCGCGCATCTTGGCCTGCACCGCTGGCAGCTGCAAAACGCGCACCAGGTCCTCGTTGATCTTCTTGGTCACCGCATCGGGTGTCTTGCTGGGCGCGAGCACGCCAAACCAGGGGCCGGCGTCGTATTCGGGCAGCGCGGCGGCCGCTGCAATCGTGGGAACGTCAGGCAGCGCCGGCGAGCGCGCCGCGGTGGTCACGGCCAGCGCCTTGAGCTTGCCCGAGCGAACGAACGCCAGCGACGAAGGCAGGTTGTCGAACATCACGTCGACGCTGCCGCCAATCAGGTCGGCCAGCGCCGCGCTGCTGCCCTTGTAGGGGATATGGCTCATCTCGATCTTGGTCATGCGCTGGAACAGCTCGCCGACCAGATGCGTCGACGTGCCCGCGCCGGCCGAAGCCATGTTCACGCTTTTCGGATGGGCTTTGGCATAGGCCACCAGATCGGCCAGGGTCTGGATGCGCGCGCGCTCGGCAAACACCGGCGAGATCACCAGCACATTGGGCACGCGCGCAATCAGCGAGACCGGCGCGAAGTCGGTATCGGCGTTGTAGGCGATTTTCTTGTACAGCGCCGGATTGATGGAGAACTCGCCGACCGAGCCCACCAGCAGCGTGTAGCCGTCCGCCGGAGAATTGGCCGCGCCGCTGGTGCCGACCATGCCCGCGGCACCGGGACGGTTGTCGACCACCACGGGTTGCTTCCACAGCAGCGACAGCTGGTCGCCAACCACGCGCGTCACCATGTCGGTCGTGCCGCCCGCCAGATACGGGACGATGATGCGCACCGGCTTCTCGGGAAACGGCGCGGCCACCGCGATGGTGCAAACCAGGGTGCCGGCCACTACGCTGGCCTGGACAAGGGAACGGACGAGACGCTTCATTTTATATTTCCTTATGGGTTGGGTCGGTTTGCTCCGAACCGACATCACGCACTCAGGCTGAGTGGGTGATGGCCGGCATCATTACTCATCAAGCCAACTCTCCAAAGCGAATTATTTACCTACAATGACAATCAAAAGTCATCAAGTAGCCCTTCCATGAGACAACGCATTCCCAGCCTGAGCAGCCTGCGCGCCTTCGAGGCCGCGGCCTCGCACCTCAATCTGCGGCGCGCGGCAAAAGACCTGTTCATCACCGAAAGCGCGGTATCGCGGCAGATCATCGCGCTGGAGAAATTCCTCGGAGTGGAGCTGTTTCGGCGCGCCAACAAGCGCGTGACGCTGACCGCGGCCGGCGCCGCCTACAGTCGCCAGGTGCGCGAGGTGCTCGGACAGCTTGAACGCAACACGCTTGACCTGATGGCGCACCAGGGCTCGGGCGGCATCATCGAGCTGGCCTGCGTGCCGACGCTGGCCGTCGAATGGCTGATTCCCCGGCTGCCCGACTTCTACGCCAGGCATCCGCAGGTGGTGGTCAACATCAGCGCCATGACCAGCGTTTTTTTCTTTGACGGCGCGCCTTATGACGCGTCCATCCATTTCGGCTCGGATGTCTATCCGGGAGCGCGCACCGACCTGATGTTCGGCGAGGAATCAATTGTGGTCTGTCGCCCCGATTTCTTTGCGGGACGAACCACGGTGTCCGAGATGGAAGTGGCCACCGCGCCCCGGCTGCACCTGGCCTCGCGCGCCCTTGACTGGAAGCTGTGGACAGAGTCCGCGGGCATCGACCTGGCCAACCCCATGGGAGGCCCGCGCTTCGAGCACCACACCATGGTCATCAGCGGCGTGCTGGCCGGCCTGGGCGTGGGCCTGGTGCCGCGCTTTCTGGTCGAGCAGTACCTGGTCAAGGGCGAGCTGCTCTCCCCGGTCCAGCATTTCCTGCGCTCGCCCAACGCCTACTACTTCGTGACCCCCGACTCCCGCCCGACCAGCGACGCGGTCGCCGGGCTGCGCGAATGGTTGCTCGCGGCAGCGCATGATTTCGCCGGGGCGTAGCCGCTGCAGTCCATGGGAGCTTCCATCATATTGAGAATCATTCTCATGATGCGATATGATTCCAGCGCCCATGACGCCCTCCTCACCCTCGCACAGCGCCCTGCTTGGCGCCTTCTCCCAGCACTATGCCGAGCTGGTGCGCTACATCGCGCGGCGCACCGGCAACGTGGACGAGGCGCGCGCGCTGGCGCATGACACCTGGCTGCGCATTGCCGAGCGCGCGCCCGAGAAGGACGCGGCGCTGGCCGATCCGCGCGCCTATCTTTTCACCATCTCGCACAACCTGGTGATGAACCATCTGCGCCGCGGCCACTGGATGCAGATGCATCTGGCCGAATGCGCGCAGATCGACGCGCTGTCTCCAGCCCAGGCGCCCGACGTCGCCGACTCGGCGATGTACCGCCAGGCAGTGGCGGCGGTCGAAGCGGCGCTGGCGGCGCTTCCGGCGCGCGCGCGCCAGGTCTATCTCGCCCATGGCCTGCACGAGGAAAAGCAAATCGACATTGCCGCGCGCCTGGGCGTGTCGATAGACACCGTCAAGCGCGACCTCACCCAGGCCACGCGCGGCATCGAGGATGCCCTGCACGCCTGGCGCCAGACGCCCGCAAAGCAAGGCGGCACGGCCCGCAGCGCCACGCACATGCGCAGCCGGCGCAAATCGCTCGCGGCCCTGCTGGGCGTTTTCACCGTGGGCCTGGGCAGCACGGCGATCTGGCAGCTGCTGCAGCGCGAGGCCTTGCGCTACCAGACCACGCTCTCGACGCTGCGCGGCCGCATGCTGCAGCGCAGCCTGCCCGACGGCTCCGAGCTGACGCTCGATGCGCTCAGCCGCATCGACGTCGACTTTTCGGCCGATGTACGCACGCTGCGGCTGCACGCGGGCGCGGCATTCTTCGGGGTGCAAAGAGACGAGTCCCGGCCTTTTGTGGTGCATGCGCTGGACGTCAAGGTGACCGTGCTCGGAACGCGCTTTGGCGTGGAAATCGACGGCGGCGACAACATTTCGGTGCAAGTCGAGTCGGGCCTGGTGCGGGTCCAGGCCCATGGGCAGGCCACGGAGCTGCGCGCGGGCCAAAGCCTGCGCGCCGGGCCCGACAACGTCATGCTGACGCAAGTCGCGAGCACCGCGTCCTGGCGCAAGGGAGAGCTGGATTTCGACAACGTGCCGCTGGGCCATGCACTGGCGCGCGTCGAACGCTATTCGCCCGCGCCGCTGCGCGCCACGCGCGCCGTGGCCCACCTGCCGATCAGCGGCACGGTGCGCGTGGCCGATGCGCGCAGCTGGCTCGCATCGCTGCCCAACGTGCTGCCGGTGCGCGTCAGCCGAAAGGCAGATGGCGGCATGGAAATCGACAAACGCTAGCGCGCGCTGCGCGACATGAAAAAAACTGCCCTGTTTTTGCGTTCCATGGGTCTTACCGGTTGAGAACCCTAAACAACCCAACCAGGTCCCATTCATGCAGAAGAAATTTTCCGCACGCCGCACCCGTCTGGCCTGCGCCATCGCCTCTCTCGGTTTCGCGCTGAGCCTGCAGTCCGCCATGGCCCAGGACATGCGCTTCGACATTCCGGCCCAGCCCCTGGCCGGCGCGCTCAAGGCGCTGGCCGACCAGTCGGGCCTGCAGCTCGCTTTCTCGCCTGAACAAGTGCAAGGCAAGCAGGCACCGCGCATCCAGGGCACGCGCGACGCGCGCAGCGCGCTGGGTGAAATGCTCCAGGGCAGCGGACTGCAGGGACGGCTCGAAGGCAATACGCTGACGATACAGCGCCTGCCCGCCGATGCGACGGGCCAGACCATGGCCGCGGTGACCGTGGTCGCGCAGGCCGAGCCTTCGGCCACCACCGAAGGCACGGGCTCGTACACCGCGCGCGCCAGCGCCGCCGCAACCGGCCTGGCGCTGTCGCTCAAGGACACGCCGCAGTCGATCAGCATCGTGACCCAGCAGCGCATCGAAGACCAGCGCCTGCAGAACCTGACCGAACTGCTGGCCAACACCACGGGCATTTCGGCCAGCATCAACGACGGCAACCGCATGACCTACTATGCGCGCGGCTTCCCTATCACCAACTTCATGTACGACGGCATTCCCACCGCCGGCACCTCCAACTGGTATGCGGGCGAGGCCGAGCTCGACGCCGCGCTCTATGACCGCGTGGAAGTTGTGCGCGGCGCGACCGGTCTGCTGACCGGCGCCGGCAATCCGGCCGCCTCGATCAACCTGGTGCGCAAGCGCGCCGACAGCAAGGTGCTGGCCGGCGAGCTGTCGCTGGGCGCGGGCTCGTGGAGCAACCACCGCGGATCGGTCGATCTCTCGACGCCGATCAGCGCCGACGGCCGCATTCGCGGCCGCCTGGTCACCGCCTACCAGGACTCGGATTCCTATGTGAATCTGAGCAGCGTGAAGAAAAAAGTCTTCTACGGCGTGATCGACGCCGATCTGACGCCCTCGACCAAGCTGAGCGCAGGCGCCGACTACCAGGACAACGACCCCAAGGGCACGCCCTGGGGCGGATTCCCGCTGTGGTACAGCGATGGCTCGCGCACGAACTGGGACCGCTCGGCAACGCCGGCGGCCGACTGGGCCTACTGGGCCACACAGACCAAGACCGCGTTTGCCAACCTCGAGCACCGCTTTGACAACGACTGGAAAGCCAACCTGGGCTTGACCCACAGCAAGCAGGCGCTCGATACCAAGCTCATCTTCCTGATAGGCTGGCCCGATGTCAGCACCGGCGCCGGCATGCGCGCCATCGGCAGCATCTACAACGGCTACCGCGAACAGGACAGCATCAATGCCCAGCTGGGCGGTCCTGTCGAGCTGCTGGGCCGCAAGCATGAACTGACATTCGGCCTGCTGAGCAGCGCGCAGAAATACCGCTATGACTACCAGCAGGCCCAGGACCTCGCGCCCGTGGTGTTTGGCAACGGCTGGGACGGCAGCTACCCCGAGCCCGGCTGGAGCGCCTCCCGCACGCTCGACCAGGGCAAGGTCACGCAGCGCGGCTACTATGGCGCGGCCCGCTTCTCGCTGAGCGACGCAATGAACCTGATTGTCGGCGGGCGCTACAGCACCTGGCGCGACAGCAATGTCGACTACCTGCGCGAAGACCACAAGTTCATTCCGTACGCCGGCCTGACCTACGACCTCGGCAGCAGCACCACGGCCTACGCCAGCTACACCAGCATCTTCAACCCGCAAGATGCACGCGACCGCTCGGGCCGCTACCTCGACCCGATTGTCGGCAAGAACTTCGAGCTGGGTGTCAAGAACAGCCTGTATGGCGGCAAGCTCAATACCTCGCTGGCGCTGTTCCGCATCCAGCAGGAAAACCTGGCCCAGGCCGACGGCGATCTCACCATTCCCGACGGGCTCGACCAGGCCTACTACGGCGCCAAGGGCGTGCGCAGCAACGGCGTCGACATCGAAGTCTCCGGCGAGATCCAGCCCGGCTGGAATGTGTCGGGCGGCTTCACCCACTACACCGCCAAGGACGCCTCCGATGCTGCGGTGAACACCAACCAGCCGCGCACCCTGCTGCGGGTGTTCACGACCTATCGCTTGAACGGCAGCCTGAGCGGCCTGACCCTGGGCGGCGGCGTCAACTGGCAAAGCAGCAACCACACCATCGCCAACGGCCCGAACGGCCAGGAGCGGGTGCAGCAGGATGCCTATGCGCTGTTCAACCTGATGGCACGCTACCAGTTCAATTCACGCACTTCGTTACAAGTTAACGTGAATAATTTGTTCGACCAGAAATACTACAGCCAGATTGGCTACTACAGCCACGGTGCCTGGGGCGCGCCGCGCAGTGTCATGGCCACGTTGAACCACAAATTCTGAGCGCCGACAGGCCCTTGCGCGCCTCATCAAGGGGCTGGCGCGCACCGGCAGGACGCGCGCCAGCCCCGGGAAAACGAGGGTGAAATGGACTTCACCGGGGCTTCGCAGGCCTTTACAGTGCACTAGCGCAACAATTCGAGGCAAAAAAGCGCTTGCGCTACTTGGAAAGCAGAAAATTTCCCAGTAGCATCTGTTGAACCGATAAGAAGCGCATGCTTGGCATTGGTCAAGAATTATCACCAACTAGGAAAAGCAACATGGCAACTGCAAAGAAGGCACCGGCCGCAGCTTCTGCGACACCCGCTAAGAAACGCACCCCCAACGCCGCCTTCATGAAACCGCTGACCCCCAGCCCGGCCCTGGCTGCGGTTGTGGGTTCGGCTCCGCTGCCACGCACGGAAGTCATCAGCAAGCTGTGGGTCTACATCAAGGCCAACAAGCTGCAAGATGAAGCCAACAAGCGCATGATCAACGCCGACGCGAAGCTCAAGGAAGTGT
>Ga0308165_1000416_pt1 | contig 83409 bp, 88 predicted proteins | sample PhyWR2_FD_201032 | JGI IMG/M metagenome (GOLD analysis project Ga0308165, IMG submission 201032) | Phyllosphere microbial communities from UC Gill Tract Community Farm, Albany, California, United States - DLSLW.R2 | ecosystem: Host-associated > Plants > Phyllosphere > Unclassified | place: USA... | reverse complement strand
GGAACGGTATATTTTGCCTCCGTTGCAAGAGGGTGGCAAAGACAGTGAGCACCCACAGCCTGTAACTCCGCCCGAAGGAACACCAGGAAGTATCCCGCAGCCACTGCATAAAAATCTGCCGTTATTGAGCACCTCACCCTGGGATTTTATGCCCTCAGTGGAAGACTGGGTAAGATTTGGCCATGAGGTTTCCAGCCTGGCAGAAGAAGGCTGGGAATATGTCAGCGAGAGTACCCGGCAGATGTTTCGCCAATTTGGTGCCTGGGTCTCCGAGAAAGGGGACTGGTTCTGCGAGCAAGTGCTCGACCCCCTTGTATGTTTAAAGACACTTTAATTACCCGCCCAAAGGCGGGTAGACTTTAACCGAGTTGTACCTGACGCTACAGCCCGATACCCCTCTGGGACAACAAGCCCGCGGGTGAGCTTATGGCGTAGCGTCAGTTTTCCTGTTAACCCGAACAGCTGCCAGGGCGGCATCAGCCAGCCCGTATCTTACAAGGCCGGGAGACTTGAAATGACTGAATATGCAACCGTCGGTATCGACATTGCCAAAGACACTTTTGACGTATACATCGGCTCAACTCGTCAGCTTCTGCATCTGGATAACACGCCGGAAGGCCATCAGCAGTTGCTGAGTTCGCTCTCTCTCATCACCGTCAAGCTTGTCGTCATGGAGGCGACAGGTCGATATCACTCATTGCTGGCCGCCACGCTTGAGTTGGCTGGGTTACCCGTGGCCGTGGTCAATCCACGACACGTGAAAAACTTCGCTCGTGCGTTAGGGACCCTGTACAAAACCGATCCGAATGATGCCCGTGTCATCTGCGAGTTTGGCCGGAGAATGGAACCCGAAGCGCGTCCTACCCCCGACGAACAGACACAGCGTCTGGCCGGTATGGTGACCCGCCGTCGCCAACTGGTCGATAACAGGACCATGGAGATAAACCGCTATAAAAGCTGTGATGACGTGGTGGTCTCAGAGGGCATCAAGCGGCATATCGACTGGCTGACCGCTGAAATCCGGGATGCCGATGACGACATCGACAGGCAAATAAAAGTGATGCCTCTGTGGCGTGAAAAGGCGACGTTGTTGGAGGAAGTCAAAGGTATCGGGCCGACAACGATGGCGGTGCTTCTTGCGATATTGCCGGAGCTGGGGAGGCTGAATCGGCACAAGATAAGTGCGCTGGTAGGCGTGTGTCCTTACGCGCACGACAGTGGAAAAATGAAAGGGAAGCGAAGTATCTGGGGAGGGCGAAGCGCGGTGCGTTCAGCGCTGTACATGGCGACGTTGTCAGCAGTGCGGTACAACCCGACAATCCGTGCGTTCTACGAGCGCCTGACAGGGCGAGGAAAAGCGTTCAAGGTGGCGGTAACCGCGTGTGTAAGAAAGCTGCTAACCATCCTGAATGCGATGCTGCGGGATAATAAAAAATGGGTGACAAATTAATCATCATCCATTGACTTTAAACACAGCTGCTCACCCAGCAAACTCATTATGTGTTCTCCTGGGTGAGCAAAAAAACAGGTGAAATCATCACCTGGAGCGTAGAGCAGTGCCAGGACTTATGGCGAACCGTGCTGTTAGGGTCGGAGATGACCCTGGAGTATTTAAAGCAGATCGATTGGGTGCAGATACTTTCCGATATTGGTAAGGGTACGGTGCAACTGCTTATTCAGGCTGCTGAGGTTGTGGCTGTCATTATCGTTACGCTCGCTGTGGCGGCTGCTCTGGTTGCTTTGGTGGCCATTGTCGCGGCGGCCATAGCAGCAGGCGGAGCCGCCGCCGCCGCGCTGTTTGCTGCACTGGCGGCGGTGGGCGGCGGTACCCTGGCCGTAGCGCAATAATTTATTAGGAGCAACTATGCAACACCACGAATATGCGGCATTGCTGGAACAACGGGTGCCGGAATTTACCTTTACCGACAATAACGATGTGGTCGTCAGTCGGTTGGGCTTGTCGATCACCCTGTTTTTTAAACAGGGCTACACTCTGGAAAAGCGAGAAAAGATACTGGCCTGCTTTAGCCGCTTCCGTGACGAGTTTGCTACACATTTAAGTTTTCATGCCCATGAATTTAAAGGGATGAAGAAGTACACGCCTGAAAATATCGCCAAAGTGGAAGACTGCATCCGTAATAAAGGTGTTTATGACTACGGTGGCTGGTATATCAGCGATGCGAAAAATATGTCAGAAGCCCCCAACTGCCTGATGCACTATATCGATTCTGGTGATGATGATGATGATGAAAACTCTTATCTCAGTTTAATTTTACCGTGGTTTTACCTTAAAGAAACCCAGGGGATGGCGCGTTTCAATGACTGGTTAACTTACCTGTGCCAACAACTGGAGCCCGACAGCGGAGACTGCGGATATTGCTTAATCTTACCACGAGATTATGATGACTATTGCTCCCTAGAATATGAATTAGCAAGACGTTTTCCACCGCTACAAGTAAATACAAATGCCTTTGCTGCGAAAAGGCATTATAACCACAGCACTCGTGGTGTTAATTGGATCACCATTTTAGACAAGCGCTATATCAAACGGTTAGGTGGTGAGGACTGGGTACGCCAGATGCTGTCCCATGACCCGGAGATCGGCGTTGAACATTATCCTGGTGGGCTGTTAATCCGCGCCGGACAATACCCAGATTTAACCCCATTGGCGGCAGGATTATCACCGCAATATCTGGCCGTCAACCAGTTGATCCGCCCTATACGTGTTAAACACCAAGAAGGCCATTCCCTGCACTTCTACGGGGTCAATCATTTTGATGAGCTATCTACCCAAGCTTGGTACGCCCGTTATGACCAGGGGCCATTATCACTGTCGCCATTAAAATCGGGTACCCCGGTGCTGGTGAGCGGTAACTGGACTACTCCTTCCTTCCCTCACACCATGCGAATTATCAAGCAAGGCGAAATGGCCCCGGCCGGAAAAGAGGGGGAAGTCATTTGGTGGGATCTGGCCAGAGAAGTGGAAGATGACGGTACTACTCAGGCTCCACAGTCATGAGAACGATTATCCAGGGGAAAAAAGTGATCCTGGTCGGGGACACCACCACGACCGGGGGTAAAGTGCTCAGTGGCTCGCCCTTGGCCAATCAAACTCAGGCGCTCGCCCGCAAGGGCGATCCGGTTTTTTGCCCGGTTTGTAAGGCACCAGGCGTGATCAGTGAAGGCAGCTCGCTGGCCAATATTGTCGGTGTGGAGATTGCCCTTGAAGGACACAAAGTAACCTGTGGTTGCCCTGGTGGCTGCAAGTTGGTGGCATCAGCATAGAGGTACACCAGAGAAGGTGGTTTAGGTTTTCTCTATGGGCTTACGTGCACTCTCTGTTAACGGTCTCTGCTGCGGTTAGCCATTACTGGAGACTGCGGTATAATCTCTTGAGTATCAGACGCCTGCACGTCTGCATATGGGGTGGCGGCGGTAACGGGGGCGTTGCTGACCGCCTTATACCCCAGCTAAGTGATAAGACGTGGGGGGTTACCTGCTTGCGCAGCGGCAGTGAGTCGCCCCACTGCTCACGTACCTCACTCAGTAGCCGATCGCGTTCGGCGAGCACTTCCCGCAGTACCGCCAGTTCGGACTCCAGCTGTGTCACCGTTGCCAAGGCAGCGTCGCGTTCCTGGTCGGCCCGATCGATGCCGTAGTCAGCCTACTTGGGGGCAGTTTGGATATCGAAAATTATTTTACGTTATGGATATTTTTTGACCTTTTAGATTTTGCTAGGCTTCAGCCTAGGGGGTTGAAGGCCAATTCCGCTTTTTTACTCAGAAAATCAGCAATCTGAAAAATACATGCACCACACAGTACCTGGATGATGGACAGCCAGTGCTGCCCACCGTCTGATAACGCTAGAGAGCTGGCCTCAGCAGACCGTATTTACGTTCACGCTGTTCAAAAGCAAGATGTCCGCCTTCCAGCACGTTGCAGATGGCCTGACGCATGGTGTTTCCGTGCGCCAACTCTCCTGCTTCCAGCGCTCCGCAGCGATAGGTGATCACCTCATCATTGTTGCTGGCCACCAGAACCTGCTCAGCGTCGCAGTTCACTACCAGATGGGGTCCGCTTGGAAAACGGAAAATATCCTACGCTAAGCCTGTTTTTTGTACAAACTGCTGTCAACTGAGCGTAATGAACGGTATTTCCCCTGTCCCAGCTTGAGGTTTGTTCGCCAGACGTAATCTCCACTCAGGTTGATGTGTTCCCATCCCAGCGGGGACAGATGAGAAATCAGCTGGTCATTGAATGGGATCCCTTTTCGCTTCAGAGAATCTATGGCTCTTTCTATATATACCGTATTCCAGAGGGAGATCGCCGCAGTCAGCAAGGTGAGCCCACTTGCCCGATAACTCTGGTTTTCCAGTCCCCGATCTCTGATTTCACCCAGCCGGTGCATAAAGACTGCGCGCGCAAGGGCATTCCGCGCCTCACCTTTATTCAGCCCTGCCTGTACACGTCGACGTAGGGAAGGATCCCGGAGCCAGTCCAGCATAAACAATGACCTTTCGATGCGACCAATTTCCCTCAGCGCTTTTGCCAGACCATTTTGTTTCGGATAGCTGGCCAGCTTTTTCATCATCAATGATGCTGTTACCGTTCCCTGTTTTATAGAGCTCGCCAGACGTAGCACCTCACTCCAGTGGGTTTCAATGTCCTTTAGATTCAGGCTGGTTGTGGAAATAATTGACTGAAGCCCCGGATACAAATCGGATTTCCCATGAATAAACAGTCTCTTGTCATGAAGATCCCGTATCCTTGGCGCAAAAGCGAATCCGAGCAGATGCATCAGCGCGAAAACATGCTCAGTGAAACCTGCGGTGTCGGTGTAATGCTCTGCAATCTCCAGCTCGCTTTCGTGATACAGCAAGCCGTCAAGTACATGAGTAGAATCGCGCACGCGGCTGATGACTTTGGTGTAAAACGGGCTGTACTGGTCCGAAATATGCGTGTAAATCTGAACGCCTGGCTCCTGACCGTACTTCAGATTGACCTGACCCGCATAACGCCCATGACTGCCCACCCGAAAATTTTGCCCATCAGACGAGGAGGTTGTCCCATCGCCCCATAATGCCGCCAGAGGCCGTTTTTTCTGGGCATTGACCAACTCAGCCAGTGCTGCTGAATAGGTTTCATCCCTGATGTACCAGGCCTGAATGCCCTCAAGTGATGATTTGGTCGTTCCCGGACAGGATTCAGCCATTTTTGTCAGCCCAAGATTGATGCCATCAGCCAGGATGGTGGTCAGTAACAACTTTCTGTCTTTAGGTCTGACGTGATGATTTTTGAGATGAGTGAAATGGCGGGTAAAACCGGTCCAGCCGTCCACTTCATCCAGCATTTCAGTAATTTTAGGATGAGGCAGCATGCCATAAACCAGATCGGCAAACGGGGATACTGCTGAAGGGACACTGTTGTCCAGCGGGGTAATTTTCACGCCTTTGTCCGATATATCAACATCGGGCAAATCACCGGCCAGTGCCATCGCATTCACTTCCTCCAGGCGCGATGCCAGAAGTGTCATACGGCTCTCGATGTATTCATTGCAGTCGGTCGGAATAGCAAGGGGTAGCTGGTTATTAAGGAGTGATTTTTCAAAATCACCAGATGGGATCAGATAATCATCGAAATTCCTGTAACGGCGAGATCCCTTTACCCAGATGTCACCAGAACGTAGGGCTCCCTTCAGCTCATTTAGCACGCAAAATTCATAATATTTTCGATCAATGCCGGAGGGCGTGATCACCACCTTTCTCCAGCTTTCCGGGATGAACCCGGTTGGCGCTGAAGGCGGTACTTTTCGGAGTTGTTTTCGATACATCTCTCTGACGATATTCAGCGCGTCACTGAGTTGCATTGCGGCGGGTGCCGCCATGAACTGCAACGCGGCCAGCATCCGGGGGGTGTATTTACGCAGCGTACTGTATTTTTCTGTGATCAGATGCAACGGGTCGAAGTTGTCCTTGCGTGACAGGAACCGCGTCTCTTCCACGCTGTTGATGAACTCCTGCCAGGGAAGGACGTCTTCTATTGCGGCCCAGGGATCTTCACCGGACTCTCTGGCGTTCAGCAATGCCTGCCCGACGGTAACGTATTGCTTCAGCTTACTCTGAATCAGCTTTCCCGTTTGCTGAAGTCGCTCGGCCTGTGTGCGTTTTGCCCTGCTGAACAAACTGCCCAGAATACGCTCGTGCAGCTCAATAACTTCGTCTGTCAGGGTGGCCCTGGCTTCCGATATGACACAAACCAGCGTGGCATAACGGCGAACATCAGTGAATTTTGCCAGGTCACGGCTACTCATTTTCCTGCCTTCGCGTGCGAGTTTCTGGAGCCGGTTCTGGTGAACGGAAAACGCAATGCCGTCAGGCAGTGCCAGTGACTCAATCGAATTTAACCGGTCGATATGTTGCAGGACATTTTTACCATTAATTTTTCCCGGAGGCTGAAGCAGCCAGGCCAGCCGTGAAGATTGCTCACCCTCAGAGATCAGCAGACGCTCCAGCGCCGCTTTATGTCCTGGTTCAAGCTGCGCGGTAAGCGCAGAAAAGACAGCTCTGTCTGCAAGCGTTGTTGCTTCGGCCAGGGTTCGCTCGACAACATCAACAGAAGGGAAAATCACCTTATTGAGTTGGAGCCAGGAGAGCATTTCCTCCGCAAGCAAAAAGCCTCTGTCTGTCCGCATAGCATGGGGATAAAGGTGGCGAATGCAGGTTTTTTGTAGCGCCCGGTTGAAGGGGGATAATTCCAGATAGCGGTAGAGTTCGGCCAGATGCTCCCAGCGGGTGACTTCTCTTGAGGCATACTCGGCCCACAAATCAGGCTGAATTTTCAAATGAGCCGCAAGCCGGGAAATAACTCCGCCGTGAGGGGACGCATTTTTGTCGGGAGGAAACCCTGGCCCTCGCAAATAGCAGAGTAAAACAGCAAAGCCCAGGCGGTTTGCGGGTCTGCGGTGTTTATTAATAAGCGCGAGGTCATGTTCATTCAAAAAGCACATGCGTGTCAGAAGAACGTCATCATCCGGCACAACCAACAAGCGTTCTTTTTCTTCACTGCTGAGTATTTGTCTCCGTGGCATAGATGCTTCCTCTGCATATAGTTTATTTTTATTATCACTTTACACTGACCGAAACTGGTCGGTTTCGTACACCTATTGCCAATGCTGTCCGAAAGTCAGTGAATTTATTATCGTACATGCGTTATAATTCGTACTTCCTTTTCGTACAGAAAATATCACTATGTCACGTGTTTTTGCTTACTGCCGGGTCTCAACTCTGGAGCAAACAACAGAGAACCAGCGCAGAGAAATCGAAACTGCCGGTTTTGCTGTCAGACCCCAGCGAATAATTGAGGAACACATCAGTGGGTCAGTCCCGGCCAGCGAAAGACCGGGATTTATCAGACTGCTTGATCGCATGGAAAATGGTGATGTACTGATTGTCACCAAACTTGACCGTCTTGGCCGTAATGCGATGGATATAAGAAAAACCGTCGAACAACTTGCAGTGTCTGACATTCGGGTACATTGCCTGGCGCTGGGGGGCGTGGACCTGACCAGTCCGGCAGGGAAAATGACCATGCAGGTGATTTCAGCCGTGGCTGAGTTTGAGCGAGATTTGCTGCTAGAGCGTACGCACTCTGGTATTGCGCGGGCAAAAGCAGCCGGAAAGCGGTTTGGACGTCCTTCTGTACTGAATGAAGAACAGAAAACTACGGTGATTGCACGGATTAACTCCGGGATCAGTATCAGCGCCATTGCGCGGGAGTTTAATACCACCCGGCAAACTATACTGAGGGTAAAGGCTGGGCAGTAATAACCCTGAGTTCTCAGCTGGACGGTCTGCTATGTGCCAACAGCGGACGTTTGAGAGACATCGGGTATACTCTCCTGTACGCTATCGTTCATAACTTGGATGGCTTTTAGGTATCACTTTATGTTTAGCCCAACAGAATTAATGAAGCATTATGTCATTGATCCGCAGGATAGCTATTTTGTTAATGGAGTACCGCCGATTGAGAATGTTGCGGTCGTTACTTATGATCCCTTATGGCCGAATATATATTCAGCGCTGGCATCTAAAATCATGATTGAATTAGGCTCAAATCTACTTGGAATTGATCATGTGGGGTCTACGGCAGTACCTGGTCTCGCGGCTAAACCCATTATTGACATTGATCTGACGGTTGCCGATGCTGCTGATGAGAAAACTTATGTATCAGCGCTTGAAAACCTTGGATATAGGTTAATTGTTCGTGAACCCCGCTTCCATAGTCATCGTCTATTTCATCATGATAATCCGAGAGTTAACCTACATGTATTCACGCAGGATACCCCGGAAACAGCCCGGCATTTGCTTTTCCGAGATTGGCTTAGACAGTCCGAGAAGGACTGCAAATTGTATGCTAATGCCAAATTTGAAGCAGTTAAAGATTGCAGTTTTGATATTCAAAAATATCACGAGAATAAAAGTAAAGTGGTGCATGATATCTATCAGAGAATTTTTAATCACTTAGGCTTTATTTGATATGGTTTTGGCTATATTGACTTATTTTAAAGCATTAAGTCCGCTCCTCGCTCAATGCTGCCCGTCATGCCCGCTTAAAAAACAGGCTTAGCGTAGGATATTTTCCGTTTTCCAAGCGGACCCCAGAAACGACGATCAGCAGCAGGGGAGGTGGATCACAATTAACCCTGATAAACCATGTGGATACTCCGTGTTGAGCAGGAATCTTCCCTGTCATGCCTCAACCCGCAGGAAACAAGTCCAGGAGCCACTCGTGGCCATTATAATGATGATGCTGGCGCCACATGCATCCGCCAGGGAGAACGTTAACAAAAATGCCAGCGTTAATAATGCGTAGAATCATTAGCGCAAAGTATTTTAATACTCCCATCAATTCAGTCAATATCGACGGTCCGTACAAAAAAGAAAACAGGAGGAACAAAACCAGGCGAAAAAGACACATTGATGATAGATCAATACCTTAATATATTAACCATCATAAAATGGGCCAGTTCAGGTTCATCATGATTTCCAGTTAGCCGCTGCCCCTATGCGTATGCTTTATGATTTTGTACAGATAAAAACAGGAACGCCATAAGTCGTGAAGACATACCCATTATCACCTTGATGGTAAATACGTATCCTAAACCCGCGATCTTTATATAAATAAAAATCGGGCACCAATGTATTCAGCATTCTGGCTTGTGTATCACTCAGTGCAGATGAAGTAGATAACATAACAAACTCCCCACCATGATAGGTATAATCAAACAATAATTGTTGAGACAAACGTCGACTCATTTTTCCTGCTTCACTATATTCGCCCAGTGTTGTAACTTCCCCCGTTCCTCCATCAAAGGTGTATTTTACCTGGACAGAATAATTTCTTCGAGTGTCACTAAAATCTATCCGTCCACCGCAAGAGAAATGATTAGCACGATAATCCAATATGGACTGAACAAGATAGGGAGAAATGGACAATACCGCGAAAAATGTCAGCAGCATATAACGTGTTTTAACGTTCATTTTTCTTCTCGACGATATACAACTTGGTGAGGCAGGAAAGTGTGTTGTTTACACTTTTATCACAGATATGTACCAGAACACGGGTTCCCGCCACGTTCATTTCCATATAAGCTACCTGACCTGATTGGCACTGGATGTTTTTTTCTTGAAAAAATGCTAGGTATTCGACATGTTGCCGAAGGATTACACCACCGCTGGCGTACACTTGGCATTGATTCATCTCTCCGATTAACTGATATCCAGAAAAGAAGGAATGTCTGCTGGCCAAGCTGTTATAGAGCCGATATGTCAGAAACACAAACAGGGCCAGAAGAACCACTATCAGCACCATAGTTAACTTCATCACGTGTTGCCTGGCTGGCGCTGCCGGCTCGAGCATGTCCTCAACGATGCGCTTCTCATAAGAAGGAGAAGGAGTGCCGTTCGTGCTGTCAGCGCTTTCCGTCACGATAGCTTTCGGCTCACTGTCCTCCTCAAGATAAGTTACCGATGCAACAAGACGAATACCCTCTTTGGGCACGGTTTTAATGATACTTTCTTCAATCCCGGCAATTTTTAATGCCTTGCGCAGCAGATGAATATTTTGAAAGTAGGTGTTGGCATTGGCAAACTGCCCCTTGCTTTCCCAAACTTCGTAAACAAACTCTCCTTGACTAATGACGTCTCCTGCCCGCCGCAACAGCAATAGCAGACAGCGACTCACAGGAACATTCAAGGCAATGGCTGTACCTTGCCCCCCTATCGGTTCCAACCGATGCTCCTCGGAATAAAAACAGACCAATCCGTTAATGATAAATTTTGTATGCATTTTCAATACCCTGGCGAAGAAACAGATAGTTCAGCCCGCCTTGCTTTCCCCTTATTTCAGTGTAAGTCAAATCCAGTCAAATACTGAGATTTATCTTAATAATATACTTTAACCATTACAAAACAAAACGTTACTTCGATTTTGTTTGCTTCATTTTTTTGCTACCACCAAACCAGTCCGCGCACAGCGAAGAACCCACTTCAATAAACTTAAATAAAAAAAGTTAATTACGACTTTTCTCAGCCAACCCGTAGTCTTGCTCCTGTCCACCATGACAGACACTGAACACGTTTTCTGAAATAGGCTGCAACAGGGAGTGTTACGTTTACAGTTCGACAACAAATGATGCTGCAATGAGCATGTGTGAATTTGATAAGGATAATTCTGAATACTTTTTCTGTGGCGAATCACCTGTGATTACAGAGTGATAAAGAGGTTAGTAGTACATTTAACTGAATTTTTTGAATTATATGACGCCACGTGCTAGCAAGATGCAAGGAGATGCTTTTTAGTCAAAAGTGCTGCCACCTCATGCATTTTCAGCAAAAAACCATGTTATTAAAATGGATATGCAAAGCTATGCATTAAATGTTGCACCATTTTAACAAAATAGTTTACCGCCTTTGGCTTATTGATCAGGCGATGCATCTCTTTATATCATTATCACTCGATGCAAATGAGTATGACGCATTACCTGTTTCAGATTTATGGATAGCACGAAATATGAACGATGAACTTTTTGGTTTTGTCATTGACAATGACATTCAGTTCGATATCGCAAAAAAAAGATTAATGCGAATCTCGGCGGAGTCCCCCGAGCGCGGAATGATGATAGGTGCGGTATCTTTAAATGATGTCATGGCAAGATTTTTACTTTGCCTTCTAAAAAACAGACTGAATGACAAGCATCAAGTTACACGACAATCCCTATTAAAAGATGTCTGGGAGGACCATGATTTGGTTGCTTCCAGTCAACAGTTATGGAAAACCGTGCGTAACCTGAAAATCAAACTGGTCTCGATTGGTTTACCGCAAGACTTTATTAACACGAGTGGAATATATTATTCGATTGGGAATTACACGGTAACCCCTCTTTTTTATAGAAGAATTCCGTCGTTTTTTTAATAAGGCGACGAATACCCCTTATCCACCCCGCGTGGATATTTATAACGCCATGATAATGGATATTAGAATGGCTTAACGTTAAGTTGAAAGTAACAAGGAATATTGAAATGAAAAAATTGGCTATTGCTGCTGCTATCGTCGCTTCTGTGTCTCTGTCTTCTGCCTTTGCAGACGACGGCAAGATCAACTTTGTTGGCTCCATTACTGATGAAGCCTGCACCGTGGTCAATGGCATGAGCAACCCGCTGACCGTGACCCTGGGCAACGTGTCCAGCAAGGCGTTCACTGGCGCGGGCTCTACCGCAGCACCGACCAAGTTTACCATTGCCCTGACCGACTGCCCGGACACTGTCAACTCCGCCACAGTGAAGTTTGACGGCACGGCCGACAGCAACGTCAACACCATCCTGGCGCTGACCCAGGAAACCGGCGTGGCTACTGGCGTGGGGATCCAGCTGGCGGATGCCAACAACAGCGTGATCCCGCTGTATACCGCCTCTGCGGCGTACCCGCTGGCGACCGGTGACAACAACCTGGACTTCGTGGCGCGTTACTACGCGACGGCGGCCAGCGTGACTGCCGGCCCGGCCAACTCAACCAGCAACTTCACCATCGTGTACAACTAAGGTGGGGTGATCCCTCAGGTGGCTTCATCAACCTGAACCCTTTTCTCCGGGCCGGCCTGTGCTGGCCCGTCTTTTATTCTGGAGCATTGCGTTTTATGACTACCTGGTTCAAATCCCTCCTCCTGCCCGCGTTGCTGTCCGCTTCATTGGCACAGGCGGCCGAGTCCGGCGGCGTCACCGTCGGCGGTACCCGTCTGATTTATGACGGCGGCAAGAAGGAGGCTTCACTGAGCGTCACCAATTCTGACACCAACCCCTATCTCATCCAGTCCTGGGCCGAAACCCAAAGCGGTGGCGCTGAGAAAGCCCCCTTTATCGTGACGCCCCCGCTGTTCCGACTGGAGGGCAACCAGCAGAACCTGCTGCGTATCGTGCGTACCGGCAGCACTCTGCCAGAAGATCGCGAGTCGCTGTACTGGCTCAACATCAAGTCCATTCCCGCCAGCAGCAAGCAGCAAGGCGCCAATACGCTGCAGATCGCGGTCAAGACCCGCATCAAGCTGATTTACCGCCCGGCATCGCTGAAAGGCGTACCGGAAGACGTGGCCGGCAGCCTGACCTGGTCACAGAGCGGTACCCGTCTCACCGTCAGCAACCCAACACCGTTTGTCATGAATTTCAAGCTGGTAAAGGTGGGCGGCCATGAGGTGAAGGATGCCACTTACGTGTTGCCGAAGAGCGAGGCCACCTTCACCGTGCCGGCCGGCGCAGGTGGGACGGTGAGCTGGAAACTGATTTCCGATTACGGTGGCGTCGGTGCCGAGCACACCCCAGGACATTAACCGCAAGCCGGAACCCCCACGCGGGTTCCGGTCATTCCCTTGGCAATGGAGGCTTATGGATGAAAAACAGTAACGACAGCCACATACAGTGGCGGCGAAGCCGGCTGACCTGTCTGATCGCCGCCTCGCTGACGCTGCCGGCAGGGATGATCGCGGATGCACAGGCCCGCGATTACTTCAACCCCGCTTTGCTGGAACTCGGGTCGGCCGGATCCGGCAAGGCCGACCTTTCGGCGTTCGAGGAAAAGGACGGGCAACTGCCCGGTACCTACCGAGTCGACGTCTACCTCAACAACGAGAAGGTGGACACACGTAACGTCGAGTTCCGCCTCGCCCCAGACGCGACGGGGGAGACTCGTTTGTCTCCCTGCCTGCCGGTTGCCGACCTGGCAGCCTGGGGGGTGCTGGTGAACAAGCACCCGGAACTGGGGGCACCTGACAGCCGGTGCGCCACCCTGTCGGCGGTACCGCAGGCCCGGAGCGACTTTCAGTTTGCCCGCCAGCAGTTGCTGCTGAGTTTTCCGCAGTCGTCGGTCAGCAACGCGGCGCGCGGCTGGGTCGACCCGGTCCTGTGGGACGACGGGATTCCGGCGGCCCTGCTCAACTACAGCGTCAGCGGAGCGCACAACACGTCCCGCAGTAGCCAGGGCAGCGATAGCGACAACCAGTATGTCAACCTGCGTCCGGGGCTCAACCTGGGGCCGTGGCGGCTGCGCAACTACACCACCTGGACCCGCTTCAGCAGCGACGGCCCCGGGGGACAGACAACTAGCAAGTGGAACACGATCTACACCTACCTTCAGCGCGACATCAAGGTGCTACGCAGCCAACTGGTACTGGGCGACAGCACCAGTCCGGCGGAGGTCTTTGACAGCATGCCGTTCCGCGGTGCCCAGTTGGCGTCGGATGACGACATGCTGCCCGAGAGCCTGCGGGGTTACGCGCCGACGGTGCGCGGCATTGCCCGCAGCAACGCGCAGGTGACCATCCGGCAGAACGGCTACGTGATTTACCAGACCTATGTCTCGCCGGGCAGCTTTGAAATCACCGACATGTACCCGACCGGCGGTTCCGGGGATCTACAGGTGACCATCCGGGAATCGGATGGCAGCGAACAGCACCTGGTGGTGCCCTACGCGTCACTGCCGGTATTGCAGCGTGAAGGTAGGCTGAAGTACAGCCTGACCTCGGCGGCATACCGTTCCTACGACAGCCGGGTGGACAAGACCCCATTTACCCAAGGCACGGCGATTTACGGCCTGCCCGGCGGGCTCACGGTGTACGGCGGGGGGCAGTTTGCCAGCAGTTACCAGTCGCTGGCCCTCGGGTTGGGCAAGAACCTGGGGGAACTGGGGGCGGTGTCTGTGGACATGACACAAGCCTGGTCCAAGCAGCAGGACAGGGAAAAAGAGAACGGCCGCTCTTTCCGGGCGCGCTACAGCAAGAATATCCTGAGCACCGGCACCAACTTTGCCATTGCGGGCTACCGGTATGCCACCGACGGGTTCTGGAGCCTGCAGGAAGTGATGGACAGTTACCGCGAGAGCAACAGCGCGCCATTGCAGGAGCGCCGGCGCAACCGGGCAGAGATGACCATGACCCAGGATTTGGGTCAGGATCTTGGGAGCCTGGCGCTGACGGCGATATGGGAAGACTACTGGAACACGCAGCAGCGCCTGGAATCGTACGGGGCAAGCTACAGTAACTCGTGGGACGGGATAAGCTACGGACTGGGTTACACCTACAGCCTCAACTCGAGTGCCACGACGCAGAGCGGCGGGCGGGTCTACAGCAAGGACCAGTTGTTCTCGTTCAACATCAGCGTGCCGCTGGACCGGCTGTTCAACCGCAACAGCAAACACCCAGTGTATGCGAACTACATGCTCAACAGCAGCAAGAACGGCAACACCACCAACAGCCTCAGCGTTGGCGGCACGGCCCTGGGGGACAACAACCTGAGCTGGAGCGTGCAGCAGGGGTACGGTTCGCAGGGACAGGGCAACAGCGGCAGCGTGAATGCCGACTGGCGGGCGACCTACGGCGAGGTGACGGGGGGCTACGGGTATGACACGTTCAGCCGTCGCCTCAACTACGGGGTGCAGGGAGGCGTGGTGGCCCATGGCGAGGGGGTCACGTTCGGTCAGCCGCTGGGCGAGACCGTGGCACTGGTGACGGCTCCGGGGGCGAAAGGAGTCTCGGTGGCGGGCCAGTCGGGCGTAAAGACCGACTACCGGGGGTATGCTGTGGTGCCATACGCCAGTCCGTACCGCAAGAACATGATTACGCTGGACACCGAAACGCTGGGTGACGATACGGAGGTGGCGCTGGCGACGCAGACGGTGGTACCGAGCCGCGGGGCGGTAGTGAAGGCAAACTACCGGGCGAGTGTGGGGTACCGGGTGCTGATGGTACTGACCCGGTCGAACGGGCAGACGGTACCGTTCGGGGCGACGGTCTCCAACCTGGAGGAAAAGGATGACCAGGGCTTCATCGTGGGTGACGGAGGTCAGGTGTACCTGACGGGCCTGGGACAGCACGGCCAGCTGCTGGCAAAGTGGGGCAACGGGGCTGGACAGCAGTGCCGAGCCAGTTACCAGCTGAGTAGCAAGGCGGCCCGCTCTGGAATACAAAACCTGCAGGCGCAATGTTTATAACCCACAGGGCGGTGTTGATATTGCCGCCCGGCACAAGTTTTTTGGAGTAAAAGTAATGAAAAAACAGTTGTTAATGTTAATTTTGTTGTTGGGGGGGAGTGTTGGACTGCTTCCAAAGGCTGCCTTTGCGTTCAATTGTACTTCTAATGGGGTATCAATTGTCGGGGCCGGGACTTTTACCATTCCTATTGATGTGACGTTAAATAAAACAACAGACAGTATTATTCTTACAGACTTAAGCAGCTATACGAGTTGTTTTGGCCAAACGGGGTATAGTGATGCATTACGGACCACGGGGGCTTCAATTTCTCCCCTTTTAAGTGGCCTTGGCTTTTCTGGTTTCGCCAATATTTATGGAACTTTGCATAATTTCCCGCTTAACCAGCAATGTGTTTGGCCTGATGCGAGTTGTTCAACAAATTATCCGAACGTTCAATATACTCCTGTAAGAGTGCAAATTGGGATGAAACGAACATCATCGGTGAATATGGGGGGAATAACCATTCCAGCAGGAGCCGAAATCGCAAGGCTCAGTGTACAACAACGTTCCTATTCCACTTGGGGGTGGGATAAAACCTGGATTTTTACTTTAAAAAACCCTCTAGAGATCCCGGCATACACCTGTACCGTGAGTAATCCTAACCAAACGATAAATTTACCTATAGTAAGTAAATCGGATCTACAGAGTAATGGGGCTGGGAAGTATAGTGTTGCTACACCGTTCAATCTCAATTTGAATTGCGATCCACAAACGACAGTGTCAGTAAAGTTTGAGGGGGAAAACATGGCAGGAACCAACGATGTCCTGGCCAACACCTCATCAGGCAATGATTCCGTAGGTGTCCAGATGGTATACAACAGTACCCCGGTGAAATTGGGACAAAATCTGCAGGTTATCGATAATGCGCAAGCGCAGGAGATATTGCCTTTTAATGCGCATTATTATTACAACGGGGGGAATATAAGCGGCGGTCCGGTAACGTCAGTGACAACATTTACCTTTAGCTATAACTGATTTATCGATGTTTTAACTTATAAGGAAAGGGGGGGGTTTTTAATAGCAGCATCCTTTTCTTATTTTATTTAAATTAAATGTAAACTATGTTTTACAATAAGTAAGGTGGGTTGTGAAAATCCATATATTGACTGCCAATATTTATCTTCGATCAGGAATAGCAACACTAGCAGAACAATTAGGTTATGTAATTAACGTTATCAACCCTGAGTCTGGGAACTACTTGGATGAAGTAAATTTTAATGACCTTGTTGTTTTTCATGCTGACAAAAGAGAGCCGTTACTGCTATCCAAGATCCTCAGTTTCAGTGGTAAAACAAAATTGATGTTGATCGGCTCACATAAATTGAGATTGGAAACCCTTTGCAGCATCAATGAGGTTGTCGATGAACGGGCGCCCGTTGGCATGGTTTTGCATATGCTCAAATCATCAATTAAGGCACAGAGATGTTATGAGGATAAATATATATCACTGTCAGATAAGGAACGAATGATATTAATCAGAATACTCAGTGGGGCGACAGCCAATGTTATCGCAAGACAGGTCGGATTGTCGGCTAAAACAGTCTACGCGCACAAAACAAATGCCTTTAGAAAGCTCGGTGCTAAAACCATCCATGATATCTTGCCACTTAAAAATATAATTTTTGAACGCGAGTATCATATGAAATTGGGGGTAAGTAATGTTTACCTAGGTCACCCCCTCACTGAGTATTATGAGAATAGTTTATGATTTTTTAGGAACGTAGCACGCCTGTGGCGTGAGCTCGGCTGCTACGCAGCCGAAGTCCTTTCCACTCTGAACGCCGCATTTTATACTCTGCGTTATGTACATACCGCGACCTGCAAAGCTTCTTTTCCAGCACGATGAGGGCAGGGAACGCTTCTTCGACAAAAACGGTCATCTGCTCAGCGACTGGACCAAACTCTCCGTCGAGCGCATGCTCGCCTGTGGTACCTGCGCCATGGGCGTACGCCGCTACTGCTGCAGTTCTGCAGATTGCACGCATTCGCGCTTTCTCTGCCAGACCTGTAAGTCCAAAGCCTGCAGCAGCTGCGGACTGAAAGGCACCGAGCAGTGGATTGCCGAACAGCAGCACATCCTGCCCGACTGCGACTGGCAACACATTACCTTCACCATGCCACATTTGCTCTGGCCGTTTTTCAACAACAACTGGTCCCTACTCAACGACTTGTTTCGCTGTGCAACCCGCGCAATGCTCAGGCATGCGAGAAAACTCGGCATTGAGGTCGGCATCTTCTGTGCCCTGCACACCTACGGTCGCCAGCTCAATCAGCATCCGCACATCCACGTCTCCGTCACCCGCGGCGGCATTGATGTCAAACACGGCGTTTGGCGCGACCTGTTCTTCAAAAAACAGCAGGTCGAAGCCATCTGGCGTGGCGCCGTCATCCGTCTGTTGCGTGCCAGCTATGATCGCGTTAATCCCAGCGTGCTGCCAAACCTCGGCCATATCCGCGATAAGAAGCAGTGGAAGCGCTACCTGCAGGCGCATTATCAGCGCCACTGGAAAGTCCACTTCGCCAAAAAGACCCACGGTGCCTGGCGCAGCGTAAAATACCTGGGTCGGTACTTGAAGCGCCCGCCGGTGGCCGCCTCCCAACTGCGCCATTACCGCGGTGGCGCCGTGGTTCACCAGTACTATGACCACAACACGCAGCAGCACAAACGCCAGAAGCTGACCCAGGAGGAGATGCTGTGGCGTTACATCAGCCATATCCCGTCCAGACATTTTAAAATGGTGCGGTACTACGGCTTTCTGGCCAACCGCAAGCGCGGCACGCTGCTGCCGAAGGTTTACGAAGCGCTGTCGATGACGCCCCGCCAAAAACCGCAGAAGCCGGGGTTCGCGGTGCTGATGAAAGCCTTCCTGGGTACCGACCCGTACCAGTGCATCCTGTGCAAGGGCCGACTGCGTTTTACGGGCGCCGTGGCGGGCGATCACGCCACCAAAATGCTCTCTGACAGGCTGAATCGGATGGCGAAAAAACGATGGCTCCAGAGTCCTTCTCTGGATAAGTGCGCCTGAAAAATGCTTTTTAGATTAAAAACACATCAAAACCGGTATTTTTATCAATAATATCTTGCTATGCCACGCCACACGGGCATGTGTCACGCTGCTATTTATGGTCAGGAAGTTTTTAAACGCCTTTCCAGATAATGAGATGGCCACTCCCTCCTCCTGGATACTATGCTAAAAACAGGCTTAATTCGGAGAACTACCATGGAAAACATTGCGCTGATTGGTATCGACCTGGGTAAGAACTCTTTCCACATCCATTGTCAGGATGGCAACGGGAGAGCGGTTTATCGCAAAAAATTCACAAGGCAAAAGCTGTTTGAATTTCTGGCGCAATGTCCGGCAACCACCATAGTGATGGAAGCCTGCGGTGGTGCCAACTTTATGGTACGTAAACTGACAGAACTGGGACACACGCCCAAATTGATATCACCGCAATTTGTCCGTCCATTCGTCAAAACAAACAAAAATGACTTTGTTGATGCAGAGGCAATCTGCGAAGCCGCATCACGACCATCAATGCGTTTTGTTAAGCCCAGAACGGAGACTCAGCAGGCAATGCATGCCTTACACCGTGTAAGAGAATCGCTGGTCAGAGACAAAGTTAAAACAACAAATCAGATGCAGGCATTTTTACTGGAATTTGGTGTCAGCGCCCCAAAAGGCCCGACACTGATAAAGCGTTTCGCAGAAATTCTGGAGACAAACGAACTCCCTGCTTACATGGCTGGTTTGCTGCAGAAATTATGTGAGCATTATGGTTATCTTGTTAAACAAATTAAAGAGTTAGAAACTCAGCTGCAGATATCACTGGATGAAGATAGTGCAGGTCAGCGATTACTCTCGATACCTTGCGTCGGCCCTTTGACTGCGAGTCTTCTTTCCACCCAATTGGGTGACGGTAAACAGTATGGCAACAGCCGGGATTTTGCCGCTTCAACGGGGCTGGTACCTCGCCAGTACAGCACGGGAGGTCGAACTACGCTGTTGGGCATCAGTAAACGAGGAAACAAAAAGCTGAGGGCACTGCTGGTACAGTGTGCCAGAGTGTATCTGCGGACGCTGGCACACAGGTCGGGGAAACTTGCCGACTGGGTCAGGGAGTTACAACTGCGGAAGAATAATTTTGTGGTGACCTGTGCACTGGCAAACAAGCTGGCCAGGATCGCATGGGCACTGACGACCCGGCAGCAATCCTTTGCCGCGTAATTATAGGTTGTATTTAGAAGTTTAAACAGTGGCTTATCTGGTTTTGCGAATACTGATCATTGATGATAAAAACGGCTAACCGGCCTGATGAAAAACCTGTGGTTAGGAATGGCAGATAAAATGCCGCCCAGTTTATAAGGTTCACCAGGCGCGGAACTCATCGGGGCGCGGGCTAAAGGTCCATTAAGACGCCGGATAGATTCATGCAAGCCAACAATATCTTCAATATCGGTGTTGCAAAAACGGGAGTGGCCATAGATTCCTAACCATGAACTTATTAATACCCAAACTCGTCCATAGGTTTGATTTATTGATTTATGGTAATATGTATAAGTAGAGTATAATAGACTCAGACAATAATCAATTTAATATCGCCACCTTATGAAAGGTGACATTTACCCCCCCCCTTAATATAAATAATTAAATTTTTAATAATTTCTTATTTTCATGATCCATCGAAAACAAGGGTGATGTATGTAAAATAAAAAATCACACAACACTATCTAACTGATAAGACTGAAGTAATTATTAATCAAAAACGATTAACTGTAAATATTCTAAACGGCGATAGCATAAAGCGTGCTGCGAGGCAGTAACGGACGACACTCTGTCGTAGAATTAATTTTGTTGTTTTCATTTACCCATTTCATTAATGATGACGCTTGTTCACAGACCTAATGGCCAAAGTGAATATGGATATATTCAGCGTATTTCCACAGAGAGCCCTCAAAGTTTTACCGCGTTAGACATGATAAACTGTTACTAACGTTTCCTATTCCGGGCCAATTCGTGTTGAATTCTGTTGATGTTTTGAGGATTGGGCAAACCAAAGAAAAATTCCGAGGGGTATTGATTGTGGAGGTATCCATAAAAAGGTCAGTTTGGATACCGTTCGTTACGCTCAGTAGATAGCAGTCTGTACAAAAAACAGGCTTAACGTAGGATATTTTCCGTTTTCCAAGCGGACCCCAGATTGGCATTGTGAGTCACAATGATGACCTGCCTGTACTGCTTTATCTTACGGAACAGTGGGACGAGATGGTGCATGATAAAGTCGTTATCAAGGTCGTCCTCGGGCTGGTCGAACACAAAAGGTGAACCAAACGGATCAGTAGCGAGCTTGAGGCAGACATAGAACGTACCTCTTTGACCAGCAGAAAGCTTTTCGACGGTCTTACCTTTATAGGTAAACTGCGCCTTGACGCCCAGATAGGCGGAGATCCTGTCCGGACTGAACAGGTGGGCCAGAAGCTCGTGAGGCCCCGCACTGTTAAAATATTCCTGCTTCCACAACAGATTATTCAGAGACATGTCTGTCATTGTCTGTTTGTCGTCCTGAATCTTCAGGATATTTTCATTGCTGATCAGGCGAGTGTAATCTTCAACGGAGTGAACGTTGAAAAGTGCTGCAAGTTTGTCGGTCTGGGTTTCACCCTCCCTTGAGGCGCGAAATTTTCCACCGTTCATGCATCTTAGGGCACCCGCATAAAACGCATCCCGGTCAAACGTCACCTCACCATAAATCCCGATATCCTGCAGGATTTCCACCACAAGAGTCTGCTGATCAGCAGTATAATGCTCCTTAGGTTCAGTAAGGGCATTGAACGCCGCATCCACCGTTTCCTTTTCCTGCCGGATATGTGATAGAACACGATTAATAAGCTCTTTTCTGTTCTCGAGATTTTTCTTACCCAGTTCCAGCCTGCGCTGCGACTCTTCACGCTCAAGTTCAGCACGGTTAATCATCTGCTGATATTCGGTGACTTTATCGAGAAGACCGGATATGTCTTGTTCTATTCCCTGTTGCCGGAACTGATTAATAATATCATGATTTATCGCTCCCTTTACTTCAGATTCTGACTTCGCCAGTATGATCTTATTATTGATAACGCCACGCTGTGGTTCGAAGTTGACATGAGGTATGACGTGTTCTTCAGCTCCCTTCGCATTGATGAAGTCAATTTGGTCGTTTAATTCGCTTTCTTTATCTGATAATTGTTTAAGGAAGTTATTTAACCAGTTTAGATTAGAGTTAATATTCGAAAGGCTTTTACCATTTTCCTGAAATATTCTAATTAGTTCTCGATTTTTCTCGCTGGTCAGTGTATCAATATGTTTCTGTACAGCAGAAATAGTCGAGGTGTGATATTCCTCGCGGTTTATAAACTGACCTTTCTCATTCTTCATATTGAAGAATTCGAACAGGCTGCGGAATTCATTCAGGTTCGATTCCAGCTCGTTTCTGAGCGGTACAGGGAAGGACTGGGGGGGAAGACGGAGCATTTTCTTTATCTCATCGCTGATTTTTTCAGGCTCCTGACACAGATCCTTAATTTCACCCTGAGAAACGTGAAGATAGCTGTAAGAGTTATCAATGCCGTCAAACTCCTTAAACTCCCCATCTGTTTTACTGAGCTGGACAGAAAGCCGTTGCGGCGATACAGGACGTGCGCGTACGTTTTCAGGGCGTGATGGCGTAAACCGCGACTGCAGGCCATCCAGTATCAGGCTCTTACCGGTACCTCGGCCGCCGATAATAGCGACCATGTCCTCATTAAGTGGAATTGAAAGCTTTTTGAAGCGGATTTCCTGACCATCAAAAATCTTCCCCTCGACCTCTATTCTGCTGAAATGCACTTTCGCAGTGCGCTGCCGCGGCCAGTCTTCCTCAAGTTTCAGGCGGGCCTCTGGTTCTAGCAGCGTCTGGCGGAGACCTTCAAAACTTGGCTTTGCTTTTACCCAACTAAATAACGTGCCTGTTTTCTCAAGGCCATGTGCATCTGAACACCTGAAGACCGGTTTTTTATTAGCGCCGGGATAGCGATCTGTCATTAAGAAAAACTTCCTAACAGGTAGAGAGTCCTGAGAGCTGTCGAGAATTATATGCCCCTCACGATCTATCTGTGTTGCCACCTCTTTGGATCGCCCCTCACCGTTTGGCCTGTAGCCACCATAGCCATTTGGACAGACAGCTATAATGGCTTCGCGGAAAAGTTCAAAATGCGAAGAAATATGTTCGCAAAGAGCTTCGAAGTTGACAGTGATTTCGGCAATACTTTTTCCACTTTCTTTCAGACTCAACTCTGAACAATAAACAGGTCTGCCTGCGGCAGATTTCGTTGCTATCGTCAGGTTTGACAATACCTGGTTTATCTTAAAGGTCGGGATTTTTTCAGAGAATAAACAATGGATGTTTATCCAGTCTCCCTGTTTGTTTGGTTGTGCGAGACGGAATTCTACATTTGGCAAAACAGTGATATTCAATCCCTGCCTATCTATTTCCTCTCGTATGGTTTCAATCTCGTTTTCTGCCAGGAAAAAATAATTTGTCAGACCTATAAGCGTTATTCCTGACTCTCCCAGTTTTTTTATAAATGCCGGAATATCTTCCTGACCTTTAAATGTACTTGCCATCCACGTCATGGGACTGTGAATATGCAAATCCCATTTATTCCACTCAGAGCCTTTCATTTTTTTATTCTCCGTATCCTGCTGTTTACCTGCTGTGTGTGCGCTCAATCATAAGCCAGACTTAACAGGCGCACCACAGTAACGTCACGGCTTTGTGGGGCATTACAAAAGACGTTTGGGATTACCCGGTTATCGTAACGAAGCACCTTCTAAAATCGAAAGGTCAAAAAATAGCCATAACGTACAATAATTTTCGATATCCAAACTGCCCCATACTTACGGACCGCCAGCCACTGCAGTCCCAACTGGCCAGTTAGCAGTTGCTGAAGATCAGGCGGTACCACCTTGAATTAGGGTTAACAGGACCGCCCACTGATTGAGCCGCAACTGCGGCTTTTTTCTTCCCTTCGTTTAATTTAGCCCCCTCAAAAAGCTAAACGAAAATCTTTAGCTAAAAAAAAGTTTGAATCACAAATAACCATTGTGTAATCTAGCCTTGATAAGGAAAAAGAGTAATAAAAAACTAAACAAAAGGAGTGTCTTTAATGGCAAAACCAGAAACAGATGCGATCAAGGCGTTAAAAGATGCAACGATGATCGGCTTTGGCAAAGTCGAAGAAGCATTAACCCAGCTAAAAGAGACGCAGTCTAAACACGCGAGGGCAACTTACCAGGGAATGACCTCATCCGGGAAATCTCGTTACGTTGCCGCTCTCGTTGCTGAAGTCGGATCACAAGCCGAGGTTAGTCGCATGCTGAACCTTACCCCAGGCCGAATCAATCAGCTCGTAAAGTCTGAAAAAAACCGTAAAAATGGTAAGTGAGGGGGGGGCAATCCCCCTTTTTTAACTATTGCAGGCAGAGTGAGTTTTCGTTCCACCGAGCTTCAGCCCCAAAACAGTCTTGGCGTGGGATAATTTCCTAATTCCAAGCGGACCACATCATAAACCATCCGGAAATGCCCTGACATCCGTGCGCCAGCGAGCCATTCCATTGCTCCTTATGTTCGCCAGCGGCCAGCTCCAGCGTCCGACGAAATGCTTTCACGCATTTCCGGACTTCTGTCTTCATGCCTTCGCCTTCCCGCCGGTCAAATCTTGACGCGCCAGGGCCAGCAGTTCGCCCTGCAAGGTCCGGTTTTCCTCTCTTGTGGCCTTCAGCTCCGCCTTCGTTTCCAGCAACTGCGCCGCCTGGTGTTCGTCGGTGGCGGTCAGTCGCGCCACTTGCTCGCGTAGCGGCAGCGCTTCGGCCCGAAGCTCACGGACCTCTGCCAGCAGACGGTCCCGCTCGGTGACCACTTCCCGCAGCACCGCCAGCTCGCTCTCCAGCGTCGCCACCTGCGCCAGGGCGGTGTCGCGCTCCAGGTCGGCCTGCTCAATATCGGCGTCGGCCTGCTCGCGGGCCGCCAGCGCCCCGGTTTCCGCCTGTTTAACGGCCGCCTGCCACAGCAGGGTCAACTGACCGGTCAGCAGCTGCGCCAGCTCAGCCGGCAGCGCCGACACCTGGTCGTTCTCCTGCGCCCGCTGCCGGGCGCGGAACGCGCGCATCACCGGGGAAATGGTGGCCAGCGAGCCGCCGCCGAGGTGGTCGCGTACCTGGACGTTGGTCGGGTTCGGGGTGCCGGCTGCGATGAGGGCCGCCGCGGCGTCCTCAATACGACGGACCATGTCGGGGGAAGGCAGTTTGCTCATGGAGTGTCTCCGTGGGGGCGTTATATGCACAGTGTATCCTGTGTCTGAAAAATATACAATACAGCCAATACAGTCAATACAGTACGATACAGTTAATACATACAGTACGCACAATATAGTCAGTGTCTCTCTTTTTCCAGTCAGATCCGAAAAACGGCATAAGCGGATCTGCACTTTTTCTTTTATGAACGGTTGTATCCCTGTATCCCGTAATTTTTCTGTACCTCTGTGCATTACAAGCCATTGTTTAACATTCTCAATCGTTTATGCTTTGAGGGTCTGTCAGCACAGCGACAGATACATCGTCCTGCCGGGCATTCTGCCCGGGGGACAAAACATCAAAACGATGGAGATTAAGCCTATGGCTTATGTAAATCCTTACCAGAAAGGCGGTGATCAATATGAGTTTAAAATCAGGGGTAAACCTAAACGACGAAGTTAATCAGACTGTTGAAACTTCTGTAAATGCAGACATGAATGAACAGGACGTGGCAGCTCTCGATAAAATCGGGAAGTTACAGGACGAACAGCTCCAGCGGTACGGAATGACCGTGCCATCAGGAACTGAAGTGTTCCGGCTTCAGCTCGGTAGTCACGGCGGAAGCAGTGTCTTTTTCAATCGTAATGGCGAGGATTGCCGTTACAGTCTTAATGATGGTGAGAATGGCTCCATGTACGTGGCCCAAACTCCTGACACGGCAATGAAGGAAGTGTTTCAGCATAAAAAAGGGCTCAGGGAATCGGATCTCGATAATTACATGATGGGCACCGTAGCTATTGAGAAAGATATCAGGGTCCTTCAGGTCAGTAAGCTGATTAAAGGCAGTAATTTAAGGTTGAATGATGTGACAACGGCAACACGTGCAGTTACTCATCATCTGGCTGAAAAGGTTCATTCAGCAGGGTTTGACGGAATGGAGTTTCCGTCAAATGTCACCGGTGACCCATGCCTTGTTCTATGGCATGACGATCCAGCCGGAACCGGGCTGGCGACAACCCGGAGCCAGACAAGTCTCAGTCAGTTTGAATATCAGGGTAAGGAAGCGGCGGATATTCTTGTTTATGAACTGGGAATTCCTGTTGAGGAATAACTGATAAAGGGGGGGCAAGCACCCCCTTTCATTAAACTGCGTTCTGTGTGCCGTAATTGCGAGCCAGTCGGCGTAATTCATTCATCACTTTTTCATCCGGATTGCCTTTCAGAACGTCGGCGACGGTAAACGTACGTCCTGCAGGTTTCAGGCCATCCAGGACAGTATTTCTCTGTTCCATAAAGAAAGAATATTTCATTCTGTCACTGAAGCTGCTCAGCATAGGCAGCAGTTCGGCCACACCCCGGAGCACACCTTTATCCGAGGTCTCTTCCTCATCAGTGAACTGAAACACCGGGTAATAAAACTCACCGTCAATATCAAGGGCAAGTAACTGATCGGTATCTTTCCAGGTTTTAACAGTGGGTTTACTCTTGCCCACCATTTCTGCAGCTTTAGCTGAGTTGTAAACCCCGCCGTCATTCTCCAGCGTCTGAAGGAAAAGGGCCTTACTGTGTAAACGTCGCTGCTGACGTTTTTTTTCCGGCGTCAGGCTGTTAACCGCACGATTTTCAAGAAACTTCAGGATGGTATCCATGGTAAAAATCGCGTCGGTCTTCCCCATGCTCTCAGGATCAATCGGTGTTTTCCCTGACCGGACTTCCTCTGCCAGATCCTGAAAAAAATTCTGAAGACGCTTTGCAGCAATGCTGTTGCCCATAAAATTATGCATAGTGGAGGAACGATCATTACCGTTTCGTTTTTGGGTTGGTGTGTTCATAAAACCTCCTTTTCGATTTCATGCCTTACATATTACGATAAATCGTTAAGTTGTGCAAGTTTTGTTCTTGCTCCGCTTTTATAGTTTTTAGTTATTAATCTATGTGCTTTTTTTGTTTTTACTTATCAAATCATTTTCAGATCCGAGTTCTGGTATTACCGGAAGCGGGGCAGGGGCCTGGAGATCAGCGCCTTCCCCGTGTTTAGGCGCAGAGGAGAGCCGCGACAGCTTCCGGATAATGCTGACAGAGGCATAGGCGGATCGGAATAAGTAGACCAAGGGAAAGTAAATAAAAATTAAGTAAATCATACTTATAGTGACGAAATTGGTGTAAGGAAAAGGTTGGTCGGGAGGTTTTCGGAAGTGTGGCGAAACCATTCAAAAGGGTTAATTCAGCCTATTGAACGAGGGGACATGTCGGAAAAACCCATGTCCTTCTATGAGAGGGATTGTTGGGGGCCTTACCTAAACGTAAACCACGGTGGTCGAATGAGCATGTGGCAGCTCACGGGCACAGTTTGGTTATTTATTCGCATATTTTGCCTCCAGCGTGGCAAACCATGGAGCAATGAAGTCGCGATTTTCACCCCAGCCGGGAATGATTTTATTCAGCGAATCGACGTTTATTGCCTCCTGATGGCTTTTCAGCTGAAGCTGTGAAATAGCGGCCGCTTTAAATTCATAGGTTTCTGGCGTCGCTTCACCGCCAATCTTTAGGGCGATCAGGCGCATATTCACTGCGCCGACGGTTCTCTGATTGACGGCAACGCTTAATACCCAGGGGCTGTTCTTTTCTACCATCATCTGCAGATCACGGTTCGATATGTCCACGCTGTAAAGCTTGATCTCGTCACGGCCATTATCCTTCAGCGCTTTGTATGCGCCCTGGCTGAAGGCATCCCAGGAACCCCAGATCGCATCAATTTTTCCTTTCGGATATTTCGCCAGGATCGCGTTCATTTTTTGTGCCGTATCGTTCTGTATGTTAGACGTGACTGCACCCGTTGACTCCAACTGATTAATCCCGGGGTTTTCCTTTAATAATTGTTCATAGATCACCTGACGACGTTCCATGGGCGGATAACCCGCTACCCAGAGCTTGATGATATTCGCCTTTCCATTGAAATCACGGATGAGTTGCCCCATTGAGAGCTGTGCCAGCGAGCCATCGTCCTGAGACGTCATGGTGACCCCTTTCACGGGAACATCAACCGGTGTTTCGAACAGTGACAACTTAATGCCGGCTGCCGCTATTCGTTTTACTATGCGGCTGGCATACGGGGCTTTTCCATACGACATAATGATGCCGTCATATTTCTGGGTGATAGCCTGATTAACGAGGTCCTGGAAATGCGCCACGTCGCATTGGGTGAAATAAGTGCTGACATCAAAACCCAGTTTTTGACCTTCCTCTACCGCACCTTTCACAAACTGCGTGGTGGAGTCATCAGAACAGAGGTTGCGGATAATGGCGACGCGTACCGGGCCCTTGTGATTTGCAATAGCATCCGGAACCGATGCGATTGGTTGGGAAAATGCGAGGTGTGGGCTTAGCAAACAGAACACAAACAATGCAATAATATTCTTTTTCATAGACTCTCTATCTCGGTGTATGTGGCATAGCCAGACTGAATATAGGTCATGACCACGGTATGAATACTGTTTAGAGGTAAGATGGGCATCGATAATGTTATCGGCCAGCTCTGAAATATGCCATTAAAGGTGGCCTTTGGGGCTCTGTTCTGCTATTGGCGTCGGTCAATTATAACAGCATGTGATGTACTAAAAAGCAGATGAGTAACAGGAGGGCCACAACAGACTTAGTAGACGTGATCCATGAAAAAGCCCTGCCTAATAACCAGCAGGGTTTGCGTAGGGAAGAGTAAGAAGCAATTGCCAACTATCGCCTTAGCCCAGACCCAGATTAAGCTGGCAGGGTGAATCCGTGTTCGTGTTCCATAGCGATCAAGGTGCTCACTATACCAGCGCCCATTTCCAGTCCAGCTGGAACTTGATGTGACGGGCAGTATGAGCCGCAAGGGTAACTGTCTGGATAATGCCGTTACGGAGAGGTTCTTCCGCAGCCTGAAAGCAGAGAGAGTTACCTACCGGCGCTATGAAACCCGAAGTCAGGATATTGCAGACGTTATCGATTATATCGAAAGTTTTTATAATCTGAAGCGTCGGCATTACCGGCTGGGAAAAATATCGCCGAATGAATATGAACGCCGACTACAACAATGTGCCTAAATCCGTGCGGTATATGCTTCCCTGTGAGTTTTTAAGGAGGAGATTTTTACCTGCCCCGAGCTGAACCTCGGCAGTGGCTCGCTCCATAACGAACCCTCGCGCGGCACTTGATGCCGCATCCCCATTGGGATTATCCGCCATAAATGCGCCAAGCTGAGAGGTATAGCCGGCAAAATTTCGCTTTGCCACGTCAGAGGAATGTCGGCAAAATATAGCTTCATAAACCCTGACTGTGTGGCCTGATTGGAGTGCTTTTCCCTGTGGCTTCATTGGTGCTGTGATACGAGGATCCGTGGGTGTTGTTAGGGTTTCGCCAGGGCGCTATGGTGGCTCAACCAGTAATACAATTGGTGATTGCGAGAGAATCCCAGCTTGCGTAGGACGTTGCATTTATGGGTACTGACCGTTTTAACGTCTATTCGGAGCTGTCTGGCTATCCGGGCTGGTTGGAGTCCTTGTTCAATGCCAGATAAAACCTGTAACTCTCTGGGGGTCAGTACCGATATGTGGTGCGGGGCTCTATTTGTGGCGCAGTCATTGTATTTTTTGAACACAACATTAATCAACTGCAGCACGATGTTGGTGTTGTCGCAGCGTTTGGTGACGCCGGCTTCGTACAGGCCTCTTAAGGCTGCTCTATCTTGAGGCAGAAGTACGATCTGCTTAGTCTTTCTTGTCCCGGTTCGGGGTGCCGAAATGAAAGAAGGAATATCACTCGAAACAATGATCAGATCGGCCAGATAGGCGGTATTCTGCGTTAAAAAGGTCATCGTTATTTGCCTGCTCAGGCAGGTAGATTGCAATAGGGCAGCCAGGCCCTGGGCAAAATACCGATTAGTGTCTTGAATAAGGATATTGATATTTGCTTTTTTCATTGCCTGTCCACGTTATTTCGTATGGTATCAATCTCGGCCGAGGGGGCAAAGCGTGCATCGGTCGGGAAAAATAATGCAGCTTCTCGGCGATAACGTTCGGCAGCCTCGATGTGTTTCTGGTGACGCAACACTTGGATTAGGCTGGCATAAACATTTTTGTCGATGCGTTGTTGAAGATAGGTTTGCGCCCAGTGGCTGTAGCTTTCCAGCAGGAGTTCATCCCGCGTCTGGTTGTAGGTAATCAGGGCTCCGACTTGTTCATCGAAGGAGATACGTTGCTCAAGCAGTAGGCGTGATAGGTGAGGCAGCGCTTTTAAGGGCGTGGTGTCTTCCATTCCAAATTTTTCCACCTGCGTGAGCGCTTTCTCCCCCCTGAGGGTAAAGCCTGCCAGCACGGAAACACCCAAGGCCAGAGCTACTAGAGTTCCGCTCAGAATTGTGCCTGTGGCACCCGGCGAAATGCGTCGCTTAGCCTCTTTTGTGCTGAGGCGATCCGCTATGGCGAGCAGCAGCAGGAAAATGACAAAATGCAGTGCCGAGAGGTAGAAAGGAAACTCCAGCAAGGTATGGATAGCCATGGGAAGTACAGTGAAGCAGAGTGCTGTCGGCATTCCGGCCATGGGATGACCTGACATCAGTGCAATTCGGTCTTGTTTTATGGCCTGGCGAATGACAGTACCCACTCCTGCAAGAACCAGGGTCACACCGGCAAGCCCCACTAGACCAGCCTCAACGACCCACAGCAGTATTTCGTTATGGGGATGGCGGGCGATTTCGGTCACCAGGGTCGGTGGTGTCTGGTTAATGCGAAAGTGCTGGAAGTCGTACTCGAACCCGCCGTATCCCCATCCTTGCCAGGGTTTGTCGCCAATCATTGCGAGCGTGTCACGTAGCATAGTCCAGCGGGCCAGGTTGCTGTGTGCGTGGTCTGTCAGAGGAAGGATAGAGTGCCCTGAGAGTAGCCAGCCACACCCCAAGAGTACGCCTCCGGTCAGTGCTGCTGCTGCGCCGGTGGTGCGCGGGGAGTTGAGACGACCAAATCGAAAAAGAAGGAGTATCGCAGCTACGCCACCCAACCAGCCTGCCCGGGACTGAATGCATACCAGGAGGGCAGAAAGCCCTGCCAGCAGGACGAACATGCCGCATTGGCGGAGCCGTTCAAGTCTGACGTGTTTTGAGGCCAGTCCAGGCAGCAGCAACATTGCAAGGGCTAAGGTAATGCCGGTGGCAATAAAGCTGGCGAGTACGTTGGGTTGAAAGAATGTACCATAGATCCGGCTGCCATATAGGGGGACCCAAGCGCGATAAGGCATAAGTAGTTGCTGGCCAGCGATAACAGCCTGCACACTCACCAAAAAGAGTATCCCATAGAGAACCGTGAGCAGAGTTCCTCGGTGCCAACGTAGTTGCAGGCACGAAAAAAACCAATAGAGTCCGATTGCAACGCCTGCAACTCTCCAGGCGGCATTCGAAAACCGCACATCTGTAGTGTACAACAGTGGAAGAGTGAGTACTGCTACCCCGATGGTTAAGTATGATAGGGCTGGCGTGATCGAAATAGCACAATTATTTGTGGTACGCCGCAGCCAAAATAAACACAGTCCCAGTGATAGCCATAGAGTAATCAGTGTATTGACATGGAAGGCCAATGTGAATTCCTTGTGTTATTTGTTTATAAAAATTACTAAGTAGTGAATGGTTATCAAGTTTTTAGTTGGTTTTTTTTGTCGAAAATCAGCGTAACGAGCTATCTATGGTAAGATCCGTAACTAATATCTGTTTTCTTTTAATCAAATTTAGGGTAATGCCTCCAATTAGTAGAACATGTATTTCTCAATAAAGGCACCAATGACTTTTTCATGCAGCTCAACAGAGCGTGAGAAGCAGATAGTTTTGCGAGTGAGTCTTTTGATGCGTGTACGCAGTGTCAGGTTGTTACGCTCAATTCGCTGAGTGAATATTTTGCCAGTCAGATGCTTATCCTTCGGCACTTCTCTGGCATAACTACCCCAGTCATCGCTGGTTATCATTCCGATATTAAAAGGGGTGAGTAGACCCAGCAGCTCACGACAGGTTTCATCAGTACGGGGGCCAAATGTATAGGCCAGGACTCCTCCTGTTTTGGTGTTGTACGCATACCAGAGCCAATGCTGCTGGGCTTTACTGCCGACAAAGCTCCATTGCTCATCGAGTTCGCAGATAAGTGCTACGTCAGCATGAGCAACCGGAGAGGATGTTATTCGTCGCGGCGCGAGTTTTTTAAAGTGCGAATGACAGTGTTAATGCCGATTTTCAGCGTCCTTGCGGTATCGCGAACACCGGCACCGTTGAACGCCATTTCGGTGATCTGCTCTTTGACACCCGGCTTACGAGCTTCGTAGGTGTAAGTTAGGAGAAACACGCGGTGGCAGTCACGGCAGCGAAATCTGTCACGGCCTTTAGGGTTCTGCCCATGCCGGTAAATCTGAGCAGACTGACAACGGGGACAATGAACATTAACGCTGGCCATGAGAGAACCTCAAAAACAAGCATTATACAGCAAGTTCAACCAATTGGAGCCATTACCAAATTTAGAAGCAAGTAACGGGTGCGATAAATCCTGATAATAACAGCCTAAGCCAGTTGTCGTGTCGATGGCCAAGTCTCTTACGGTGGTAATGGGCATGGGTGAAATATTTTTCAGATCGGTGAGCAATCTTGGTTGCTGCTTAAGCGTATTTCCACGGAAATTTTTTCGTTTAATCATTGGTTTATACTTCTGATTTCAATAGGGGCAATAGCTTGGCTTGGTTAACTGACTTTCTTGGTTGATTGTATCGCAAATAGTAATATTCTTGGAGTTATAAAGTGATTAATTTCATTAAAAAGGATATTGTGTTTAAATTGCTGTTATCACGATAGTTGACTTTGATTTTTTGATTGTTATGACTTTTTGTTGGACTAATATTCCGTATTTAGTTTCTTGGTAGGAAAAGTCTTTTCATTTTTTTTGTGTTTTGTAATAATTAATGGCAACTTAATGACTAGCACTAGATAGTCATAGTTAATGGTAAGAGACTTCCAAATCAATATTATATGGGTATTTTAAAATTATGAATAAAGCACTTATAGCTGCCGTAATTGCATTCGGTTCGGTATCAATGGCGCATGCGGCGGACGACGCTGACGCTGCTGCTCAGGGTCAAGGTAAAATCACTTTCAAGGGTTCTATTATTGATTCACCGTGTTCTATTGCACCAGGATTTGACGATCAGACAATTGATCTGGGGGAGATATCCAAGGCCGCCTTGGAAAGTGTAAAGGGCCAATCCAAACCAAAAAACTTTAGTATCCAACTTGAGAACTGCTCATTTGGCACTCCGGCGGCTAGGAACAAGGTGCAGGTGACCTTCTCTGGAGCGAAGTCTGTGGCCGCTAACGGTCTGCTGGGTATTACTGGTACTGCTAAGGGCGCCAGTCTGGCCATTACTGATGGTTCTGGTGCATTGATCGAACTGGATACGCCGACCAAAGGACAGACATTGAAGAACGGCAACAACAGTCTGACCTTCGCGGCCTACCTGCAGGCTGATGGTGCCTCTGCAGGCATTACCGAAGGTGACTTTCAAGCTGTAGCTGAATTTACCCTAGAATATAGCTAAGCCCATTATTATACCCTTCTATTTTTTAATATAGGCGTATCTGTGCATGCGGGATTTCTGCATGCATTTTCCGTGAGTTCACTCAGCGGAATAATGGACGGTGCACATTAATAATAACCTGTTAATCGTATTTCTTGCCTGTTAACCCCAGCGGTTTTTCTCTCGCGTGATTGGCGGACCAGAGGTGGGTTAATATTATTGGTAGTATGGTCGACACCGCATGTGCCATTTTGGTAGGTGGTCTTGAATAAAGTATTGATATGGGGAGTGTTCCTACGCCTGATATTATTCGTGATGAGCAGGGGCGCAGTTGCTTTTTCCCATTGAAGAACTTGGTTAATTGTGTGCTGGAACGCCCGAGGGTATTGCCAGAAACTGGTAAGCACTCATCACTTTGTGAGGTCTGCAGATTATTTTTCATTATTATTTCTGAATAATCTGTGCGTTGGACTGGCAACAATTATTTAAAATAGAAAGGCAAAGACATGGGGCTAACATCAACAGGAAAGTTGGTTCGACTCTTGGCTGTGGAGCTGTGCGTCTCACTGGCGCTGGGCACGCAGATGACCCTAGTCTACGCAGCAGATGACATTCAGTTTAATACGGATGTGCTGGACGTCAACGACCGGAAAAATATCGACTTGAGCCAGTTTTCGCGTGGTGGCTTCATCATTCCGGGCACCTACAGCATGGTAGTGCACGTCAACAAGAATGACTTGCCGGAGCAGCAAATCCCTTTTTATGCGCCGAAGGAGGACCCGAAAGGCAGCCGTGCCTGTATCAGCAAGACTCTGGCTAATGAACTGGGATTCAAGGACGGCACCCTCAAGGAGTTGACCTGGTGGCACGGTGGCGAGTGTCTGGATGAGACTAACGTGCAGGGGATGGAAGTGCGGGGTGACCTAGCGACCAACGGCCTGTACCTGAACATCCCGCAAGCCTTCCTGGAGTACAGCGACGAGAATTGGGATCCTCCGTCACGCTGGGACGACGGCATTTCGGGTCTGCTATTAGACTACAACGTAAATGCCCGCAGCCAGCGTCAACAGCAAAACGGCCGTAGTACACAGACTTTGAGTGCCAATGGTACGACCGGGGGCAATCTGGGGGCCTGGCGCCTGCGGGCGGACTGGCAAGCTAATCTTGACCACCAGACAAGCAGACAGTCATCCGGCCAGCAATTGGACTGGAGCCGGTTTTACGCCTTCAGAGGGGTGTCGTCCCTGCGTTCGAAGTTAACACTGGGTGAGAGCGAACTGGATACCAACATATTCGACAGCTTTCGCTTTACCGGGGCAAGTCTGATATCGAACGACAACATGCTGCCCCCTAATCTTCGCGGGTACGCGCCGGAAATAGTGGGGGTGGCAAAGACCAACGCCAGGGTCATTATCAGCCAGCAGGGGCGGTTGTTGTACGAGACTACCGTGGCCTCGGGGCCGTTTCGCATTCAGGATATCAACGATGCAGTCAGCGGCGAGCTTAACGTGCGCGTCGAGGAGCAGGACGGCAGTGTGCAGGAGTTTGTGGTGAACACCTCAAATATCCCTTACCTAACGCGGCCTGGCGCGCTGCGCTTCAAGCTGGCGGCGGGTAAACCCTCGGACTGGCAGCATCGTTCGCGTGGCCCGGTGTTTGGCACCGGCGAGTTCTCATGGGGGGTAAGCAATGGCTGGTCGTTGTACGGGGGGGCACTGGCGGGCGGTGATTATAACGCCCTGTCGCTGGGTATCGGGCGTGACCTGCTGTTGCTGGGTGCGCTGTCGTTTGACGCCACGCAGTCGCGGGCGCGGTTGCCGCAGGAAGAGATCACGCTCAGTGGTAACTCCTATCGACTGAGTTACTCGAAAAACTTTGACGAGTACGACAGCCAGGTTACTTTCGCCGGCTACCGTTTCTCGGAACAGGACTTCATGAGCATGAACGCGTATCTGGAAGCGCGTTATTACGGCACCCGAACCGGCAATGCAAGAGAGATGTATACCATTATTTTCAGCAAGCACTTTCGCGACTGGGGGCTCAGCAGCTTCGTCAATTACAGTCATCAAACCTATTGGGACAGGCCGGCCAATGACCGTTACAACCTGACTATGTCGCGCTATTTCGACGTGGGGCGGTTTCGCAACGTGAGCCTGTCTCTGTCGGCGTACCGCAATGAATATAACGGCATCAAAGACGACGGGGCTTACCTGTCACTGTCGATGCCGTGGGGTACCAATTCGACGGTGAGTTACAACACCACGGTGAACCGCAATGACAACACTCACCAGGTGGGGTATTCCGGCCGGATTGATGAGCACAACAACTACCAGCTGAGCACAGGGACTTCACGCCGCGGAGTTAATGTGAGCGGGTATTACAACCACGAAGGGGATGCAGCACGCATGAGTGCCAACGCCAGCTACCAGGAAGGTAGCTACAGCGCCGCCGGGATATCAATGCAGGGCGGAGTGACGGTGACCCCTGAAGGGGGGGCTGTGCACCGCGTCGGGATTGCGGGCGGCACCAGGATGCTGATTGATACCCAGGGGGTTGCGGATGTGCCGGTGCGCGGTTATGGCCGGAGCAGCCGGACCAATGCTTGGGGCAAGGCGGTTATCGGTGATGTGAGCAGCTACTACCGCAACAAGGCGATTATCGACCTCAATCAACTGGGCGACAACGCTGAAGCTACAAAATCAGTGGTTCAGGCCACCCTGACCGACGGGGCTATTGGCTACCGGAATTTTGATGTTATCACGGGCGCCAAGGCGATGGCGTTCATCAAGCTGGCCGACGGCAGCGAGCCACCGTTTGGTGCGACGGTGTTGAATATGCGTAAACAGGAGACCGGCCTGGTCAACGACGGCGGCAGCGTCTATCTCAGCGGTATTAACGCCGGTGACCGCATGACGGTGCACTGGAGCGGCGTGGCGCAGTGCGAGGTGTGGATGCCGACCCCGCTGCCAGCGGACATGCTGATGAATACGTTGCTGCTGCCGTGCCATCCGGTGAGAGCCGGAACCCCTGAGCCTGACGGAGATAAACCGAAGGCGTAACGACACACCGTGTGCCGCTGAGTGACGAGAGAGGCATACGGTTTTACCTAACCTATTTCACAGGCTCTGAGGCCGGGAAAGAGACAATGCGAAACGATTTATTGAACACAACCCTTTCTTTACACCGTAATACCGGTACGACCGCGCTGCTGACCCTCGCCCTGCTGGGCAGCATGGTGACCCAGCAGGCGCAGGCCGCCATTGCGCTGGACCGGACCCGCGTGATTTTTGATGGCAGCCAGAACTCGGTGAGCTTGAACATCAGCAACCAGAACAAGCAACTGCCGTACCTGGCGCAGGGTTGGATTGAGGACGAGCAGGGCAATAAAATCCAGAACCCGCTGACGGTGCTGCCCCCGGTGCAGCGTATTGAGCCAGGCAATCCGAGCCAGGTGAAAATCCAGGCGCTACCGTCAGTGAAGCTGCTCAAGCAGGACCGCGAGACGCTGTACTACTTCAGCTTGCGGGAAATCCCGCCGAAGAGCACCAAGCCGAACACGCTGCAAATCGCATTACAGACGAGGCTGAAGCTGTTCTACCGCCCGGCGTCTATTACGATGGACAAGAGCGCTGCGCCACCGCAGGAGCAGATGACGCTAACGAAGCAGGGTGAAAAATACGTGGTCAACAATCCGACGCCTTACTACGTCACGATCGTAGACGCGGGCAGCAAGAAGGATCGCATGGGCGTGAAAGGTTTTGAGCCAATGATGGTGCCGCCGAAAAATAGTCTGCCGCTGACGGTGAGCGCTGCCAGCGTGGGGGGCAGTCCGGTACTGACATATATCAACGACTACGGCGGCCGACCGACGTTGAGCTTTAGCTGCAGCGGCAGTACCTGCACGGTAGTGCCGGATAAGAAGGCGTAGCGGCCCAACCAGAACAGCTAGGCAAGGGAGATAAAGCATGGGAATGATGAACGTGACAGGGGACTCGCCACAGCGCGGATGTTACCTGGATGAGTTGAAATGTGGTGGCGCTCTGGGCGGGCAGTTGCCGGGCCGGGGTGGATTATCATCTGAGTTATGACTAGGGCGGGGCCATGAACGGAACAATGCGCTACCGGAAGGCGGCCTTTCTACTGTGCGGGTTGTTGGTCGCCATGCCGCAAATAGCAATAGCGGAGGGGAGCAACAGCGCCACGCTCACCGTGAAGGTGACCGTGTTTGAATCGCCCTGCGTTATCAACGACAACCAGCCCATCAAGGTGGAGTTCTACGACGTGATGACGACTCGGGTTGACGGCCGCAACTACCGCACTCGGGTAGAGTACTCGCTGGAATGCCCCAGCTATACGCCCAACCCGATGAAACTGCAGGTCGTGGGGTTCGGCGCTTCCTTTGATGGGGCCGTTCTCAGGACTCAACAACAAGATGGGCTAGGTATTGAATTTCAGCAGGGCACTACGAAACTGCCCATCAACACCTGGCTAAACTTCACCTATCCGAATAAGCCCGAACTGTGGGCGGTGCCGGTTAAGCAGCGCGGGGTGCCCCTGACTGGGGGAGAGTTCACAGCCAGCGCCACGATGAAAGTGGAATATCAGTAACGGGAGCGGAGCATGAGCAGAACAATGAACGTCCTTTTGCTGGCCTGCAGTTTAGTGGGGGTTACCACCATAGCCCACGCTAAGAATGTCGAGGCGGACATGACATTCCACGGCACGCTGATAACCCCGCCGCCGTGCACCATTGAAAACAACAAAGAAATAGGCGTGAACTTCGGCAATAGGGTGGGAATCAACAAGGTGGACGGGGTGTTCTACCGTAAAAAGATGGCCTATATGATAATTTGCGAGGACGCCGGGCGCGGTAACTGGGCAATGAAGTTAAATCTGATTGGCATTGCAGCAGAGTTCGACAAAGAGGCACTGGAGACGAACAAGACTAATTTGGGTATTCGGATCTACCAGAATGATAAGCCGTTTACGCCCAACAGCATATTGGAGATAGACCCGGCCCATCCACCGCTTCTAGAAGCGGTCCCGGTGAAGAATGCGGGTGCAACGTTGACAACGGGGCCTTTTGAGGCCTGGGCGACACTGCGTGCCGACTACCAATAAGGAGCCGAGATGAAGCGCAAGACAGGCCGCTGTGTTGACCTGGCGATGAAGATGGGAGTGGTGGTCCCCCTGTTTGCCGCGCTGGCGGCGGGTCCCTCGCATGCTGCCGGGGAAAAGAATGTCCACCTCTATGGATCTTTGGTGGCAGAACCATGTGTTATTCCGCCGGGCGAAGAGGAGATCGTGCTCGATTTTGGCACCATTATCGACAAAACCCTGTATCGACACACCCGCACGGCAGGGAAGACGTTCAGTATCCACCTGACAGAGTGTGACCTCAGCCTAGGCAATACGGTGAAAGTCTCCTTCATAGGCATGGAAAGCACGGCTCTACCGGGACTCCTGGCTATCGATGGTCTCAGTCAGGCCACAGGGATAGCTATAGGGCTGGAAACCCCGAATGAAAAACTGCTGCCAATAAATGCTGAAAGTGAAAAATATCGCCTGCGAGAAGGTAGTAACGTGATCACGTTGAAGGCGTATGTGCAAGGGGAACCTGACGCTATAACTAACCAGAGTATTGAGCGCGGGCCATTCAGTGCGGCGGCAACGTTCAGTCTGGAGTATGAGTAACCTGCTGTGCTGACCATCGACTGCCCCAAGGCTTTGACTGACTGGGGGAGAGTATGCCCCGAAGGGCCCCGGATAGCGCCGAGGGCCAAAGAAAACCATCTGACACGTGTCGCGCGGCTTTAAGAGCAGCAGGTGCATCGGGGACTGTCGAGGACAGAGGCTGATGCACAGTTGAGTGAATACGTGACTCGGTGGATGACATGGGCAAACAGCCTTTTGAAATCGGGTGAGCCCCTCGTTTGCGACAAAGGGCTTGCTTACCCACCAATACCCAACCGCATAAAGGATTTTCTGTGCTAAAACACCTGCTATTCCTACTGTCTTCCCTGGTCTCCGCCCCCCTTGCTGCAGGCATGTGGCCGGCCGTCGATATCCTCTCTATCGCCTCGTGCAAGAATGGAATATATGGAAAGTGCGCGCACACTGTCTACTATCGCGCAGGGTCCTCACACACTGTTTACGCCCCCGAACGAACCGACGACGGCCTCTTCCAGAAAGACGAAGTTATCCCATATGGCATTCATTGCCCGCCGAATAGTGGTACCTCCTTCGCGGGATGCGAATGGCAAAATCCCGGTAGCCATAGCCCAATGCCTACATCCAAGTGCCAGACGATGTCCAAGACCGGGGCTGAAGCCTGGACTTTAACCAATGATTCCACCTGCCAAGTGGAAAGTGCACAATTCGGGTTTCATACAGGCGCCATGCCTGGGGCTGAATGTATCGTATTTGGTAAGGGACCCAGCAAGGACAGCACCAGTATCATCTCAACCCCGTGGGGCGATCTCTCCGCCGATATGGTCGCAAACGCTGGTTCAATGTACTGTGTTAAGCCCATCCCGCCATCCGAGACATGCTTTATCGAGCTTCCTGAGGGGGACGTTCTCGACCACGGTCCACTGTCGTCGTCGGACGCCTCAGAGGTTAAACTGCGGTTGAACATCAACTGCGGTAAGAACCCTGAACTCGCATTTGTATTGGGCGGGGATAACCTGATCTTGGGGCCTGGGATTATTACCAAACTGACGAAAGTCAAAGTATCGGCGACACAATTTCAGATAATTTCGAACCTACGTACTACTGATGCGCAACCGGGTGATTATCAGGCTTCTTCCATCGTTGTGGTAACGCCGCGCTGACTAATCGTGCGTAACCGAGTCATACACGTTGAGGTCGCATCGTTGTTAACAGTTCCGAGGCTTGGGCTCAATAGCAATACAATTGACATCCTCCGAGCCCTAAAAGAACGGCACTCTCGCATTAGCGTAGACGAGTCAATAAAAGTCGCGCTGCCGTTTTTTAGCCAACCGACAGTTACATTGTTTCGCCGGGGACAATGCGCCGCCAGCGGGATGGTAAAGCTGCACTTTAAGTAACATATGCACTAACCAATAGGGGCATGGGATTTGTACGGAAAGATATCATTTCACATATGAAAATAGTGTATTACTTTAGACTCGATGTCAGGTTCAATAAAATTTCGGTTCAATTCATCTGCCGGTGGTGATGGTGATTCATTAAGGCAAACGCCAAATTTTGCTATGGTTAATATAATATCATTCGGGAATCCTGATTGACTCAGTTTGTTCCTCGCTCGAAGGATTAGTTGAGTATATTTTGATTCGTTTTTAATTGTGTTACCGCCACCCCAAATAACCTCAATGATCTGTTCTTTTTTACCTTGATCACACAGTAAACAATGGAGTAGTTTGGCTTGATTCTTGCTTAATATTGCCGGCTTGTGGCATTTTTGATAATAAAATACATTATCAACTAACTTGAACAGATTGTGCTTTGAGTGTTTGTTGTTTTTTGACTTATACATTTAAATGCCTGGTAAATATGAAGAAAATTATGTAAATGCAAGTTACTTGCATTGATGTGCTTATTGATTTTATCAATGAAAAATACAATATATTAAATGGGTTTTTACGATAGGATTTACCAGTAAATATGGTTAGTATCATTTTCCCATTCAATTTTCGAGAATGTTTCTGAATTAATTACTATTCCCAGGCACCTAAATATGGCCATCGAATTATTAAGGCCTGGCTTTTCATTGCTGACTGTTTTTGAGCGCTGATTGTTTTAATGCTTTTTCGGTGAATGCCTGCTATCGTTGTGACGGATAGCCCTTTCAAATAAAGTCTAATAACCTTATTTTCGCAAGGAGCTAAAGTGTTAAATAGCGCTACAATTTTATGGTCAGAGATAGATTCAGATATAATTTTTTCCTTCTGGGATAACTTTGTTCGTCTTTCGTAAATTTCTTCAATAAAGGGGGTAATTTCATCTGGCTTTAAAATTTCTTTAGAGATCATTAAAGTCATGGGAAATCCTCATTAATAAAATGATGGTGGGGATGAAGCTGATAAATAAATTATTTGATCAACGCCATTCCCTTTGGATTATTCTATCGTTCAAAGTTGAGATAAATCTTAATTGTAAAGTGGACCGCTTGCAACGGCATGAAGGAGGATAAACAGATAACTAACACGCAATAAAAAATAACTATAAATATCAATGCAATAGACTTTGTTAGAGTCGGTTAAATCCAAAGTGTTACTTCTGTTACATTGGGATCGATGGGCATTATTGTAAATGCCGACCCTATGCTATAATTGAGTCATTGGATTATTTTTTCTTCATCAGGGTTAATGCGAGACTCTTCATCTTGAAAGCAAGATACTCTTCTATAACAGGCCAGCTCATCCGCGGCCAACATGAAATAACTCTGACTAAGCAGACTAAAATCTGCCTTGAGTTCTTTATCAAAAATGTGGGTAAAGTTGTCACCAAAGATGAAATTTTTAAGGAGTGCTGGGGAAACAGGGGGGTCATCGTTTCGGACAGTACATTAAGACAGTTGCTCTTCAGATTGAGGAAGGCTTTCAGCGATATCGGTTTAGAACAAGAGGTCCTTGTTAACCATAGCAGAAATAATTATTACCTGGTGACGGGTGTGATAGAATTAATTTCTGACGTAGATGTTAATCCAGACAGCCCCACCGCGCAGACTGAACTACGCACATTGTCTGATGATGACACTGACCTTTCTTCAAAAGCTAATAGCCCTATCAGGCTCAGACCGGTATCCTTTAAAAAAGTATGCACAGTAATGATGGTCTGCGCTATTCTTTTTGTATGTGGCATAGTACTGCGCAGCACGGTTTTCATACAAGCGATAACCTATTTTCATTATGCTACAGTGCATGGACGCCATTACTATTTTACTGACGGATTTTCCATGGATAAATCTCAGGCCATCTGGCGTGCTGGTTATTGGCTTGACTATCAGATGGTCACCGTTAATGCGAGTAATTTTGTATACATCAATGCCAATAGAAAAAATATCATGAGTATAATGTTCTGTCATGATAAAATAGAAGACATTAAAAGCGAGTGCCAAAGCCTTATCATTGTAGGGGGAAAGGAAAAATGATAAAAATAATACCTTTATCGTTTGGTGCTTTGGCAATGGGGTGGTTTACCTATCCCTATTTTATTATTAATACGTCAGGGGGATGTATTTCAAATACGACATTTATATATGATGAAGCAGATAAAACGGTGATCAACAAGTCGAGGTGGGAAATCCTGCGGGGCGGTGAGCAATCATATTATTCTTCGTTAATGAGCGTCATATATTTTGAAGGAAAGAAAAAGGATATCACCATTGAAAGGACGGTCAATGCAAACCTGAATTTTCACATTGATTCATTTACGGTGAGGACGATGAGTGCATTCAGAATTGCGGGGCCGCAGATGTCCAATCCTGAACTGGGGAAATATATCGATCCCCTGGCGAAAGAGGGGTTTAATGCCAGAGTGTATGTCTATTCTATCGGAGAGAGAGTGATGCTTGGATTCCACAATCTTCCTATAGCCGTTTGTCATAAATAAGGTCAAAGAGAGTGAGCATACGACATACGCAGCAATATCCTGACGGTAGAGCATTTCCGCCGTAGTATGGCCACGAACGTGCGCTATATTTAACATTGCCTGATTTCTCTCGAACGCCAAGGAAGCCTGGTTAGGATGAGCGATCATAGGCCATCGTCCCACCCTCTCCCTATAGCCTGAATGGGTAGAAATAGTAAGCCATCCAGACTGGCAGTACCGTACTTCAGTCTCCGGGTAGTGCAAGTCGTTCTTGCAAGATATATCCTGACCATTTTTGGAAATGGTGAAATCACTGCTTCAACAGGTAGCTCACCACCTCGGCGAACCCGGTGACATAGCCCTCCGGTGTGTTGGCATTAATACCAGAATTATTTATTTTATAGCGGCCATTAATGTAATACGAGGGCGTGCCACTCACCGAAAATTGTCTCACCGAGGCTTCCTGTTTCGCGATTAACGCCTTCACTACCAGGCTATTTTGAGCGCTTTCATATTCCGCGGGTGTTACGCCTGCATGGGAGAAAATCTCTTTAATATCTGTGACGCTTTCCAGATTTCTTGCTTTTTGCACTGACTCAAATAATGGCGTTTCCACAGCATCGCTCTTTCCCATGATCATCGCGATAGCCCAGGCTTCGGTCAGCTCATTCCCCAGTTTTCCCATCGCACTGACGTGATATTTGATGAGCTTTGCACCAGCGGGCAAGACATCATTAATCCCCTTGCTGACCGGATACTGCTGCGTAAACTGATAGCAGGGTCCGCAATAGAATGAAAAGAACTCGATAACTTTGGGAGCTTCGCTAACTGGTTGTTGTAGAACTGAATATTGCTGGCCCTCTTTGATCGTCGAGTGAGCATCGAACGATACTATGGCGAATAACGCGAGTGCCCCCATACTGCTTTTAAACATCCTGTTCCCTTAACTGAATATGAATATTGCGTAAACTATTTTTATAGCGTTAGGACGACGTGTAGACCACGCACTGCCAATAAATTTTCATTAAGAGTGTAACACGTATGATAAAAGTTAATTATTCATTAAACAGAGCTTACTAACCACTTAAAGTGGTTAGTAAGCTTCCTTTGTAGTAGCGATTATGTGCTAAAGGCTACTTTCGGCTGAATGATGAATTTTACCTGATGGAGGCAAAGTGGCGTCAGAACAGGACGCCGGCTGCAGATCTTCACATCTTTGAAGGAAAACTCAGTACCATGGCAACCTGGACACGAGGCGTGTTCATCAGTTGGATGGGATTTACTACGGAAGGCCTGTTCGGTAAAGGGAAGCCGGGTATTTGTGTCAGCGGTTACGGTCTTTATCATTCACTCAGTCACGGGATCGCACTGCCCGAACTTCTTGAGGCAGAACGTCGGCATGCAGCCGAAACGGGGGAGGCTTATGCGGAATTTGACAGGTTTTACACCCTTAAAAACAAAATACCCGGCACGCTGAAATACCCTACCGGGCGTTATAAGTGGTGATCCCTGAAACCATCCACTTACTTCACCCAGTCCTCCAGCTTCAGGTCCGGTATCCGCGCAAATTCCCACGTATTATTCGTCACCAGTATGGCGTCTACCGCAATGGCATGCCCGGCAACCGCCGTGTCGTTGGAACCGATGGGTGTCCCGGCTGCAAACAGCGCCGCCTTAATTATGGCCTTTCACTTTTCCACTGGGGATCCGCTTTCTGTGAAAGGCGGATCTTTTGCGGTCGATATCCTTTTGAGTTTTAATGGCGTGATATTGCCAGCCCACACAGAGGGAAGAGGAATGAGCCAGCAACTGTGCAAACGCTCTGAGATTGAGAAAAAGGTCGCGGCCGGAGAAGCTGTTAAGGAACAGCCGCGTCAGGTAATCAGGGACAGGATCAACGGGCAAATCATTTCCAACGAGAGGGTGCCTGAAGCGCTCCCAACCTATCTGATAGCGATGCAGTCGAATACCCTCATCTACAATGATGTTGATGTAGAAGCCTTTAACCGGGAAGTTCGCCAGCAGGTAGCGAGGATACTGGACGCTATCGGGGATGAGCGATTTGAAAAAGCCGGCATAGCCTATCAGCAGTTTATCGACCAGTATGATGCGTGTTTCGAAATGCCTTCCATGAGTGTACTTAGTGAGGTGAAACGACGTGGAATTGATCTCTATGCGGTTCTCGAGCATCAGGGAAGCCGCCTTGCAGTCGAGCTGGGTATAAGAAATGAGCCTGGAAAGGAGACGGTACGCCGCTTTAACGCCGTCACCGAGGCCCATATCCATCTGTTTTTCTATATGCTCACGCTGAATCTGGCGCTCCATAACAAAATTGACAATGTCCAGAGGCAACTGCGTATGAAGCTTGGTCTCCTGGATGATCGACTCAGAACGTTGCTTAACGAGTATATCTATGCCAATGAGAATGGCTATATACAGGATGGCAAACCGGCAAGCGAGACTCTCTATGGCTGGATCTTACTGGAGCAAAATGACCTGGGTGCTGCCTGGTCGATTTATAGCGCCGAGTCTGGCCCGAAAAAGCACGCTCACTTTGCTGACCTGCATGCCGCAGTAATGTCGGTCTACAAAACATCAAGTTATAAGACCGTTGATGACATCCAGTATTCTGCATTCAGTCTTGGTGGGCTGTCCGATTCCCGGGCACAGATCGCCTTACGGTTATGTTATTACCTGCAGCAGACGGCGCAAATTCGCGCGTATCTTGATGAGCTTACACAGGGTAGTGAGAACAATGAGACGGAAGACGCCACCGTGGATGTCCGGTCGCTCCTGCTTCCCTCCGCATCCCAGAACGCAACGCAATGAAAGCAGAAAACGCCCGTCAGATTTACGAACGGATTGAGCTGGGGACATTTAATCCGGAAACACTGTGCTCGGGCGAGAGCTGGGTTGCGCCTTCAGTCAGTGAAGTCAACGTGCTCCGGGCGCTGATCCCCCTGACAGACATCCAGCTGGCCAACCGGCTGGATGTGGACGAACGTACCATCCGTAAGTGGAAATCCGGCCAGACACAGATGATGTTCACCACCTGGTGCTGCCTGTGCTGGCTGGCCGGGCTGGGGATGCTGATAGAAGAACCGGTTTAACCGGTCCTTACTCGTTTCCAGATTCGTTTGATAATGAATCGTCTCTGGTATCGCCATTGTGAGCGGTAGATATGAGGTAGACGGTCATAGTTCTTCCAGAATAATGTCCAGCCCTGATACCCCTTGACCACTAACAGGATGAAGCAGCCGGTTTTGAAGATGCCATATGCGATGGCGGTGAGGATGAGAAATACAGTCATACGATGTTCCTTATGTAAAACTGTATTTAGGAAATGCAATGCGGCCTTTAAGGCCGGTCGTTAAAAAAACGGCAAAAAAATTTCTCGCACCTCTTTTTTGTCATTTATGGCTCAGTTGCTACTGTTATTTGCTTTTTTAGCAATAATCCATAAATCACAACAATCCACCATTTTTCATGACTATCTGGCAATAATCCTCCTCTTCATCTCCGGAGATCCGAAAACCCCCAAAGCAGGATCTGTTGACGTTCTGTGTAGGTGGAATACTATTGGATATGAACTTATTCGTTAATAATTAGTGGAATACATCGTATGAGTCCGAAAAATGAGCAGTCACAGTTAAAGCGCTGGTATAAAGAAATCAATTGGGGCGTACACAGGAGGTTGGCAGAGGAGATTTTTCATAAGAAGGCTCTGCGGGCTGAACAGGATGGTTTTTTTGAAAAACTGTACGTTTCAGTAAATTATAATAATCGTCAGATACAGCTTGCTGCGGGAAACCATCCAGCAGGACCTCTGGAGCAAGTTCTTGATCAAAAAGGAAACAGGACGGGCCAGTTTTTTCCAACAGAGGGGGGCGCTGCCTTAGTTATTTCTCAGGGAGGTGACGGAAGTGTGAGCATTTTTCTTTATCCTTTCGCCTCAGAGAGGATGAAGATGAAGGTACCTTATATCACATGGGCTGTCTTTTCCGACCCAACAAAACTTACATCGTATGTATTGCATGACGTGACCCGCGATTTTTTTATCTATATGAATGTATCTAGTGTCCAATTATCTGAGACCTTCTATGAACGGTTTAGAATTAATTACCTTGAACTGAAGGGGCTTAGGTACTCCGATAATGGAGGGGTCTTACCGTTTATAGTCAGGAATTGGTTCAAGGAAACGATTATTCTTGCCGGGGCTGCAGCTGCCGTCCTCGCACTTTTTAAGTGATTGTTATATATCTGTGTAGTACACAGGTTTTGGTTTATTAACAAGGGGTAAATATGTCTTTTGATGGTTTATCTAAACCAACCAAGAACATGATGTGGGCGGATTATATATTCATAAGTATCACGTGGATTTAAAATAAAATGGCCTATTTGATTATTCTTAATAAGAATCTAATTACTGACATGCTTAAGGTTCCGCACTATCAGGTCAGATAAAATATCATCTATATTGATTTTAGGAGGGTAAATGACATACACAAAAAATCAGCACATGCTTTCACAGTGGTTCCTTAGGAACTTTCGCAGTGATGACACGGCGCTGAGTCCGAAGGATAAACAACGTGTCTGGTGTCATGTCGTGGTGCCCAACGCTGATGGCGAAAATGACATCAAGGATATCCCGCTACCGATCTCCAGCGTGGCTGTCTGTAAGGATTGTTTTCGCCTCACTGACGGTGATACTGGCGAGGTTTTTGACATCGAACATGAGCTCAGTGACTATGAACAGGATATGGCTTTACTTGTCCGCGATTTGGTTCAGCACCATAACTTTTCGCGGTTGGCTAACTGTAACAGTCATGATTTTCCAGTGGAGAAGCTGGCGAGTTTTAGCACATTTCAGATGATACTCAACCTGAACAACCCACAGAGCAGGTTTCCGGGTAAGAATGATCTTTTTCAGTCATTCATTAAACCAATTAAAGATAATTTGCAGCATATAATTCACGAAACGCTTTCCTTACCTGAGGTTATGCCGGAGCTGGCTTCTTTAAGCATTTATCAGAAGCTGATGCGCATCGCTAGCTCCTCTTCCGGAGACGAAGAGAAGGCAAAAGCCATGTTTATTTTATTTTCCCTTCTCGCCCTGCAGGGGAAGGTTACGATGGTTGATTCTGTGGCGAAATTACGCGGGGATATATTCTACGGTATATATCGTGTCGATATCTTCCATACCGGACACGCTTTTGACAACACAGAGCCACGTCCGGTGTTTACGGTATCACCCAACGTTTTTTGTCAAATTATCGAAGAGCGCGTTATATATCTTCCCCTTGCCCATAATCTTGCCCTGATGTTTTACCAATATCCGAAAGAAGTATTTTTCACACCTTTGGAAATAAATGTATTCAGCCCTGACCCTCGGAAGTTGATGATTCATGATCCGTCTTCAGTGAGTATTTATAAATGTTCCTATGATTATATTGACCAGACTATGTCAACGATAGACATGTTTAACGTAGGGTTTTCAAACATTATTTATTCGAGCTGGGAACTCAGTGATGTTGAAAACTATCTGAGGTTGCAGGAAGAACATCGTGATACCTATTACCTTCCCGAACAGCCCGTTCGCTGGACAGCAACTGGAGATAACTGTTGAAGATCATCACTCCTGAACAGGTGGCTCGCCGCAGGCAACTTCACGCCATCGGAACCTTTAAAATGCATAGCCTGCTTGCTGGGGAAAACTGGGAGTATCCGGATGCAGGTGATGTTAAGCAGGTGCTGTTGATGATCCCCCTGACTGACATTGCTTTGGCTAATCGCTTGGACGTGGACAAACGCACCATCCGTAAATGGAAAGCCGGCAAACCCGGAAGGACTCCAGGTTTGTATAGGTAAAAGATTCAGGGAATGGATAAGGAGTTGTCAGTGCCGATGGTGAATAGCGTCTGACCCTCCTTCACAAGCCGGATGAATTCATTTTTTTCGAGGACGTTGATTAATCTGCTAATGTCTTCATCATCATCGCTTGAAATCTCAATCTGTTCCTTGATTTTTTCCGGGGCAATATAGCTGTTCAGCCCGTCCACAGAGCACAGGGCATAGAATCGCAGATTGGCGGAATGACTCAGGAAATTGTCTTTCCGTTCAGTGCTCATCCAGCCAACCATCTCAATAATGTCGTCATAATGTTTCCTCAACAGGCTGCAGCTCGCCTGTGTTCCGTATACCGGTTTGGAGTAATCTGTCTTACCGGTGGCCGGGTTTTTTTGATGAAATTTCCATACGGCTTCATGATGTGACAGGCGGTTTCTCAGTTCTTTTATCTGAAAGAAGGCAGCGCAGATATCACGTCGTGAATACCCAGCGGGGGCATTCGGAAATACCTGCGAGGTCAGAGTCGGCCAGAGCAACCGGTCCCCGTGTAGATCTTCATATGGATCCGTCAGAAGTGTGGTCCAGAACCCAAACGTCAGTCCGGCTATGATCCGGTCAGGTGTTGGTTTTTTTCCTTCCTTACTTACTTATTTGGCTTTTGGCCTGGTCTACCAAATTTTCTTCAATCAGTGTTCTTGCCAGGAGCCTGTTTCCCCACTTATCCAGTAAATAGCCTGCCGCATCCTGAAGATCTTTACGATTCCGTGCTCGCTTGTAGCGTTCGGAAGGCTTGACTCTGTTATCACCCATGTATTTCGGTAGGCTGGTCACCCAGTTAGAGTTGGTATCCCATAGGCCTTTAGCCCCAGCAGGTGGAAAAGACTGTATGGCCGTGTTGATGGCATTACGAAGTGTGACTTCGAGGCACTGCATAGCAGGAAGCAATGCGCCAGCCAGTGCTTTGTTCCAGTGATATGCTGCCATAACCTGAGCGGGTTTAACCTTAAGGTGCTTTCTGTAGATATCCAGCCTTGCTGTGGTGATGTAATGTTGTGCCGTCATGAATGAAGTCCTGAAAATGTTTGACATACGTGGCGTGTATCTGGCTTAATGGTTCCATCAAGGCGGAGTCGCCTCCTTTGGAGGTCTCTCGCGGAAAAAGTAGTTCGGAAAAGCCACCTTCGCGGTGGCTTTTCTCGTTTAAGAACGTCAGAAAACCGGCCGTTCCGTGGGCGGCAGGCGCAGCGCTTGCCGTATCTGATCGACCATGTCCATAAAATCCCCTTCTTTCTGCAGGAAGAACAGTTCTTTATGCACCTTGATTAACGTCTGTAAATCACGACGCGCGGCCTCGATGAAGAGGGCAAACGCCAGTGAGGTGCCATGCGGAGTATGCGTGATGCCAGGCAGCTGTGCGGCGCGCAGTTCAAGCAGGGGAACGCCGTTACGCATGATATGCTGCAGATCTTCTTCTTTATAAATGCCCAGCAAACGACACCAAGCCCGGTTCTCGGCCAGCGTCTGGGCGCTGTCATACCAGTAATCGGCGAGGCCAGCGTTCATCATTGTGGCCACGTCTTTGTCCATCAGCGCCACGAGGCCATTCCCGCGCATAAAGTTACCGATCAGATCCCCGAAGGATGCTGAAAGGAACTCTTTAACAAAATCGCTTTTTGACTTGCCGGCCGCCCTTGCCTGCTCCGTGATTTCAATATCCACATCAATTGGCATGTTTCGCACGGTCAGCGTGCGTGTGGATCCTTTTTCGGTATTTTCATTCTGTTCAGTCATGCCTGTCTCCATAGGGAATGAAACCATCTCAATGCTTTATTTTTCTCGCAAGCGATAAATTAATATTCAATGTATTGAATGTGAATTCAATTATCAACATCTGCATGCATATTTATCATTGTGGTGCTAACTGGTTTAATATTTGGGTGATTGTAAGGGGGCGCAGTATCGTCAGCACGGAGATCCGAAAAAAGATATAATCGGAAATAGAAAAAGCCGCATATGCGGCTTTTTCTGTGTGCTAAATGAACCTGATGGCATCAGGTTTTACTGAGCCATGAGCCGTAAACTTCCCTGCGCCGTTCGAAGGCTTCCCGCCCGCCCTCCATCACCGAAATGATGTGCTGTTGTACAAGAGGGGCATCCACGCCTCCACCGGCAGCCTGGATCTTTCCGTCTGAATATTCACAGGCACAGACATTCTCTGCATCTCCCAGCACCGGAATATTGGCATTGTGAGTGGCAAAGATAAACTGGGTGCGGGGTTTCATCGCCCGGATGATTTTAATCACGTCGTCATAAATCGTCTGATTGTCCAGGTCGTCTTCGGGCTGATCGATGATCACCACATCATTATCCTGCTGATTCAGGACAAACAGCATTAAAGCGGAGGCGCGCTGACCCAGCGAATGTTGCTCCAGTGGTTTGCCCCGGAATTCAATGGAGTAGGTATTGGGTATTTGCCAGGCAATCAGCGATTCAATCTGCTGTTCCAGATACACGCCGAACGTCTCTGCAGAGCCGTTGATAATCCCCTGGAGTTTATCCCTGTTCAGCCAGAGCTCGCCAAAGTCACTGAAGCTGTCAGCCACGGTCTGGTAGGTACTTTCCCGCAGCCGGCTGCCGGTAAACGCTTCTTTCAGTACGGCCTGCATGGCTCTTTTATCGCTCGCAAAGGCCGGCACGATTTTCAGGGGCGAATCCGCCTGGCTGATGGCGGCCAGCACGGCTTCAATTTCATGATATTCTTCCACCCAGAGCCCGGAGAGCTGGCTCAGCGATTCTGTCAGGCTCTTCTCCAGTAACGCCTGGCTCGTTTCTGCCCGGGTCAGCTCAGCGATTTTCTGTTCCGCGGTTTCCAGCCCGGCCTTCAGCTTCAGAAAGTCAGCCGGATCGGCTTTTTCCACGCCTGCCAGCCTCAACTCTTCAGCCAGGCCACGCTCAATTTCAGCAAATTCTTCCGTCAGCGCCAGCTTTTTCTCCAGGAAGGCCTGCTGCTTCGTATCGAGTTCTGTGAGGAGCTGGCGGGCGCCGTCGACGATGGTGTTCAGGGAGTTGAGATGGGCCGTGAAGCGATCATATCCCCCATTGTAATCATCGATGTCTGCCTGGTTATGCGCTGACTCATGTTTCTGCTCCTGCTTCAGCTCATCGAGTGTTTCCCTGATACCGTCCTGCAGACTGTCCAGCGCCTGGGTTGCCCGTGCAGTGGTACTGCTGAGGTAGCGCTCATCCCGTCCGAAGGTGGTCTGACGTTCCAGTTTTTCTTCCATGCCATGCTGGGCATAAAAGCGCAGGCGGAACTGCGCATCCTTCTCTTTCGCCTGCCATTCGGAGAGTGCTTCTCCCGATGTTTTCAGACGACGAAACTCGCGTAACCTGTCGAGGACGACTGCATTCTGCTGCCGGATTTTGTTCCGTACGGGGGCCAGGCGCTCACCGACCAGTTTTTCAATCAGATCGTGTTCAAATCCCGCGCCGGTATTGGACAGATCTTTCTGGCCAAAATACACCGGCTTGTGCAGAACCGTTTCCCGAAGCGTCACCCCGTGCCTGGCCTGGCCGTCAAAAATGACCTGCGGCTCCTGGCCGAAAATGCGGGTTATCTGATACGCCCGCCCGAGACGGCACACCGCGTCAAGGGTGATTTTCCCCCCGCTTTTGAGTAAATTACTGACCAGATTTTCTTTGTAGTCGCGGTCAGAGGCCTTCTCGCCAAACTCAATGTCCAGGGCATAACGGATCCCTTCAAGTATGGAGGATTTCCCGCTGCCGCGGATCCCAATCAGGGTGTTCAGCTCCGGAGATAATTTCACCACGGTTCCGCCGAGCGAACCGGCTCCCTCGAATGCTATCTGGCGGATATGGCTGTGGATAAGGGCCGGTTTCTCTCCGCTGACGCGGTGCGGGAAATCCTGCAGAGCAAACCGGACAGCTTCAAAACTGTAATCACCCAGCTTCAGATAGCTGGCGACATTTCTGGCACCGATGTGATCCAGTGTTTTGGCATCGCATCCCTGGACTTCGGCAGGATAGCGCTCACCGAGAACGCCGTGAATTTTGACCCGCAGGTCGTGGGTCATCACCTTCTGAAATCCCATCACGCGCCGGCGGACAAGCTCATTATCAAAAAGCTCCCCGATCCGGCCAGGGCTGAACCCGCCCCATAACCCGTTAGCGGCTTCAACGTGGGCAAACACAATGAAGTAATCCCGTTCATACCGGTCAAGGCGCTGGATGGTCTGAGTGATATTTTCTGTTGAACGGGCATTTTCGTTCTCAAAATTATCAACGCCCGCAAACGTGGCCGTCAGGAAACTTTCAATATGATTCGTCTGCTGCGGGTTGATAAACCAGTCATCGGCAAACACAACAAGCGTGTGCACGCCGGCCTGACCATCATTGACAGAGAGTTCCACGCCGGGAAGCAGCTCAGTGCCTTCACGGCGCGCGGTTTTGCGTAATGCCTTAAACTCTCCGGGATCGAATTTATTGTGATTGGTGATCACGCCTACTCCCACATCAGCCGCTTTCAGGGCACTGACGTAGTCGCGAATAAATCTGTCGGGTTCTCCGGCATAGCGAAATTCTTTATCTGCACGGGTATGAAGATGAAAATCCACCTTGACCCAGCAGGATCCATTCTCAAATATGGGATACATTCCTTGATACCTTTATTCAGTCGCTGACGAATGCCCGGAGGCTCCGCATAATTTCATTTATATTAGGGTGATCCCGTTCCGACTTCATTTTATTTCCGTCGCCAGTTAATAAATATTTGATCTGAACCAGAACCGCATTTAACGGGTTACGGATGAGAGCGCGCGGCAAACAGCTTCAGATGTTTCTTTTTAGGCAATAGAGTCTGATTATTATTGCATTTATGACAATAGTGCCATTATGGCAATAATAATAAGCGGTTATTGCCGCAGGGGCAGTAGTTCCTTTCTTTTCTCATGCAGATCCGATTTCTGGTGGTCCCGGATCTGCCGATCGTCACCCGCCCCTGCTGCCCCGAAAAACACAACATGTGTCCTGTATAAATCGGCGTTTTCTTCTATATGTTGTGTTTCAACCTTCTCGCGTGACCCGCCGCGCAGGGGCGAAAAAGGACGCTTTGCGGAATTCAGCACCGTGGTACACTTCCGGAAAGTTTCTGTAAGGCTAAAAATCGGATCATGCCGCTGTGGTCGTCAGGTAATTTACTTGAGTGATTATTTTCTACCTATGTAGTTATGAAAATTTCTTTATGTATTCATTTTAAATCTTTTTGTATACTTTATGTGGTTTTTTACTATTAATAGTGGCGTGAGTATTTATTGCGCTATTTTGCATACAATGTAGACATTGATAGTTGGAGAGAAGATATGGCTAAGATCCAGGCGCGAAATGTCGATGACGCGTTATACCAGCGCATCGAAGCCTCAGCGATGCGGCATGAGCGTTCGTTAGAGGGCGAGATCCGTATTGCCCTGCGTGAGTATTATGCGCCGAAAGAAGCTGATGATGCTCCGCCGTGCTCGCTTCGTGAACAGTGGCAGCAGCAGACCGGTCACCGTCTGCAGTGGCTTTTTGACCGGCTTATTGCCGATGGCTACCTGGATAAATGGAAAAGGGAGCGCCCTGCCGGGATCGCGGATTTTGTCCGGGCAAGCCAACAGTTGCACACCAGTCCAGGTCAGCTGATGGATCTGATTGAAGGTCGCCGTGAAATGACGCATGGGATGGCCGATGAACTGGCCAAGCAGTTCAGTGCAAACAGTGACTGGCTACTGACCGGAGAAGCCTCACCGTTCAGCGTCACCCGTATGGGCAGCAGTGGGTACAGCGAGTTTTTTCTGCCGGCGGATAAGGGGGAATATACCTTTGAGCTGCTCCGTATCAAACAGGGCCGTCATGAAGGTACCCTCATTATCCTGCGAACCCGTACGGATACCGGCCAAACAGCGTTTGGCATTGTGACCGAAGCTTTCTATCTCAGGTCTGGCATGGGCGGTGGCGGCCATGCCCATCTGAAAGCGTTTCTCCTCTTCCTGAAAACGAAATGCGCCCATCTACCGATGAATACCTTCGACTTTACGCCGCCTGAGCCGGATTTTGATTTTTGGTCCGTGATTGGCCATCACCATCCGGTGTGGTTCCAGGATGCGGATCTCCGTTCAACGGCCCGCTGGTTGCAGCAAGTGTTTAACGGTGACGATCCGGGTGACTGGTTTGAAGGGTGGTCATCAGATTTGAACGATATCGCGGGTACGCCGTTCGGCGGCAGTGCAGAACATGACGTTGAGTAACCAGCAGGAAACAGAAAGGGCGAACATCGCCACCTGCGTGATGGATGAGGTGATTATGAAATATGAGTTCAATGGGTGATTATTTCGAGGGGCAAAAATGTTGATCGAGGATGTGCTCACTGAGCTTATTAATGACGAAATGAAAAGCGTCTGGTTATATCCGACAACGGACAGTGGCGGCGCGAAGTTATTTCAGCTCCTTGATCAGTATGGCGGCGAACTGGCCTGGCGGTGGGGTAGTGACGGCCAGAAAAGATGGCGCGCTACCCCCTCGTCGCTTGCACCCTACTCTGAGCGTCCGGACAGTGCCGAGGAATATGATCTGACCGAGGGGCTGGAAATGCTGGCTTTCACGCTTGGCATCAAAGATATGACATATGGTTCGGTATTACCGCCACGGCCGGACTGGTGCCGTTGAGAGGAGCAAAAATAATGACTGACGGGATTTCTCAATAAAGGAGCAAGTATGGCTGACTGGATTATTGTTACAGAGGGCGTGAAGGTCGCCAAAGACAGCGTCAGTCTGTGGCCGCAGATAATTACGGCGGTTTCAACCATTACAGCTGCGCTGGGTGCTGTTAGTCTGACGCACCGCTTTACCCGCAAGCGGGAGCAGGCGGCTGCTGAGCAGAAAATCGCGGCCGATCGCTATTTCATTGCCACCGAGCTGGTTTTCAAGCTGGAAGACTATGCCGAGACGTGTGCGACTGTCACCCAAGATGATGGTGAGCCGGATGAGCGCGGTTTGTATCGTGCTACCACCCGAGTACTGCCGCTCGAATTTGACGATGTGACCGGCGACTGGCGCGCCCTTCCAGCTTCGGTCATGTACCGTGTGTTGGAGTTCCACGTTCTTCAGCCCGAAGCCAGTGGTGCGATAGCTCACGCCTATGATCATGACTCTCCTCCCGACTTTTCCTGGGCTTTTCGTGAAAGGCAGTACCAGTACGCGCGTCTCGGTCTGCGGGCGCTGTTCCTGGCCAAGCGTCTGCGCAAGATCACCGGCATGCCCTCTTCCCGCCTCGACAAGTACCTCTGGTCGCCCCAGAACACGCTGTGGCAATGCTGGCGCACAGAGCGGAAGTTTAGGAACAAACTACGACTTAACGAGGGATCATGAATGACCGGTCTATTACCGACAGGATTCATCCCGGCGTTGCCTGGGCAACAGAACTCCTCGCTTGTGTCGCTACCGGTTGCTATCGATTACCCAGCGGCGTTAGCGCTGCGGCAGATGGCGTTGATCCACGATGATTACCCGAAGTACCTGTTGGCCCCAGAGGTCAGTGCCCTGCTCCATTACGTGCCAGATCTACACCGGAAAATGCTGATTGCCACTTTGTGGAACACCGGCGCGCGGATCAACGAGGCGCTCGCGCTGTCGCGGGGGGATTTTTCGTTAGAACCGCCCTACCCGTTCGCGCAGTTGGCCACGCTCAAACAGCGGACAGAGAAGGCGGCGCGAACCTCAGGTCGGCTACCGTCCGGCAGTTCGGTGCACCGCCTGGTGCCGCTGTCTGATCCACAATACGTCGCGCAGCTGCAGACGATGGTGGCCACGCTGAAAATTCCGCTGGAGCGCCGTAACAAACACACCGGCAGAATGGAGAAAGCGCGCCTCTGGGAGATCACCGACCGGACGGTCAGGACCTGGCTGAACGAAGCTGTTGACGCCGCCGCGGCTGACGGCGTGACGTTCTCCGTCCCCGTGACACCGCACACGTTCCGCCACTCCTACGCCATGCACATGCTGTATGCGGGGATCCCTCTGAAGGTGTTGCAAAGCCTGATGGGACACAAAAGCCTCAGTTCGACGGAGGTGTATACGAAGGTATTTGCGCTCGATGTGGCTGCACGGCATCGCGTTCAGTTCCAGATGCCGGAACTTGACGCCATTGCCATGCTGAAAGGAACATGAACGTATTACTAACCTTCGATTGCGAGCCGTTACAGATACAGGTGAGATTTTGGAGTGGTCTGTCGTTGTAGCCTAAGCCCGTATCCTATTCAATAAGCCCCGACTGGGGCTTATCCTTGTCTGTTCGCCCGGATTCGGGTTTACCGGCAGTCTACCGAATGCCAGTTCTTCGTCATTCGGTAGACTGCCAATAGAGAATAGTAATGATGATTGGCTTACTTCGCTATTTCTGGATTATTTAGTGCTTTATTGACCTGAACCAGCGCAGAGTAGTTAAAATCACCATCTTCAATAAAAGGTCTATAGGCTGGTCGAGCACACAATTTTTTTAGTCTCGCTGCATAGGTTTTTTTGAATCGCTCTTTGTCCAGTTTGCCATCCAGATAACGCTGACATGCTATCTCGTAGGCATTCAGTACACTTTGTGTATAGAAATCACTTAAATCACCATCTGCCTTGGTCAGTGTAAATTTTTCATCACTGTCACTGTGAATATCGTCAAAAGTCGCTTTTTTATCCAAAATTTTGGCATTAAACTCGGCAAAATCTTTCTCTGCTTTAGCGATCATCTCAAACGTTTTTATTTCTGAATCCCCTAGAGAGTTCAGATCACGTCTTGCTGTTTTGACTGCGCTATACCCTGCAATAGATGCTGAAATGACAGCAATGAACACTCCACCTGAGTATAAGTAATCACGGAGTGTCCACATTGCTTCAACTGCGGTAGTCGGCTCTGCCATTTATTTTTTCGCCTTCAATGATGCAACCGTATCGGCCAGGGAGTCAGCCCCATCGAATGAAAGGTCAAGAGCGCCTTTCTCAATTGATTCCTCAAGAGATTCAAGACCACCGATACGGAACTCTTCAATCGAAACTTTAACAAGCAGACCGAGTATTTTTTCGGCTTCCTTGCTTGTCAGTTCTCCAGAGCGAATTTTTGATGCGATCTCGTCGACAATTTTCCGTAACTCTGCGTCGTACAGACCAGTGGCCTTAGCCTGCTCTAGTCGATGCTTATAGGTTAAATAAAGCATATGTAGTCCTAAATCCGTCATCATGGGTTCCTTGTTTGATTCTGATTTTTGTGGGCATTAAGTATTTTAAGGATTGGCGGTGTTTTCGTCTATTAGCGTTTTCGGGTTTACCGGTAGTTTACCGAACGGTACCCCCTACCCCACCTGGCAGCGCGAAATCCTCTATCTAGTGGCTTCCGCAGATGACCGGCGTACTATATCTTGTGTCGGTGGCGGAATATCCCCGTCTCAGGACTTATCAAGAACTCCGCTGGTCAGTGTCATGAAATCGGTTAAACTTCCATGAGTAACGATTTAACCGAAGGTTGGTCCGGACCAGAATAATTATTGTGAGCGATCACCTGGCGCGGATACGGCAAAATAGACGCAGAAAGACACTGATTGCGGATAAAGAAAAAATGCGCCCTGCCTCTCTGCAAAACTCTCAGATTTTACGTAGCGCGATCGGTTGTGGTCTGCTGGCTACCGATGACCGTTATGTCCGTGCCCTCACCTTGCGCAACCGCGCGGCGGTGCACGGTGACCTGCCCTACTACCTATTGCCACCGGAAATCGCGGTCTTACTGTCCTGTTGCCATGACCTGGAAAAACGCACCCTGTTCGAGTTGTTGTGGAATACCGGCGCGCGGATCAACGAGGCATTGGCCGTGCGACCGACTGACGTGGAGTTTGATGCATCGCCGGCGTTCGTGACGCTGCGTACCCTCAAACAACGGCTGCACCCCAAAGTGGGACGGCCGGCAACGGTGAAACTGAAAATACCGGGTCAGGCAGACAAGAAGCCCGTGCGTGCGGCCTCGCCGGTCAAACGCACCGTGGCCCTGGACTATGCGCCCTTTGCCGCCCGGCTACATGACCATATCCACACCTTCACCGAACACAAGACCAAACCCATCTGGCCAGTGACCGATGATACAGCTCGTAACTGGCTGAAGAAGGTACTGCTCGAGGCCGATCGTCAGGGCGTGCGGTTCAGCCTGGAGCGCATCACCCCACACACCTTTCGGCACAGCTTTGCGATGCATTTATTGTTTCATGGGGTGGCGCCACAAACCCTGCAGGCGGTGATGGGCCACAAGGACTTCAAATCGACGCAGGTTTACCTGAAAGTATTCAGTCTGGATTATGCTGCAAACCGGGGCAGCGTACCGTTCTCGATGGACGCGGGTGTGGCGGCGGAGATGCTGCAGCTGGCCGGAAATGGTTCAAAACTAGTGCCATAATGGTGTTTTTTTGATGTCTTTTTGGTGCTAATTTGATGCTGGGTTTTCTGATCGTCCTTACGATTGAGTGAACATCAATGTTGTGATTAATTGGTGCTATATTGGCGTGATAGTGGTGCCATTTTGGTGTTTTTAAGGCTCCTTTTTAGTGTTTCTTTGACTCCACTTTATAGCGCAGATGACGCGGTAGGACTGCGCCGGCATACTGGAAAAACAATGTCTGAACAGCCACTGGCGACGTAGACCGATGCCCGATACCTCGCTGCAGCAACTGAGCGTCACGGTGATTATAGGTATGAACGGGTAACCGCTCGGCGCCATTGGCCAGTAGCCAAATGGTCCGGGTGATCCCATTGGTAAAGCTGAGTGCAGGAACCGGCAAACCACGCTCCAGAATAAATCGGCAATGCGGATCGGCTAGCGGTACCGGGTTACCCGCGCCGTGGGAAAACCCCTTTTCGGCTTCGTGAAATTTACGGTCACGTCGCCACGCGGACTCATCTCCGCGACTGAGTTCTGGCACGATTGAGTTTGGATTATTGCGCCAGGCTGATAAGAGTCTGTGCCGGTCGGCAATGACAATATGACTTTCACTGGTGTCCGAAAGCGCCTGTTCCATAAAGGCAAACTTTCCCTGGCGCAGTGGGATTTTGAAGCGGCAGTATATGATGTCGTTGAACCTGCAACTGAATACCCCCTCGAGCAGGTGCTGAGGGTAGTCTTTCACGTCAATGTGTTTGCTGATTAAATCTGGTGTCATATTGGTATTCCTTGGGTGCTGTTTTGGTACCAATTAAGTGCCCTACTGGTACTGCATTTTCCATTTATGTGGTATCTGGATAGTGTCTGGTACTGTTCAGTCAACGTGTTCACTGCCAGGCATCAGTCTGACATACCTTGCCAGTGCTGGCCAAATGCGAGGAAATTAAACAGAGGAAGATATTGACCAGTTTCGGTTGGGTCTTCTTTGTACGTGGAGTAAAGAGTGGTCAGCACGATGTGGTGTAGTGAACGCTGGGTACATTAACAGTACTAAAATGGTGCTTTATTGGTACTAAAAAGGAGCCTTTTGGGCTCCTTTTTAGTGGTGTTACGGTACTGTTAATCGCTGTTCTCATCATAATATTTTAGGGCATGCCTGATCATGTTGAGTTTGGATCGATTTGTCTTTTTGCACAGTTTTTCGAGCAATTCATACTCGTATTGATTGAACGGTACCCGGATTGCTTTGTAATCCCGAGGCGCTTCACTGTCGGTTTGCATGGGCGGTGTGACGACATGATCCGCAGCGGCGGCAAACTCCTCGATACGTTTTTCCACTGAACCAGGGATGCCGGTAGGTTCTCTGCGCTTTACCATGTCAGCAACTCCTTCACCAGGCTCTGTATTTCGGCCTTAGCCTTAGGGTTCTCCATCTCGACAACGCCACGGCCTTCGGACATACAATCCCGGTACACTTTTCGGTCACGAACTACGGTACTCATCATATCCAGTTCAGGGAAATCCTTCAGGTACTCTTTGGCATCCTGGATCTCATTGATGATGGGGTTGGTCGGTGCCAGAGTCAGCATGGCTATTGCCTTCAATTTAGGATTGAGATCTTTCGCTTCCGTCATGATTTCAGTCAAACGTGGGAGCGTATCCAGATCGGGTTGAGAAGGGCGGAAAGGTACCAACAAAATGTCTGCTGATGTCATCCCGGTTCGTAGTTCTCTGCTGTCACGCCCGGCCGTATCTACGACGACGTATTTATAGCGCTTATCAAGATCAAGCAAGGTGTCGCGGATATTATCGAACTTCTGAATGCAGTGGATCGTAGGGATATCGGTGATGGCATTCCGGTCTGCTATCCAGTTAGCCGCAGTTCCCTGACGGTCCGAATCGACCAGGATAACGTCGTGGCCTTGTCGGGCCAATTCCGCTGCGATATTGACGGCGGTGGTCGATTTACCACAGCCGCCCTTTTGACTTCCGATTAGTATAATCATGATGCCTTTTTAGCTCCTTAATGGTTCCTTATGGGTGCTAATTTAGTACCAATTTAACACCCTGTCAACCATCTTTATGTCTATTATGGTACTGATCCCCTTCCTGTCTTACTTGGTGTTGTTATGGTGCTGTTCTGGTGCCGTTATTGCACTAATTCTTTATCTTCATGGGAAGTGTCATACCCACTTGATAGCCGCCAAACAACAATTCAACGTACTTTTTTTTCCCTTCTTCATTGCCCCTGCAGCCCGATGACATCTTGCCATACCCCGGCTTGGGCGGGGCGACGGGCGTCCCGTCTTCAAGCAGCTTTCGCGGCATATCCTTGCCGCAAGCGGCTGCGGTATTCCACGTCCGCTTGACCCGCAGCGGTGCCTGGCCGCGCTGACATCGGGCAGCAGGGAACGGTGGCCGTACCGGCCTCCTCCTGCACCCCTCGAATGGCGAGGTATTCCTTATGTCCCGATATGTCCTGGGTGATTCCGTGCAGGTGATGGCTGGCTTTCCGTCAAACAGCATTGATTTTGTGCTGACCGATCCCCCTTATCTGGTCGGCTATACCGACCGCAGCGGCCGCAGCATTGCCAACGACAAAAATGATGAATGGGTGCGGCCGGCGTTCCGTGAAATGTTCCGGGTGCTCAAGCCCGACAGTCTGGCGGTGAGCTTCTACGGTTGGAACCGAGTAGATACCTTTATGTCCGCCTGGAAACAGGCCGGATTTCGCGTCGTCGGGCATATGGTGTTTACCAAACCCTACGCCTCCAAGTCGGCCTTTGTTGGTTACCAGCATGAGTGTGCCTACATTTTGGCGAAAGGGCGCCCGGCAGTGCCAGCTCAACCGCGCTCGGATGTACAGCCCTGGGAATACACCGGCAATCGTCATCATCCGACCGAAAAGCCGGTGTCCATTCTGCAACCGTTGATTGAGTCATTCACTCAGCCCGGCGCGATTGTCCTCGATCCCTTTGCTGGCTCCGGTTCGACCTGTGTCGCCGCCGTTCAGGCCGGGCGGCGCTATATCGGCATCGAGCTTTTGGAGCAATACCACACTATCGGTCAGCAGCGGTTGCATCGCCTGCGCGCCCTGAACGCGGCATAAACGAGGAAAATCAATGATGAATTACACAGGAAATGAAGACCTGCGCGCCGCGATAGCGGCGCTGTCCAACGACATGTGCGATCTGCACCTGCGGCTGCGGGGATTGGTGAGTACATATTACTGGAACAGTGACGTGTTGATCGAGCGGCTGGCCGGCCATATCCTGCGGGACGCGCACGACCGTTACGTCGAAATTTACAAGACGATCAACGAACTGGAACACCATTTCAAAGATTGAACCGCAGGTAGAACACGATCGGGCAGGATAACCTGCCCAGGTTGCCTGGCGTAAGCCTACGGACGTCAGGGCGCATCGAACGCCCCGCGCCCGTTGAACCGCCACGCGGCCCTTGCCGGCGATGCCGACGCCGCAAAGGGCGCAGGCTGAGCCTGCCCACACCTCTCCAAATCTTTTCCCTTTGCGGCTCCGGTGTAGTGACGGCCTGTGCCGTCCCCAAACGCTAGTCCGGCACGGTCGGGCAGCAAGGGTACGCTTCGCCGCTCCTCACCCGTTCGCACCCGTTACGGCGCATTCAGCCCGCAACGGGTTTGCGCTGCGGCTTGCGGTGGCGCCCCTGCCTCCCTCCCTCGGGGCCGGCCTTTCGAATGGGTACGGCACCGGCCGGTGTCGCCAACCCTGAAACTCTGGAGGTAGTCCATGCAACATGCTCATTCCATCACGCTGCAAGTCTGTGAATCCGATCGTCTTTCGTTTCTGCCGGATCTGTTCGGCGAGGATTTTTTGCCCGCTGAAATGCAGGTGTATTCTCTCGCCGATCGCTATCTGCCGCAGTACACCGGCGGTTTTTGGCACTTCATCCGTTTACCAGAGGGGGGCGGCTATATGGCACCTGACAGCGATCGTGTGCACCTGATCAACGCTGATAACTGGTTTGACAAGACCCTCAGCGGTGACGCCGCCGGTATCGTGTTGACGGCACTGGCCATCAATCGCCGCTGTTGGTTGCATCACGATCGGGGCAATGCCGGACTGGTGAAGTTGCTTATGCAGCGGGAAGAGCAGCTTTGGCGCTATATCGAGACGCACCCGGAACGCGCCGACATCTGCCGCGCGCTGGACTGACAGGGATTTGAATACGGGCGGCTATGCCGCCCCTCATAAAGAAGGAGGGTGAATTATGTTTGGCAGCGTGAAAGACGTGTGTGCGGAATTATTCCGTGAGTATGGCAGCGACGAACCTATTACCGTGCTGATATGGGACGCACACGCAGTGCGTTACTTTGCACAGGAGTGGAACCCTAACGACGGCGATGTGCTGGCAATACTGGAAACCATTGGCTGCTCTGATATTGAGGACTATCAACGGTACGGTATCAATCAACAATACATTCAGGATGCAATAACGAAAATCGCCGATAGTCGCAGCCGGACTCGACAGGTCGAGGTGAGCGCCAGCGCACTGGAAACCGTGTTGGAACTGGCCGCGATTACTATAGATATAGACGACCCGGAAAGTTGGGATGAAGACACATCCAGAGGACAATGTGCTATCGAGGCGTTGCGGGCCGCTTTACATCCCTAGGTTATCACCACAAAGGGCCGTCAGAGCGGCGGCCTGCTTGCCCTGCGTACTTTGGCCGCGCGGAAAAACCTTGCCAGCCGCCTTCGGCGTCAGGCTACCGAAGGTGGCGGCTGCGCCGCCCTCTTTCGCTGCCTTGCGGGGGGCTGTTTAGGTGGATGGAGCAGGACGGTTTATCGTCCTGGTAGAGTGATGCTTCCTGTTTCTGCATTTTTGGTGATGGGGCTCTGTGCGGGGTTGATACTGGTATCGGGCGTCCGGGCGGGCTGTCGTGCTGCGCATGGCGCCGGCACACCGTCGCCCCCCTGCGGGCGTCCATCCCATGACGCAACGACACGCTTGCAGCGGCCACAGGCCGCGCCGCTCAGGGATAACCGCGTAGCCGGTCGTTCCGTCCACGCTTTAAGGCCGCCCCAACGTTCGCTGTCGCGCCCGTTGTGTCGGGTTGATCCCTATTCAATCGGCCGGGTTGCATTAGCCGCAGTCAGCCTTCCCGCCGCAACTGATAACAGCACAACGCCTCGCTTAAACTGCAAGGGGTATATGAACTCCGTCAAAAACTTTTTCCTCCCTCCGGTCTTAAAAACTTTTTGTCTCCGCCCCTTGCCGCCGCTCCTCGCCGTGCTGGATCAGTTTTATTGCGACGGCGAATACTCACAGCGGCATCAGTTTTCAACCCACGGAGGATTTCAACATGGCTCAACAAAACGTCAAAGGCGCGACAACGAAGCCTACAGCAGCATCAGCACAGACCAACTGCGATCTGACCGTATCACAAGTGTATGACCTGTTTTGTTTCGTGAAGGCGGTTTGTGGCCGTTCGACTGGCACCAGTGAGCCTCCGGTTGTTCCGGCAGGGGCGGTGGAGGTTTACGCGGATTTTGGGGATTTCGACACCATTGCGGTCTGGGTCGTTAACGGCTGGCCGGTCGCGGCCAGTGATCAGATGACCCTGACCCATTGGAGCCTGAGTTTCAGGCGATAAAAAAGCAGCGTTTCCGCTGCTTTCTCACCGTCAGTCCTGACGCCCTCGGGACTGGCACAACAAGTGATAACTACGAGGAGACCACTATGTCTAACATCGAGTCTAAAGCACCGGCCACGGCCAAAGCAACCCGCCCGGCCAAATCCGCGACGAAGAAAAGTGTCGTCGCTGAAAATATCGACGCGGCACTGGCAAAAGCCGTGCGCAAAACCGTCACGCTCGGCCGGTTGGAACTGGACGGCCTGAACGTGCGCAAGAAAAAAACCTCACAGGCATCGATCGAAGGGCTGGCCGCCAGTATACGCGCGGTCGGGCTGTTGCAGAACCTGATCGTGTTCGAGATGGAGAACGGACAGTTTGGCGTGGCCGCCGGTGAGCGGCGTACGCTGGCGTTGCGGTGGCTGATGGGACGTGAAGACGACGCCGACAAGACCACGCTGTACGGCATCGTCAATGCCGACTACCCGGTTGATGTTCTGATCGTCAGCAAGGAAATGGCGCGCATCATTTCCCTGACGGAAAACAGTCAGCGCGAGCAGATGCACCCGGCCGATCAGGTCTTCGCTTTCCGTGAAATGTCGGCAGAAGGGCGTGCTCCGGTGCAGATTGGCGGCCTGCTGGGCTTCAGCACCAAGCACGTTCAAAAATGCCTGAGGCTGGCGACGATGGCACCGGCACTGCTCGATGTGCTTGCCGAAGACGCGATCAGCCTTGACCAGTTACAGGCGCTGTCGGTGATCGATGACCACCGCCGCCAGTGTGACGTGTGGAATAACGCTTTCGGCTGGAAAAAAGAACCCCGCCATTTGCGAGACGCCGCATTGGAAGGGGAGGTGTCAGCCAAGAACAACAGTCAGTTGGCGTTTGTCGGGCGTGAAACCTATGAAGCAGCTGGCGGCAGTTTCCGCCTCGACCTCTTTACCGATGAAGGTTTTTTGAGCGAACCGGCGCTACTGGAGCGTCTCGCCCGTGAAAAGCTGCATGTATTGGCGCAGACGGTGGCGGCGGATGAGGGCTGGAGCTGGGCGGAAGGGCGGATTGCAACCCTCAAAACGTGGGGCGAGGATGCCGAGCTGTACCGCATTCATGCTGATCCGCTGCCGGATTTCACCGACGACGAGCAGGCCGAGATCGCCCGGCTTGAGACTCGGCTTGCCGAGCTGGATGCCAAGTTTGAGGCTGAGGACGCCAACACCGAGGCGCTGATGACCGAAAGTGATGAGGGGGAAGCCGAGATCGAACGGATCACCGAGCGGGCAACCGCCCGGGCATGGTCGCAAGCGGTGCGCCGTACCGGCGGGGTGGTGGTTTCTCTGTGTGACGGTGAGGTTGTTGTCCAGCGCGGGGTTTCCTTGCGAGCGAGTGGATCGGAAACCCCGCCGGAAGGCGACGACAACGGCGACGGTGCGGCGACCACCCGGACAACCGCGCCTGAAACCAAAGAGAAGGGGTTGTCGGCGGCATTGATTACCTGTTTGTCGGCTGAACGTACGCTGGCGGTGATGGGGGCACTGGTACAGAACCCGACCGTGGCGCTGGCGCTGCACACGCATTCGATGGCGCTCAAGGTGTTTAGCTCCCGGTATGCCAGTTCGTTGTTGAAAACCGACCTGACCCCAAAGCGCTCGGAGCTGATCACCAAATCACCGGTCGCAGAAGGGAGCCGCGCCGACCGTCAACTCGGTGAGTTACATGCGCAGTGGGAAGCCAAACTGCCGCAGGACTGGCAGAACGACTTTTTTTGGTTACTGACATGGGATCAGACTGAGGTGCTGGCGCTGCTGACCTATTGCGTCGGCTTGTCGCTGGACGGCGTTCAGTGTTGGGCAACGCAGGATGGCAAGGTCGGTGGGGAACTGACGCCGCTCGAGCACGCGCTGGATTTCAACCTGCGCGATTGGTGGCAGCCGACCAAGGCCAACTACTTCGGACGTATCAGCAAGGAACAGATGAGCGATGCGTTGGTCGATGCCGGGAAGGTGGCACAGGCGGCCTCGGTGCTCAAGATGAAGAAGGGCGACGCCGCGCAACTGGCCGAGGACGAATTGGCCGGAACCGAATGGGTGCCGGAATGCCTGTTGCCCGCTCGCCATGAAGCTGATGCTGCTGACGATATTGCCCATCCTGATAACGTTGCTGCCTGACCGGAGGTGCCGCCCTTCGGGCGGCAATAACATCATGAAAAAATTGAACCTTGAGCAGTTGATGTGCATGAGTCCGCTCGATCTGGAGCAGTACCGCGAGCAGGGCAGGGAGTATCGAGTGATGCTCAATTGTGCCGTACTGAGTCAGTTGACGGTGCCGGAAGGCTGGCGGGTTAACGCTGAAGAAGGCTGTGAGTTTTGCGGGCGGGTGCCGGTCGTATGTCGAATAAGCCCGGTAGGCGATGAGGCCACGGCCTTGTATCTGTGCAGCGCGGGAGCTGACGTTCCGGGGTGGTCGATGATACTTCCCTTTGACGACGGTCAGTCCCTGGCGTGGTTGTACCTGGACGATACCTATACTCCGGTGATCGTTAATCGCGTGCTGACTACGGTTGCCGCGTATTACCGGCAGGGATTCTTGCGACCGGAGAAACTGGCAGTTGCACTGCGGATGGGAGGACATTGCCTGTGATCCCGACCCATTTGACTCTGGTGCCGTGGCACCCTTATCGGCAGGCGGTCTGGTTTGCCATTGCTCAGGTGGAAGCGCGCCGTGAGACGGGCAGGCGACTGGCTGCGTACCCGTATGCCCACGCCTTTTTCCGACAACTGACCGGACGCGCCACCCTTTCAGCCAAGGATATACGCATGATTGACATTACCTATCGTCCTGGCGATCGTCGTCGCTCCACGCGCATGGAAGACTATCTGGATGCACTTGATACTCTGATCGCCAGCCGGGGAGAGCAGTGTTACTTCCCATTGCCCGGTGATGTGCGTGATACGCTTTTCCCGGCGGTGGATCGCCGTCGCCGTCAGCGGTTTGAACACCGGCTGGCGATGAAGCATGCCCGAGAGGAACGTAATGATAAAGAGATCCGTCAGCACAAGCGCCGACGTTATCAGGTGCGGTTGGCGCAAGCTGAAATCGAGCTGGCTTTCATCACGCCGGGGGAGCTGGATAGCTGGTTGAGACGTGGTCAGCAGCAGGGCATCGCTGAGGCTGACTTGAGTGAGCGGGTTCTGGCGTGGACAGCACGCTTTTCCTGCTTGGCAGAACTGGATCGCTACAGCTGGGCAGCCATGCCATTTTGGGAAGCAACGTTACAGGTGAGTCTGCTCAGTGCCGGTCTGCCCGCTGCTGTTCGGGAGGATAACCGCTCCCGCATCCCCAATCGCCTGGCACGCCGTTAAAACCGTACAACACACTGCGGTGGCTTCGCCACTGCGGTATTTTTGTCGCCTGCAAATTGACATCACGTGTTGTTATGTTTGCCTGGGCATAATACAGCCCCGTCAGCGGTGTTGAAGCCTGATGGTGTTGGCCTTCATCCACTGCTGACTGTTCATGTTTCCGCTGGCGGATAACCCTTGCTGGCAGGGTGTTCGGGCGTGCCCCTGACGGGGCCGGCTGTCGTGCTGCGCAGGGAGCCGGCTGTGCCGTCTCCCCCCTTTCGGGCGTCCATCCGTCACGCGATATCTGCGCTTGCAGCCGGCTGCTGCCGGCGCCGCTTTCACTGTGTGTCACCAGGGCGACACACGCCAAGGGCGCCCCGGCTTTCGCCGTGTCGGGTGTGTTCATTCTCTCACGATATCGGTGGCCATCTCCCGTGCGCCCCCTTGCGCGGAGGGCTGCTTGTAGCACCGCCGCCCGCGTGTTCGCAAGGGTGAAATGCACGCCGCAAGCGGCGCCCTTGCGCTCCCCCGTTCGTCGTTGCTCCCTTGCCCTTTGCCGCGAAAGGTCCCGACGAGAGATGAATTAACCACCAGGCAGGAGAGCAGAATGAACACACAGAACGTCAACGTCAACACCGCCGCTCAGGAGCCCTCGGAAAGATGTGGGGAGAGTCTGACCGATATTTGTCAGAAAGATATGCCAGTTCTATTGAAGGAATGTCTGTATGTCCTGAATGAAGTAACAAATCGCCGCCTGCCGCGCGGTAGCCTTTATCCCAATACTTATGCACTGGCCTCGGCCATTGAGGCCGTTTTACTGGCGGTTGCACAACAGCAATCTGCCGTGATCCATCGTGATCAACAGGAGGCGTTGAGTCGGGAAGCGCAAGCCCGTAAATGAAAAAAGCAGCGTTTCCGCTGCTCTCTCGTGCCGGTCTATCCCTAGGAAAGCTAGCCCGGCTTTCAATAATCGATTGGAGTAAAAACTATGACTATCGAAGGTTCAATCATTACATCAACCGCCTTGTATGTAAAGCAGTTGGCGGCAAATAACGCGTCGCCAAAAAAGCAAACCCGGATCCTGCGGGACAGCCTCGAAGCTGCTGCGGTTCAGCCTGAACTGCGTGCATTGGGTCGACATATAGCCAAATGCCAGCGTAAACGCCAGCCGGTACGCATTCCGGCCATGCGAGGCAGCGAGCTGGGGCAGGTATTGCGCACGTTGGAACTGAAACGGGCCTACGCCTGATAACACGGACTGCCGTCCTTCCGGGCGGCAGTTTTCCCCGATTCGACAAGGAGAAATACATGACATTTTCAACCGTAGAGCAGACGTACGAGGACATGGGCGTGATCGCTGATATCACCGTTAATCCTTCCCTGGGGGGTGAAATCATTCCTTCTGTGTCTATTGACCGCATTATTGCGCAGCGCAACGGCGGCATTGCGCAATTCATGGAGGGAATGGCGCAGATCCATGCTGCCGCTAAACAGCTTGCAGAGGCAGCCAACAAGGACTATCTGTGTGGGTTCAGCGACGTGGTCAAACTTGCGTTGGACTGGCGGGGAAAACCGGAAAAATACGGTGATGCGGTTGCCAAACTGATCGACAGGAAAGTATGGGATCGACTGCTGAGTGATACCGGCATGTACACGCTGATGAGTAGCAAACAACGGGATGAATGGGATCGCCAACTGAACAGCAAGGACTGCCCGGAGGTCACGCTTGATACGGTGTTGGCGACGTTCAAACAGTTGAATGCAGATAAGGCAGCGACCTTTGAGCAAGGAGTGATCGACGTTTTTCGCAGCTTGTCATGGGATTATAAAAGCAACAGCCCTTGCCGCCTTGGGAAAAAAATCATCGTGGAGCGCTTTCTCAACACATGGCGTAACGGTCATTCCAGTTTCACATGGGAAGGGCAGCAACTGCTGGACGATCTGGCTCGTCCGTTCTATCTGCTGGATGGGAAAACCGTGCCGGACTTCCGGGCGGGGGAGGGGCAAAAGTACGCTGATTTTTTCCGTACGGGTAATAAAATCAGTGAGCTTTGCGATCTTGAATATTTTACCGTCAAGGGTTTTGCCAAAGGGACGGGACATATCGTGTTTAAGCGTCCCGATCTGGTCAATGAAATCAATGATATCGTGGCGCGCCAGTTCCCCGGCATGTTGCCACCCCGCCTGTAACAGGGTGAGTTAACGCCAGGCAGGGAAATCCTGCCTGGAAAATATGACCGATCACGCTACTTTGCCCCTGCGGGGGGCGTTAAAGACAGTATGGGGAGACGTGGCGATATAATCCATTATCTTGAAAATGATGGTGGTATGCCATTTTGTCACATTTGCCGCTATCGCGACAGGCGTTTGCCAACTGGCCAGCACTGTACCAGTCTGTTGGGGCACAAACGGTCATAAATCGGCAGGGCGGTAAAAGCCGCTGTGGCTGCGCCACGGCCGCCCCTTGCCTGCTTCGTCTGATTCAGTCCTGTCTTTTGCCCATCAGTTCAATGTCGTCATTTGGTTTTTTCCCTTCTTTGACGCCTATTTTTCTTTCCACCAGGTTTGAAAAACACCCCAACGGGCTGGCGCTCCCTGCGGTGGCCGGTCGCCTGCGCCCGACCATCACCCCTACTCGACTAGTCAGCCGCACACGGCAGACAAGTCTCGCCGAACCCTTCGGTTTCGGGCCTGCCGGCTAGGGTCTGAGAGCCAAGATCAACAGCAATCGCTAGCTGCCGGCAGATGCCGGCGCCGCTTTCACTGGTGGCACCAACGGCGCCACCGTCAGAGACGTCCCGCCGTTCCGGCGTGCCGGGTGTGTTCATTCTCACGTTACAGCCATTGACCATCACTCGGAAAGTACCGGCGCAGAGGGAAGGGGGTAGCACCGTCACCCAACGCAATACCAGGGTATCGCTACGCCGCCGCCAAAAACTTTTCTTTCCTCCGGTCAAAAAACTTTTCGTCGTCGCCCTGGTATTGCGTCGTTCGCCGTTGCTCCTGTGCCCTTTGCTGCGACGGAACTCACCGAGAGATGGATTTACCACCGACAAGAGGAAAACCAGAATGAACACACAAAACGTCAACACCGCTGCTCAAAAATCTTCCGAAAGATGTGATCTCAATGACTTTGAAACTTGCCGACTTGGCCGTTTTGTGGTTCGTTTTTATGCTCCATCAAGTGATGGTGTTATGCAAGGAAACTGCAACTACATATGTCATGCCAGCAGTGAATGGGATGCGGCCTTTCGATTTGGGCAGCATTGCAAGAATGTTCATTACGATATTTATTCAGTGACCGAAAAAGAACCTGTACAGGTTGTCGCTTTGAGCTCAACCCATTACCGGTTTGTGCCATTGAGTTCAAGATACTGGCGTTGTCTTGATACTGAATGTGTCGTGTTCGTGACGGCTGATGGTGCGATTTATGATGAGGTCATGCAGCCGTCAAAACGGTACGGTACGTTGGCCCCCATTTTTTAATACTTTTCGGGGCAATGGCCCCGCTATTGATCACGGAGTTACATTATGGAAATTGAAAAGAAACCTCTGGTTATTGCTCAAAATGTTAACACCCATCTTTACGGTTATGGCCGAGGCGTTATTATTGGCATTCATGGAAAATCGTTGTCAGAGAGTGCCAAATCGAGGGAAAAGCAAGAAAAAAATGATATTCAAGATGCCTTCAGTTTTGAAGTTAAAAGACTTAAAATGCTGCCTGAACTCTCTCATCTTAAGATGATTGATAGCAACAATGCCAGTGTGGCCGTAGTGGTATCATCGAACATACGATTACTACTTAATAAGCAGCATGAGTCGGCGAGGTAATTGCCATGATAACGCGGTGGCTGAAAGCTTTTTTCAGTTGCTAAAACGAGAACGCATAAAGAAACGGATCTATAAAAATAGAGAAGAAGCGAAAGCGGATATCTTCGACTACGTAGAGATGTTTTATAATGCTAAACGGCGTCACAGTGCCTGTGAAGATCAACCACCTGCCGTTTATGAAAGTGCCTGGTTCATGAGGCACGCAACCGTCTAGGAAACTGGGGTCTATTCACCCCGCCATTTTCATTGTGCTTGCTTAGCTTCCTGCTTAACGGTGCTTTTACCCCGTTTTTTTGCTGGAAACTTTGATGCACGAATGACATCAGATATTGCCTTTTCACTTACTGATATGTCTACAGCCTGCAATGCAGATTTGATTTCTGCGGCCGTATAGCCTTTTGATTGAGCCAGGGTGATGATGCTTTCTTTTAGTGAGTCTAAGAGTTCTGCTCTACTGATTTTGTTTGGAGTCAAATCAGGTAAGCATTCAAGAGCTAGCTTTGCTTCTTCTAGTTGCTCCTGGGTATAAAATTTTGTTCCTGCCATGTCGTCCTCTGATTTTCATCGATGCCATATAGGCACATTAAACCATAACACTCATGACAGGCCAAGCCCGCCCCCTCACTGACGCCCAATCAGGCGAAAAATAGCTCGCATGCCGAAGGATAGACGTAGTAAAATGACGGACAGGAAATGTTTTGTCACTACCGCCTGCACGCAGTCGATAATGCAAAACACCTGGTCAGGGCTACGCCCCGACACCCCAGTTGAGTGTTAGAGGTTGAGTTATGTCGAAAAGCGAGTCGCGTCAGAAAGGGATATTTATCCAAATTCGATGCACCGAGGAAGAGGCGGAGGCCATCAAAGGCAAGGCCAAGGCAGCAGGGATTACTACCTCCGAGTTACTGCGCCGTTCCGCGCTTAACAGGAAGATCATGACCCGTACCGATACACGGTTGATGAATGAACTTCTTCGCCTGGGTGGCTTGCAAAAGCATCTCTACAGTCAGATGCAAGACCAGATGACTCAGGAGCTGAGTAAGCAGTTTTCGGACGTGTTGGTCGAGGTTAAAAAGGCCATCATTGCATTGGATTTGAATCTCGTACCGGCACACGAATAAGGGCACCATGAACGTTATCATCCCCCAAAAAAGACGCGACGGCGGCACCAGCTTCATGAAGCTGGTTGGCTACCTGAGTCTGCGGGATGAGAAAAAACCTGATGACGTTATTACGCCTGAAAAGATTGAAAAGCCCACCTCCCGCTCCAGCCAGGCCATTTTTGACCGCCTGGTAGACTACGTTGAGCGTCGCGATGAATTCTCACCCATGCAGGTCATCGAGAGCTTTCCTGATGGACGAGAGCAAGTCATTGTCGGTGGCGTTGAATGCGAAACAAATTGTTTTTCACTGGAGACTGCAGCAGCGGAAATGAATATGGTTGCTGCACAAAATCGTCACTGCAAAGACCCTGTCTATCATTTCATTTTATCCTGGCAAGTGGATGAAACGCCTACACCTGCTCAGGTATTTGACAGTGCGCGTCATTGCCTGGAAAAGATGGGAATGGGGCACCACCAGTTTGTGACCGCTATCCACCGTGACACCGACAATATTCACTGTCATATCGCGGTTAATCGAGTGGATCCGGAAACGTACCGTGCGGCTAATTTGTGGAATGATGCCGATACGCTGCAACAGTGTTGCCGTGTCCTGGAGAAGCTATTTGGTTTCAAACAAGATAATGGTAGCTGGGTGTGGGGTGATAACAACACCTTGCATCGCGCCCCTTGGCGTTTTAAGAGTGCTCCACAAGGTGCTGCCAAGCGGGAGATCTTTTCTGATAAGGAAAGTCTGTATCATTATGCTGTTCGTCAGACACGGCCCCAGATAACTGATGCTATTAAAAACAAAACGGCCAGCTGGAATTATTTTCACCTCTTGATGCATGCAAATGGTCTGGGGTTGCGTGAACAGTCAGGCGGGTTGGTCATATACGATCTTGAACGACCAGACACCATGATGGTCAAGGCATCTGATGTTCACTCTACATTGGCAAAGTCCAGACTTGAACCTTACTTCGGTCCGTTTGAAGGCCCGCCTTCTTTCGAGTCTGGTGACCTGGAAGAGGGGGGCTATGCGATATATAACCGCTACCAATCTGAATTCCATGTACGCGATCGTGAGGCCAGAAAAGAGCGTCGAGAAGAGCGTGCTGCTGCACGTGATGATCTCAAATTGCGTTACCAACAGTATCGCGGTAAATGGGTCAAGCCAGACTTGAACGTGAAGACGCGTCATCAGGAAATTGCTGCACACTATCAGTCTATGAAAGGTAATGTTCGGCACAGTTATCCTGATCCCCTGTTGCGCAAGCTGATGTATCGGGTGGCCGAGTTCGAGCGCATGAAGGCGACGGCTGAGCTGAGAATTCAGATCCGCGAGGAGCGCAAGGCGCTGTTTGAGTCTGGGCAATATCGTCCGTTGTCTTACCGTTCTTGGGTAGAACGTGAAGCCCTTACCGGTGATGTAGCTGCAGTTAGCCAGTTGCGTGGTTGGGCTTACCGTGAGAAAGGTAAAGCTAACGCGTCTGCACCTAATAAGCATAAAGACAGCGTGTTGGTATTTGGGACCGCTGATGATTCACCAGTACTCGATATCTCTACTCATGCTACGTGTTTGCGCCGAGATGGTACGGTTGAATATCTAAGAGATGGGATTGTTGGCGTTGTCGATCGTGGTGACCAGGTTGAAATTAAGCCCGGTTTTGAGGATTACGACGATACAGCAAATTACCGGTTGGCCGCAGAGATTGCCGGCACGAAAAGTGGCGAGCGTGTGGAGGTCGTGGGTGATGACGATTTCGTTGACCGAGTGTTGTTCGAAGGGGGTCGCCTGAATTACCAGCAGGAAAAAGAGGTGTTTCGGCCAACAGATAATTGGCAGCGTGACCGCTCAGAGATTCTGGAGCACCGCCATGTTCGACCAGAGATGGGTTATGACGACCCAGCTACCTCACAACATGCCGATGACTACGAGGATGATACACCTACAGTGAATTCGTATTGGGGACCACGCCCTTAAACAGAGCTTCAACAGGCAGTAAATTGAATGGAAAGAGAGATAACTAATGTAAATCATTGCGTTAAGCGCTGATTGCACAGGGTTGAAGGCCTGTACAACCAGCTAACCACAACAACCTATACGGGAGGCTGCCATGGCTGCCATCGATCCTAGCCAATTTAAGGCATTACACAAGTATTTTCCGGCTTTAACACTCACTCAGTTGGCCACTGCTTACATGTACTCGACAGGAATTCCTGTGGGAACTATTGCACAGCTTCGAGATGTATCTGAGGACACGGTCAAAGACTCACTCAAAGCGGCGTGTAACAGAATGCAGTTAACGTCGATATCCACAATGGGAACAGCGATTCAACTCAAGTTAAATCTTGAGCTATTGACTGCCATTGACTCCAAACAGTTAAGTTAAAATATAAATTCATAGCTTGAATTATATGTCAACCCCCTTTTAAAGGGGGTTTCGTGTTTTAGGATAAAGGATTATTATTGCCGTAATTATTTAGAGGAAGTAGGAAATTATAATAAATGACAGATAAGTCACAGTGGAAATCTGCTCAGACCGTCATTGAAATGACTCCTGATGTTAATCGGTTACTTACTCAGGCCGCAAAGCGGTCTGGTCGGAGTAAGGTTAAAGAGGCAACAATACGGTTGACTGATCATCTAAAAACAGTGACTGATATTGCAGTGCCTGGTCGCCGTTTCCTTTCCGATGAATCCAAGTAGCATTACATACAACTCCAACACCAGGGAACTCTATTTTGTTTAAGTGGTAATAAAAAGACATTGCGTTAACTCGCAGGAGTTTATTTTACCTGGAATCTAGCGATTTTTGGGTGTTGGCCCGTGAGTTATTTCCACGAACTAATAATTCACCCGTTGGGGTGGGGTGCCTGTGGCCTTATTTATACGGAGGGTGTCCGCTATTTAACAATATTGGAAAGTCGGACAGCATTCTGTAACTGTTTAGACCCTTATGCAAAAAATGCAATGTATCTATAGGTACGATCTGCCTCTAGAGAAGATTAGCACCACCCGCGAGGGTTGGGCGCGAACAGGCAACACTGGCAGGGCAGGGATGTTGACGCAAAAGAGATTTGTGCAAGTCCATTCGAACGAGTGGGCTTGCCCGAACTGTTGTTGATCTTCAGATAAGGAGATGTTGATGGAAAAAGGAAAATCAAACTCACTGCAAAAATATGTATGTAATTTATCCGAGCCATTTACACGTATTGAACCTGATATAAGTAAAGTAAATAGAAAGCGTAAGCGAGTTAGGCGCGACACATTATTTTATTTAGGTAAAACAAAAGTGCAGGTAAAGAAAAAGCACAGACCGGTATCCCTAGAAGTAAAAACCGCCCCCCCAATTTCCCGCTCTAGACCCTGTGAACGCGCAGTCGCGTGTTCAGACATTCTTTGTCGCAAGTCTGCCGAGTGGTAGCCACTTCCATTGTTATTCAGCTTGTCGTCTGACTTTTTCACCTAATCCCACGGCGTAATTGAGGTGACTCTATTGAAAATATTCCTCCCCGTTGCCCTGACGCCGGTGGTGTTAAGTGGGTGTGCTATCAGCACCCCTGCACCACCGCGCGTTCCGGCACAAGAATTTGTGACATCATTGATACAGGAGCAAATACCGATTATCCAGCGGGCTCAAGCGGATCTGGCTCAGGCTAGCAGAATTCGTTTGAAACCTGCTCCGGCCGCTCGTGAGTCAGTGCCAGCGGCTGCAACACCGTCGCATCGCCGGCCAGATACTATTCAGCCCAAAGTGTTGGCAGGCCAGCCGGTGCCTACTTTACAGGCCATCCGCTATCTCGGAGAACGCCCGGCCAGTTTGGCGCTTGCAAGAGCGGGAAACGCTACAGCGCTTCGACAAGCTATGCGTCAGATTGCTCCAGCTGGATGGCAAGTTTCTTTCTCTCAAGAGCTTAAACCCGATGCACGGATATCGCTGCAATGGCGTGGTAACGATCAGTGGCCGTTTGTACTGGATGAAGTGCTGCAGCAGCAGGGGAAGGTGGGGTTGATCGATTGGCAGGCACAACGGATTTCCGTCGCGGCCAAGTCTGTCGAGTTTACCCCTGGAGCAGTGGCAGCAAAAACGCCTAACACCGTATCGGTATCTCCGTCTACAACCCCAGCTATCACCAATAAAAAGGACGCGGTGAGTTCTGGCCGAAATCCATTTGGTGGTAGCCAGTCGACGACAACGTCGACCCCGGCAGCAGTGGTTAAACCCACAGCATCGGTGACGTTACCCAAGACGATTATTAAGCCGAAAGTCTGGAGGATTGAAGCGGGTAGCACGCTGAAAGATAGCCTGTTCAGTTGGGCCGCCGCTGAGAAGTGCTCTACTCCAGGAGTGGCTAACTGGACTGTCGCCTGGCTGACATCAGCAAATTACCGTATTGATGCACAGCTCCAGTTTGACGGGAGTTTCCGTGATGCGTTGAACAGTCTGTTCACCTTGTACGGGACGGCGCAAATTCCGCTGTATGCCGGTGTTCGTCAGGCACAGTGTGTGATTTCGGTGGATGACAAAGAGATCCACTGATAACCCGTCGCTTGATTTAACGACCCGTGGCTATTCTCAGCAATCTCAATTTTGGGAGGTATTCACGATGAGTTATCGCGGAAGAGCAAATCTTGCCGTGTGGATGTTCTGCACGGCGTTCTGGGCCTGTGCGATATGGGGGGTATCTCAATGATTTACTGGCTGCTTTCGGTCTTTCTCGGCTTCCTGGTGTGGACCTCACTCCCCTCTTATGACCTTACAGGTGCACAGATGCAGGATAGCACGTTGAGCCAGCGCGTTATTCAAACCGTCAGTTACATCAATGACATCAATGACTGGCGCTATAACAACCCTTCTCAAAAAGACGGTGTGATCCCCGACAGCGCCCTCGGCTGGTCATCCCTACCTGAATTACACAATGTGCTGCAAGCTGACCGTGTGTATGTCTACCAGCCGGACCAACCTGGGTTGATGGCCGCGTTGTTGGCACAGAGTCGGCATTCAGCGTTGGTTGGAAAAGTCGTCGGAAGACGTCTGATCGACAGCTTTGGCAATGACATGCAGGTCAATGTACCGGACAGCATTGCTGACGGCAGCCTGGTGTACCTCAACTAATCTCTCCTCACCGTAAGGTTAAAAATGAATAAACACCTCCCCCTAACCGGGCTGGCGGCGGCATTGTGTTTGCTGCTTTCCGGCTGTGCGCCGCTTGAGCGCATCGACAAGATCGACAACACAGTCTCACAGGACGAAAAACGGGCAGATAAGCATCTTCATGCACTTAAAAAGGGGTCTGTTGTACGTGATCTTACCTCTCAATGGATCAACCCTTACCCGTTAAATGCCCTGCCAGGCAGCAATAGCTTACTGCCACCTTGCGCAGTGGCCATCAATCGGCCTGGGAGCATCACGCTGGCAGAAGTCAGCGCCTTTATCAGTAAACGTTGCCAGTTGCCCGTGGTGGTGACGCCCGATGCGCAGGCCATATTGGCGCCGACAGGGGGCAAAACAGAGCAACTCAGTGGCCCCGTTCCCGCCCCCGACCCGAATGGGATGGTACCTTTGGCTGCGTTGGGTGGTTCACCCGTCCGAGCCGCACCGGCCGTTACTGGTGGTACTTCACTCAGGGGCGTGTTCTGGCAGGGGGAATTGGGCGGTTTGCTCGACAATGTCACCACTCGCCTGGGATTGTCATGGCGTTATGAGCAAGGCCGGATCGCCATTTTCTATCTCGACACCCGGACATTCCCGGTCATGTTCATGGACAGTAAGGCGAGCTTTGGCTCCAAAACAGTGAGCGGCACCACCTCATCGATGGGGGCTACGGGCGACAGCAGCGGCGGTGGGCTCAGTGGCGACTCCAATACCTCGCAGGCGACAGAGATGGAAATCAAATCAAGCCTGTACGAGGACGTCACCAATACCATTAAGTCGATGTTGACGCCGGGCACCGGGCGCATGAATTTATCCGCCGGTGTATTGACGGTGACGGATACACCGCGTGTGCTTGAGCAGATAGGCCGCTATCTGGATGACCGTAATAAAGAGCTTAACCGGCAGGTGGTGCTCAACGTCCAGGTCTACAGCGTTGAGAAACGTACTCAGGATCAGTACGGCATTGACTGGAACGCCGTATTCAACAGTGGCAGCGTCGGATTGTCTCTGACCAATGCGTTCACTGGGGGTTCATCCGATGCCCTGAATGGCGGTATTTCCATACTTGACGGCAAAGGGGCGGGCACCAAGGCCTTTATCAAAGCCCTGTCCGAGCAGGCGAACGTCAGCGTGATGACAGAAGCCTCGAGCATGACGACCAACCTGTCAGCGGTGCCAATTCAAGTTGCGCTGCAACAGGACTATGCCTCGAACGTCACTACAGAGAACACGGCGAACGTCGGCTCCTCAAGCAGTATCACCAAGTCGACCATCACCACGGGCTTTAACATGACGGTGCTGCCGTTCCTGATGCCCCAGTCGCCAAAAATGCAGCTGCAGTTTGCGATCAATATGTCGGATGACCCGACCATGCGCACGTTCACCAGCGACAACACCTCGGTCGAACTCATGAAGACTCGCCTCAAGACCTTTACCCAGCGCGTCATCATGCAATCTGGACAGACGTTGGTGCTCAGTGGTTATCAGTCTCTCAATAACACCGCCAACCGCCAGGGCGTCGGCAGTTTCCGCTTCTTCGGACTCGGTGGCGGTGCCAACGGTGAAAACAACAAAACCATGCTGGTCATTCTTATCACGCCGGTCATTTTGGGATAAGCCATGAAACAACAGACTACCTATACGCTGCAGAATGGGCGTGCATGGCTGGTTGCCGGATTGCATTGGCAATATCTGCCGCTACGTGGGCGCCGTAGCATGCGCTTACGCGCGAAAGAAGCTCATGCCACGCATTGGGCGGTATTACCTACCGGCGACGGTCAGGCACAAGGCACCCTGCTGGGCACCGTCACCCTCACGGACAAAACGCGCCGAAAAGGCGGCCGACATACATTGGCATCAATGGCGTTAGCCGTCCTGCCGGCATTACCGGAGGCCTGTTACGGTGTTTTCCCGTTGCCCAACGAGCAATACTGGTTCGTGGCTGTCAGCGACGGCATGTTGTCACCGTTCGGCGATATCGTGGGGGATGAGGCGGCGATACGCATAGCCGTGTCCAATTTTCTGCAAATCACCGCTGATCCCGCGGCGGGTTGGACGGTATATGCCCCCAGCGGCTTCTTCCCCGAGCTAGACGCCGAAGATAAGGCGCTCTCGACGCTGATCGACAACAAGGTGGGTTTGCGACGAGCGCGTCTGAGCCAAACCCATAATCCGCAGATACTGTGGCTGTGGGGCATTGCGGTGGTGGCCCTGGGAGCAGGGTATGTGGGCTATTCGGCCTGGCAGACGCATCAAGAAGATGAGCGTATTGCCGCTGCTCAGGCTGCGCTGTTGGCCAGGCAACAATTGGAGCAACAGGCTCCGGCCGACAACCTGAAACCCTGGGCAACGCAACCGCGATTCCCGCCGATGCTCAGCGCCTGCAGTAACGTGTGGAAAGACGCGCAGATCTCTATTGCCGGCTGGGTATTCAATACGGCGACGTGTGATGCCCACGGCAAGATCACGCTGCACTACACCTTGCCGAGCGGGGGCACTGTGGGGGACTTTGCCTTGCGGTTACCCGTACTCTATGGTGCAGACATTCAGCCGGTGTTTAATATTCCCGGCAGCGCGGATGACGCTTCCTTTGCGTTACCCGTGTCGCTTTCTCTCCCAGAACACCCCGAAGCACTGCTCCCGGGCAACCAGCAAATTCAGCATCTGACCAGCTATGCCCAACGTATCAATGCCCGTTTGCGCCTTAGCGAAATGGACGTAAGCACGCAGTTAGCGCAGGGCGATGTACAAAACCTGCCATGGCGCACCTACAGCTTTACGTTCATTACCGATATTCCGCCGGATCGGTTGTTTGCGCCGACGCGCTTCAACAGCAGCGGGATAAGGGCGTCCAGTATCACGACGACACTCAAGAACAATCGCCTGGAATACACCATTGAGGGACTTCTGTATGCCAACCGTTAAATCCGGGATCACTCCCTGGGCGTTGTGCCTGGTGCTAACCGCACCGGGTGTCTTCGCCGCGCCTGTCGCTGACATACCGGCGGCTCCCTCTGCTGCACCTTCGTCTTCGGTTGAACAGTCAGTGAAACCGCCAACGTCAGCAGATATTCCCCTCCCAACTACCTTCACGCGCGCGGAAGCGGGACGTGCATTAAATCTTGGCCAACTGGAAGCGATACAGGCTGAGACGGTGCTGTATGAGGCCCAGCTTGCCAGGGCAAAGGCGTTGAATGAACTGCAAAAGAACGGTTATGACCGTGCACTGGATCAGCCCTTCAACCCGGCGCCCCCTTCTCAGGACAACAAAACGGAGGTCAAAGGAGCGGTGCAAGATGCCGTTCCGCCACAGATTGTCGAGATCACTGGCACGGGGAAAGGTTTCACGGCCGTGCTGGCACTCAGCAACGGCAACCAGGTTACGGTGCAGTCAGGGGATCGCATTCCGGGTACGGAATACGTTGTTAAACGGATCAACCTCAATGAGGTCGTTGTCTCCGGGAAGACCCCAACGCGGGTGTCTCTTTCCTTTGCGGGGTAACCAATATGTATGAGAAACGTGGCTCAACCTATATCCATTTAGATCTGGCCAATTCTGACGCCCCGACCTTGTATGTGTCTGATGCGCACAATAACAGTCTGGCCGTCACGTCAGAGATTGCCGGCGCGTTTAAGCAATACCCCAGGCTGCAGGTTAAGCGGGTCCAGCTCGACAAACTGAAAGCATTGCAGCAAAGCCAGGTCACAGACAACCCCGATGCTAACGATTACTCCGCTCAACAGGCGAAAATCATCGGTTTTTTTCGGGAAGCCAAGAAGAAAGGGGCCAGCGATATTCATCTGCTGATCGGGATGAATAATGTGACCGTGGTGCAATTTCGCGTGCATGGCGACCTCGAAACCGTGATTCAACTGGATCGCGCCGAAGGAATGACGCTGGCGTCGACGATCGTGATGTCCATGTGTGACGTGGCCGAAAAGAGTTTTAACCCCAATCGCGCTCAGGATGGCCGGGTACGTAAAGAGTTTCTGCAGGGGCTTCATCTCTTCGGCGCTCGCTATGCACACACGCCGGCAGAATTTGGGTTGTATGTGGTGATGCGCATTTTGCCTGATGAAGGAATAGCCCCGCCCACGCTGGACCAACTGGGCTATTTACCCGAGCAGCAAACGCTTATTCGCCGCATGCTGGGCCGTCCCGAGGGCGTCATTATCCTGTCCGGTCCGACCGGCTCCGGCAAAAGTACCACCCTGCGCACGTTAAGCGACATGTACCTGTCTAAAACTTGTCACCGGAAGCGACTGATGACGCTGGAAGATCCGCCGGAGGGGCTGATCCTCGGGGCCGTACAAACCCCCATCATTGCTGATAAAAACGATCCGGATGCGGTTAGTCGTGCCTGGGTTCGGTCTATTTCTGCTGCGTTGCGCCTGGACCCCGATGCCATGGTCGTGGGTGAAATTCGTGATGCCAACTCGGTTAAATCTGCGCTGACGGCAGCCAAGTCCGGCCACCTGGTGAAAACTACGCTGCATGCCAATGACGCTGTCGGCATTCTTGACCGCCTGACCGACACGTTGGGTATCCCAATGGGTCAGGTGGCCGATCCGCAAGTCATGATCGGGTTAATCGCTCAACGCTTGGTGCAGCTGCTGTGCCCGCACTGCAAGAAAAGCTGGCATACGGTCAGTGGCAGCCTGGAAGAAGAGAAGAAAGCGTTGCTTGAGCGCTTTTGCCACGTGGAGACATTGGCCTTTCGCCATCCGGAGGGATGTGAGCACTGTTATAAGGGCGTGACTGGCCGGCGTGTCATTGCTGAAGTTATTCGTCCCGATGCCCGATTCATGGAGCTGTTTCGCCATAAGGGCAAGCTGGCCGCGCGCAGTTATTGGGTGAACGCGTTGGGCGGCATAACTCGCGGTCAACACCTGCTTCGTTACCTCAACGAAGGACTGGTCGACCCGATTGATGCGGATTACATCAGCCCGCTTGACGAAGACAGCCTGACCTTGCTCGCCCCGGAGGTCACATCATGATTTCCCGCTGGCGCGAACGTCTGAC
>Ga0308165_1000414_pt1 | contig 83434 bp, 74 predicted proteins | sample PhyWR2_FD_201032 | JGI IMG/M metagenome (GOLD analysis project Ga0308165, IMG submission 201032) | Phyllosphere microbial communities from UC Gill Tract Community Farm, Albany, California, United States - DLSLW.R2 | ecosystem: Host-associated > Plants > Phyllosphere > Unclassified | place: USA... | reverse complement strand
TGGCGGCGCTCAGCGCGACAATCTCGTTGGCCGGACGCATCAGGTCCATCACCTTGAGGTCGCCGAAGTCGAGCGACTGCGCCAGCACGCTCCACTCCTGCGGCGTGAACTTGCCGGTCTTGCCGCCCGAACGCAGGATCAGCTTGAGCTCGTCCGAGGAATAGTGGGAATCGTGGCCATGCACGCCGCCCAGGCCGGTAATGCGCAGCACCCAGTTGGCGCTCAGGTTGAGCAGCCAGATCGCGGGGTACATCGTCCAGTAAAAACCGTACAGCGGCATCGCGCACCACAGGCCGATGCGCTCCGGGTTGCGGATCGCCATCGACTTCGGCGCCAGCTCGCCGACCACGATATGCAAGAAGGAAATGATCACGAAGGCGAACACGAACGACACGCCGTGGATCAGCTCCGGCGAACTGACGCCGAGCAAGGCGAACAAGGGTTCGAGCAGGCTGGCAAAGGCGGGTTCGCCGATCCAGCCGAGGCCCAGCGAGGCCAGCGTGATGCCCAGTTGGCAGGCCGACAGGTAAGCGTCGAGTTGATTGTGGACAGTCGCCAGTATGCGTCCGCGCAAGCCCTGCGTCTTGACGATGGCTCTGATGCGGGTCTGGCGCAGTTTGACCAGACCGAATTCTGCTGCAACGAAAAAACCGTTCAGCGCGACCAGAAAGAGGGCCGCGACGATCAGCAAGATGTTTTCCAACGAGGGTACCTATTGAGTAGTAAAGAAAATGCGCCTGCCGAAGAGCAGCTAACAAAACAGCGCGAAGTCCGACGGGCCGGGCTGCGGATGCGCAATGAAGAAATCGCGAGCGGGAAAAACTGCGAAGGTTTTGTTAGCTGCTCTTGCCGGTTGCTGCAAGCACAAGGCGTAATTTACCACGAGACGCCTCCCGACCCGAGGCCTTGTCAGGAAACGATGTCAATCCGGCAAAAGGAAAAACGACTCAGCGTTTCAGCTCAGGCGTGATAAAACGCAGTCCCAGCACGACATAGCGGCCGCGCGTATCGGCCCCGAAGGTATTGCCGTAGGTGAGGTCGAGTTCGACATGTTCCGGCACCAGCGCCGCCCGCACGCCGGCCTGGTAAGAAGGCTTGCCCTTGTTTTCGCCGAACACTTCGCCGATGAAGGAAAGTTTCTCCATCAGTCGTGTTTCGTTGCCCAGACCCCAGGTCAGGCGCGTGGTCTGCTCCTTGCCCTTGCGGATTGCGCCCAGGTTGGTGTGCAAAAGCACCGCGTCGTCCTTGAACGAAAACGAAGTCAGCAACTTGGAATAGACATTCCAGGAACGCTTGCGACCGTCGCCGCTGTCACTGCTGTCGGTCTGGCGCACTACGCCGGCCAGCATGCCGACGCCGAAGCTGTCGGGCGACATCTCGCGGAACACGGTCTTGCCTTGCAACTGGCTATTGGCAACGTACATGCCGGTGCCGTCGCGCTGCCACGAATTGCCCCACGAGACTTCCAGGTTGCCGGTCAGGTTGCACGACGGATTGAGCCAGCGCTCGGTGCCGTCGCGATTGAATTTCCCCCAGGTTTCCAGCTGGCATTTGTTGGCGCCGAGGACTTGCGCGTCGTCGACATTCATGGCGCCGGCGGCGAACGCCGACTGCACCCCCAGCAATCCGTGGACGGCCACGGTTGCGATGATGATTTGTTTTTTCATGGATTACCCCGTCTTCAGAAATCGGACGCAACCAGGAGATGTTGCGTCCGGCGTGATGCTAGCACCATGCTTCCGGCGCGAGCAATCGGAAATCGAATGCGAGCCGGAGTTTTCGAAATACGTGGGCAGAATAACCACAATGGCATGCGCTGCTCGCGCTGCGCATACGGAGAAATGCGGCAAACACGTCAAAGAAATACTGAATTGAGAGTGCTTATCGTTTACGAGCAGTGGCTGCCCTGTGGCCCCGCTCAGCGTTTTCTTGGACGCGCCGGGTCCGGCAAACCGCACTTCAGAAATTCACCGCGCCCGAGCGCGCCCTGCGGATCCTTGCCGTCATACACCACCTCGCCCCGCGACAGCGTAGTCACCGGCCAGCCGGTCACCGTCACGCCTTCGTACGGCGTGTAGTCGACGTTGTGATGCAGCTTGTCGTTGGCGATCACGACTTCCCTGTGCGGATCCCAGATCGCGATGTCGGCGTCGCTACCGATGGCGATCGTGCCCTTCTGTGGATACAGGCCGTACATCTTGGCCGGATCGGTCGCCGTCAATGCAACGAAGCGGTTGAGGTCGATGCGGCCCTCGCCGACGCCTTCCGAAAAAAGCAGCGGTAAACGTGTCTCCAGCCCCGGCGTGCCGTTGGGGATGTAACGGAACGGCACTTCCTTGCCGCCCGGCATCTTGCCCTTGGGATCGGCGTAACGGAACGGCGCGTGGTCCGACGAGAACACCGTGAACAAGCCGCTGGCCAGGCCGTCCCAGATGTGCTGCTGGTTTTCCTTGTCGCGCGGCGGCGGGCTGCAGATGCACTTGGCGCCGTGGTAGCCCTCCTGGTCGAGATCGTCTGCCGTCAGCATGAAATACTGTGGGCAAGTTTCCGCATAGATGCGCAGGCCATGACCATGCGCCCAGCGGATCTGCTCAATGGCTTCCTTGCCCGAGACGTGCACGATCAGGATCGGCACGTCGACCAGTTCGGACAGGGCAATCGCGCGATGCGTCGCTTCGCGCTCGACCAGCATCGGCCGTGAGGTCGCATGGTACTTCGGCGCGGTCAGGCCGGCGTCTTCCAATTGCTCGGTGAGCCACGCGATGCAGTCGGCGTTCTCGGCATGGATCATCACCATGGCGCCTTCGCGCCGTGCGATGGCCAGTACGTCGATGATCTGCCTGTCGTTGAGCTTGAGATCGTCGTAGGTCATGTAGATCTTGAACGAGGTATAGCCTTCGCTGATCAACTGCGGCAGTTCTTCCTTCAAGACCTTTTCGGTCGGATCGCTGACAATCATGTGGAAGGCGTAGTCGATCACGGCCTTGCCTTCGGCGCGACGATGATAGTCCTCCACCGCAGCGCGTAGCGACTGGCCCTTGGCCTGCGCGGCAAATGGAATCACCGTCGTGGTGCCGCCACATGCCGCCGAGATCGTACCGCTGCGAAAATCGTCGGCCATCTCGAGCCCCTCTTCCATCGGCTGGTCGAGATGGCAATGGCTGTCGACGCCTCCCGGCAACACCAGCTTGCCGGCCGCATCGATTTCTTTCTTGCCGGGCGCAAGATTGCGCCCCAAAGCCACGACCTTGCCGCCGGCGACGCCGACATCGCATTGCATGATGTCGGACGCAGTAGCGACGGTGCCGTTGCGGATTACCAGATCAAAGTCTTCCATGTTCCGCTCCGCCCTAAACTACATCGCGGAACAGGCTGCCCCAATTGCGAATGCGCGAGGGATCCGATCCGGCCTGCCTGAGCGACTTCCACACCACGGTGGAAATGGTGTCGTAGATCGGGATGCCGACTTCGCGCTCCAGCTCTTCCACCAGCGGCGCGCCGCGCAGGTTGGTGCAGAAGATGGTGATGGCTTGCGGTTTCTCTTTGGCGACTTCGCGCACCATGGCGCGCAACTCGTCGGCGCCGACTTCGGAGAAGGAGAAATTGTCCTGCTTGCGCAGATGGCGCTCGGCGATGCATTCCATGCCCGACGCCGCGTAGTTCTTGATGATCGCCGCCTGCACATCGTCCAGGTAAGGCGTCACCAGGCCGAAGCGCTTGACGCCGGTGATACCGAAAATTTCATTCAATGCCAGCACCGAGGTGCAGGCCGGGATGCCGGTCGCTTCGGTGATGCGGCGGCACAGACGCTCATCGGCATCGAAACCGAGCCAGCCCGACGAGGTGCCGTTCCAGCCGATGCTCTGCACCTTGGCATGCGACAGCAGTTCGGCCGCGCGCAGGATTTCGCTGTCGTCGAATTGCGCCAGCGCCTGGTTCGACAGCGCGATCTCGGTCACGCGGAAGCGGCCGAAGTGCGCGCTGGCTTCCGGGATGTCGGTGATCATTGCGGTAGTGACCGGCTCCAGCGTGGTGTTGGAGGACGGCGTCAGCATGCCGAGCAGAGTACGTTGAGTCATGATGATTTCCTTGAAATTCTATGCGGCGATTTTGACTGCGTCGGCATGGGCGAGCGCGGATTCTTCGCGGATCAGGCTCAGCACATGGCGCTTGTATTGGTTGAATTCGGCGCTGGTTGTGTCGCGCGGCCGCGCCAGGTCGATGTCGATCAGGTCGCGGATGCGGCCCGGTCTATGCGTCATGACCGCCACCTTGGTCGCCAGCACCAGCGCTTCATCGACGCTGTGCGTGACGAACACGATCGTACCTTCATAACGCTGCCAAAGCGTGACCAGCTCTTCCTGCATTTCCATCTTGGTCTGCGCGTCGAGCGCGGCGAACGGCTCGTCCATCAGGATCACCGACGGATTCTGCAGCAATGCCCGGGCGATGCCGACGCGTTGCGCCATGCCGCCGGACAGTTCCGCCGGAAAGTGGTTCTCGAAACCCTTGAGCTTCACCGTTTCGATGAACGGCTGGGCGGCGGCGCGACGTTCGGCGGCGCTCTTGCCTTGCAGCTTGAGCGAGAACGCGATGTTGTCCCATACCGGCAGCCACGGCATCAGGTTGGCCTGCTGAAACACCATGCCGCGGTCGGCGCCGGGAGCGCTGATCGGCTTGCCGTCCACGATCACGCCGCCGGAGGTCGGATGCTCGAAGCCGGCGATCATGTTCAGCAGCGTCGACTTGCCGCAACCGGACGGGCCGAGCAGGCAGAGGAATTCCTTCTTCTCCAGGCTCAGGGTGACGTTGTCGATGGCGAGCATGTCGCCGTTGTTATTCTTATCCTTACGCTTTTTGTCCTTGAAGACCTTGACGATATTGTTCAGTTCGATAAATGCCATGATGGTTCTTTCTCTTAAGCCTTGCCCTGCACCGTCGCCACATGCTGCCAGCGCAGTACCGAATTCATGATCAGTTTCAGGATCAGGTCGGCCAGGTAGCCGAGCAAGCCGATGCTGATCATGGCCGCGATCACCAGGTCGTAGCGCAGGAAATAATACGAATCCCACAGCGCGTAACCGAGGCCGCTCTTGACCGCCACCATTTCCGCCGTCACAGTCAGCATCCAGGCGCTGCCGATGCCGATGCGCAGACCCGCGAAGATGCTCGGCATCGCCGCCGGCAAGATCACGAAACGCAGCAGTTGGCCCTGGTTGGCGCCGGCCATCGCCGCTGCGCGTAGCAGATTGCGGTCGGAGGTTTTGACGCCGTGCACGGTGTTCATCAGGATGGGAAAGAAGGCGCCCAGGAAAACCAGGAAAATCGCCGGCTTGTTGGCGATGCCGAACCAGATGATCGCCAGCGGAATCCACGACACCGGCGGAATCGGCCGCAGCATCTGTACCGTCGGTTCGATGGCCTTCTCGACCCAACGCCACCAGCCGATCGCCACGCCCAGCGCAATGCCGGAAATCGCCGCGATCAGATAGCCGGCCGTAACGCGCATGCAACTGGCCATGGCGTCGAAGATCCAGCGGCCGCTGCTGTCCTGGGCCGCGTCGCTATAGCCGAAGATCCAGTCCATCCAGGTCGCGAACACGCGCGACGGCGCCGGCAGCAAGGACGCAGGGATCGCTCCCGAACGGGAAAACGCTTCCCAGAACAACACCAGAAAAATCGGCACGGCGAACCGCCACTTCGCCTCCGACAAGGAGCGCATCAAACCATTCATTGTGATCACCTGCTTTCTATCCAGTTAAGCCAGCCTTGCGCCCGAATCAATAGCCCAGTTCGGACTTCGGCTTCTTTGTGACTTCCATCAAGAAGCTGTAGTCCATGTTCTTGTCGATCTGCGCCGAGACATCGGTGGAGATGTACTTCAGGTCCTTCATCATCGCGCCGATGGCTTGCGTCTGCGCGCGGTACATCTTGAAGTCGGGATAGGAATTCTTCAGCGCTTCGGTGGCGACGGCCTTGTCCAGGCCGGTGCCCTTGACGATGCTGGCGACCCAGGCACCCTTGTCCTTTTGCAGGTTGTCGACCAGGCGCACCACGGCGGCGACGGTTTCCTTCACTTCAGCCGGGTGTTCCTTGATCACATCCGAGCGCGTCACGATCAGGTTGGTCAGGCGGCCGGCGGCTTGCTTGTAGGGGAATGCAAAATGCTTGCCGACGCCGGTCATGCGGATTTGCGACGCGAACGGTTCGACCGAGCAGATCAGCTCGACTTCACCGCGCTGCAGGGCCGCCGCATGGTCGGACGGATTGGGGATGTTGACGAACTGCACGTCCTTGCTCGGGTTGATGCCGTTCAAGGCGAGCTCGCCGCGCATGTGCAAGTCTTGTGCGTTGCCACGCGAAGCCGCAATGCGGAACGGCTTGCCCTGCGCCTTGTAGTCGGCGATCAGTTTCTTCAGCCCGGCCCAGTCGTCGGACGCCAGCGCCATGTCCTTGCCGACCAGCATTTCGGAGCCGCCGTTGACCTGGCCCGACACCGCCACCAGATCGAAGCCCTTGTCGAGGCCGCTGACGAAGGACAGGTACGTTACCTGGGCGATATCCACGCTCTTGGACACCAACGCCGTCAGCGCGTCGCTGCCGGCGGTGAAGTTGATGCCTTCGATATCGACGTTCTTGGCCAACTCGGGCACCAGCGCCATGGACATGCAATGTGCGCATTTGGCGTAGGCCAGCTTGAACTTTGGTTTCGCCTGGGCTTGAGCTCCGCCGGCAAAAGCCAGGCTGACGGCCAGTCCGGCAGCCACGACGACAGTGCGCATGACGGACGAACGCGGCAGTTTTTCTTGTGCGCCGGATACTTGATAGTGCATGGTGACTCTCCCGTAAGTAACTCAAAAATGGAGCTCATCGAAAACAATGAGCAGGGACCGCGATGTAAATTGTGACAATTTAAAATACCAATTGCGACAAACAATGCAATACCTGTGCCAGGGGAGTTCCGATCGTTTTTTACCGGGAAGGGCAGATGAAATGGCGTGCATTCACCGCCGCGAGGCAGCCAACAACATCCACGCTGGTGCAAAAGAAGGGAAATCGAACCAAAGAGGTGCGACAAAATAATTCAGAAATGCAAGGAAAGTTTTAGATAATTGTGACAATATATCCCCACAAAATACATCGTCTCAGGACAACGCAATGACCAGCGCCACCAACATCACCCCCATCAAACCCGGCCGCAAGAAGACCGCAAGCAAACCGGACAAGGGCGCGGACAACAGCCCCCTGCCCGCCCAGGCTGTGAGCGCGCGACCGATGGCCGGCGACGTCATCTATGAACGCATCCTCACGTCGATCATGGAGCATCGCCTCACGCCCGGCACCAAGCTGGTGGAAGAAAAACTGGCCGGCATCTTCAACGTCAACCGTACGCGCGTACGCGAAGTGCTGGCGCGGTTGAGCCACGAAGGCCTGATCACCACGATTCCGAATCGCGGCGCCTTCATCGCCAGCCCGACGCCGAGCGAAGCGCGCGCGATCTTTTCGGCGCGCCGCCTGATCGAACCGGCGCTGCTGCGCCATCTATGCGAACACACCCGCCCTGAGCATATCGCCCAGCTGCGCGCCCACGTCGCGCTGGAAGCGCAGGCGCGTGAAGCCAATGATCGCCGCGCGATCATCCGCCTGTCGGGCGAATTCCACATCCGCATTGCCGACATGGTCGAGAACCCGGTCATGAGCAAGATGATGCGCGAATTGGCATCGCTGACCTGCCTGATCATCGTGCTGTACGACTCCCCCGCTGTGCCGGCCTGCACCCACGACGAGCACGGCGACATCATCGATGCCATCGCCGCCGGCAAGGTCGAGAAGGCGGTGGCGGCCATGATCGAGCACCTGAACCACATCGAGGCGGTGCTCGACATGTCGGCGCCGCCGGCCGAAGACGACGACCTGGAAGCGGTGCTGAGCGTCCTGTAATTGCCGAGGTTTTTACGGCGCGTTTTTATGGCGTGCTTTTATGGCGTGCTTTTATGGCGTGCTTTTATGGCGCGTTTATCCGCGCGGCGTAAAGTTTTATAAGAATTAGACGCCGCGTTTCTTATCTTGTAGTCCACATCAACCTGACCTGTGGAGTACAAGAAAATGACATGCCGATTTGCGCCGTTCCGTTTCGTTTCCATCGCCGTGGCGGCAACTGCCCTGCTGCACGTTCTGCCCGCCACTGCGGCGGAGAATGGCGACGCCACTGCACCTGCGCCTGCTTTCGCCACCACCGCCAACATCGGCCTCTACAGCCAGTATGTTTTCCGCGGGCTGACCCAGACCAATGAAAGGCCAGCCGTGCAAGGCGGCTTCGATCTCTCGCACGAGAGCGGCCTGTATGCCGGCATCTGGGCGTCCAACATCAGCTGGATCAGCGACGCCACACCGGGCGCGTCGGCCAGCCTGGAAGCCGACCTCTACGGCGGCTTCAGGCATGGTTTCAGCGACACGCTGACCGGCGACGTCGGCTTCCTCCATTACGCCTATCCCGGCAGTTTCCCGAATGGCTTCACCAACGCCGACACCAATGAGCTGTATCTCGGCCTCGACGCCAAGTGGATCACGCTGCGCTATTCCTACGCCGTCGGCAATACCTTCGGCAGCACCGACACGCGCGGCTCCAGCTACGTCGACCTGACGCTGACGCACGAGCTGGTCGCCGGCATCAATGGCGTCGCCCACGTGGGCCATCAACGCTACACCGGCCCGAGCTCTTCCAAGCTGACGTACAGCGACTGGAAGCTGGGCCTGAACCGCGACTTCTCCGGCTATGTGCTGGCGGCCTACTACACCGGCACCAACGCCAAGGACGCCGGCTACACGGTCAAGGGCAAGAACCTCGGCCGCGACCAGCTGGTGCTGTCGGTGTCGCGCACCTTCTGAAGCTGACATGGACGGGAGAATTTCAGCGGCGTTGAGTGCGCTGCTCGCGTACTGCGCTTTGCCGCCGACGAAATCGTCAGCACACTTCGCAGAATCGACGTGATTCGATGTGATTGTGCCGGTGACTCCATCAAGCCGGTTCGGCGTTGACGACGCGGTAGCCGACGCCGATTTCGGTAACGATGTGCTTCGGCTGCGCCGGATCGTCTTCCAGCTTCTGGCGCAGGCGTTGCATGTAGATGCGCAGGTAATGATGATCTTCGGTGTGCGACGGCCCCCATCCTGCCGCCAGCAAAGTGCGGTGCGTGATGACGCGGCCGGCGTCGCGCAGCAGTGTGGCGATCAGACGATGTTCGATCTGGGTCAGGTGCACCGCTTCGCCGCCCTTGCTCGCCGTGCGCGCCGGCAGGTCGATCAGCAGGTCGCCCAGGCGGAAGCGTCCGGTCGCCGCACTGGCCTGGCTGCGCCGACGCAGTTGCGCACGGATGCGCGCCAGCAATTCCGGCACGCCGAAGGGCTTGGTCAGGTAATCGTCGGCGCCGGCGTCGAGCGCGGCGACTTTTTCCGCCTCTTGCGTGCGCGCCGACAGGATCACGATCGGCACGTCGCTCCACGAGCGGATGTCGGCGATGACCTGCTTGCCGTCCTGGTCGGGCAGGCCGAGATCGACGATGACCAGGTCCGGTTTGCGGGTACCGGCTTCGACCATGCCCTCGCGCGCGGTGCGCGCTTCATGAACGATGAAGCCTTCCTGTTCGAGCGCGCCGCGCACCAGCTTGCGGATATGGGCGTCATCCTCGACGAAAACAATATTGCCTGCATGATCCAACATATCGTTATTCCTCTTCCGGCAGGGCCGGAGGTTTATCCAGCGGCAAGGTGAAGCACACGCGCGCACCGCGTCCGCCGTCGCCGGGCAGCGCGCGGATCGCGCCGCCGTGGGCATCGATAATCGCGCGGCAGATCGCCAGCCCCAGACCGACGCCGGGCGTGCTCGACTCGGTATCGCCGCGGGTGAATTTTTCAAACGCGCGCTCTTCCATGCCCGCAGGAAAACCCGGACCACGGTCGATCACACTGATCTCCATCATGCCTGCATTGGCTTTCGCCTCGACCGCAATGATCTCGCCGGCCGGCGCGTATTTGACGGCGTTCTCGATCAGATTGGCAAACACGCGCTCGATCAGCACGGCGTCGAAACGCACCAGCGGCAAGTCGACCGGCAGACGCGTCTCCACGCGGCGTTCGCCGAGCGTCTTGTTCAACAGCCTCAACGCGGTGCCGACCACTTCCTCGATCGAATTCCACTGGCGGTTGAGCGTAATGCCGCCGGATTGCAGGCGCGCCATGTCGAGCAGGTTTTCCACCAGACCCGACATGCGTTGCGACTGCTCGCTGATGGTGACCGCCATCTCGCGCTCATCCGCACCCAGCGACGGCTGCCGCGCCAAGGCTTCGGCGCTGCCGACCAGCGAGGTCAGCGGCGTGCGCAGATCGTGCGAGATTGCCGATAGCAGGGAGTTGCGCAGGCGCTCCGACTCCATCGTCACCAGCGCATCCTGCGCCACCTCGGCGTAGTGCAGGCGCTCGATGGCCATGGCGATCTGCGAGCAGAAAATTTCCAGCATCTGGCGGTTCTCGGGCAAGGCCAGCTGAAGCGGGTCCTCAGCCACGAACGCCAGCACGCCGCGTGTGCGCATGGTGGCATTCAGCGGCAGGTACAGCGCCTGCGCCGCCGGCAAGGTGGCCGTGTCGCGTCCCGCCGCCTGGTCGTTGTCGTAGACCCATTGCGCCACGCCCAGGTCGACGTCTTGCAGCGCGTGCGCATCGTGTTCTTCGGGCGCGGCCACGCGCACGTTCTCGCCGCTGTCGGGCAGGCAGAAAGCCGTCTTCGCGCCGAACACCGCGCCCAGATGGCGACGGCCGATTTCCAGGATCTGGTCCAGCGTCAGCACCGCCGCCAGTTCCTTGCCGAGCATGTACAAGTTGCCGGCGCGCGCCTCGCGCAACATGGCGACGTTGGCCTGATGCCGCATGCGCGAGGCAAGCGAGCTGATGAACAGCGACACCGCCAGCATTACCAGCAAGGTAATCAGATACTGTGCGTCCGAGACGCTGATGGAAAACCGCGGCGCCACGAAAAAAAAATCGAAGGCCAGCACGCTCATGATCGACGCCAGCGCCGACGCCGAGCGACCGTAACGCACCGCGACGATCATCACGCCGACCAGGTACAGCATGATCACGTTGGCCGGATGCAGGTAGGCGATCAGCCACCACGCCAGCGCCGTGGTCACGGCACAGCTGACGGTCGCCCACAGGTAGCCGCGACGACGACGCAGGCGGCCGCTGTCGTCGCGCGCTTCCTCGAGTGGAGTCCTGGCGCTGCCGTCGCTTGCCGAGCGCACCGGTCGCGCTACGGTATAGACGTCGATATCTTGTCCGTTGGCGGCGATGCGTTCGGCCAGGTTCTTGCGCCACCAGCGTTTCCAATGCGTCCAGCCGCCACCCCGCGATTGCCCGATCACCAGCTTGCCGGCATTGCGGCTGCGTGCAAACTGCACCAGCGCCTGCGCCACGTCTTCGCCGGTGATGCTGGCGGTTTCCGCGCCCAATGATTGCGCCAGCTTGAGGTTCTTCAATATGCGTTCGCGCCCGGCCAGCGTCACGCGCGGCCAGCGCGGCGCATCCACGTGCACCGCCAGCCAGTCGGCCTGCAGCTTGGCGGCAAGTCGCGCCGCCGCACGCACCAGCTTGTCTTCGTCGGCACGCGCGCCGATGGCGACCACGATGCGTTCCTTGGTTTGCCACAGCTGGGCGATGGAACGGTCGGCGCGGTACTCGCGCATGTCGGCGTCGACGCGATCGGCGGTACGGCGCAAGGCGATCTCCCGCAGCGCCAGCAGATTGCCCTTGCGGAAAAAATTGCGCCCGGCCTTCTCGGCCTGTTGCGGAAGATAGACCTTGCCTTCCTTGAGGCGCTGCAGCAGCTCGTCGGGCGGCAGGTCCACCAGCGTGACCTCGTCGGCCTCGTCAAAGACATGATCCGGTATCGTCTCGTGCACGCGGATGCCGGTGATCTGGCCGACCACGTCGTTGAGGCTTTCGATGTGCTGGACGTTGACGGTGGTGTAGACGTGGATGCCGGCGTGCAGCAGCTCTTCGATGTCTTGCCAGCGCTTGGCGTGGCGCGAGCCGGGGACGTTGGAGTGCGCCAGTTCGTCAACCAGGATGATGGTCGGTTTGCGTTCGAGGGCGGCGTCGAGATCGAATTCGTGCAGGGTACGGTCGCGGTATTGCGTGCTGCGCAGCGGCAGGCGTTCGATGCCGTCGAGCATGGCTTCGGTGTCGGCGCGGCCGTGGGTTTCGACGATGCCGGCGAGGACTTGTTCGCCCGGCGTATTTTGTTCCAGCAGGTTTTTGGCGGCGGCCAGCATGGCGTAGGTTTTGCCGACGCCGGCGGAGGAGCCGAAGAAGATCTTGAGCCGGCCGCGCGCCTGACGGTCTTCGTCGCGCATGACGCGGTCGAGCAGGTCGTCGGGGTTGGGGCGGGTGGGCATGGTGGGGGTATTGTAGTTGGAAATGGCGTTTTTTAGCGGGCTGATATGGTTGTGCGGTCTGGTGTATTTTGTTTCGACTGGCTTTGTTCGGTAGCTTAGTTTTTTCTTTCGTTGGACGACCCTGCCGGGGGTAGCCCGGCGGCTACTCACTTTCTTTGCTTCGCCAAAGAAAGTAAGCAAAGAAAGGCGACCGCGGGATCCAGGTCCTTCGGACTTCCCGGTGCTGCGAAGCAAAAAATGGGAGGGGAAACAAACTCGCTACGCTCAGACAAGTTTCCCCTCTTTTTCCATTTTTCGCATCGCATCACCGGCTGGCTCCAAGCGGAACGGCCAAACTGGCTCGCTGCGCATCGCCAGGGAACTGAGATGATGTGATAGTCGCAGTTCTTCGCTATCTTAAAAGCGTTGGCAATCACGATGCCGAAGGCGAGCCCCTCAAGGCAATGCGAAGCGAGCCGAAAAAAAATCCCGCTTATGAGTCGCCGTTGGTGACGTGCTCAAATCGGATAAAGAAGGGAAACCTGTCTGAGCGCAGCGAGTTTGTTTCCCTTCCCGATTTGAGTGCGGCGCCAACGGGTACCCCGAAGGGGCGGCGAATCGTTGCGTTGGAGCAGTGCTCCAACCCTTTCTTTGCTTACTTTCTTTGGCGAAGCAAAGAAAGTGAGCGGCCGCCGGGCCGCACCCGGCAACCAGGGTCGTCCGAAGAAAGAACAGCATCAGCAACCCTCAGCAGACAACCAACATCACGTCCCCGCCGCCGCATCCAACGCCAAATTCAACTTAAGAACATTAACGCGAGGCTCCCCGAACAACCCCCACTGCGGCGCCTCAGTCTGCCCCTTGACCAGCGAGCGAACCCGCTCCAAAGACAAACCCCGTACCTTCGCCACCCGCGCCGCCTGATACTCCGCAGCAGCCGGACTGATATGCGGATCCAGCCCGCTAGCGGACGCGGTCAGCAGATCCACAGGGATCTCCCGACCCGCACCAGGATCAGCCGCACGCAAAGCATCCTCACGCGCCTTGGCCGCATCGACCAACGCAGGATTCAAAGGACCGAAGTTGCTACCGCCCGAAGCGCCGCCGTTATACGGAAAAGTCCCCGAACTCGACAAACGGCCCCAGAAGTACTTCGGCTCGGTGAAGTTCTGGCCGATCAGCCCGGAACCGACCGGCACGCCGTCGCGCACGATGACGCTGCCGTTTGCCTGGATCGGGAAGAAGGCCTGGCCGACCAGCGTGATGACCGCCGGGTACAAGCCGCCCAGGATGAGCGACATCAGGATGAACAGCGAGACCGCAGGACGCAGATAAGTTTTCATGACAAATTCCTTCAACAAAATTAAGCCAGGCCGAACACGCCGAGCAACACGTCGATCAGCTTGATGCCGACGAACGGGACGACCAACCCGCCTAAGCCATAGATCAGCAGGTTGCGACGCAACAGCACTGCCGCGCCCAGCGCCCGGTAACGCACGCCGCGCAAGGCCAGCGGGATCAGCACGACGATCACCAGCGCATTGAAGATGACCGCCGACAAGATCGCCGACGATGGATTGTTCAGATGCATCACGTCCAGCGCCGCCAGCTGCGGATACGTGGTCGCAAACATCGCCGGGATAATCGCAAAATACTTGGCGACGTCGTTGGCGATACTGAAGGTGGTCAGGCTGCCGCGCGTCATCAGCATCTGCTTGCCGATCTCGACGATCTCGATCAGCTTGGTCGGGTTGGAATCCAGGTCGACCATGTTGCCGGCCTCTTTCGCCGCCTGCGTGCCGGTGTTCATGGCCACCGCCACATCGGCCTGCGCCAATGCCGGCGCATCGTTGGTGCCGTCGCCGGTCATCGCCACCAGCTTGCCTTCGGCCTGGTGCTGGCGGATCAGCGACAGCTTGTTCTCCGGCGTAGCTTCGGCGAGGAAGTCGTCGACGCCTGCTTCGGCTGCAATCGCCGCCGCCGTCAGGCGGTTGTCGCCGGTGATCATGATGGTCTTGATGCCCATGCGGCGCAGCTCGGAGAAACGCTCCTTGATGCCGCCCTTGACGATATCCTTCAACTCGATCACGCCGAGCACGCGGATGGCGCCGGTGGACGCGTCGGTCTCGGCCACCACCAGCGGCGTGCTGCCGCGCCGGGCGACGATGTCGACGGCGGCGGCGACTTCACCCGGCACCTGCTGGCCGGCTTGTTCGGCCAGCTTGCGGATGGCGTCGGCGGCGCCCTTGCGAATCCGGCGATGGCCGATGTCGACGCCGGACAAACGGGTCTGCGCAGTGAACGGAATAAACACAGCGCCGAGGCTGGCCATTTCGCGTTCACGCAGGTTGAAGCGCTTCTTTGCCAGCACCACGATGCTGCGGCCTTCGGGTGTTTCATCGGCCAGCGAGGCGAGCTGGGCAATATCGGCCAGCTCCTGTTCGCTCACGCCGCTGGCCGGCAGGAACGCCGATGCCTGGCGGTTGCCGAGCGTGATGGTGCCGGTCTTGTCCAGCAGCAGCACGTCGACGTCGCCGGCGGCTTCCACCGCGCGGCCGGACGTCGCGATCACGTTGGCTTGCATCATGCGGCTCATGCCGGCCACGCCGATGGCCGACAACAGGCCGCCGATGGTGGTCGGGATCAGGCACACCAGCAAGGCGATCAGCGCGGTCACGGTGACCGGCGCGCCGCTCTGCGCCACGTTGACGCTGAACATCGAGAACGGCAGCAAGGTCACGGTCACCAGCAGGAACACGATGGTCAGCGCCACCAGCAACAAGGTCAGCGCGATTTCGTTGGGCGTCTTCTGGCGCTTGGCGCTTTCCACCATGGCGATCATGCGGTCGAGGAAGGCTTCGCCCGGATTCACGGTGACGCGCACGATGATCCAGTCCGACAGCACCCGGGTGCCGCCGGTGACGGCGGTGAAGTCGCCGCCAGACTCGCGGATCACCGGCGCCGACTCGCCGGTGATGGCGCTTTCGTCGACGGTGGCGACGCCTTCGACCACTTCGCCGTCGGCCGGCACGAAGTCGCCGGCTTCGATCAGCACCAGGTCGCCTTTGCGCAGGCTGGCGCCTTCCGCCAGCTCAACGCGGTCATTGCGGTTTGCCCGCTGCAACTTCTTGGCGACCACGCTCTTCTTGGCGCTGCGCAGCGACGCCGCCTGCGCCTTGCTGCGGCCTTCCGCCAATGCTTCGGCGAAGTTGGCGAACAGCACGGTGAACCACAGCCACACCGTCACGGCGAGGATGAAGCCGGACGGCGCCTCACCTGTGCCGTTCAGCGCCTGCAGGTAGAGCAGCGTTGTCAGGATGCTGCCGAGATACACCACGAACATCACCGGATTGCGCCACTGCGCGCGCGGCGACAGCTTGCGGAACGCGTCGATTACGGCTGGCTTGACGATGGCCGGATCAAACATCCACTTTGTTGCGGATTGTGCGCCGGATGCTGCGGATGCTGCGGATGCTATCGGTGCTACCGGCGCCGCGACAGCCGGGGCGACAATTTCTTTGGCAGGACTGTTTGCCATGTTTTTCTCCAATGATTAGTGAATCGCCAGCATCTGCAGGTGCTCGATCACCGGACCCAGCGCCAGCGCCGGGACATACGTCAGTGCGCCGACCAGGATCACCGCGCCGATCAGCAGCGTGACGAACAGCGGGCCATGCGTGGGCAAGGTGCCGGACGTTGCCGCCAGGCGTTTCTTGCCGGCCAGCGAACCGGCCATGGCGAGCACCGACACGATGATGCCGAAGCGGCCCAGCCACATGGCGATGCCGGTCATGACGTTGTAGTAAGGTGTGTTGGCGGACAAGCCGGCAAAGGCGCTGCCGTTGTTATTGGCGGCCGAGCTGAAGGCGTAGAGGATTTCCGAGAAGCCGTGCGCGCCGGGGTTGGCGATGCCGGCCAGGCCGTTCTCGACCATCACCGAAATCGCCGTCAGCACCAGCACCAGCGCCGGTGTCATCAGGATGGCGATGGACATCATCTTCATGTCGAACACGCCGATCTTCTTGCCCAGGTATTCCGGCGTGCGGCCGATCATCAGGCCGGCAATGAACACCGCCAGCACGGCAAAGATCAGCATGCCGTACAGACCTGCGCCGACACCGCCGTAGACCACTTCACCCAGCTGCATCTGCAGCATCGGCACCAGTCCGCCCAACGGCGACAATGAGTCATGCATGGCGTTGACGGCGCCGCAGGATGCCGCCGTGGTAATGGCCGCAAACAAGCTCGATGCGATGATGCCGAACCGGGTTTCCTTGCCTTCCATCATGCCGCTGCCCTGCGTTGCATGCGCGACGGCCAGCGCAGGATTGGGCTGCTGTTCGAAGTACATCACCGTCACCGTCATGACGATGAACAGCAAGGTCATCGCGGCCAGGATCGCCCAGCCCTGGCGCCGGTCGCCGACCAGCATGCCGAAGCTGGTGCACAGCGCGGCGGGGATGATCAGGATCGCCAGCATCTGCACGAAGTTCGACAACGGCGTCGGATTTTCATACGGGTGCGCCGAGTTGGCGTTGAAGAAACCGCCGCCGTTGGTGCCGACCATCTTGATGGCTTCCTGCGAAGCGACCGGACCCATGGGCAAAGTTTGCTTGCTGGTCTTCATGTCGTCGACCAGCGGGGCGCCCTTCTCGTCCTTGAGCGGCTGGCCTTGCGGGTCCAGGCGCGGCACCGTGTAGGCGGTGGTTTCCAGCGTCGACACTTCGACGTAGGACTTGAAATTCTGGATCACGCCCTGGCTCATCAGCACAACGGCGACCAGCACCGACAGCGGCAGCAGCACGTACAGGCTGGAGCGCGTCAGGTCGATCCAGAAGTTGCCGATGCTTTTGCTGCTGTGTCGCGCAAATCCGCGGATTAACGCGAAGGCGACAGCGATACCGGTGGCGGCGGACATGAAGTTTTGCACCGACAACGCCAGCATCTGGGTCAGGTAGCTCATCGTGCTCTCGCCGACATAACCCTGCCAGTTGGTGTTGGTGACGAAGCTGACCGCCGTGTTGAACGACGAGTCGGCGCTGACGTTGACCATACCGGCCGGATTCAGCGGCAACCAGAATTGCAGGCGTTGCAGGGCGTAGACGACGAACATGCCGACGATGTTGAACAGCAGCAGCGCCAGCGCGTATTGCTTCCAGCCCATGTCGGCGTCGGCGCGGATGCCGCACAGACGGTAAAGGAAATGCTCCATGCCGCCGAACACGCGGTTGACGGTGGACTTGCCCTCCATCACGCGGGCGATGTACCAGCCCACCGGCACCGAGAGCACGAGCAGGACGACCAGGTAGATCGCCAGTTGGGTTAGCGAGGCAGTCATGTTCATGTCAGAAGGCCTCCGGCTTGATCAGGGCGTAGACCAGATACGCCAACAGGCCGACCGATACGGCCAGCCCCAGTATTTGCATGACGCTCATTGCATGTCCTCCAGCTTCTTGCAGGCGACGACAAATGCCCACATCGCGACGCTGCACGCCAGCAAGCCGCCGATATATAGAAAATCCATGTCCTACTCCCTTGATGAATGCTTACGGAGCAAACGATAGGGGGAAGGACGTTAAATCCGGATAAAACTATCGGAGGGCGGTATAAATTTTGTGTAAACAAGAACGCGCCGCTCGGGGCGGCGCGTGGTGATGGCGTTGACTGTAGCTAGAAGGAAATACTGCGGAAGACGGCGAAAGGAATGGCTATCGTGACGGCGATAACGAAAATCAGACCGGGCTTTCCTCGGTGTTCCATTCGACCCGGTTCTTGCCGGCGCGCTTGGCGGCGTACATGGCCTTGTCGGCCTGCGCCACCAGGGCATCCTGGTCGGTGTGCTGGTCCGGTTCGTAGATCGCCACGCCGATGCTGCTGGAGACGTTGACGGTTGCGGCAGTGAGGATGAACGGCCGGCGCATTGACGCCAGGATTTTTTCCGCCACGCCCATGGCGTCGGCCGGACCGTGCAGGCGCTCGAGGATAACGGTGAATTCGTCGCCGGCCAGGCGCGCCACGGTGTCGACGTCGCGCACCGCGTCGATCAGGCGTTCGGCAAACTTGACCAGCAGTTCGTCGCCGGCCACGTGACCGTACTTGTCATTGATGCTCTTGAAACCGTCAATATCCATGAACAACAGCCCCATTTGCTGCGGTTCGCGAATCGCGCGCGCCATCGCCTCGGGCAGCTTTTCGGTGAAGGCGCGGCGATTCGGCAGGCCGGTCAGGATGTCGGTCAGCGCCATTTCCTGCAAGGAGTTGCGGAAGGCCTGGCGCTCGGTGATGTCGTGCAGGAAGGCGATGAACAGGTGTCCCGCGCGCCGGCGCACGGAGCCGACCGTCATTTCAACCGGCAATTCGTTGCCGTCGCGGCGCAGTGCGTTGATTTCGATGCGGTTGTTGATCACCACGCCTTCGCCGGTGTTGAGGAAATGCGTCATGCCGCGCCGGTGCAACTCGCGCTGTTCGAACGGGATGATCAGTTCCGCCAGTTCCTTGCCGACCGCTTCCTTGTGGGTCCAGCCCAGCAATTGCTCGGCCTGGCGATTCCATTCCAGCACCATGCCGTCTTCGTCGATGGCGATGAAGGCGTCATGGGCGTTTTGCAGGATCGCGCGCAGCTCGGTTTCGCTTTCTTCCAGGCGGATCTGGTTTTCGCGCTGGTTGTCGAGCGCCTGCTGCAGGGCGATGGCGGTTTCGTGCAGGCGCCGGGTGCGGTCTTCCACACGCTGCTCCAGGCCTTCGTTGAGCGAGCGCACTTCGCGTAGGTAGTTTTCTTCGCGCTGGACCATGGTCGACAGCGTGGTCGACAGCAGCTGGATTTCGTAATAGGTGCTGACGATGGGAATCTCGGCGCTATGGTCGCCGGTGGCGCGTCGCTCCATTGCGGCGCTCAATGCATTCATCGGCGCCACCAGCCGGCGCGTCATGAAGAACGCCAGCGCCATCAGCAGCAAGCCGACGATGCAACCGACGAACAGCACCTGGCGCTCCAGGTCCTTGAAGCCGGACATGGCGACCTGTTCGGGCTGGCGCACCAGCACGCTCCATTTCATTTCGGTGTATTCGCTGTTGAGGCCGGTGCGCGCAAAACCGGTCAGGTAATGCTGGCCGTCTTCGCCGAGTTCGCGCATCGAACCCGACGGCAAGCGCAGCGACGCCTTGAAGCTGTCTGAGGTGATCTTCTTCTCCTCGAGTTCACGCGGGCCGAGCAGGACAACGCCGTCTTCGCGCACGATCATGATCTCGACGTCGTAGCGATCGTTGGCCGGGTTGAGCAGCTTCTTGGCCAGGTCGCGCGCCCAGGTCCAGCTCAGGTGCACGCCGAGTACGCCCTGGAACTGGCCGTCCGGTCCCATGATCGGCGTGGCGATGTCGACGAAGCGCCATGGATCGGTCGTCACCGGCAGCTTCTTTTCCAGCAACACGGCGGGATGATAGTCGCCGACGAAGAAATCCTTCTGCGCCTTCTGGAACCACGGCCGCTGCTCTACGCTCTGGCCTTCCAGCAAGCCGTTGGCGGCGGCCAATACGTTGCCGTCCGGCGTAGCGAAACCGATCCACGCGTAGTTGGGAACATTTCTTTGCAGTTCGTTGAAGACCGCCCGCATGCGCGCCGGATCCTTGGCGTCGCGGATCGACGGACGTTGCGACAACTGCTTCACGTCGATGTAGCGTTCGCCCATGCTGCGGTCGAGCGCATCCTGCATTTGCCAGGCCAGCTGGTTGAGACGCGCCTCGGCTTCGTGGCGCGCATAGCTGCGCGTAAATTGGTCCACCAGTGCCAACACCGACGCAGTCGTGATCAGCACCGACAGCACCACTCCTATCGTGACCCATGAGGACAGACTCAATGTCGATGAGAGTTTTTTGATGCTCAAGATGACTCCGGCTGCAGTTCGACGCGACACCGAAAGAACGGAAATGGCATTGCTTGCCTTCCTCCCGGACGTTCCCTTTTGATTCTTTTATTGGGGATATCGAAATATTAGCTGGTCAATTGCATCGGGAGCAATACTTGGCGCGGGAATAAGACGGAAAGCTTGTCTATCAGACAATCTTTCAGCCCGATAAACAGGCAATCTGTTGCAAAAACTGCCGGGTGCGGGAAGCGTCGCGGCCTTCCCGGCAGTCTTTGGGAGCGAGCAAAAAGAGAATCGGACGGACATCAGACGCCGGCGCAAATACCATCGGCGCGCGGATCGGTGGCGCCTTCGATGAGGCCGTTCGGATGCACGCAAACGGCGCCCGCATGCCCCATCATGTCGGTGTAGTCGGCCACCACTTCGACGTCATGGCCGGCGCGCCGGAGCGCGTCGATCACGTCGGTCGGGATACGTCCCTCGAGCTTGAGGTTGGTCGAGACCGTGCCCCAGGTGCGTCCCAGCAACCAGCGCGGCGCGCTGACGGCGGCTTGCATGTTCTGGCCGAACAGGATGTGGCGGCTGAATACTGCAGCCTGCGTCTGCGGCTGGCCTTCCCCGCCCATGGTCCCGTAGGCCAGAGTACGGCCGTCGTCGAGACGCGCCAGCGAAGGATTGAGGGTATGGAACGGCAGCTTGCCGGGCTGCAACTGGTTGGCGCCGTCGTCCAGCGTAAAGCTGGCGCCGCGGTTTTGCCACACCACGCCGGTGTCGCCGGCAATCACACCACTGCCGAACTCCCAGAAAATGCTCTGGATGTAGCTGACCACCCGTCCCTGCGCATCGGCCGCTCCCATCCAGATGGTGTCGCCCGGTTTCGGCACATGCGGCCACGGCGCCGCGCGCTGCATGTCGATCTGCGCCGCCTCGCGGTCGAGCGCCTCGGCCGACAGCCAGTCCGCGGCATCGACCGACATGTGGGCGCGATCGGTGACGTGCTTGTTGCGCAGGATGAAGGCGCGCTTGGTGGCCTCCACCAGGCCGTGGATATGTTCGAAGCCATCCGCTTGCTTGACGCCGAGGCGATCGAACAGGCCCAGGATCATCAGCGCCGACACGCCCTGCGTCGGCGGCGGCAAATTATAGATGCGGCCGGATTGCATCTGCACCATCAGCGGCTTGACGACCTGCGCGCGGTAGGCCGCGAGGTCGGCGGCGCGCAACGGGCTACCGGCCTGTTCGAGGCCGGCGGCGAATTGCTGCGCCAGTTCACCGCGATAGAAATCGTCAAGGCCGGCACTGGCAAGACGCGACAAGGTCGCCGCCAGCGCCGGTTGTTTCAGGATGTCGCCCAGCGACGGTGCGCCCTGCGCTGCATAGGTGGCGGCGAAGCCCGGTTGGTCCTTCAGCTCCGCCCATTTGTCGTGCGTGAGTTCAACCTGCGAGCGCGTGACCGGCACGCCGGTTCGGGCATGATGGATCGCATCGGCCAGCAGTCGCGGCAATGGCAGGCGCTTGCCGCCGTCCCAATGTTTGACAGTTTCCAGCGCCGCCGCCCAGCCGCCGACAGCGCCGGCCACCGTCAACGCCGCGCGCGGACCACGCGTCGGAATCGCGGCATCGCCATGCTGCGCATAGAACTCCTTCGTCGCCAGCGCAGCCGACTGACCGCAAGCCTGGATCGCCACCGGCTCGCGGCCCGGTTCGCTGATGACCCAGAAGCCGTCGCCGCCGATGCCGTTCATGTGTGGATACACTACTGCGATGGCGGCTGCGGCGGCGACCATCGCCTCCACTGCGTTGCCGCCGTCGCGCAGCACGGCAGCGCCGGCTTGCGCTGCAAGGTGATGCGGGGCGGTCACCATGCCGCCGATACAGGTCTTGCTGTACAACATAAATAAGCTCCTGAAACTGTCTTCGATTGAGTATCCAACCACGATGCGCACGCAGCCGGACGCGATGATCGCAGTCGCATGCAATTCGCGCGCCAGGTACTTCAAGCGGGTGCCGAAAAACACCCGGTTGGTATCGTAACCGATCAGGTTTTCAGTCGCACCGTCGTGCAAAGTACGCGGACGGCTCCAGATCATCCACCAAATGAAAAGGCCGGGGCATTTTCATGTCCCGGCCTTGCCGTTTGCGGCTTCTGCGCTTTTACGTTCGCTTCCTGCGATCTCAGAACTCCAGCGTCGGCACCTTGGGCGTCAAGGCCTCGCGCGCCTCGGCCACGATTTCAAACGAACGCAGACGCGCTGCATGGTCATGGATCTGCGCGGTGATCATCAACTCGTCGGCGCCGGTGTCGTCGATGAAATTTTGCAAGCCGGCGCGCACGGTTTCGGGCGAGCCGACGATGGCGCAGGACAGCGAGCGCTCGACGTGGGATTTTTCTTCCGGACGCCAGTAGTCTTCCATGCTGTCGCGCGGTGGATTCAGCTGGCCCGGTACGCCGCGCACCAGGTTGACGAACTGCTGCTGCAGGGACGTGAACAGGCGCTGGCCTTCACGGCCGGTCTCGGCGGCGAAGACGTTCAGCCCGAGCATCACGTGCGGACGCTTCAAGGCGTCCGAGGGCTTGAAGCGCGAACGATAAATTTCGACGGCCGACTTCATGAAGCCCGGTGCGAAGTGCGAGGCAAAGGCGAACGGCAAGCCCATTTCCGCCGCCAGCTGGGCGCTGAACATGCTGGAGCCGAGCAGCCACAGCGGCACGTTCAGGCCGTAGCCCGGCACCGCACGCACCGATTGATAGGGCGAGGCTTCCTTGAAATATTCCTGCAGCTCGACCACATCCTGCGGGAAGGTGTCGGCGCTGTCGCCGAGGTGGCGGCGCAAGGCGCGCGCGGTGCGCTGATCGGAGCCAGGTGCCCGGCCGAGGCCGAGGTCGATGCGGCCGGGATAGAGCGACTCCAGCGTGCCGAACTGCTCGGCGATCACCAGCGGCGAATGGTTCGGCAACATGATGCCGCCGGCGCCGACGCGGATGGTCTTGGTGTTGGCGGCGATGTGCGAAATCACCACCGAGGTGGCGGCGCTGGCGATGCCGGTCATGTTGTGATGTTCGGCCAGCCAGTAACGGTTGTAGCCGAGCGCTTCAGCCTTCTGCGCCAGCTCCTTGCTGTTGTTGAAGGCCTGGGCGGCGGTGCTGCCCTGGTTGATCGGCGAGAGGTCGAGTACGGAAAACGGAATCATGGTGGGTCCTTGCTGACACCCTGAACGGGCATCTGAAATAGTTACGCGATTTGCACTAGGCGATCTGAACAACCAGCTTGCCGAAGTTCTTGCCCTCCAGCAGGCCAATGAACGCTTGCGGTGCGTTCTCCAGACCCTGCACCACGTCTTCACGGTACTTGATCTTGCCGGCGGCGACCCAGGCGCTCATGTCCTTGAAGAACTCGGCGAAATAGCCGGCGCGCTGGTAGTAATCGAAAATGATGAAGCCCTGCATGCGGATGCGCTTGGTCAACAGGTTGCGCGGCAGCGTGCCCAGCAGGGCCGCGTTCGGCGCGACGCCGCTGTATTGCGCGATCAGGCCGCACAGCGGCACGCGCGCATGCACGTTGAGCAGCGGCAGCACGGCTTCGAAGACCTTGCCGCCGACGTTTTCAAAGTACACGTCGATGCCCTCGGGACAGGCGCCCTTCAATTGTTGCGGCAGATCGTCGCTGCGATGATCGATGCAGGCATCGAAGCCGAGTTCTTCCACGGCGTAGCGGCATTTCTCGGCGCCGCCGGCGATGCCGACCACGCGGCAACCTTTCAGTTTGGCGATCTGACCGACCACCGAACCGACCGCTCCGGTGGCGGCGGCGACCACCACTGTCTCGCCCTCCTTCGGCTGGCCGATATCGAGCAAGCCGGCATAGGCGGTGAAGCCGGGCATGCCGAACAGGCCAAGTGCATACGAGGGACGCGGCATGTTCTTGTCCAGCTTGGTGGCTCCGGTGCCGTCCGACAGGGCGTAATCCTGCCAGCCAGTGTAGGCCATGACCAGATCGCCTTCCTGATAATCAGGATGCTGCGACGCCACCACGCGCGACACGGTGCCGCCGGTCATGACGGCGTCGATTTCCACGTGGGCGGCATAGGAAGGCGCATCGCTCATGCGGCCGCGCATGTACGGATCCAGCGAAAGATAATCGGCGCGCAGCAGGAACTGGCCCGGGCCCGGCGTCGGCACGGCGGTTTCTTCCAGGCGGAAGTGTTCCGGCGCAGGGGCGGCGGTAGGACGCGAAGCCAGCACGATGCGGCGATTGACGGTAGCGGATTGGGACATGGTTTTCCTTTAAAGGGGACACCGCCCCACCGGGTGGCGGACGGCGACAGATTCGGCTTCCCGGCGCAGTGGAATCAGGGCGCCACCAGCACGCGCCGGGTGACGTCCATGGCGCTTTCCAGCGCCGCTCGGTCGCGACTGAGTTTGCTGAGCAAGCTTGCGCCCAGCCACATCTGATACAGCATCTGCGCGGTGCGGTAAGGCTCCAGCACCGTGTGCAGCGAACCTTCGGCGACGCCTGTGCGGATCGCGTCGGCAATGCGCGCGATGAACGCTTCGGTGCCGGCGTGCAAGGCCACGCGCATGTCGTCGGACAAGTCGGCCACTTCGGCGCTGAGCTTGACCACCAGGCATTTGTGCTCGGCGATTTCGCAGCACTGCGTCTCCAGCCAGTAGCCCCAGTAGGTCAGCAGGCGTTCGCGCGCCGTGGTATCGGGCTGGCCGTCTGCGCTGAAGCTCTTGTCCAGCTTCTGCAGATATTCGTCCACGTACTGCTCGATCAGCTCGCGGCCGTATCGCTCCTTCGAACCGAAGTAGTGATAGAACGAGCCCTTGGGAATGTCGGCGGCAGTCAGCAACTCGTTCAGGCCCACGCCGGTGAAGCCCTTCTGGGCGATCAAACGGCGGCCTGCCTGCAGGATGCTGAGCTTGGTTTCGGCGTAGGTATCTCTCATGCCGGTTATTTTACCGAAAAATTAGACCAGTCGTCTAAAGCCTGCCAAAACCGGTATTTCTGCTCATCTTCAAAAATATCAAGAAGATGATTCAAGCGCCGGACGCATTCTCAGAAACGCCCCTGCGGCTGACAATGCATTGTCTTCACTCACACAGGAAAACCCATCATGTCCGACACATCACTGCAACAACAGCAAGTCGTCGTCATCGGCGGCACCTCCGGCATCGGCCGCGCCGTCGCGCAAGAAGCGGTGGCGCGCGGCGCCATCGTCACCGTGATCGGCCGTTCGGCCAAGGCAAGCGGGAACATCCGCGCCGCCGTGGCTGACGTCACCGACAACGCAGCACTCGCTCAAGCATTCGCCGCCATCGGCAAGATTGACCACCTGGTATTGACTGCCGGCGCGCGCGTCGGCTCACCCAAGCTGACCGAGCTCGCCCGCGATGAACTGAAACTGGCCTTCAACGTCAAGCTGTTCGGCTCGCTGTTCGCGATCCAGGCGGCGCTGCCGTATCTGTCGCCGAACGCCTCCATCACACTGACTTCCGGCCTGCTCTCGCGCAAGTTCGGCCCCGGCAGCCTGCTCAAGAGCGGACTCAATGCCGCTGTCGACGCGACCGCAAAAAGTCTCGCCAGGGAATTGGCGCCGCGTCGCGTCAACGTGGTCAGTCCGGGCGTGGTCGATACCGAATTGTGGGGCGAAGCCGGTGCTGAATCACGTGTGACGGCCATGACGCGTATCGGCAAAGGCTTGCCGGTCGGCCGCGTGGGTACGCCGCAGGATATGGCGCAGGCTTATATGTTCGCAATGGAAAACGGCTTCGTCAGCGGCGCCGTAATTGATGTCGAAGGCGGAGGACTGCTGTCATGAGCAACACTGCACCGTTGAAAGACTCGACGCTGTTCTCACCCCTGCAGCTGGGACCGGTCGCACTGCCGAACCGTATCGTGATGGCGCCGATGACGCGCGCCCGCTCTTCGCAGCCGGGCAATATTCCGAACCAGATGATGGCCGACTATTATGCGCAGCGCGCCGCCGCCGGCCTGATCGTGACCGAGGCGACGCAGATATCGAAACAAAGCCAGGGCTATTCCTTCACGCCCGGCATCCATACGCAGGAACAGATCGCCGGCTGGAAGCTGGTTACCGACGCCGTGCACAAGGCCGGCGGACGCATCTTCGTGCAGCTGTGGCATGTCGGCCGGGTATCGCACCCGATGTTCCATGACGGCGCAGCTCCGGTGGCGCCGTCGGCGATCCAGCCGCGCGGTACGCAAGTGTGGATCGTGGGCGATGACGGCGTCGGCCGCATGGTCGATACACCGATGCCACGCGCGTTGACGGTGGAAGAGATCGGCGTCATCGTCGACGACTTCCGCCAGGCGGCGGCCAGTGCCATCGAGGCCGGTTTCGACGGCATCGAACTGCACGGCGGCAACGGTTACCTGATCGATCAGTTCCTGCGCACGGTGTCCAATCAGCGCACCGATCAGTACGGCGGCAGCGTCGACAACCGCGTGCGTTTCCTGCGCGAAGTCGTCGCGGCGGTATCGGAAGAAATCGGCGCGCATCGCGTCGGCGTTCGCCTGGCGCCGTACATCACGTTCAAGGACATGGCCGATCCGGCAATCGTCGATACGATCTTGCATGCCGCTGCCGAACTGGAAAAACAGAACGTCGCCTACATCCACTTGTCGGAAGCCGACTGGGACGATGCACCGACGATACCGGAAGATTTCCGCCACCAGCTGCGCGCCGCTTACTCAGGCCGCATCATCGTGGCCGGACGCTACGACAAGGATCGCGCGGGGAAAATTCTGAGCGATGGACTGGCCGACCTGGTGGCCTTCGGCCGCCCGTTTGTCGCCAATCCGGATTTGCCGAAGCGCTTGCAAGAGAATCTGGCGCTGGCCGATCTCGACGGCGCCAGCCTGTTCGGCGGTGATCGACGCGGCTATACCGACTATGCGCCGGCGGCTTAGCGTGCAACCTATCGTGCAATTCAGAGTTCCAGGCCGAGCTCGTCCAGTTCGGCCGCTTGCGTGGCAAACCGCTGCTGCAGAAAATCCAGCAGCAGCTTGACGCGCGGCGGCTGGTGCTGGTTGCGGTGGTACAGCGCATGCAACGGCGCCGGCGCAGACAGCTTGTCACGCAATACGATGCGCAAGCGATCTGCCCGCACGTCGGCAAGGATGTCGAGTGCCGACTTGTACGCGTAGCCGCGCCCCTGCACCGCCCACTTGCGCAAGATCTCGCCGTCATTGGTTTCGTGATAGCGGTCGAGCTGGATCGATTCGACGCGCTTGCCGCTCTGGAACTGCCACAGATTCATCGGTCCGGCCGCAGTCGTCAGCACCAGCGCCGGTCGCTGCGCAAGTTGCGACAATTCCTTCAAGGTGCCGAAATGGTCGTCGCAGGACGGCGCCACGCAGATCACCCGGCGATTCGGCGCCAGCGTGCGCGCTACCATGCTGCTGTCGGCCAGCTTGCCGTAGCGGATCGCAACGTCAACGTCATCGAGCACCAGGTTGGCGTGCGAGTCGGTCAGCGACAGCACGAAGCGCACGTCGGGATAGTGCTGCGAAAATTCCAGCAGGTAGTCTTGCAGCAGATTGCGGCCCAGGTCGGATGGCGCCGAGATGCGCACCGTGCCTTGCACCAGTTGCTTGCCGGCCTGGAGTTGGTGCTCGGCTTCGGTAATGGCGTCGATGGCTTGCTGGCAGTAGTACTGATACAGCCGCCCTTCTTCCGTCAGCCGCAACTGGCGCGTGGTGCGCTCGAACAGTTTGACGCCGAGCGACTGTTCCAGCCGTTGCATGGCGGCGCTGGACGCCGCCGGCGACAATCCCACCTTGCGTCCGGCGGCGGAAAAACTGCCGGCGGAAGCAGCGCTCAAAAACAGACGCATGTCGCTCAGACGATCCATGGCGGAAGAAAGTAGTGGCTGAAGCCGCCGATTATTACATCAACCGGCACGATTCCGATGCAGCGGCTTGAGGAAAATCGGCCACGCGATCAACGCGCCCGCCGCACCCGCCAGCCATACGGCCGACCATGATTGCCAGGCCAGCAAGGCCGGCACCGCTTGCGCCGCCAGGAAGAACACCAGGAACACGCAGGTATTGCCCAGCCCCAGCGCCGTGCCGACCTGGCGCGGCCCGGCCAGCGTGGCCAGCTCGGTATAGGCCACGCCGTGCCAGGCGGACGCGCAGACACCACCCGCCACCAACAGCAGCGCGATCACCGCCAGCACCCATTGCGGCCACGCGGCAGGCGCCAGTGCGGCCGCCGTTCCGAGCGCGACATACAACGCCACGCTGAGTGCGCTGCAGGCGCGCAGGTAGCGACGTCGATTGCCATGGCGGTCAGTCCAGCGTCCGCTCCACACGCGCATCACCGCCGCGCCGATCTGGATCGCCGCCATCGTCACGCTGATCAATCCCAGTCCCGCGTGGCCGACGTCGTGCAGGAAGATGGTGGCGAAGGTCAGCACCGACACTTGCGGAAAACACAGGATGCCGATCGCCATCGCCACGCGCCAGACTTCGATATTGCCCAAGGCGCTGCGGTCCGGCGCTGCAGCAGTCACGGATAACGGCGCCGCCGGCGGCTCATGCAGCCACAGCCAAGCCATCCCGGCACTGAGCAGGCAAAACAGTGCCAGCAAGCCATACACGGCGGCGAAACCATGCGCCGCCGCCAGCGACGGCAACACCAGCGCGCCGACGCCGCCGCCGACCGGCACTGCGGTCTGGCGGATGCTCATCGCCAGGCCGCGTTCGCCTTCGCGGAACCAGCCCATTACCGCGCGGCCGCTGGACCCGTTGACGCTGCCGCCGAGCAGGCCGACCGTCAGCAAACCCAGCGCCAGCAGCCACAGCGAAGGAATACCGGCCGCGCCGGGCGCAACGCAGGCGGCCATCGCCGCCAATGCCAGCGCCGTGGCAATCAGCCCGCACAACAGCACGCGCCGGTCGCCCCAGCGGTCGGTCAATACGCCCCACGGCAACTCGCTCACGGCCACGCCGAGCCCGAGCGAGCCCAACGCCAGGCCGAGCTGGGTATTGTCGAGCCGGTAGTCGGCGCGCATGAAAATCGCCGTCACCGGAATGCCGGCGAAGGCCGCCGAAAAGCTGGCGTTGGCGAGCACGCCGATGCCGAGGATTTTCCAGCGATGGCTGTCCTGGTGCAGGACCGGCGTGTGCGCGTCCGGTTGTGTTGCTGGATTCATGATGCGGCTCCAAGGTAATTTGACAGCCTCAGTGTGCCGTGCCACCATGCGTCCAAAATGACATAAAAACCTCTTTTTTGGACGACCTGCTATTTTGGACGCCGTCCCTTCTCTTCATGCGCAAAATCGGATTCTTGCTCTTCCTCGACTGCAGCCTGCTGGACTTCACCGGCCCGCTGACCGCCTTCGACGTCGCCAACCGCATCAGGGAGGGCGACGGCAAAAGCCGGCCGTATCAATTGCGCGTGATGTCGGAGCAAGGCGGCATGCTGGAAAGCGCATCCGGCACGGCGGTTGTCACCCACCCCCTGGATCGCACCGCCTTCGACACACTGATCGTGGCCGGCGGCGCCGGCCCGCGCGAGGGCGTGCTGTCACACACTCTGCTGGAATACACGCGCCATGCGGCAAGCAAGGCGCGCCGTGTGGCCAGCGTGTGCACCGGCGCCTTCGTGCTGGCCGCAGCCGGCCTGCTGGAGGGCAAGCGCGCCACGACGCACTGGCGCATGGCGGCGCGTTTGCAGCGCATGCATCCGTCGGTGCAGGTCGACAGCGACAATATCTTCATCAAGGACGGCGACGTCTGGACCTCCGCCGGCATCTCGGCCGGCATCGACCTGGCATTGGCGTTGATCGAGGAAGACCTGGGTGTGGAGTTGGCGCGCGCGGTGGCCAGAGAACTGGTGGTGTATCACCGCCGTCCCGGCGGCCAATCGCAGTTTTCAAATTTGCTGGAAATGGACCCGCCCTCAGGAAGGATCCGCGAGACGTTGAGCTATGCGCGCAACCATCTGCATGAATCGCTAACGGCGGAACGCCTGGCCGAAATAGCCTGCCTGAGCCGCCGCCAGTTCGACCGCGCCTTCAGCGCCGAGACCGGCCAGACACCCGCCAAAGCCATCGAAAAACTGCGCGCCGAAGCCGCGCGTCCAAGGGTGGAAGCAGGAGAAGAATCACTGGAAAACATCGCGAGAGCAGTAGGCTTCGACGACCCGGAACGCATGCGCCGGGCGTTCCTGCGCGTGTTCGGTTATCCGCCCCAGGCGATCAGGCGCGCGCAGAGAAGGCAGGAAGCTTTGTATCTTTAAGTGGGAAGAAAGACGAAAAAAGAAAGAAGCGATGCCGAAGGCGAGCCAGCAAGGCAATGCGAAGCGAGCCGAAAAAAGAATTCCGCTTATGAGTCGCCGTTGATGACGCGCACAAATCGGAAAAAGAAGGGAAACTTGTCTGAGCGCAGCGAGTTTGTTTCCCTTCCCGATTTGTGCGTGGCATCAACGGGAACCTCGCGCAGCGAGGCGGCGAATCGCGGTCGCCTTTCTTTGCTTACTTTCTTTGGCGAAGCAAAGAAAGTGAGAGGCTGCCGGGCCGCCCCCGGCAACCACGGTCGTCCGAAGAAAAAACAGCTTCAGTTACGAAAAAACGGACAAGGCACTCACGCCCGAACCAACCTCAACCGAGTAATCTCCGAAGGCGCCAACAAACGTTTAGGCGGCCCCCAATACCCAGTCCCCCGACTGGTATAAACCCACAAATTCCGCAACCGATTCAACCCCGCAACATAAGGCTGCTGCAACGGCACAAAGAAATTCCACGGAAAGAACTGCCCACCGTGCGTATGCCCCGACAACTGCAAATCAAACCCCGCATCCGCCGCAGCAGCAGCCGACCGCGGTTGGTGCGCCAGCAACACCTTGGCAGCACTCGCCGGTGCATTGCGAATCGCCGCATGCGGATCGCTGCGCTGGCTCTCATCGAAATGATGCGCGGTGAAGTCGGTCACCCCTGCCAACACCAACGGCGCGCCGCCATGGTCGAGCACCACGTGCTCGTTCAACAGCACGGTCAAGCCGAGCCGGCGCACTTCCGCAATCCAGGCCGGCGCGTTGGAATAATACTCATGGTTGCCGGTGACGAAATAGGCGCCGTGGCGTGCACGCAATTGCGCCAGCGGTGCGGTGTGTTCAGAGAGTTGCTGCACGCTGCCATCGACCAGGTCGCCGGTGATCGCGATCAGATCCGCCTTGAGTGCATTGACCTTATCGACGATGGCGCGCAAATAGCGCTGCTTGATGGTGGGACCGACGTGGATGTCGCTGATCTGCACGATGGTGAAACCGTGCAATGCCTGCGGCAGGTCGGCGATCGGCACATCAACGTCGACCACTTCGGCCAGCCGGCGCGCGTTCAGGTAGCCGACCGCAGTCAGCAGCAAGGCGCAACCGATCACGGCGCGTGCGGTGCTTTCAGTGATTTCGGGGGTCACGGGATGCAGCAGCGACACAGCCAGCAAACCCAGCTCGCGCACGATAGTCAGCAGCAACAAGGAAGAGAATAGCCCCATGACCAGCATGCCGACCCAGGCCAGCCGGTCCGACAGCGGCTGCTGCTTGATCCCGCGCGCCAGCAAGCCGGCCGGGATCAGTACAAAGGACAACACCAGCAACAGCGCGCCGACGCCCTGCCAGGCGGCGTCGAGGCCGAGCGCCGGCAACAGGCGCCAACCTATCAAGGCATGCAGGGCGCCCATGACCGAGAGGACGAATACGATGGTGAAACGTGACGGCATGGTGCCTCGCAAAAGGGAGATGGTTTGGCGTGCATGTTGGTACGCATGCGATGTTTTCAATGGCTGTCAGGCATTGCTGACGGCAGGCTGAACCACCGTCTGCTCAATTGCCGACATCTTTGCTGACCGGATTGTCATCGTTTTATCGCGCAATGCAAAGCAGTAAAAAATATTTTCACCGATGCACAATATTTCACCTGCCCGCACGTCTCCACCTGCATGTCTGCATTGTTGCGAACAGGGGAAGTCATGAACAAATCACGGATTGCATCGATTCCATCAGTTGCCTCCATTGCGCCGGTACGCCGCGTCGTCGTAGCCGGTGCCAACAGCCCCACCGGCCGCCTGCTGCTGTTGCTGCTGCGCGATGCGGATGTCCACGTCACCGCATTGGTGCGCGAACCTGTCCGACTGACGGCCGATGAGACCGTGGCCCACTGGACCCATAGCGAACGCAGCGTTGAAGTCATCGCCGAAGCCGATGCGGTGGTGTTGCTGACCGGTGCATCCGGCTCCGCTTCTTGTTCCGACGACTGGAGCGCCTATCAGCAAGGCATGGTGGACACCGCCGAACGCATCGCCGCAGCGGTCGGCAAGCGCGATACGCGCGTGGTGTATTTTTCGCATGTCGACGCCGACGCCGAAGCCGACAACTGGCACCTGAAAGCCAAGGGCTTGGCCGAACGCGTGCTGGCGCGGCTGCACAACAGCGTGATCTTCCGTATCGGACCGGTGGTGCGCGGCAGTCCGCATCCCTTGCCGTTCGAGTTGTCGTTGCAGCAACGCATGCCGGGCGAGACGGTATTGCTGGCCGGCGACGGCGAGCAACGTTGCCGCCCGATCAACCTCGGCGACGTCGCCACCATCGCCGAAGCCGCCGCGCTGGGCGAAGGCGAAGCCGGAGTCTACGAATTGGGCGGTCCGGAGGAATACAGCCTGGCCGAGCTGGCGCAGTTGGTCAATGGCCGGCAGGTGCCGTTGCGCTGTGTGAGCGGGGAACAGTTTTCAGCGCAGCGCGGCCTGTCGACCACCATGGTCGACCTGATGACGCGCAACTGTGCGCCGCAGGCAGTGGAAACTACCGCCGCGCGTTTCGGCGTACAGCTGACGCCCTTGTCGCTGGCGTGGCCGCTGGACGATCCCGACAGTTTCGACGACGATCCGGCGATTGCGCCGGCTCCTATTTTCAGTGCCGCTCAGAACCTGTAAAGCGCCGCCGGGTTGTCGACCAGGATGCGCGTGCGCACGTCGGCCGATGGCGCCCATGCAGGCAACAGGTCGAGCAACGCCCGATTGGACGGTTGCGGATTGCGGCCGGGATGCGGCCAGTTGCTGGCCCACAGGCAGCGCTCGGGAAACTCACGCGCGAAGGTGCGCGCCAATACGCTGACGTCTTCATAATCCGGGGCGCCGGTTTGCGAGGTCTCGTACGGCGCCGACAACTTGATCCAGCAACGTCCCGTATCGAGCAAGCGCAACAGGCTTTGCATGGCGGTGTGATCGGGCGCGACCGGCTTGAGGAATTTGCCGTTGTGATCGATCACAACGCGGCATGGCAAGGACTTCAGCATGTCCTCATATTGTTCAACGTCGCGACCGTCGATCTGCAGGTTGATGTTCCAGCCCAGCGGCGCGATCTTGGCGGCGATCGGTTCCAGCATGTCCCAGCGCATCACGCCGCCGCCATTGGCCACCATCATGAAGCGCACGCCGCGCACGCCGGCCCGGTCCAGCGCTGCAAGTTCGCTTTCGGCAATCTCCGCCGGCACCGCGACAATCGCCCGCGCACTTCCCTGCGCCTGGTCCAGCGCATCGAGCGTGCAGCGGTTGTCGAAGCCGTAGCCGGTCGGCTGCACGATCACCGCGCGCGTCAGGCCGAGCGCCTGCTGTTCGCGTCGGTAGTCTGACCACAGCGATTGCGGCGGCGTCGAGGGCGCCGTCGGCATCAGCGCGAAACGCGTGTAGTCGTAAATGTGGATGTGGCAGTCGCAGGCGCCGTCCGGGATTGGTGCTGCGTTGGAAATCATGAGCGGTCTCCGCTGATTTTATTGTGCTGCGCTTATTGTGCTGCACTGAAGCGCACCAGCCGGTGGGCCTGCCCGGCATTGACTGCGCCTTCCGGCAATCTGCCGGCAAGGATTGCCGCCACCTGGTTGACCGTGTCCATCGCCTGATGTTCGGCCGCCTGCGGCGTCAGGCCGCCGATGTGCGGCGTGGCGATCACGCGTGGATGGCGCGCCAGCAGTGACGATGGCATCTGGTCCGGCGCCATGCCGACATCGAGGGCCGCGGCGGCGATGACGCCATGGTCGAGCGCTTGCAGCAGCGCCGCTTCGTCGACCAGTTCGCCGCGCGAGGCGTTGATGAAGAAGGCCGACGCCTGCATCTTTGCGAATGCGGCGGCGTTGAACAATTGCGCCGTCTCGGCCGTGGCCGGCGCCAGGCAAACCACATAATCGGATTGCGCCAGCATGGCCTCGAAACTGGTCGCCACGTGCGCCGGTTCGCTGATGTTTGCGTAGGGATCGGCGACCGCGACCTTCATGCCGAGTGCCTGCGCCATGCGGCAGAGGTATTGGCCGATGGTGCCGTAGCCGGCCACGCCCAGCGTGGCGCCGCGCAATTCGCGACCCATCCTGACGGCGGGCACGATGCCGCTGCGGTAAGCCAGCGCGGCGTCGCTGATGCCGCGGCTGAGATCGAACATGGCGGCCAGCACCCATTCGGCCACCGAGGCGGCGAAGCCCGGCGTGGCGCGCGTGACCAGCACCCCGTTGCGGCTGGCGGCATCGACGTCGATGTTGCGGATGTCGACCGCGCCGCGGCAATAGGCAGCCAGTTGCGGCAAGTGATCGAAGACCTCGGCAGTCGCCGCCGGGATGCGCGGCGCGACGATGATGTCGCAGCCGGCGGCGACGCGCACCAGGTCGTTTGGGGTCAGCGGCGTTTCGCTGTCATTCAGATGTACCGTCCCCAGCGCCTGCAGCAGCGCCAGCGGTTTGTCGCCATAGTAATTCGCGCGCGTCTCGGGGGAGTACGCGAGGTAGATGTCGGCCATGTCTCAACTATTTTGTTCTTGGTGCGTCGTTTAGCGCAGCTTGATCTCGACGTAGCGGTTGCGCGGTTCCGGCACGCCTTTTTTGGCCGGGAAGCGCGGTTCGCGCGAACCCTTGCCGATCACTTCGATGCTGATCAGATTGACTTTAGCACGTATCAGTTCGCTCTCGACCAGCTTGGCGCGGCGCACCGACAGCGTGTCGTTGAAGGCGTCGTTGCCGATATTGTCGGCATGGCCGATGACGAGGAATTCGCCGGCGGGGAATTGCTTGAACTCGTCAATCGCCTGGTCGAGGAATTTGCGCGACGCCGGCGTCAGGCGATCGCGCCCGAGTTCGAACTGCAGGACGTAGGTGCGCGGACGCAGCGGCAGGTTTTCCATCACCGGGGCATAGCGCTTGCTGACGTCGGCTTCGCTCAGCGTGAGCGTCTTGCCGGCTTTGCCGGCCTGCGTCTCGACCGAGGCATAGGGCGTCGCCAACGCGGTTTCGCTGCCGCCGGACCTGACCACGATGCTGCTGGACGAGCCGTCCGGCTGCGGCAACAGCACGAAGCGTTCTTTCGGCCCGGCGCAGGCCGTCAGCAAAAGCAGCCCTGCGATCAATGCCGGCCACAGGCGGAATTTTCCAGTCAGCTTATTCATCGGCGACGTCCACAATGAAGTCGGTGCCGCGGATACCGATAGTTGCCGTCGGCGTCGCCACTTGCTGGCGTTCCGGCGCGTGCTTGCCGATCAGGCCGGTGACGTAGCGCAGCGTGCCCTTGACTACGCGCACCGCGACATTGCCTTCGCCCGAACTGGCGTCGAAGTTGTATTGCTCCAGCAGGAAATTGCTCTTGGGTCCGAGCGACAGCAAGGTATCGTCGCGCAGCGTGATGCCGACGGCGGCGCCCTCGGCGGTAATCACGCGGTCGCCCGAAAAGACGCGGTCGCCGACATGGACGACAGAAGGCTGCTCGCGGCGCAGCACCTGGACGTTGCCGCTGACGACCTTGACGATGCCGGCCTGGACGTAATCCTGCACCTGGGCATGCGCCCCATTGCCGGTACAGCTCAAGCACAAGGCGGCCAGCACGAATACGCGATATGTATGGTTTCCCGAACCCATGATTCCCCGTTTTTGGTGTGTTCTTGGCGTGTTGCCTGTGGACGATCTCCGCGAGCGCGGAGATGACGCATTATAGCGCCGTTATTGCCGCATGGAAGCATTACCAGACATCAACCATGAGGCGGGAAAGCGCTGTGGGCGGGGATTTGGGGATTCCAGCGTGATCCCTTGGGGCAAAATTTGCTGCATCGCGCTGTCAATCTGGGCGCGAGAAGAGGATAATGGCAGGTCACGCTGTTTTTTCAAGGCCGGCCGCCCCGATCGCTGTTGTCACGAGATCACGTTGCGCGCGGCCGCCATCATTACGGAAGTACATATTTTGACTACGACAAGAAGCAAACGCTGGAATGGCAACATCGACACCCTGAAGGCCCCTTACCTGACAGGCGTCCTCACCCAGATGGGCATTTACGGCGAGCGCGTCCAGTTCGCGCTGGTCACTTCAGGCAACGGCCCGCATTATCAGTTGACCAATACTGCCGGCAAGAAGATGGCCTTCGACGGCAATCATCACCTGCATCATCCGGAAGAAGGCGAATTCGCCCCGGGCAACGCCACCGGCGTATTCACGCTGGACCAGGTCAGGCTGGCCAAGGCCGGCGGCAGCAAGACCACCCGCACGCTGAGCACCGGCGGCGTCAAACGCGCCAGCACTACCCGCGCGCCGAGCGCCGCGACACGCGCCAAGGACCAGGTCGACAGCGACAAATACGAATACTTCAAGGCCAACCGCGCCACCTTGCCGGACACCATCGGCGAGCACTCGGAAGAAATCACCACACTGATGCGCGGCGGCATGCCGGCTGAACAGGCTTTCGGCGAAGTCGTCAAAAAATATTTCTGAACCGATACTGTCAAGCTGACCGGGCATGGTCGGCGCCAAATAAAAACGGGAGCCTGGAAGCTCCCGTTTTTCATGCGCGACGGATTTCAATGACGGTCAGTAAACTTCCGGCACCAGAATCTCGCTCGACACTTCACGGCGGAAGTAGTCGTCGTGGCGCTCGCGCTCCGGCAACGAAATCGGTGCGTGCTCGACTTCGCCATACGGCATTTGGTTCAACAGGTGATGGATGCAGTTCAGGCGCGCCTTCTTCTTGTCGACCGCCTGCACCACCCACCAGGGCGCCTCGGCGATGTGGGTGCGCTCCAGCATGATTTCCTTGGCCTTGGTGTAGTCCTCCCAGCGGCGACGGGACTCGAGGTCCATCGGACTCAGTTTCCACTGCTTGAGCGGATCGTGGATGCGGCTCAGGAAGCGCATGTGCTGCTCTTCGTCCGTGATCGAGAACCAGTACTTGATCAGCTGGATGCCGGAACGCACCAGCATGCGCTCGAACTCCGGCGCGGAACGGAAGAATTCTTCGTACTGGTCGTCGCTGCAGAAACCCATCACGCGTTCGACCCCGGCGCGGTTGTACCAGCTGCGGTCGAACAGCACGATTTCACCGGCCGCCGGCAGATGCGATACATAGCGCTGGAAATACCATTGCGTGCGTTCGCGGTCGTTCGGCGCCGGCAACGCAGCGACGCGGCAGACGCGCGGGTTGAGGCGCTGGGTGATGCGCTTGATGACGCCGCCCTTGCCCGCAGCATCGCGGCCTTCGAACAGGATCACCACCTTGTGCCCGGTGGCGACCACCCAGTCCTGCAGCTTGACCAGTTCGGCCTGCAGGCGGAACAGTTCGCGGAAATACAGACGGCGGTCGGCCTTGTCCTGCTCGCTGATGGCGTCCACGCCACCGGCCAGTTGCTCGATCGTGCGATCTTCGATTTCCAGTTCCAGTTCTTCGTCGTAACTGTCGGCGAGCTCGCGATGAATGCGGCGCACCAGTTCTTCGTCGTTCATTTTTTCTCCATCGGGGTGATGCCTGAAAAGCCTGAATAGGCGGCGACCGGCGGTGGTCGGCACCGTTGGAACATACCTGAGGATTGTGACCCTCGGGTGACAACGGCAGATTTATTGCCTGGGGGAACGTTTGCGGACAGGCTGGGGCGAGAGGGGCAATGGGGGCGGTTGACGCGCCTGCCATTCCTGCAAGGCCACGCGGTAGCGCTCCAGCGCATCCTGGTAAATATCGAAGATGCAAGGATCGCAACCGCTCTGGCAGCAATCTTCCAACGCCGGCTCGGTCGGCGGGGTCGGTTGCGGATCGGCGGTCGTCGAAGTCGGCATGGAGGTAGAAAGAAGGAAGAAAAATCGATGGTCCCATTATAAAACCGCAGGCGGTGCTTTCCCGGCGACAACGCACCTTCGATCAGTGTCGCGGGCGGTGCGAATATTTGCCGGGCAAGAACAAACTACCGGGAATTTCCTGCGTATTTCTAGTAGCATGGAAGACGCAGGCGCTTCCCGGTTTCGCGTCGACAATAAACACAATATCCGTTATGACCGTCTTCCAGCGATTGAAAAAACTCATCACCCGGGAACCCGGCGACACCGCGCCGCTGGTATTCCGGGCGAAGGTATTTTTCGTCATCGTCTGCGTGTCGCTGCTGGCCGTCAATGGCTGGCAGGCTTGGAAGGCGCGCGAAGAACATCTCAACGTCACCGAAGCCAACATCGTCAATATGGCACGCGCGCTGGCGCAGCACGGCGACGACACGCTCAAGGCGGCCGACATCATTCTCTCCGGCGTGGTAGAACGGCTTGAGGCCGACGGTATCGACGACGCTCAGAAACCGCGTCTGCACAGCCTGCTGGAAAAGCGCGTGTCGGAAGTCAGCCAGCTGGCCGGCGTGTTCATCCTCGACGCTCAAGGCAATCCGGTGGTCGATTCCAACGTGACGCCGTTCAGCGGCAACATCAGCGACCGCAACTATTTCCAATATCATCGCGACCACAGCGAACGCGGCCCCTACATCGGACCGCTAATCAAGAATCCTGCGGGCGCCTGGCGCCTCACCGTGTCGCGCCGCTTCGACTATCCCGACGGCCGCTTCCGCGGCGTGGTGCTGGCGGCAATCGACATCGACTATTTCCGCAACTTCTACAACACGTTCAACATCGGCGACAACGGCCTGATCATCCTCGGCCTCAATGACGGCACGCTGCTGGCGCGTCGGCCGTTCTTCGACAAGTACGTCGGCTACAACCTGAACAAAGTGCCGATTTTTCGCGACTACGTCACCAAGAATCACCATGGCACGCGCACCGCGCCGTCTACCGTCGACGGCAAGGACAGGATTAACGCCTATCGGCATTTCAACCAGTTTCCGCTGTTCGTGGCGATCGCCCTGTCCAAGGAAGAAGTGCTCGACAGCTGGTTCGAGGACACGCTGCACCACACCGCCGCCATCCTGCTGTTGATCGTGATCCTGGCGCTGCTGGGCAACTGGCTGCTGCGCCAGATCAAGCTGCGCCTGGAAACCGAAGCCGAGCTGCGCGTGGCGCGCGACAACCTCGACCAACTCAATCGGCATTTGCAGAACCTAGCGCTGGAAGACGGGCTGACCGGCCTCGCCAACCGGCGCCATTTCGACATCGCGCTCGGCCAGGAATTTGCACGCGCGCTGCGCAACAAGGACAGCGTTGCGTTGATCATGATCGACGTCGACTGGTTCAAGCAGTACAACGACATCTACGGCCACCCTGCCGGCGACGATTGCCTGCGCCGCATCGCGGCGCTGCTCAAACAGGTGCCGCAACGCACCGGCGACCTGGTGGCGCGCTACGGCGGCGAAGAACTGGTGGTGCTGCTGCCGCAAACCACGCTGGAATCGGCCGCGCTGATTGCCGAACGCATCCGCGCCGACATCGTTGCGCTGGACATCCTGCATGCCGCCAGCCCGCTGACCGTCGTGACGGTCAGCGCCGGTGTGACCATGATCGAACCGTCCCAAGAATCGGGAGAACCGGAAGAGTTGGTGGAAGCAGCCGACCGCGCGCTCTATGTCGCCAAGGCCCAGGGGCGCAATTGCGTTGCCCGCCATGACGACGTCAAGATCGACAGTGTGTTCCCATGAAGAAGTGGTAGCGATGGAACAGGAATCTCTGCTCAAGCTGGTCAGCACGGAAATGCCGTATGGAAAATACCAGGGCCGGCTGTTGGCCGACCTGCCCGGCCACTACCTGGGTTGGTTCGCGCGCGAAGGCTTTCCGCGCGGAGAACTCGGCAGCTTGCTGGCCCTGATGTATGAGCTGGATCACAATGCCTTGCGCCAACTGCTCGATCCTCTGCGCAAGGACGCCGCCCATCTGCGGCGCTGACGGATCAATGCTGTTACGGCACGATCGTCGTAAACAAATACACCGCAAAAATCACCAGGTGCACCATGCCCTGCATGACCGTCGTGCGGCCGGTGCTCAACGAGAAGCCGGCGACGATGAACGACAGCAGCAGCAGCACCGTCGACTTGACATCCAGTCCCAGCGACAGGGTCCAGCCGGTCGCCAGCGACACCACCGCCACCGCAGGAATCGTCAGGCCGATGCTGGCCAGGGCGGAACCGATCGCCAGGTTGAGGCTGGTCTGCAAGCGATTGGCGCGCGCGGCGCGCACCGCCGCCAGTCCTTCGGGCAACAGCACGATGGCGGCAATGATGATGCCGACCACCGATTTCGGCGCGCCCAGATTATCCAGGCCTGTTTCCAGCGTCGGCGCCAGCGCCTTGGCCAGCAACACCACCGCGCCCAGGCAGGCCAGCAGCAATACGGCGGCGATGACGGCGACCCTGTTGGACGGCGGCTCGGCATGCGCTTCCGCGTCGCCGGCGGCGTTGGGCGGCAGGAAGTAGTCGCGATGGCGCACGGTCTGCACCAGCACGAAGGTGCCATACAGCACCAATGAAATCACCGCGATGAACGCCAACTGGCTGGCGCTGTAGTACGGCCCGACCTTGGTCAGCGTGTAGTTCGGCAGTACCAGCGTCAACACCGCAATCGCCGCCAGCGTCGCCAGCGAAGCGCTGACGCCGTGCTGGCCGAACGACTGCTCGCGATGCTGGCTGGCGCCCACCAGCAGGCAGATGCCGACGATGCCGTTGAGGATGATCATGATCGCCGCGAACACCGTATCGCGCGCCAGTCCCGTGGTCGCCTCGCCGCCGGCCAGCATCAGCGACACGATCAGCGCCACCTCGATCAGCGTCACCGCCAGCGCCAGCACCAGCGTGCCGAACGGCTCGCCGACCTTGTGCGCCACCACTTCGGCGTGATAAACGGCGGCCAGTACGCTGGCCATCAGGCCGATCACCAGCAAGGCGACGAACCAGCCGCCGGGTTGCATGCCATTGACGGCATACACCAGCCAGCCAAGGATGGGTGAGGCGACAGACCACAGCGGCAGCGACGGGGAAATTTTCATGAATGGACAGGTATCGTTGTCAGGACGGTGGATGGAAGTTGCGGGCGAGCGGGTGACGCCGCGCAGTGAAATGAACGAAGCAAAACGGTGCACGCCAATGCCACGCGGCAAGAAATGATAACCGATGCACGCGTCAGCTTTCTCCGACGCTGTCCGGGCAGCGTCGCGAGACCGAATCGGCAGGTGTGGAATTACGTGGCGGACGGCCAAGGCGTCAGGATTTCTGCACCGTCGGCGGTCACCGCGATCATGTGTTCCCACTGCGCCGACAGCGAGCCGTCGCGCGTCACCACGGTCCAGCCGTCGTCGAGTTGCTGCACCGCGCGCGCGCCGAGATTGATCATCGGCTCGATAGTGAAAGTCATGCCCTGGCGCAGCAACAGGCCGGAATTGGGCGTGCCGTAATGCAGCACCTGCGGTTCTTCATGATAGATCTTGCCAATGCCGTGGCCGCAGTATTCGCGCACGACCGAATAGCCGGCGCCTTCCGCCAGCGTCTGGATGGCGTGGCCGACGTCGCCCAGGCGTGCGCCCGGCCGCACCACCGCAATCCCGGCCAGCATGGCGTCGAGCGTGGTCTGCACCAGCCGTGCCGCTTCCGGTTTCGGCGTCCCGACGAAATACATGCGGCTGGTGTCGCCGTGCCAACCGTCCTTGATCACGGTCACGTCAATGTTGACGATGTCGCCCTCCTTGAGCACATCCTTGGCGCTGGGGATGCCATGGCAGACTACGGCATTGATCGAGGTGCACAAGGTCTTCGGAAAACCGTGGTAGCCGACGTTGGCAGGCGTGGCTTTCTGCACCTTGCGGATGTAGTCGTGGCAGCGTCGGTCGAGCTCTTCGGTCGACACGCCGGGCACGACATAGTCGCCGATCATCTCCAGCACTTCCGCCGCAAGGCCGCCTGCCACACGCATCATGGCGATCTGTTTTTCGGTTTTGATGGAGACTGCCACGACGGTCCTCGTTGAAAGTAAAGGCCTCTATTATCCCCGATCAGGCCCGCAACTGCAGCGTTTCCCCCATGCAAGACAGGTGACCGTGAGATCGGCAAGCCTGTTGTTGCGTTTTTTATCTTGCCGTTTTTTGAGAGTTTTCTCATATAAATCCGATCCTTAAATCGTCAGAATGGCTTCACTGCTTAAGCAAACACAAGGTGCTGAAGCAAAACGGATGCAAACGAACTTCACCATTCTGACTACTTAAGGAAACGACCATGAACAAGCAAATCGCCCTCTTCTCCGCCCTGACCGCCTCCCTGCTGGTGTCCTTCGCTGCGCAAGCCGCCGACACCGCCGAACTGAAGGTCAAAGGCGTGATTCGCCCTTCTGCCTGCACCCCGGCTTTCACCGGCACCAACGTGGTCGACTACGGCACCATCGCCGCCAAGGGCCTGAGCGCCACGGCGCCGAACGTGCTGGCTGAAAAAACCATCGCCTTCACCGTGACTTGCGATGCAGCAACCAAAGTTGCTGTCCGCGCCATCGACAACAAGGCCTCGACTGTGGTCACCGGCCTGATGACGGCGATCAACTCCAATCTGGGCGACAAGCATGCCTACGGCCTGGGCGCGGCGGGCGGCAAGAACATCGGCGCCTACAGCGTGCGCACCATCGTCGGCTCGTTCACGGCCGACGGCGCTACGCCTGACGTGGTGGCCGACGCCGCCAACAACGGCACCTGGGCCAAGTCGACCTACGGTCGCTTCCACGCCGACGGCACTGCACGCCAGTCGTTCGCCGCTACCGGCGCGACCACCCCGGGTTCCTATAAGACCATGTCCGGCAACCTCGGCGTGACCGCCGTGCTGGACAAGGGCGCCAACCTGCCGCTGACGCAAAACATCGACCTCGACGGCTCGGCCACGATCGAAGTGCAGTACCTGTAACTCCCTTCCTCATCCTTTGGCCCGCTTACTCCGGTAAGCGGGCTTTTTCGTTTCGCCTTCCCCTCTCGTTTCCCGCTTCCCGCTCCCCGCAGCCCCCTTGCGGCACATTGTTGCCGGTCAGCTATCAGGAAAACACTGATACCGGAGCGTATGTCAATTCGATAGTCTGGTCACACATCGGGCATAGCGGAATTTCCACCGGCCCGGCCTGGGCAGGCACGATCGTCCGAGGCCGCTCCGGCTCCCTGCCTGATGGCCATATTCAGTCGCCTTGCGGTCGAATATATCGACAAGGCAGTACCCGCCTCCAGGAGAGAAAAAACATGAAGTGGTTTTACGATCTGAAAATTTCCAGGAAACTCATCTCGGTCTTTTTCATTGTGGTCGCCCTTGAAGCCGCGCTCGGTACGTTCGCCATCCGGGAGTTGGGCAGCGTCAACCAGGCTTCGACCGAGATCGCCGCCAACTGGCTGCCGAGCATCCGCACGCTGTCGCAACTGAAGCTGTCGCTGTCGCGCATCCGCAGTTTCGAGCTGCAACACATCCTGGCGTCGACGCCGGAAGAGTTCGACGAAATAGAACGCAACGCCAACAAGCAGATTGCCGCACTGGCAAAGCAACGAAGCGATTACCTGGCGCAGATCAGCGAACCCGAGGAAAAAGCACTTTATTCAGATATCGAAAAATCCCTTGACGTATTCTTGGCCGAACACAAGAAGATCCTCGATATCTCGCGCGCCAACAAGAACGAAGATGCCCGCCTGCTGCTCAAAGGCGAGTCCACCAGGGTCTACCGCAGCCTGCTCGATCAGGTTGAAAAACTGGTCGAAGTCAACGAAAGCGGCGCGGAAAAATCCAGCGCCGATGCCGACGCCACCTATGCCAACGCACGCATGTGGATCATCGCCATGTTGTTGATCTGCATGGCTGCGGCAATGACACTGGCGGTGTGGATTTCACGGGTCATCGCGCGTCCGCTGACCGAAGCAGTCAACGTCGCGCAACGCGTCGCCGGCGGCGACCTGACCGCCACCATCCACGCCGCGAGCAAGGATGAAACCGGCCAGTTGCTGGAAGCGCTGCGCGGCATGAATGACAACCTGCTCAAGATCGTCGGCGAAGTACGTACCGGTACCGATACTATCGCCACCGCATCCAATGAAATCGCCAGCGGCAACATGGATTTGTCTTCACGCACGGAACAACAGGCCGGCTCGCTGGAAGAAACCGCCTCCGCCATGGAAGAACTGACCTCGACCGTGAAGCAGAACGCCGACAATGCCCGCCAGGCCAATCAACTTGCCGTCACGGCCTCGGAAGTTGCGGTCGCCGGCGGCAACGTGGTCGGCCAGGTGGTCGATACCATGGGGTCGATCAACGACTCATCGAAAAAGATCGTCGACATCATCGGCGTGATCGACGGTATTGCGTTTCAGACCAACATCCTGGCTTTGAATGCGGCCGTCGAAGCAGCGCGCGCCGGCGAACAAGGCCGCGGCTTCGCCGTGGTCGCCTCGGAAGTGCGCAGCCTGGCGCAGCGCTCAGCTGCCGCCGCCAAGGAAATCAAGATCCTCATCGATGACTCGGTGTCCAAGGTCGATGTCGGCAGCAAGCTGGTCGAACAAGCAGGCACCACCATGGAAGAAGTCGTCAACAGCGTGCGCCGGGTGACCGATATCGTCGGCGAAATCACCGCCGCCAGCCACGAACAAAGCCAGGGCATCGAGCAGATCAACCTGGCCATCACGCAGATGGACGAAGCCACGCAACAGAACGCTGCGCTGGTGGAGCAAGCCGCCGCCGCTGCACAGTCGATGCAGGAACAAGCCGGCCGCTTGTCGGAAGTGGTCAGCGTCTTCAAGCTCGACGAACGCGCCGCGCTGAGCAAACCGGCCGCGTCGAAGCGCACTGTCGATATCACCCCGGCCCGCACGCCGGGAGTAAAACCGGCCAAACCGGCCGCCGTCCGCAAGGAGACCCGGCCGGCGCTGAAATCGCCGGGCGCCGCCAACGACGAGAGCGGCTCCTGGGAACAATTCTGATCCGGAAAAACACTTCCCGCCCGCAACCCAACCTACCACCTGAGGTCTCCATGGATGCATTCCAAAAAGAAATCGACGAGCGCACGAACCTGACGGCCAGCAACAAATTCGAGCTGCTGCTGTTTCGCCTCGGCAGCGCCAACGGCGACGGGCCGGGCGAGTTGTTCGGCATCAACGTCTTCAAGATCCGCGAGATCGTGCCGATGGTGCCGATCACCACGGCCGCCGGCACCAAGACGCCGATGCTGGGCATGGTCAACATCCGCGGCCAGGTGATTTCAGTCATCGACCTGCCTGCCGTGACCGGCTGCAAGCCCAAGACCGGCCTGAACATCCTGCTGATCACCGAATATGCGCGCAATACCCAGGCTTTCGCGGTGGAATCCGTGGAAGAAATCGTACGGCTCGACTGGAGCCAGGTCCTGTCGGCCGAGGCCAGCGCCGGCGGCGACCTCGTCACCAGCATTGCACGACTCGATTCGGACGTCGACGGCAGCCGCCTGGTGCAGGTGCTGGACGTGGAGCAGATCCTCAACATGACTTCGCCGGTCAAGCAGGCGCTGGACAGTCGGCATGGCGGCGAGTTGAAGGACCTGGTCAAACCCGGCGCCATCGTGCTGGCGGCGGACGACTCCAAAGTGGCGCGTGCACTGATCGAGGACGGCCTGACCACATTGGGCGTGCCCTACATCATGACCAAGAGCGGCAAGGAAGCCTGGGAAAAACTGCAGGCGCTTGGCGCCGAAGCGCAGCGCGAAGGCAAGCAGATCGCCGACAAGGTGGCGCTCATGCTGACCGATCTGGAGATGCCCGAGATGGATGGTTTCACGCTGACCCGCCACATCAAGGCCGACCAGCGCTACAAGGGAATTCCGGTAGTGATCCACTCATCGCTGTCGGGCTCGGCCAACGAGGACCACGTGCGTAGCGTCGGCGCCAACGGTTACGTCGCCAAATTCGCCATCGACGAGCTTGCCGCCACGCTCAAGAAGACGCTGCTGCATTGAGGCATTGCAGGCCCTTGCCGGCTCTTTCACAAGCTGCGCCGGCAAGGAATAAGGAATTCCCCGATACCGTGCAAAGGACTCGCTCATTATCATTGCTACATCGCCCAACCCCATTTTCAGAGAGCGCACATAGCCATGGATTTCATCGCCACCCTGTTTCAGCAAGACATGTTCCTCGCCGTCGTCTCCTACCTGAGCGTCGGCCTGGCTTTCCTGCTCTATTTTTTCTACCGCGAAAAGAAATGGGAGAACGATCTTGCGATGTACCAGGTGCAGAATGTCATCCCTGACGAAGCGCCGAAAATCCGCAATGCAGAGATCTACGTGCTCAATCGCACTGCCGCCAAAACACCTGCCGTCAACGCCGATCTTGCCGATGAAATGCAAGTGGTCGCCGGCGAGGTCATGGAGCAGGAATTGAAGCAACCGGAAAAGGCCGTCATCGTCGGTTGACCTGCCGCGGCGGATTCTTGACCGGCCGATTCGCCGCAAGTCTTCTTCACATACTTCCTCGCCTCCCTACGAACCGACGCGATCCCGGCCCTCGCCCTTGGCCCGGTACAGCGCCTGATCGGCGACACTGATCAGATCGCGCACCGACATGTCCGGTTTCACCTCAGGCAAACAACCGACACCGAGGCTGACCGTCACGATGCCGTCCGGATTAGCCGCATGTTCGATCTGCTGCGAGCGCACCGCCAGTCGTATCTGTTCCGCAATCGCGATCGCGCCAGCCGCATCGCAATCGGGCAGGATGATGGCGAACTCCTCGCCGCCGTAACGCGCTGCCAGGTCGTCGGGGCGCCGCTCGCCTGACAGGATGGATTTCCCGACCTTGCGCAGGCATTCGTCACCGGAAAGGTGCCCATATAAATCGTTGTACAGCTTGAAGCGGTCGACGTCGATCATGATCAGGGCCAAGCCCTTGCGGCTGCGCACCGCGCGGCCCATTTCGCGCGCCAGCGCGACGTCGAACTGACGGCGGTTGGCCAGGCCGGTGAGGCCATCCTGCAGCGCCAGCCGCTCCAGGGTCTGATTCAGTTTTTCCACCTGCGCACGCGCTTCGTTGGCCTCGTTCTCGGCGATCGAACGCCGGTCGATCTGCGCCACCATGCGCCGTCCCATGACCGCAAAACCCGTCACCAGGATCAGCACGCCGACCATGTGCATGTAGGCATCGGCGCGCCATTCGGCGAAGACCTCCTGGCGCGACAGCGCCACCGAAACGAACAGTGGGTAAGTTTGCAGGTGACGGTAGCCGTTGATGCGCTCGACGCCGTCCTGCGACGACTTGATGACGGCCAGGCCGCTCGCATTTTTCGCGGCGTGGTCGCGGAAAATGGGGGCGTCGGCCATACTCTTGCCGATCGAGTCCTCGCGCAACGGGCGGCGGAACACGATGGTGCCGCGGTTGAGCGCCAGCAGGATGGCGCCCGACTTGCCGATGTTGAAGCTGTCGTAGAAGCGTTGGAAGTAAGCCATGTCCACCGTCGCCAGCACCACGCCGCCAAAACTGCCGTCGGGATTATTGATGCGGCGGGTCACCGTGGCGATCCATTTCCCGGTGGAACGGCTGCGCACCGGCGGACCGATGTAGGGGCCGTCGCCGGGATGGTCGCGGTGATAGATGAAGTACTCGCGATCGGCGTTGTTTTGCGTGCTGTCCAGCCGCGGCTGCGAATTGACGACCCAGCGGCCTTGGCTGTCGTAGACGAAGATGCCGTTGAGTTGCGGCAGCTCCCCGACCTGTATGGCCAGCAGGCGATGCAGGCGCTCCAGCGCCGCCGGTCCGGCGCCGTCGATGCGCAGGCGTTCCAGCAAACCCACCAGCACGGTGTCGCTTCCTTCAACGTATCGTCGGCATGCTGCGCCAGCGCGCGCGCCATGTTGGTGACGGATACGCCGGCATCGCGCTCCTCGATCGCGCGTGCCTGCCAGGTGCGCCAGATGTCGAGGCCGATGATGGCCGCGCAAGCCAGCATGACGAAGGCTGCTGCCAGCAGTGCCGTGGATGAACGCTTGTAGTGAACCATTGGTCTCCGGATGGGATGGCGGGTGGATGCCGATTCAGGCGATCAGCCGCGCTGCGCCAGTTTGAAAGCGCCGACCTGTTCCACCAGCTTTTCCGCTTCGTGTCGCAGGCTCTCGGTAGCGGTCGCAGCCTGCTCGATCAGTGCGGCATTCTGTTGCGTCATCTGGTCGATGTCGCCCACGGCGCGTGTGACTTCGCCGATGTCTGCAGTCTGGCCGGCGCCGGCCGTTGCGATATCCCGCATGATCGTCGCCACGCTGCCGATGGCCGCTTCGATGCCGGACATGGCGCCGCCGGCCCGGCCGGCAAGCCGGTCGCCGTGGTCGACGTTGGTCACCGACTCGGCGATCAGGTCCTTGATTTCGCGCGCTGCGGCGGCCGAGCGTTGCGCCAGTTGGCGCACTTCGGTCGCCACCACCGCAAAGCCGCGGCCTTGTTCACCGGCGCGCGCCGCCTCCACCGCAGCGTTGAGCGCCAGGATATTGGTCTGGAAGGCAATGCCGTCGATCACGCCGATGATGTCGGCGACTTTGTGCGAGCTGGCGCGTATCGCACCCATCGTCGCCACCACCGAGCCGACCACCTTGCCGCCTTCGCCCGCATGCGCGGAGGCGTTGTCGACCAGGGTCCCGGCCTGTTGCGTGTGTCCCGCATTGTCGCGGATGGCGACGCTGAAATTGTCCATGGTGGCGCGCACCTGCTCAAGCGCACCGGCTTGCGCTTCCGCGCGCGCCGACAGGTCGTTGTTGCCGGCGGCGATCTCTTGCGCGGCGACATTGATGCGTTCCGAACTCGCGCGCACGGCGCCGACGATGGTGGCCAATCCCTGCGCGACGCCATTGATGGCTTGCGTGAGCTGGCCGATCTCGTCGCGCCGGCCCACGTGGATCAGGGTGGTGAGATCGCCCTTGGCCAGTTGCTGTGCAGCGGCCGTGGCGTCGACCAGCGGCCGCGTCACCATGCGTTGCGCCAGCCAATACAGACCGCCCATGCCCAGCGCCAGCAAGCCCAGCGCGATCAGGCCATGGCGCAGCAGCAGCGCCGCCACGACCTCAGGCGCGGGCGAGGTCGCGGAAGGCAGCGCCGAGACGGCGACAACGCTGGTCCAGACATAGGCGCCCAGCACTGCGGCGGCGATGCCGAAGGCCAGCATGCCCAGACGCGCGCCGATGCCGATCTGAAAGCGCTTGCTGACGTCAATGCCGACGTACAGTACCGCCACCACGCGTCCCTGGGCATCGCGCACCGGATCGTAGCGGGTCATGTATTGGCGACCGAACAGCTGGGCGAAGCCGGTATAGCTGCGCCCGGCCAGCAGGTCGCGATAGCCGGCGTGGGCATGGTCGAGCAAGGTGCCGATGGCGCGCTCGCCGTTTTCCTTTTTTACCGAGGTCGAGACGCGTACGAAATCCTTGCCGCGCTGGACAAAGATGGTGGCGCTGCCACCGGTCGCCGCCGAGAAGCGATCGATCGCGCCGAAGTTGAGATTGAGCACCTCGGCGCCGTTGCGCAGAATCGGCGCGGTCTCTGCGCCGACCACCAGCAACTCGCGTTCATCGGCGGAAAAAGCGCTGGGAAAACTGCCTGCAAGCCGGCGAGCGAGTTTGTCGATCTGATAAGCAAGCGGCAGAAAGCTGTGCATGAATGACAACCCTTCCTGTGTGCGATTTGTTGTGGTCTCGTTTCGACGCTTGTTTTGTTGCTTGTTATGATTTGATGTCGATGGCAGATTGTAGACCAGCGTTGCGCCGGAGGAAATCTTGTTTGCAGGGATCTCTTTGCGCGCCGGAAGAACTGCAGTGCAATACGATAGTACGATAGCGGTTTTCGACAAAAAACAATATACGCACTTTGCCGTCATGAACATCTCCTCCCTTCCTTTTTATTCCTCCTTCGCATGAGCGACCATATTGATTGCATTGTCATCGGCGCCGGCGTAGTCGGCCTGGCTATCGCGCGCGAACTGGCGCTGGCCGGACGCGACGTGATCATCGTCGAAGCAGGCAAGAGCATCGGCGGCGGCATCAGTTCTCGCAACAGCGAAGTGATCCACGCAGGCATTTATTACCGTCCCGGATCGCTTAAGGCGAAGCTGTGTGTGGAAGGACGCGCGCTGCTGTATCGCTATTGCGAAGAACGCCAGGTCGCCCACCGGCGCTGCGGCAAGCTGCTGGTGGCAACCGGCGCCGATCAGGCCGAGCGCTTGCAGGGCGTCGCCGCCCATGCCGCCCAAAACGGCGTGCTTGATCTGCAGCCGATCGATGCGGCGCATGCGCGTGAACTGGAGCCTGCCCTGCATTGCACGGCGGCGTTGCTGTCGCCCTCCACCGGCATCGTCGACAGCCATGCGCTGATGCAGCAACTGTTGGCCGACGCCGAAGCGGCCGGTGCGGTGCTGGCCCTGCAGACCACTATCGTCGCCGCGCGCAACACGTCCGACGGCATCACGCTCGACGTGGTGACTGACGACGGCGAGGACATGCAGTTGTCCGCCACGCTGGTGGTCAATGCCGCCGGCCTGTCGGCGCCACAACTGGCGCGACGCTTCGAAGGCTTGCCGGCGAAGCATGTGCCGACGCCGTTCTTCGCCAAGGGCAATTATTTTTCTCTGAGCGGCAAGGCGCCGTTTTCGCGACTGATCTATCCGCTGCCCGAAGAAGGCGGCCTGGGCGTGCACCTGACGCTGGATCTGGCCGGCCAGGCGCGCTTCGGTCCCGACGTCGAATGGCTGGACATCGAGGACGAGGACGCCATCGATTACGCCGTCGACGCGCGCCGCGCAGACGGTTTCCATGCCGCGATACGGCGTTACTGGCCGGGCTTGCCCGACGCTGCGCTGCAGCCGAGCTATTCGGGCGTGCGGCCCAAGCTGGCGCGCGGCGGTCCGGAGCAAGACTTCATCATCAGCACCCCGGCACAGCATGGTTTTCCCGGCCTGATCAATCTGTTCGGCATCGAGTCGCCGGGACTGACGTCATCGCTGGCGATTGCACGGATGGTTGCTACGGAAGTCGCAACGAATTGCGCCGATGAAATTTCCTTTAAGTAATTTTACGAATCAACCTCACAAGCTCGTCACAAGTCACAAGCGACGCACCATGGCATTTTTGCGACAGTCGCGCAATGCTCGTTGACTTTTAAGACGACCGGTCATATTATCGCCACATGCCCAAGCCAAATACCCGTGACCAGATTTTCGACGCCGCGCTCAAACTTCTGCTGGAGCGCGGTTTCAACGCCTCGAGCGTACAAGACATCACGGTCGAGGCCGGCGTGCCGAAGGGTTCGTTCTACAACCACTTCGAGAGCAAGGAAGCCCTGGCGGCGGAAATCGTCAGCGACTACGCATCGCGTCGCAGCACCTTGCGCGAGATCCTGGCCGACGACAGCCTGCCGGCGCTGGAACGCTTGCGCGGCTACTTCGCGGCGCTCAACCAGCGCCTGGTCGACCGCGGTTTCCAGCACGGCTGCATGATCGGCAACATGACCGCGGAATTATCGGAGCAAAGCCCGGTGATCCGTGAGCAGTTGCTGAGGATTTACGGCAACTGGAGCACTGCGCTCGAATACGCGATTGCCGCCGGCCAGCAAGACGGCAGCATCCCAAGCCAGCTGAGCCCGAAGACGCTGGCGGGCTTCCTGCTCAATGCCTGGGAGGGCGCGACCTTGCGAGTGCGCGTGGAGCGCAGCCCGGATGCCTTCAATCAGTTCATGGAAGTGGTGTTCAACAAAGTCCTGAACTGAACGATTCACGCTACACAGAATATTTGCAGCAAGCCGCTTCGATGGAAGCGGCATTTTTTTCACCAAGCTTAAGACGACCGGTCATTTCAATTCATTTTCATAGCGAGAATTTCATGAACACATCTTCTCTTCCTGCTCCTGCCCCTGCGGCGAGCAACGCGCCCCTGTATTGGATGGCCCTGGGCACCTTCGCCGTCGGCGCCGAAGGCTTCATGATCGCCGGCATTTTGCCGACGGTCGCCAAGGACCTTGGCGTCAGTGTCGCCATTGCCGGCCAGCTGGTGGTGGCGTTCACCGCCGCTTACGCCATCAGCTCGCCGATCCTGACCGCGTTGACCGGCGCCCTGAGCCGTCGCGGCTTGCTGATCGGCGCGATGACCGCCTTCACCTTGGCCAACCTGCTGGCCTGGCAAGCGAGCGGTTACTGGTCGCTGATGACCGCGCGCATCCTGCTGGCCTTCGCCGCCGGCCTGTACGTGCCCAATGCGCTGGCCCTGGCCGGTGCGCTGGTCGCCCCGGAAAAACGCGGCGGCGCACTGGCGCTGGTGAGCGGCGGAATTACCGTGGCGGTGGCGTTGGCCGCGCCGTTGGGAACCGTGATCGCCGACAGCCTCAGCTGGCGCATGACGTTTGCCGGGGTGGCGCTGCTGGCGGCGATCGCGACACTGGGCCTGATGCTGGGACTGCCGCACGGCATCGGCAACAACCTGCCGGTCGCCAGCCTACGCGAACGCGTGCTGGCCGCGCGTGACCCGGCCGTGCTGCGCGCCCTGCTGACCACGCTGTTGTGGGCCACCGGCGCGTACACCATGTACACCTATTTCGCGCTGTACCTGAATCAGGTCACCGGCATCCACGGCACCCACGTCGGCTACGTCTTGTTCGCCTGGGGCGTCTCGGCTGCCATCGGCGTCATGGCCGGCGGCAAGATCGCCGATCGCGTGGGTTTCCGTCGCGTGACCGGTCCCGCGCTGATATTCCTGCTTGCCGCCTTCCTGACGCTGACCGCGATTGCGTACTTGCTGCCGGCCAACCTGGCGGTGCTGCCGGTGTTCCTGAGCGTGATCGTGTGGGGCATTTCGGGCTGGGCCTTTTATCCGGCGCAGCAGACCAACCTGATCAGCATCGCCGGCATCAAGCTGGCCCCGATCGCGATGTCGCTCAACGCCTCGTTCATGTATTTGGGCTTTTCGATCGGCGCCAGCGCCGGTGCATTGACAGTGTCCGACGGTTCGGCCCGGAACCTGGGCCTGGTGGCGGCCGCCTTCGTGTTCGCGGCATGGCTGCTCAAGCGCAGCGCGACGCGCCGGACGGCGGCAGCGGTGGCCTGACACCTCCCGAGATCGGTGTTAACCGAAGCCTGCGCCGCATCTGCCGGCGCAGGCTTTTTTACGTCCGTGTTACCTGACGCTGATTTTTTCCGGAAAGCATTCCACCAGCCAGTCGATGAACACCCGCAAACGGTGCGTCACGTGCCGGTTCTGCGGGTACACGACGTGGAAGGGATAGGCCGCCGGACGCCATTTCTTTAATATTTCCACCAGTGCGCCCTCCTTGAGCGCGGGACCTGCGGCATAAACGAAGGTCTGGATAATCCCCAATCCCGCCAGCCCCGCCGCCAGATGCGCGTTGCTCTCGTTGACGCCGATCCGATGCTCGACCTTGATCTCCGTTTTTTCGCCCTTGTGCTCGAAACGAAACGGCACGGCGCGTCCATTCTGTGACAACACGTAGCTGACCAGGCGGTGGCCGTTTTTCAGTTCTTCCGGATACGCCGGCACGCCGAACTGTTTCAGGTACGCCGGCGTCGCGCAGGTGACAAAGCCGGCGCTGCCGATATGGCGTGCGACCAGCGAGGAACTGTCCAACGGTCCGCCGCGGATGACGCAGTCGATGTTGTCGCTGATCAGGTCCACCGAGCGGTCCGATACGCCGAGGTCGATACGGATGTCCGGATAGCGTGCAATGAAATCCGGCAGCGCCGGGATCAGCACCTCGCTTGCGGTCGAACTGCCGATATCGATCCGTAGGTTCCCGCGCGGCTTGCTGCGGGAGGCGCTGAACGACGTATCGATATCCTCCAGGTCACGCAGGATGCGGGTGGTCTTTTCGTAGTAATCGCGTCCTTCGGACGTCACCGTCACGCGCCGCGTGGTCCGCTGCAACAGCCGCACGCCAAGATGGGCCTCGAGTTCCTGCACCTGCTTGCTCAGGGTGGCATTGGGCATCTCCAGCGAATCCGCCGCGCGCGTGAAATTTCCCGCCTCCACCACGCGCGCAAAACATCGCATCGCCGATAACTGATCCATTGCAAGCCCCCTTAAAGTCGATCTTATTATCCACATACATGGATAGTCATTTCGATTTTACCCGCTTTTTCTCATAAAGGCTTGCCGCTAAAGTGCACCCATGCCTTCTGCAAAAAACAAACGGAAGTGCACACGGAACGATGTTCGATCAACTTAATTTCACTTATCAAAAGGAAACAATCATGGACAAGCAACTCAACGGCAAGATCGCCCTGGTCACCGGCGGCACCACAGGCATCGGCCTGGCAACGGCACAGGAACTGGCCGCCCAGGGCGCCCGGGTCTTCATCACAGGTCGCCGTCAGGCCGAACTCGACGCCGCGGTGACAGCCATCGGCACCGCCGCCACCGGCATCCGCGCGGATGCTTCCGTGCTGTCCGACCTGGACGCGGTCTACGCCCAGATCGCCAGGAGCGCCGGCAAGCTCGACATCCTGTTCGCCAATGCAGGCGGCGGCGACATGATGCCGCTGGGCGCGATCACCGAGGAACATTTCGATCGTATCTTCGGCACCAATGTGCGCGGCGTGCTGTTCACCGTGCAAAAGGCGCTGCCCTTGCTGAGCAACGGCGCGTCGGTAATCCTGACCGCCTCGACAGCGTCGATCCAGGGCACCGCCAACTTCAGCGTGTACAGCGCGAGCAAGGCGGCCGTGCGCAACTTCGTTCGCTCGTGGGCGCTGGACCTGAAGGACCGCGCCATCCGCGTCAACGTGGTCAGCCCCGGCCCGATCCGCACTCCCGGCCTGGGCGGCCTGGTCCCTGATGACGCGCGTGAGGGCCTGTTCGACTACCTGTCGTCGCAAATCCCACTGGGACGTTTGGGTGAACCGCAGGAAGTCGGCAAGGCCGTGGCCTTCCTGGCGTCGGATGCGGCCAGCTTCGTCAACGGCGTTGAACTGTTCGTCGACGGCGGCATGGCGCAGGTGTGATGTGTCTGCGGCCCGGCGGACATCCGGGCCGCAGACGACCAATAGAAAAAATCCATATGAAAAGGGCAGCAATCATGGACACCTCCCCACAAGAGATCACCACCGTACAGGCATTGATCGATCGCCACTTCGAGATCTGGAATGAGCAGGATCCCGAGAACTGGGCCGCACTCTTCCCGCAGGCGTACACCGAGGACTTCGTCGTCGCCGACTATGCCGGCATCGCCAGCGGCTATACCGAGCTCGCTCAATTACTGCAACGTGTGCAGGGCGCGCACGCCGGCTTTTCGTTCACGCCGGATCCGGTCGAATGGAACCACGGCATCGGCCGCGTCACATGGAACTACGGCCCGCCGAACAACCTGCGTCTGATCAGCGGCGAAGACATCTTCACCATCCGCGACGGCAAGCTGTCGGGCATGCACGTCTTCATCAACAAGTCGTGACCGGCAACGGTCGGATTACAGGTATTCCACGTTGCCGTCGACGCTGATCGCCTGGCCAGAAATATTCCGCGCGGCAGGCGATGCCAGGAACAAGGCCATCGCCGCGACGTCCTGGGTAGTCACCAGGCGCCGCAGTGAAATCTTTTTGACATAGTCTTCCCGCATCTCGTCGAAGCTCACTCCCAGCGTCTTTGCGCGGGCGGCGATGACGCCGTCCATGCGTTCGCCTTCCACCACGCCGGGAAGGATCGCGTTGACACGGATATTGCTGGGTCCGAGTTCGATCGCCAGCGATTTCATCAGGCCGACGATGGCCCATTTGGTCGACGCATACGGCGTGCGGAACTGATAGCCGAGGCGTCCGGCCACCGAGGACAACGTGATGATGCTTGGATTGTCAGAGGTCTTCTTCAGCAGCGGAACCGCGCGCTTGAGGAAGTAAAACTGGCTGTTCAGGTTGGTGTTGATGGTCTGGTCCCAGGCGTCCGCATCGAGGTCTTCCACCGCGCCGGTGGGACCGGCGATGCCGGCGTTGTTAATCAGGAGATCAAGGCCGCCGAGCTTTGCGGCCGCGTCCGCCATCACGGCATCGACGTCTTCGCGCTTGCCGACATCGGCGACGCCGGCATGGATGCTCGGGTGCTTCTTCCTGATTGCCTCGACGGCAGCCGGATTGATGTCGCAGACGTAGACGGCCGCGCCGGTATCGAGGAATGCTTCCGCAATGGCGGCGCCGATGCCGGTGGCAGCGCCGGAGATGAAGACGCGCAGGCCGGCATCCGGCTTCAATAGATCAACTGTTTTCATGGAGATTCCCGCATGAGAGCCACGTCGTCGATTGCCTGACGTGGCGAATATAAAAATGTCTGATGAGAGTGTTACAACGTCAACCCGCCCGACACCTCAATCACCGCACCGTTAATATAGCTCGCTTCGTTGCTGGCCAGGAAAGCGTAGATGTCGGCGATCTCTTCCGGCTTGCCCAGACGCCGCAACGGCACCTGGTCGCGCATCTTCTGCAAGACCTCGTCGGGCACCGTGGACAGGATCGCGGTCTCGACAAACCCCGGCGCCACCGCATTGACGCGAATGCCCTTGGGCCCCAGTTCGCGGCTCCAGGTCTTGGTGAAGCCGATCACGCCGAACTTGGTCGCCGCATAGTTGGTCTGGCCGTAGTTGCCGTAAATGCCGACCACCGAACTGGCGTTCAGGATGGCGCCGCCACCGCCGTCGATCATGGTGTCGACCACTGCCTGCGAGGCATTGAACACGGCGCGGAGGTTGACGTCGATGACGTCTTCGAACTGCTGCGCGGTCATCTTCTGCAAGCGGGCGTCGCGGGTGATCCCGGCATTGTTGACCAGGGTGTCGATACGGCCGTATTTCAGCTTCACCGCGGCGACCATCTCGTCGAGGCTGTCGCGCGCGGTCACGTCCAGCTGGAAGCCTTCGGCCTCGCCGCCCGCTGCCCGGCACTCCGCCACCGCTGCGGCGACCGCATCTGCATCGAGGTCGCAGACAATGACCGTCGCGCCTTCACGCGCGAATTTCAATGCCGTCGCCTTGCCGATGCCTTGCGCGGCGCCGGTCACAATTGCCACATTTCCACGTAATCTCATTACACTTTTTCCTGACTTGATTTCAATTTCAGCTTGTTTATTCAATAATTACTGAAGGGATTCATTCCTGATCGACCGCGCCAGCAACGGCACCAGCAGCAGGCCGAGGATCGCCGCGCCGAGGATGACGTTGAAGCCGGCGTCGCTGCGCCCGGTGGCAGTCTCCGCCATGCCGAACAGGTAAGGACCGACGAAGCCGCCCAGCAAACCGATCGTATTGATGAAGGCCAGCCCGGCTGCGGCCTGCACGCCCTGCATGCGCTTCATGGCGATCGACCAGTACGACGGCAACACGCCGCCGGCAAAGAAGGCCGTCACGACGAACAGGGCGATCTTGCCGCCGAAACTGGCGGTGGCGATGAAGGCGATTGCGCACAGCACCAGTCCGACGGTCAGCACGCCCAGATAAATCGAGTCGCTGCCGACCCGTCGGTGAATGCGCGGCAACACCAGCACCCCGATCAGGAAGCCCATGCCGACGCTGGCCGAGAGCAGGCCGACGATCAGCGGCGAGCTGATGTGCATCTGGCTGACCATGGCCGGCGTGAAGAAGTACAGCCCGACAAAGGCGACCTGGTTCAGGAAATAAATCAGGCCGATCAGGATCGTGGTCGGGCGTTTCAGCGCCGCCATCCAGTCCTTGGAAGAGGTGTTCCCGTGCCGGGGCGCATCGATGATGGCGTGCTGCTCCAGCGATTTCGCTTCGGCCGGTGTCAGCCAGGTTGCATCGCTCGGCCGGTCCGGCAGCTTGAAGTACAACAGGATGCCAAGCAAGACGCTGGGCAGTCCCTCGATCATGAACATCCATTGCCAGCCGTGCAGCCCGCCGAAGCCATCCAGCTGCATGAGCGCGCCGCCGATGGGATTGCCCAGCATCAGCGCCAGCGCCGGTGCGGTGTAAATCCAGCCGATGGCGACAGGCCGGTCCTTGCCCGCAAACCACAGCGTCACCATGTACATCAGCGCCGGGAACAGCCCCGCCTCGGCGATGCCGAGCAGGACGCGCAGGATATAGAACGACCACTCGCCCGAGACGAACATCATGGCGGTGGACAGGATGCCCCAGCTCACCGCGATGCGCGAGATCCAGCGGCGCGGCCCGAAGCGATGCGCCGCCAGGTTGCTGGGCACTTCGAGCAGTGCGTAGCCGATGAAGAAGATGCCGGAACCGAGCCCGTACGCCGCAGCGCTGATGCCGACGTCGGCGGCCAGATGGATCTTCGCCAGTGCGACGTTGGTGCGGTCGAGGAAGGACATGAAGTAGATCGCGCACATCAACGGGATCAGCTTGAGAAAAGCCTTCTGCGTGGCAAGCCGGTGCAAACCGGCGTCGCCTGATACGGTGTTATTGGTCATGATGTCTCCTGAAATTATTCAGTTCTTTGTTTTGGGCTAAGCAATTCCTGGTGTTCCTGCAAACTCAGAGCGAAATCTTGTCGCCACCCTTGAGGCCCAGCATCTCGCGTGCATCCGCCGGCGTGGCGATCTCGAACGACAGCTCCTCAAGGATGTGACGTATCTTGCGCACCTGCTGCGCGTTGCTTTCCGCCTTCACGCCCTTGGCGATGTAGACGCTGTCTTCCAGGCCGACACGTACGTTGCCGCCCATGATCGCGGCCATGGTCACCAGCGACAATTGATGGCGCCCGGCGCCGAGTACCGAGAAGTGATAGTTCTCGCGACCGAACAAGCGGTCCGCCGTAGCGCGCATGACGGTCATGTTTTCGGGATCGGCGCCGATGCCGCCGAGGATGCCGAACGCCGCCTGGATGAAGAACGGCGCCTGCACCAGGCCCTGCTCGACAAAGTGCGCCAGGTTGTACAAGTGGCTGACGTCGTAGCATTCAAATTCGAAGCGCGTGCCTTGCGCGCCCAGTTCGAGCATGATCTTCTTGATGTCGCTGAAAGTGTTCTTGAAGACCATGTCTTCCATGCCCTCAACGAAGTCCTTTTCCCAGCCGTGGGCCCAGTCCGTGATCCTGGCGGCCACCGGATGGATGGAAAAATTCATCGATCCCATGTTGAGCGAGCACATTTCCGGTTGCAGCAGGCGCGGATAGGCAAGGCGCTCGCCCAGCGTCATGCGGGTGCTGCCGCCGGTGGTGATGTTGATGACGGCGTCAGTGGCCTTGACGATATCGGGAACGAACTGCCGGAACACGGCCGGGTCCGGCGTTGGACGACCGTCCTCGGGATCGCGAGCATGCAGATGGATGATCGCCGCGCCGGCCTCGGCCGCCTCGATGGCCTGGTCGCGGATCTGTGCCGGCGTGATCGGCAGGTGGGCCGACATCGAGGGAACATGGGTGGCGCCGGTGACGGCGCACGAGATGATGACCTTCCTGCTGGTGCTACTGGTTTTGCTCATGTGGGCATTCTTCGACGGATTGAAAAACGACGGCAAGCCGCGGTGACAAAGTTGAAACGCGCCTCGTCGGCCTCCGACCTTTGACCTGCCTCCTGCCTGTATTTTTACGAAGACGCCGCGCACGGTTCGTCTTCATTGTGGGAGTGATCATAATCAGATAAAGTTGGCAAAGTAAGGTCTTAAACGGACATCACAGAGTCATCTTAGGACAATCTCAAGGAGCCATTTTGTCGCCAATCACCATGCTCAATGAGCCTCTTTACGCGCCCTACAAGATCGCGGCGCTGGTCGAGGTGCTGGCCGAACAGGGCATTTCCGCCGAGGACAGCCTGGAGGGAAGCGGTGTCAGGCCGGACCAGATTTATGATGCTTCGCTGCTGACGTCGGTGCGCCAGTACGCCACCGTCTGCAAGAACGCCATCGCGCTGTCGACCGATCCTGCGACGCCGTTCAAGGTCGGCGGTCGCCTGCACCTGTCGGCGTATGGCATGTACGGCTATGCGCTGATGTCGTGCCTGTCGCTGCGCGACTATTTCAAGCTGGGCGTGAAATACCATCGCCTGGCGACACCGACGCTGAAAATCGACTGGACCGAATATCCCGATCGCGCGGTCTGGTCGTTTCCGGACGCCTTCATTTCCAGCCCGTCGCGCGAGTTGCGCGAATTCATCGTCGAGCAGCAGTTCACCCAGCACGTCACGCACTTGCAGGACGTCGCCGGCCACAGCTGCCCGCCGGTCAAGGCGTGCTTCTCCTACCCGGCGCCGGCGCATGCCGACATCTACAGCGACTACATCGGCTGTCCCTGCTATTTCGACCAGGAAGCCTGCGAGCTCGTCTACGACAGCGCCATCCTGGGGCAGCAACCGCAGCTGGCGCACAAGCTCACGGCGAAGCTGCTGCAAAACCTGTGTGACCGCCTGATCGGGCAATCGAAGGTATCGGTCGGCGTCGCCGGCGAGGTGTACCAGGTGTTGATGAGCAAACCCGGCGTGTTTCCGGACATGGAAGGCGTCGCCGATGCCTTGAACATGACCAGCCGCACCTTGCGCCGACGCCTGGAGGCGGAAGGAACTTCATTCGTCGCCATCAGCGACGACGTGCGCTGCTCGCTGGCGCAGGAATACCTGCGCACCACGCAGATGAGCACGGACGATATTGCGATGCTGCTGGGATTCAGCGACGGGGCGAACTTCAGGAGGGCGCTGAAACGATGGACGGGGAAGGCGCCGGGGGAGTTGCGGAAGTGAGCTTGATAACAGGGGAAACGATATGAGCAACATGGACATGATCAAGATCAGGGCGGCGACTCCTGACGATGCTGTCGTGACGTATATGGCTGAACGCGAAACCAGCCGCACACCGGGCCTTCTCATCTCCACAGCGGACGAATTGTCCGAACAGGATTTCCGTGAAAAGATCACCTGGCTTGCCAAGGCAGGAACCTACGTCATTGCCGAGATGAGCGACGAAGCTGTCGGCCATGCCTCCTTGGAACCACTGCCATTGCAGGCGATGTCGCATGTCTTTTCGTTGACCATCGTCGTCCACCCCGGCTACGCCGGACGCGGCATCGGCTCCGCCTTGATGACCCACGTGCTGACATGGGCCGAAGTCAATCCGCTTGTCGAGAAAATTGAACTCAGGGTGAGAGAGAGCAATGCCATTGCCCGACGACTTTATGCCCGCTTCGATTTTGTTGAGGAGGGACGGTTTGAGAAGCGTATAAAGCTGGGAGACGGAACATATGTTGCAGACATTTCCATGGCGAGATTTTTGTAGCTTAAAGACATTTACCGCGCGAAGTGCCTTGCCACCCACTGCTCACACGCCGTCCACAGTTGCGGTGCGCCTTTTTGAATCACGGGACCATAGCGGGACAGCACCTGTTCCAGTGAAACGCCGTTCTCCGTCCAGGTGCCGCCGCCGGTGAAGATATTGATGAGGAGCGGCTGGAAGCGATCCAGCGCCTTGGCGAATTTTGCGTCTTCGGTTTCCGCACGTTCGAATTCCTCCCACAGGGCCAGAAATTGATCACCCTGGTTTTCGGGCAATGTGCCGAACAAGCGCTCCGCCGCCTTGGCCTCCTGTTCCTCCTGCACCGCCGCCGAAGACCCGCCGTGAATCGGAAAATCGCCAACGTCGATCTCGACGATGTCATGCAGCAGGAGCATCCGGATGACGCGATTGGCATCCACGGTTCCATTCGCATATTCGCTCAGCAGCAAGGCTTACATGGCGAGGTGCCAGGAATGTTCGGCGGAGTTTTCCTTGCGACTTTGGTCGAGCAGCGGCGATTGCCGCACCACCGTTTTCAGCCGGTCGATTTCCCTCAGGAAGTCCAGCTGCTTTTCCAGTCTCATTAATTCCATAGCCTTTTCGCGGTGAATTACCTTCTTCAGGATTATACAAAGCGATAAAAAAGGCCCGGTCATCCGAGCCTTTTAACATTGACGCGCCCGTCAGATAACCGGGCGCTTGCACATCACACAACAAGCGAGGAATACTCCCCCAACCCATCCGGCCACGGCGTGAACACTTCAAACCCGGCCTGCATCACCGCCACCATGTTCTCCCATTGCGCAGACAGCGAGTTCTCCTTTGATGTCACCATTTGATAACCCCACGTTCGGCCCCGTTTGATGAAGCGCAAAAACATCCTGTCCCAAAGGGAGCTGAATATGGCATCTCGCAAGCTTGACTTGGTGTTTCGCAGACTGTGCCCGTGGGGCGCGCAGCGGAAAAGCCTTGCTTGCCTGGCGCACTGTTGCAATAGCAACTAGCGCCGACCGGACCGCCAGCGATATTGCAAAATTTCTTGTCTGAGGGAATATCGCAAGTATTGGCACCCATGGCGTTGATTTTTTCGCGCTGCGCCTGCCCAACAGCAGCATTGAACTCTACGAGCCAACTCTGATCTGCATCAGAAAGCCCTTCGCGCTCAATCTTATCCGCGTCATAAACTTCCATTATTGTGGCAACGAGATCACCTAACAGAGGTCCTTGGTCTTTCCGCAAAAAGCTCTTTACAGCCTCTTTTGCCTGGCTTTTGTTTAGTGTCTTGTCTTTCAGATATCTGCGGCGAGTATCAATTTCTTTTGTATCAGCGTTCGGATCAAAAGCTGGTCCTCTGAAGTTGACGGGGAGATTAGATGCTGGAGTCTTCGACTGTGGAGTCTCTCGCTCTATTTTTTGATTTTCTTTCAGCTTTTTTTGCAATGCTTCAATTCGCTGTTTTTGCATCTCTTCCAATGGCTCCGCTCCAATACCACCATCCCGGACCAAGAGATACAAGGTAAAGCAAGCGCGAGAAGCCAATGTTCCGACCCACTCGACCATTACTTTGTTGATGGCTATTTCTATTCCATGGGCCGTCTTATAAGCACCATATACCTCAAACACTTGTTTTGCGTCGTTAAAATATGCAGTCAACGCAGCATCTCGCTGCCGTCTCTTCTCTTCCGCTAACTCCTGTGCTGTTGGAGCAGAAGGTCGCACGGGCTTTTGTACTGGTTTTCTAGATTCGCAACCTGCTTCACAAGGCCCACCGCCTCCTCCGTAATAGTATCCACCTAGTTTTCCTGGAAGACGTGATGGTCCGGTATCGCCAGTTCCCGTATTGGTGGTGGCAGCATTGCCAGAGGAAGGTCCTGCTGCTGCTGATGTCCCACTGCTCACTCCCGGCAGAACGCTGCCAAACCATGCTGGATAAGGTCCATCAGTGTGCTGCGCGAACACACAAGAATATGACAATAGCGCCCAGCCAAGCACGATAAAAGATTTCATCAACGGTACTCCAGGAAAATACTACGTAAAAAGCCACCAGGTAACTATCCTAACGGGGACGCATCCATAGAACCTCATCCAAATGAATGAGGTCATTCGAGAATGTGTCGAAGGGTCCCCTCGTGACGTTCACTTAACTTTGAATTTTTCCTGGCTAATCCAGCCGCCCCGAGAACAGAGCTCTGGATTTTCGGTATAAGGCCGATTAGTTCGTTAAGTCGCTCTTGGGATTCGGGGAAAATAACGCCATGCCAAAAATTTATCGATATCTTCCTGGCACGCTGATTTTTCTATTGTCGGCGATCTTCAAATCAACAGAAATAGCTTTTCTTGAAAGGGACGGCCAGCATCCATTTTTAATGGCCGACAATCTTGAAGGGAACTTTGCTATGGCCTTAAGTGTGAACGGGCTTCGGAGCGGCCGGGTTATCCTGAATTAACTCTCTAACTCTGGGTAATTTCCGATGCAAACAACGCATCGGGAATCAGTAGGGCTATCTGATTTCAATCCGGCCAGTATCGTTATGAATATCGATTCTGGTCTCGTATTGGCGCGACAAGCGTTGCAAACGCGTCAGGATACGCTGCGCATCTCCTCCGGTGGCAATACGCGGAATACCACGGTCTGCATCACGTTCGTTTTTCCAATGCATCTCAATTGGATGCAAGATAATTTCAGCGAGATTGCCGTGGGCGTCATAGCGATTAACGGCAACCACACTCTCGTACCAGATCTGTTCCTTGAACACGCCGTGGACGCGGCGATGTTCCATGAACTCGGCTTCGGTCATCGACATCGGCTCGACCTTGTCCTTCTCGAATTCATCGCGCGTAATCGGCTGCTGCTGGTTTTCCATGAAAAAGAAATTGCCCAGCGAATAGTAGATCGGCTTGCCTTTGTATATCTCGATGCCGCGCAATTGATGCGGGCCGTGGCCGATGAAGGCGTCGGCGCCCTGGTCAATGGATTCGCGCGCGATGGTCGGCATAAAGTCCGGCGGAAGCTCGCAATAGTTGCCGGGTTCGTGGGTATGCATCGAGACGATGGCGAAATCTGAGGTCTGCTTGCCCTGGCGTACGTTATGCAGAATACCCTTGCGATCGCGCTCGTCCATCGTGAAGGTGAAATCCACACCGTCGCCGATAGTATCGCTGGCACGGTACTTGATGTCGAACAGCGTCACGGTGCTGTTCTTGGCGTCTGCGGCGAGGATCGATTTGCGCATCATGCCCTTGGGCAGGGCATCGCGGATCTGCGCGAGCATCTTCAGGCGTTCGGGCGAAACCAGCACATAACGTGTGGCGCGCAAGGCATTAAGGCCCGGGCGACCGGGAATCTGGCCAAGTGGATCGATGGCGCGAGCGTTGGCTTCGAAGCGCGAGGCCAGCGCCACCATCGATACGCGGCCGGACGGCGTCGACAGAAACTTCGGCGCACGCGCCTGTGACAGGGTTTCACCGGTTCCTGCATGTACCATGCCGGCTTGCTCGAACAAGCCGTCGGTGTAGCGCATGCCTTCCACGCCCCAGTCGGTGGTGTGGTTGTTGGCGCGGCTGATGAGATTGAAGCCCATCTGCTTCAGATCCTGTGCGACTGCCGGTGTGCTGATGAGCCAGGATCCTCCAGCCAGAGCCGAAGGATGGCCGCCGAACTTTTGCAGGTCGATGGCAGTGCCTTCGAAATTGCCAAAGGTGACGTCGGCGTTCTTGAGGAGGTCGATCAGGTCGGGCGACTGGCGTTGCAGGCGAGCGTAGATGGCGTCGGTAATGATGAGGTCGCCCACCGCCACCAGCGTGAAACCGTCGGGCACATTGGGCGACATCCAGTTCGGCGCCAGCGTGCCGGGTTCGTGTCGATTGCCGTCGGCGGCGTTGTTTTTGTGATCCATGCTGTGTTCTTTCTCAACTTGCCATTCTTTTGACTGTTCAGTCTACAACCGCCCTGTTCAGGCCTTCTCTTCGATGCCGTCCCAGCAGGCGCGCGCCAGGCGGCCCAGGGTGTTGAAGGCCGATACGTAACCCGGCATGCCGTCGGGCATTTCGACCGGCACCTGATCGGTATAGCCAGTGATGATGAACCACGGCTTGCCGTAGCGAAAGACAATGCCGCCGTCCATGCGACCGCGCTTGCCGGTGCCGCCCTTGTGCGCCACCTTGGCGTCGGCGGGCAACAGGGAAGCAATCTTCGTGCGCAGTTTTTGCCAACTGAGCACTTCGATAGCGAAGGCGCACTGCTCGCTGGTGCAGCCCAGCCGCGCCGCCGCCGTCGCGTCGGTGGAACCTTGCAGGATCAGATCGTACAACAAGCCCTGATCGCAGGCGCTGATGACGGTGACTTCATCGAGCGTGTGATTGGCGGGCATGTCCGGACGCGGCACAGACGTGCGATGCACGGTGTCGACCATGCCGATGGACTGACAGAAGTCGTTGATTTCTTCCAGGCTGGTACGCTCCATGACCATGCGCGTGCAGACGTTGTCGCTGACGATGATCATCTGCACCAGCGCATCGCGCAGGGTGATGGTGAACCCCGGCGTGAGAAATTTGAAGGTGCCGGAGACCACGCCTTCCCGCAGACGCTCTTCGTAGACAATGGGCGTGTTCAGGTCCAGCTTGCCGCGATTGACCGCGCGCAGGATGGTCATCATGATCGAGACCTTGCGCGTGCTGCCGGAGGGAAAAGCGACATGACCGCCGCGATCGGCTTGTTCGCCGGTCAGCAGGTTCTTGAGATACCAAGAGGTGACGTAAGGTTGCTCATCGCAGATGGCGTTGAGGCGTGCTACCAGTTTTTCCATGCTAGTTCGTCCTTTAAATAAATTGCAGATTCATCATTTACTTCATCGGCAACTGGGCCGCTGCTGCGGAACCGATGCGGGCTGGCGCATTGGACAAACCACGTATTTTCATCCCCTTGCTCCCCAGTTGCGCCAACTATGCCAAATCCAATAGCGCAGCCGGCGGACCGATGTGCGCCTTTGCCGCGACTCATGGTCGCTATCGTGATCGCCGCTCTGCGGCGGCGTCTGCGGTTTTGCCTTGTTTCCTGGTGCTGCTGTCCGGCACTGCTCATTGCCTCGTTCTTACGGTGCCACTGTTACGTCACGCGGCGACTTTTTCCATCTTCTTCTGCACGTATTGCGCCAGCGATTTCAGAAAGCGCTCGATGTCCTGCTGCAGGCTGTCAAAACCGTCGGATTTTTCGAAACTGTGTTCGTCCATATAAATGCCGCGCTTGATCTCGATCTGCACGCTGTGACGCTGCGCGGTCGGCATGCCGTAATGCTGCACGATGTAGCCCCCCTGGTATGGCGTGTTGATCAACACCTTGTAGCCGAGCCGGTCGAACTGTGTAGCGACCCATTCGGTGAACTCGGCGTTGGCGGAAGTACCGTTGCGGTCGCTGACCACGATGTCGGGGCGCACAGCACCGTTGTCGACGTTCATGGCGTTACCCCTGGATTTCATGGAATGGCAATTGATGTGCCAGACGTGGCCGAACTTTTCGTGCGCGTCGTCGAGCAGGTTCTTCAGCACACTGTGATACGGCGCGTAATACTGGCTCAGGCGATAGCGCACTTGCGAGGCCGGCAACTTTCCCTTGTACATGGGCACGCCGGGCAAGGCATTCTGACGGATCAGGCCCATGCCACGCGAGGAAGCGGCCGAAGGCGCCAGCGCAGTCGACCACGGCTCGTCGAGCATGGCGGCGTCGATGTCGTCCGGCGCCCGGTTGGGATCGATGTAGGCGCGCGGAAATCGCGCCGACAGCAGCGGGCCGCCGATAGCCGGGGCGCTGCCCCACAACTCGTCGACGTAAGCATCCCAAGTCGTCTTGAGCGCTTCGGCCGGTGCGACGATGCCGCTGTTGAACGGATAATCGGTGCCGCTGTGCGGTGAATCGATCACGATTGGCAGGCTGGTTTCGGTAAGGCCCGGCCGGACCATGGAATAAACCTGATTAATTGACTTGATCATGATGCAGCATGGTGATGGGTTGTTCCTCTGCCGCGGTCGCCTCGCCCGTGCGCATAGCGACGTCGTTGAGATGACAGGCGGACCAGTGGCCGTCGGCGATCTTCACCAGCGGCGGGCGCTCTTGCGAGCAACGCGGCATGGCGTGCGGACAACGTGGATGAAAAGTACAGCCCGACGGCGGATTGAGCGGGCTGGGCAATTCGCCCTGAATCGGCCGGTGCTCCACTACCTTGGCGTCGAGGCGCGGCGCATCCGCAATCAACGCCTGGGTATAGGGATGATTGGGACGAGCGAAGACGGAGCGCGTATCCGCCAGTTCGACAATACGGCCGAGATACATAATGGCGACGCGGTCGGCGATGTATTCCACTACCGCCAAATTGTGGCTGATGAACAGATAGGTCAGCCCCTGCGATTCACGCAGGTCCATAAACAGATTCAGGATCTGCGCCTGCACCGAGACGTCTAGCGCCGAGACGGCTTCGTCGCAGACGATGAATTTCGGATTCAGGGCCAGTGCGCGCGCAATCGCAATGCGTTGACGCTGGCCGCCCGAGAATTGATGCGGAAAGCGGCTGGCGTAGGTCGGATCTAGCCCGACCTGTTTCAGCAGGCCGGCGACGAAGGACTGCGCGTTCTTCTTTTCAACGAGGCCATGATAGATGGCGGCTTCGCTGATGACTTGATCTACGCGTTGACGCGGATTGAGCGAGGCATACGGATTCTGGAACACCATCTGGATGTTGAGATGGGTGTCGACGCTGGGCCTGGTCATGTCCCTGCCGTCGAATTGCAGCGTTCCGCTGGTGGCTGGCAACAGGCCGGCGATCATGCGGCCGACGGTCGACTTGCCGCAACCGGATTCGCCGACCAAACCGAGCACTTCTCCCTTGCTGACGGACAGCGACACTTCGTTGACGGCATAGACGCGGCTGTCGGCCTGTTTGGACAAACCGACTGCGCTCGCCGCACGCGACAAGCTGCTTCGCTTCATGCTGAAGCTTTTGCTGAGATCGTGGGTTTCAAGCATCGTAGTCATGATTTAACCTAGAGGAAAGAAGCAGCGATGTTCGCGGCTTTCCAGTTTGAAGACGGGCGGCGTGGCGTTGCAGGTGCTCCGCGCCCGCGTACAGCGCGGTGCGAACGAGCAGCCCGGCGGCAGCGATAGCAAGGGCGGCGTCGCGCCGGGAATCGAATACAAGCGCTTGCCGTGGTTTTCGGCGTGCGGCAGCGAATCGATCAAGCCGCGGGTATAAGGATGCTGGGGATCGCGGATGACATCGGCCACAGCGCCGCGTTCGATAATGCGGCCGGCATACATCACGCACAGATCGTCAGCCAGATCCTTGACCACGCTGATGTCGTGTGTGATCCAGATCAGCGCAGTGCCGGTCTGCCTCGCAAGATGCTTCATCTCATACAGGATCTGTGCCTGGATCGTCACATCCAGCGCGGTGGTCGGCTCATCGGCGATGATCAGGTCGGGCTTGTTGATGATGGCGTTGGCGATCGCGACGCGCTGGCGCATGCCCCCGGACAGCTCATGCGGATAGGCGCGCATGCGTTCGAGCGGGGCCGGGATGCCGACGCGCTTGAGCGCTTCGAAAACGCGCCGCTCGACTTCCGCCTTGGGCAGCTTGTTGTGGATCGCGACCGTCTCGCCCAGTTGCGCGCCGACGCGCATGACCGGATTGAGCGACATCATCGGATCCTGAAACACCATCGCAATGCGGTCACCGCGCAGTTCGCTCCAGCGCTTGGCCGAAGCCAGGCGCAGGTCATCGCCGTTGAAAAGGATTTCGCCGCCAGCGATCTTGCCCGGCTTGTCGACCAGGTTCATGAGCGAAAACGCCGTCACCGATTTTCCGGAACCGGATTCGCCGACGATGCCAAGCACCTTGCCGCGCTCGAGCGTGAAAGACACGTTGTCGAGCGCCTTGGCGACGCCGTCTTCGGTGTGGAACTCAGTGACCAGATCTTTTACTTCCAAAAGTGCCATGATGTTGTCCTTCTATGCGTCAAGCTTGGGGTTCAGGACGATGCGCAACTGATCGCCCACCAGACTGACGGACACGACAAGAAGCACCAGAGCGATACCGGGAAATACGCTGATCCAGTATTGATTGGAAAGCATGTAATCGAAACCATTGGAAATCAGCAGGCCCAGCGACGGCTTGGTCTGCGGCAGGCCGATGCCGAGGAAACTCATGGTCGCCTCCAGCGTGATAGCGTTAGCCATCTGGTTGGTGGTCGTGACGATCAGAGGCGCCATGCAATTGGGCAGCACGTGGCGGAACATGATGCGGCGTGCTGGCAAGCCTTGGCCCACGGCCGCTTCGATGTATTCCTTGCTGCGTTCGACCAGTGCCGAGCCACGCACATTGCGAGCGAAGATCGCCCACTGCACCAGCACCAGCGCCATCAGCGTCTTGTCCACACCCTGGCCCAGCACCGCCAACAACACCAGCGCAACCAGGATAGTCGGCACGCTCAGCTGGACGTCGACGATACGCATGAGCAGCGCATCAACTTTGCCGCCGAAGTAGGCGGAGATCAGCCCGATACAGGTTCCGATCACCAGCGCCACCAGCGCGCTGGTTACCCCGATACCCAGGCTGATGCGCAAGCCATAGAGAATGGCGCTGAGCATGTCGCGTCCGGCACCATCGGTACCAAGAAGATAGGTGATCTTGTTATCGCTGCTGGTGGTCCCCGGCGCGTGCTCAGCTTCCATAATGGAGACCGTGGCCAGGTCGTACGGGTCTTGCGGCGCGATCAGCGGCGCGGCAATCGCGACGATGATCAGCAGCACCAGAAGCACTGCGGCGACGGTGCCGATGCGACTTTTGAAATAGCGACGCAACAGCAGATGCATTGGGGTTTCCGGGGGCGCCACTGGTGTTTCATAGTGCGCCGATGCAGCGGATAACGCTGGCGTCTCGATATCGTTCATCATCATCTTCATATTGGCGGACAAGTCCGCTGCTCATCATCCTTCCCGCTTACACAGGAAGACATACACTCAAGTGCCCGGTCGTGCCGCAGTCTTTCAGGCCGACTTGGCGCGCAGACGCGGATCCAGAATCAGGTACAGCATGTCCACGGAAAAATTGATCATCACGTACAACAACAGCACCACCATCAGGTAAGCCACGACCACCGGGCGGTCGAGCTGCAACACGGAATCGATGATCAGCTTGCCCATGCCGGGCCAGGCGAAGATGGTTTCAGTAATCAGCGAAAACGCAATCAGGTGGCCGAACTCAATCCCCATCACGGTGACGATGGGGATCATCACGTTGGGCGCGATGTGCCGAAACATCAGGCGCATCGGACCGACGCCTTTGGCGCGGGCGAACTTGACGTATTCCTGCACGGCCACTTCGCGGGTGCCAGCTTCGGTCATGCGCATTACCAGCGCGACGTTATGTAAGGCCAGCGTGAAAGCTGGCAGCAGGATGAATTTGATGCCCTCCCAACTCAGGAAGCTGACGTCGATACCAAACAGCGAGGTAGTCGGCCCGCGACCGCCTGACGGCAGCCAGCCGAGATTGACCGAAAACACCAGGATCAGGATCAGCCCCAACCAGAACACTGGAATCGTCACGCCCAAAATCGAGAAGCCCATGGCGAATTTGTGGACGCGGCTGTCGGGACGCAGGCCCGCCCACATGCCGAAAGGAATGCCAATCACCGCAGAAAGCAGCAGCGCCATCAACGCTAACTCGAAGGTCGCCGGCATGCGCTCGAAGATCAGCCCGATGGCCGGACGGTTAAAGACGAACGAATTGCCCATGTCGCCGTGAAAGGCGTTGACGACGAACCGCAGGTATTGCTGATGCATCGGCAGATCCAGGCCGAGCGCATGAGAGGCGCGCTGGATTTCTTCCAGGGAGGCGTCCGGCGCCACCAGCAGGTGGATGGGATTGCCAACCAGATTGATCCCGACAAAGGCCAGGATCGACATGACAAAAATTACCAGCACACTTTGCAGCGCACGCTTTACCAGCATTTCAAACATTGCATCGCTCCGCTCATCAACTTCCCCTCGATATTTCAACCCAGGCAAACAAACTTCAACCGTCTGCAAGCAAGAAATCATCCCATCCAACGCATCGTCATGCTCGCTGCATTTAATTTACGAAACGCTGTATCGTTAGTTGATACTATATCTCACCAAGCGACACGGTGTCAAAGCAATTTGGAGATTTAAAGCACGCATTCGAGAGAAAAAAGAAATCATTCAGCAGGGAAACTTTGAACCAAAGCGCATCTTTTTCTGCACCGCAAAGAGCCGCTTTTACGTTCTTCGTGCAAGCCTCGCCCCGCTCTGGACAGAGGGTTTCATGCACCGCACCAGGAAATTTTCTTACGCACATCGAAGCCGCCTCTGCGCCAAATAAAAAAACCTCGCCGCCGGAGCTGCGGCAGCCAGACTGGAGCTATTGAACTCGCAATCGGACAACGGCAATCGATGCCGCTTCACCGTTTTTCGCGCGCCGGAATGACCGGCAAGGTGATAAAGGACTGATGCGTCTGATCCAGATGAATCCGGTTAGTGGCCACGCGAACCTGCGACGCCTCTCCTTCCGGCTCGCCGGTGTTCGGATTGCAATCGAAGCGCGGGAAATTGCTGCTCGCGATGTCGATGCGGATCCGATGGCCGCGCTTGAACAGATTGCTGGTCGGGAAAGCGTCGATACGGATCTGGTAGCACTTGCCTGGCTCCATCAGCTCCGGCTTTTCCCACGAGGAGCGATAGCGCACGCGCAGGATGCCGTCGGTCAGGTTCATCGCGTAACCGTCGGGATAATCGGCGTTCGGCGGATAGACGTCGAGCAGCTTGAAAGTGAAATCGGTATCCGGGCAATCGGACGAAATCCACAGGCTGGCGCTGACGGCCCCGGTTACTTCCATGTCTTCTTCCAGCGGTGCCGAAGTAAACACCAGCATGTCGCGGCGTTCGGCCAGCGGACGATACGGCGGCTTGGCGCCGAACACGCCGGGCGCTTCGCGCTGGTCGAAGGCGCCGCCCACCATCAGCGGCTCACCCGAAGTCACCGCGCCGCCGACGGTCGGTACCGGATGGCGCGGATTATAGCGATACGACAAGGAAGCTTTCTGCTCAATCGGCGCCTGTTGCGACAATTGTTTGTCGGCGTGCAGATAGTAGGCGGTGAAGCATGTATCGGGAATCGGCCAGTCTTGCTCGGCCCGCCAGACGCCGCCGTGCTGCATTCTGCCATCGGCGTTCTTCAGGCCGCTGCCGCCGCCCATGACGAACAGGCTGACCGGTGGCAAAGGCGACTCCATCGACGCTTCGTTCTTGAGCCAGCGGTCGAACCAGCGCCGGCGCAACTCCAGAAAATTGCTGGCAAGATGTCCATCCAGCGTCGCCTCCGGGCCGAAATCGACGTCGCCCGAATACGTCACCGAGCGGTTACCGTGTATCCACGGGCCGAGGATCAGGCAAACCGGCCCCTGCTTGCGCGCCGATAGACCGATGTAGTTTTCCGTTACGGTGCGTGGATATGGATCGTACCAGGACGACATATGTACCATCGCGGCGTCGCTGAAGCTGTCGTAATAGCCTTGCGCGTACAGGCCGGGCTGCCGCCAGTATTCATCGAAGGAGCCGCGCTGCCACTGGTCGAACAGATAGTCTTCGTATTCCGGCGCTTCGCTGAGGGGCGAGTCGCCCGGCTTCCACTCCAGGCTGCGGGTGAACCATTCGCGGATGTCGACGGCCTTCAGTCGCGCATGGCGATCGTCGTCGTTGCGGATTTCCGGGCTTTCCATTGCCTGCTTGAGCGCCCAGGTGGCCTGCTTCATTTCAAAGGCGCCGCCCTGGCGGATGCCTCCCTGATAGGCGTTCGAAAATCCGCCGGAGTCCATGAACATGGCGACCACGCCGGGTGCGCCCAGGCTGGCCAGCGCTGCCTGCGTGTGCGCGGCGTAGGAAAGTCCCATGGTGCCGATGCGGCCGTTACTCCACGACTGCGCGACGATCCAGGCGCAGGTGTCGTAGCCGTCTTCGGCGTCGCTGGTGTATTTGACAAAGCTGCCTTCTGAAGCGTAACGGCCGCGGCAATCCTGATAGACGACGGCATAGCCGCGTTTCAGGAAATGCTGCGCGACCTGCTGGCGCGTAAGCGGACGCGGATCTTCCGCAGTGCGCTCGCTGCGGCTGGGAAGATGCTTGCCGTAAGGCGTGCGTTCGAGGATGACCGGAAAAATGCGATTGCCTACATCGGCCGGAAGACCGGGGAGGTAAACATCCGCTGCTAGCTTGACGCCGTCGCGCATGGTGATCATGACGTCCCGCATGAACGTGAAGACGCCATCTTCCGACGCTGCCGCATTGTTTTTTTCTGCCGGGCGGGAAGCTGCACCGGAAACGCTCGACGTATCCTGCTCCTCCGCTGTGCGCCGCTGAGGAAAGTGGTGTGTATAACGCATGAATTTTTCTGATCTGATTGAGTGTAAAACGCCCTGTCCGAACAAGTCCGTCGCAGCGACGACGCGTTGCGGTCAGGGATGCCGTCTCCATATTTATTGGTTTCTAAGTTATTGCCGGCAATCCTGTCGCGCTGTCATCCTGTCTGCGCCGAAACGGTCGGGTCATCGGCCCTTGTCGCTCCTACCGCGCTGAACGTATTCGCGGGCAGGATAAAAAACGCGACATCGTTGTCACGACGCCGCGTTGCCTGAAAGACGCTATGAGCGGGCTCATGATGCCGTCTGGTTCCTCGTGCCTGGGCGCAAAAACAGGTGTCCCCCTCTGCTTTCCCCCGGATCACTTTATTATTTGGTCCGGATGTCCATCGCCATGGTGAACCCATCGGCGCGCGGCGTGATCGAAACTGTCTTCTTCATCGCCCATGACGCGTTCAAATGCAGCAGCGGGATAATGGCGCCGTCGGTCAGCGCGAGCTTTGCAGCCTGCTGCTGCAAGGTGCCGCGCGCCTTTTCATCGGTGGTCGCAGCGGCCTTGTCGATAAGCGCGTCAATTTCCTTGTTGTTGTAGCGGCCGTAGTTGCTCACGCCCGTGACTGAGGTCTTGTTGAATGAATGGATCGTCGACACCAGGCCGGTCAGCGAGTCACCTGTCACCGCGCCGTTGCCGACCAGGAAGACGCTGAATTCAGGCTCGCCGTTGGGGCCGCCGCCAAAAGCGCGGGTCTGGAATACCGAATACGGCATGGTCGCCACTTCGGTCTTGATGCCGACCTGACTGAAGATCTGCGCCACCGCTTCGCACAATTTGGCGTCATTGATGTAGCGGTTGTTGGGGCAATGGATCGTCAGCTGGAATCCCTTGGGATAGCCGGCTTCCGCCAGCAGGGCCTTGGCCTTGGCAAGATCGTAGGCAGGCAGTTTGAGCGTCGGGTCGTAGCCGAAGAATCCCTTGGGCACGATCTGCTCGGAAGCGGTGGCGTCGCCCTTCATCAGGAACTTGATGATGCCGTCGCGGTTGATCGCCGTCATCAGCGCCTGGCGCACCTTCAGGTCTTTCAGAGGATTCTTGGCTAATGGTGCACCGTCCGGCCCCTTGACGAAGGGCGAGTTGTCACGAAACTGGTCGAGCGCCAGATAGTTCAGCATGTAGGACGTTACCGAGGTGATCTGGTAGTTCCTGAATGAGCCCTCCATGTTGGAGGTGATATCGTTGATGATGTCCACCGAACCGGACAGCAGCGCAGCGGCGCGCGCCGGCTCACGCGGGATGAATTGCAGCGTCACCGTATCCCAGGGCTCCTTGTCGCCCCAATAGTCGGGATTCCTGTTCAGCACCAGACGCTGTCCGTGCGCCCAGCTGCCGAACTTGTAAGGACCAGTGCCGATGGATGACTTGCCGCTGGCGAAGCTCTCTTCATTGACGGTGTCGCCTAACGACTTGGGCAGGATGGCGATCAGGCCGAGATTTTCGGGCAGCGTCGGACTCACTCGCTTGCTCTTGACCAGGATTGTCAGCGGTCCACTCACGCTGATGGAACCGACATCCTTGAGATACGAGCGGAAAGTGCGCGGACCGCTCAGATGCATGGCGCGATCGATGGAGTACTTGACGTCGTCGGCCGTCATGACCGCGCCATTGTGAAACTTTACATTGGGACGGAGCTTGAATTCCCAGGTGGTCGGATTGATCATCCGCCACGACAGCGCCAGACCCGGTTTGGGACGCAGCTGATGATCCTGCTCCACCAGCGAATTGTAGACGTGCGCCCAGACATTGCGGTTGGCGCCGTTCAGCACATGCGGATCGGCTGACGTCACTTCGGCCTTAAAACCGATTTTCAAATCTGCAGCGTGCACAGCAGGCGATAACGACATGACCATGCTCGCGACAAGACACCCCGCGCCGCAGACCTTCCTCACTACTTTCCACATCGCGCCTTCTCCCAATTTGTTTCACTAGAAAATACAATATATCGACAAATGATACCGGTCAAGCATTTAGTCGGCGATAGAAAATCAACAATCGTCCTTCGCCACCTGCGCCGATCAATGCTCGTATCAGCGATAGCCCAAATGTGCAGACAGCTCCTGCGCCGCTTTGACGACAAGCGCGATCATCTTCGGCACCTCGTCCTCGGTAATGCGGCTGGATGGCCCTGCGATGCTGATCGCGGCCACTGCATCCGCGTTGGCGTTAAAAATCGGGGCGGCAATTGCCACCGCATCAACCGACATTTCGCCATAAGAGACCGTATAACCGCTCCGCAAAATACGATTGACGGATTGCCTCAGGCTTTGCCTGCTGACCAGCGTCGAACCTGTGTAGCTCACCCGTTCGGAATTTAAGACATGCTCCCGCACTTCTTCAGGTGCAAAGGCGAGCAAAATTTTCCCGGAAGCACCGACGTATAAAGGGCGCCGATTACCCAACTCGGTCTGCACACGAATATGATGCGTAGACTCCCAACGGGCGATGCAAACGGACTCGCGGCCGTCACGGATACGGATCTGCACGTTTTCATTGCATGCAATACCGACTTCACGCAAATGGTTCTTGGCCAGTCGCGCCAGACTGATTTGTCCTTCTGCCGCGACGCCGAGATACAAGGCGTTGTAGCCGAGCGAGTAAGTAGGCGCATCATTGTCGCGAAACAGCAAGCCGCTCTTCTCCAGCGTATGCAGCATGCGAAAAGTCCGCGCCTTGGTATTGCCGGATCGCTGCGCCAACTCGGTCACTCCGAGCCCGGGAACTCTCGCCACCAACAGAAGCAATCCTATGGCCTCTTCGACCGAGTCGATCGTGTAATCAGCCATGAACGTCCAAATCAAAAATTAAATCGCTGTCGTCGCACTGCGCAGCAGTTGCATTGCCATGGTGCCCCCATAGACGATTTGCCAACGGTGCCGACTTCAGAAAAAAGCCAATCTCGCGGGCGAGATTGGCAAAGAGGACACCTCAAGAACTACGCAGAAAATCTGAAACTTAGAAGCGATGCATGATGCCGAGAGCCAGCGCGTTTTGCGAATTGTCTGCACCAGGCGCACCATTACTGGTCAGGCCGGGGTTGTACATGTCAGAAGCGCGCAGGTTAGCCAGCATGCCGTACAGCAGAGTACGTTTGGACAGGTTGTAGTCGACACCCAGCACCACCGCAGTCAACTTGCCCTTGGTGGAGGCACCGACGAAGTCGTAGCGCGAATGGATCAGGCTACCCTTGAACAACCATGCACCCAGCTTATAGTCCGCACCGACGTCGTAAATATTGGCTTTGGAGTTGTTGATGCCGCCTGCTGTAAAGGCTGCGGCGCCAGCTGTTGCGCTGAAGGTCGTATTGAAGTTTGGCGCAGCACCGGACGACGCATTGACCAGTGGTTGCTTGACGTTGGACCACTCGCCGCGCAATGTCAGATCACCGATGTCATAGCTGGTGCCCAGCATCCAGACTTTGGTACATGTGTCGCCTGCATTGCCCAAGGTTGTTGTATTACAACCGGCGTTGCTGGCAGCCCCTTGGTCGCTGCTGGTATTGGTAGTTGCGGAACCGACCGTTGTCGCCTTCTTCGATTGCCAGTATGCGAAACCGATACCGAACGGCCCCTTATCATAATTGGCGCCAAAGCCAAGCGATTGACCGGTCGAAGTAGAACCGGCCACTTCACCGAAACCGTACGCCAGATTGGCTTGGAAACCGCCCCAGTTCGGCGTCAGGTAATACAGCATGTTATTAGCGCGCTCACCCGTTGCACGATCCAGATTGTTGCCATGAACTTTCCCGGTAAACGGCAGCATGCGCGATGCGGTGGAATATTGATTGGCGATGAAATCGGTGTAGTCCTTGCGACGACCCATTTCAAAACTACCGAAGTCTCCTTTAAGACCGATGGTTGTGCGACGGCCGAAAGTTGCACCGTTCTGCGCCGACGCGCCATTGTCCATCGTAAAGCCGCCTTCAATGACGAAATCGGCTTGCAGACCGCCGCCCAGATCTTCCGTGCCGCGAAAACCAAGACGCGATTGCGTGTATTGGCCCGAATCAAGACCGACACGGCTGGCCGTGTCTCGACCGGTGGTCGTGACTTTATCCACATAACCAAGACCGATTGTTGTAACGCCGTAGATCTCGACGCTGCTTTGAGCATGAGCAACACCGAACGCGCTAACGCACACAAGCGCGAATACTGACTTTTTCATTTACCTCTCCCTATGTAACGCCTTGCGGCAGTTAGCTAAATTCCTACCCCTATCGTTTCATCTAACAAACCGATGTAACGATAGACGATATATTAGGCAACAGCATTCGCGTCGTCAATGGTGTTTCATTAAAAAATATTACGTATCAATAGACGATACAAAGAAAAATCAAAAATGCGTCATTTCGGATCGGAATTTCTCCACTCCTGATCGCTTTCGCACCAGTCGGAGGCGCGATTCATCAGGGCTTGCGAGGAAACGCATCAATTTGTTCCCGAGCCGCCGGCAATGGAAAAATCCGGTGTTGTTTTTTTAAGAAAACCCGATGGAAATCGGATGATGCATTCGCTAGGACGGCGATAGAAGTTCTCGCCGATGCAAGCGCAGGAGGGATGAAGAAAGGCTGAAATTACTTAGCGTGAAGGCACGTGAAAAAAGAAGGGGCGGGATGAGCCGCGTCGCCGAATTCACCTCTGAAAATCGGAGGCGAAAAAAAACCGCAGATACACCGCGGTTTTTCCCGACTGTTATTGCAGCTGGCGTCAGCCTTGCGGCTAAGAACCCACGTAGCCCAACGCCGTCGAAAAGCGGACTGATGCGGATTTGATGATGTCGACATACTTGTCGAGACTTTCTTTCGGCACACGGCTAGCTGGGGCCGTCATCGACAGCGACGCAATCACCGAGCCGCTGGCATCACGCACAGGAGCTGCGACCGCGACCATGTCTGCGGTTTTTTCGGAGAACGACGCACTGTACCCATCCGCAAGAATTTTTTTCAATTCTTTCTTCAGTTCGGTGCGCTTGACGATCGTGTTTGGCGTGAACTGTTCAAGCTTCCCGCTCAGGACGTCTTCCTGCACCTCTTCCGGTGCATGCGCCAATAATAACTTTCCAGAAGCACCAACAAACAAGGGGCGCCGATCTCCTAGTTGGCTATGCACGCGCAGCGCATGCGGCGCATCCCACCATGCCACGCAAACGGTTTCCAATCCATCGCGGATACGAACCAGCACGCTCTCATTACACTCCCGGCCGACAGGCTCGAGGATATCCTTGGCGACATCGATCAGACTAAGCTGGGCTTGCGCGGCCGTACCGATAATCAGAGCGCGATATCCAAGGCTGTATGTCGCCATCGGCAGCTGCCGGCGCACCAGTCCTGACTCCTCCAGCGTGGTCAACAAACGAAATGCCCGCGCCTTGGTATTGCCGGATCGTTTGGCCAATTCGGTGACGCCCTTCCCCCCCTCCTCCGCGACCAGGAACAACAGTTCGATCGCCTTGCTTACCGCATCAACGGTGTAACTCATAAACCTTCCTTTTCTTGCTTGTCATCGCTGATGACCTTTGTGCGTCGCCTGACAATGATCGTGAAGGGCGCATTCTTCCCCGCCAGCATCTCCTCGCGACCGCCCTTCTCGGGCAGCGTATTTTCGCAGAAGGCACTACATCTGTCAGCCGCCAACCGGATCGGCCGACTTCGCCAAAGGGAAATGTCTGGGCAGCATCCGGAACATCCGACTTTCTCCCGGCACAACCGTGCTTCGGACGCTTGACCGGCGCCATTGCTTTCAATACAATAGTATTGCTAAATAATACAGTGTTTTATCAGGAGATACAATATAACACCATTCCCCGACAGATTGAGCCGCCCTCTTCGCAGCGCCGGCCAGCGCCGTTCCTCCTGGCCAGCGAAGCCTTGATACACATTGCAAACCATGCCGACCATTGAGATATAGCGTGATAGAACCCTACCTGACCGACATCGGACTTTTCTTTCGGCTACCGGTTGATGATCGGGAGCGAAAGTTCCTGATCAGCTTCGGTGCATTGGAACATCTAGGACGGTACCAAGGTTATATGATGAATCACCTGAATCTGTACCGCGCTCATGAAGCGCTCATTCATTTTGTAGCCCGCAACATGGCGCGCGATGAAAAGTCCGAACTGGTTGTCGTGATCGAGGCCCGGCATGTCGCGCGCCCGCTCATGTCCTTGAACGACGCCGGCCTGATTGTCCAGGCGCAGACAGTCCTGCTGTAAGCACGCTCGCCCTGTCGTCACGCAGAACGCGTCAAAGCGGTCGCCGGATTGCGACGACCGTTCCCCGGCTATACAACCTCGGCAGTCTGCCGCGCTCGATTCACGGGCACATGGATGGTCTCCGCAGCTTTCGCGCCCTCTTCGGCAGCCAGCCGGAAAACACTGACAAGATCCGCCAGTATCACGGCCTCTTCTTTCATTGACGCAGCAGCGGCGGTCGCCTCTTCGACCAACGCAGCATTCCTTGCGTAACATCGTCGATCAGATTAATGGAACTGCTGACTTGTGATATTCCAGTTGCCTGTTCCTGACTGGAAGCGCTAATGTCCGTGATGATGGAAGCCACCTGTGCGACGCTGGTGACGACTTCCTGTATTGTTGATCCGGCCTCCTGCACCAGCTCTGCCCCCAGATTCACCTTGACGACGGAATCGGTAATCAGCGCCTTGATTTCCTTGGCCGCATTGGCGGAACGCTGGGCAAGGCTGCGCACTTCCGAGGCGACTACGGCAAAACCGCGCCCCTGCTCGCCCGCACGAGCGGCTTCTACTGCTGCATTGAGGGCGAGGATGTTGGTCTGGAAAGCGATGCCGTCAATCACGCCGATGATACTGGCGATTTCCTGAGACGAAGCGTTGATGGCACCCATCGTTTCGATCACGCGGGCGACCACCTTGCCGCCTTTTGAAGCAACATCCGTGGCGATTGTAGCGGTACGATTGGCCAGGTCCGCGCTTTCTGCATTGCGTCGGATGGTGCCGGCAATCTCTTCGGTGGCGGCCGCGGTTTCTTCCACGGATGACGCTTGCTGCTCGGTCCTCAGCGATAAATCCATATTGCCTGTCGCAATTTCCGCAGATGCCGTGGCGATACCGGTAATGCTCTTGCGGATACCGCCGATGAGCTGATGCAAATTGCAATTCATCAGCCGCAAGGCCGACATCAATTGCCCTGCTTCATCGCGGGAATGGACCTCGATATTTCCCGTCAAGTCGCCGCGCGCCACGCGCTCCGCCACAGCTACGGCAGCTGAAAGCGGCTTGACGATGGAGCGCGTCAGGAAATGCGCTATCAGCAAAGCGACCAGAATCGCCGTTCCTTCAAGGGCTAACAACAGGTGCCGGCTTTGCTGCGCCGTCGCTTCGATATCGACATTGATGGCGTCGATCTGCTTGCGCTGAACGCTCAACAACTCTTGCATGAGATGCTGGAATACCTTGGCAACAGGAACATATTCTTTCTCGAGAATCGACAAAGCCTCTTCCGCATTGCCTTCGGCTTTCAGCCTGCTGATGCGATCGCGAACCTCCAGATAGCGCTTACGTTGAATGTCGATCTTGGCGAAGATCGCGTGCTCCTCTGTCGTCTCAAGCAAAGCGCGGATATTTTCCTGCAGGTCGCCGGAACGTTTGGGACCTTCAGTCGCCAGAAATGCCGCCAGCGTGGTGTCGCTGCTTTTTGCGATGGCGGTCGTGCGCATGATGCCCGAGTCGATGGAGCGATACCAATCGCTGCTCAGGCGTTCCTTCATCAACGGCTTCTGCATCATCGCGGCCGAGGCATCGCTGACCGTCTGCAAATTTCGGATGGCAATCACCGCAGTGATACACGATAGCGACAGAATCACTGCGAGCCCCAAGTACAAGCGACTTCCTATTTTCAAATTTACAAACATTGCCCGCCCCTTTTCAATGTCCAATCTCACTCTCAGTATCATACAAAATAACGACGTTTTATTCCATGATACATCAGATGCACTAATCTTGGAACAAACCCAGGTACATCAGACCCTCCATGGACCGCAAAAAAACAGGCTGGAAGGAAAAGCCGGATCTCAAAAAAGCCAAGCCCGGCAGGACCATTGCTGCATTAAAAAAACGCCGCCATCATCCCGCCCTTGAAAAACCCCCACGTCGCCCCTATACTTAGCACTCGTCAGGGGAGAGTGCTAACAGCTTCTTTTCTGGCCTACCACTTTTCCGATGTGGCACGGAGTTCTTGCTGCAGGGCTTAAGTACACGTTGCAGCCAACGCCGCATTATTTATAACTTATTGAATTTTAAGGAGTTTTCATGAGCCTTCGTCCTTTGCACGATCGCGTTATCGTCAAGCGTCTCGACCAAGAAACCAAGACCGCATCCGGTATCGTGCTGCCTGACGCAGCAACTGAAAAGCCAGACCAAGGCGAAATCCTGGCTGTCGGCAACGGCAAGATCCTGGACGATGGCAAGGTCCGTCCGCTGGCAGTCAAGGTCGGCGACCGCGTTCTGTTCGGTAAGTACTCCGGCCAAGCCGTGAAGATCGATGGCCAGGAACTGCTGGTCATGCGCGAAGAAGACCTGTTCGCCGTCGTCGAAAAGTAATCGACGTCCCTGCCGCGGCGCGACGTAAATCGTCCTGCGCCGGCAGCGAACAACGCTGATCGAAGCTGATCAAGCCAATTCAAAACGAATTTCTGGAGAATCCAACATGGCAGCAAAACAAGTAATTTTCGGCGATGACGCACGTGCAAAAATCGTCAATGGCGTCAACATCCTGGCGAACGCAGTCAAGGTAACCCTGGGTCCTAAGGGCCGCAACGTGGTTCTGGAGCGCAGCTTCGGCGCCCCAACCGTCACCAAGGACGGCGTTTCGGTTGCGAAAGAAATCGAACTGAAAGACAAGCTGGAAAACATGGGCGCGCAACTGGTTAAAGAAGTTGCCTCCAAGACTTCCGACAACGCAGGCGACGGCACCACTACCGCTACCGTGCTGGCTCAAGCGATCGTTCGCGAAGGCTTCAAGTACGTTGCAGCCGGTTTCAACCCAACCGACCTGAAGCGCGGCATCGACAAGGCTGTCACCGCCATCGTCGGCGAAGTCAAGCTGCTGGCAAAGCCAACAACAACCAGCAAGGAAATCGCGCAAGTCGGTTCGATCTCGGCTAACTCGGATTCCGATATCGGCGACATCATTGCCAAGGCAATGGACAAGGTCGGCAAAGAAGGCGTCATCACCGTGGAAGACGGCAAGTCGCTGGAAAACGAACTGGACATCGTCGAAGGTATGCAATTCGACCGCGGCTACCTGTC